>Ga0257114_1001684_pt1 | contig 15319 bp, 9 predicted proteins | sample SI112_10mmetaG_FD_190149 | JGI IMG/M metagenome (GOLD analysis project Ga0257114, IMG submission 190149) | Marine microbial communities from Saanich Inlet, British Columbia, Canada - SI112_10m | ecosystem: Environmental > Aquatic > Marine > Inlet | place: Canada: British Columbia | collected...
CAAGCGAGCACACTTCGTCCCTCACAGTAAACTGCTGCGGACTTGTCGGTTTCCCTTCGGCTACGCGGATCAACCGCTTAACCTCGCCAATGATCAAGACTCCCTGGGGCATTTTTCTAAACGCACGTATGGACGCTGCTCATATCATCGCTTTCACGCCCATACAGCCTGTACCCAACTGGTTTCACGTTCTTTTCACATCCCGCTAAGGATACTTTTCAGCTTTCACTCACGTTACTTGTAAACTATCGGTCTCTAGTTATATTTAGGATTGGAAGTATCTGCCTCCCACATTCACACGCGATTTCCAACGCATGCTACTCTTTGACAGTCACGTGGTCATATCATGTACGGTTACGGGACTTTCACCCTCTCTGGCTGTGCCGTTCCAGGCAACTTCACCTTCCATGACTTAGACGATAGACTGACAACCACATCTCCCTCACTTTCGTTTCGGGATTCGGCTTGTCCTATTCCGTGTTCATTCGCCACTACTAACGGAATCTCTTTTGATTTCATTTCCTCCTCCTACTAAGATGCTTCAATTCGGAGGGTTCCCTATCGCATTTGCGATTGACGCCGGAGCGTCAGGAAGTCCCATTCGGCCATCTGCGGATCCATGGTATACATGCACCTCCCCGCAGCTTATCGCAGCTTGTCACGACCTTCTTCGGTACTAGAGCCGAGCGATCCCCCAGTTGGGTTGTAGCATCACATGTATGTTATCACACACCATATGAGTAACCCTTCGGTATCTAATTCATGCCAATTCGGCTTCCACAGAAAACCGCCTCCTCAGGGACGGTTCTCCTCTGCCCTTCCCCCGATACATGGCATATCAGGGTGCTTAAGCATCCCCCCGACTTACCACCCATATATCAACGAATCGGTTTGGTCCTCGGAGAAATGGCACAAAATATCCTCAATGAAATGACCCATTGAACGCCATTTGGTGACACTCAATTTTCTTCAAAAAATTTCGATTTCTTGTGCAGTAAATAGTTAAAATCGAGAGTATATGAACAATCAAATTCGTGTCGCTTTCCGAACATGAACTTCACGAATATGTCAATTTGGCAATGTTTGAGGCGATTGTTGAGTCTTGTGGTACTGCCTTGAGCACTTCAAGAGCTCGTCCACTTTCTCCCATGCTAACTAGAGTAGCCGCCTCTAAGTTGGCACTTTCCGAGGTGTTTTCATTGTGTTTTTGATACATGAAAAGCAGGTTCAATGCCTTCTCGGCCCGCCCACTTACCAGCAAAGCATGCGTGAGGTTTAGGAGGATAGTCCCGTTCGCCGGCGATGATTTTGCAGCCTCGCGAAGAGCCAAGATTGCCGACTCAAATTGTGTCGATGAAAGTTGTTGAACTTCCAAATCACTGCTTTTTGCCATTGCCAAAGCACGTTGCAAAAGTGCCAGGCCGTAGTTGTTGAATACCGCTGAATCGCCGGGCATTTTAGCGGCCATTTTTTGAAATGAGATTGCTGCCTGCGCCCAAGATTCTTCACCAATCGCATAGAATCCTTCAGCTAGCACCTCTTCAAGTTCAGGCATGCCGTTAAGATTGACTCCAAGAGCCTTAGCAGGGTGAAGTTCGAGCGAGATGATACCCGTGTCTGGATGCAGATCGCCGACACCGGTATCATGCATGTATGTCTCATCGACTTCATCCATAGAGTGTACGACCTCAACGACTTGTTCCTCCACTGCATAGAGTTCATCCATATTCACCGGGGATGCATCAATACGCCACATGTCTGGGACTTCGTCAAAAAGAGGCTCATTGCTTGAGGACGGTGGAGACATGAGTTCTACTGCTGCAACTCGGACTTCTTGAGGTTCAACAACATCGACGCGCGGTAGAGAAGGCGCAGGCTCGACGCGTGGAGGCTCCATCGAAGGCAGTGCTGCGACTGTGGGCATAGCCATAGGAGTTTGAGCAGGTTGCGGCACTGGAGTTGGAGGCAGCACATAGGCGGGCTGGACGGCTACTTGAGGCACTGCAGCAGGAGTTGGAGCAGGGTGCGGTGGCGGGGCAGAAGGCTGTGCGTAGACTTGATGAGCGGTTGTATGGGATTCGACTGCAGGCAGTGATACTGGTTCTGGCACAAACTGGACTGGTGGAGTCTCCTGCTCCTGAGGCGGAGAGATGAGAGGTTTTGTTTGGAGTGGGGTTGGAGATGGGGTTTCGACTGGTGGCTCTGCATGCGTTGTTGTTTGACGAGCTAGTTCGCTCACCAATGGAAGTGCCTCATCAACTTCAGCAAAGGGCATTCCTGTAGCGTAACTCCCTACACCAAACGGTAATCTCGAGACATTTGTGTTCGATTCTCCTGAGAATCCAAATGGTAGAGAACCTGTACTGGATGGAGTTTGTGCTGGTTCTTCTTCCAATGCTTCAGGCTTTTCAATTCCTTCAAGTTCATACCACGAAGCAACGGCATCATCGAGTCCAGGCACTTCGGTTGGTAGCGGACTTGTATCATCGTCTTCAAGGGTCAAGTCGACTAAAAGTAGACTCCCACACGCAGGACAGGCAGAGCCTCCCAAAGAGAGAAGGCCACAGACTTTGCATTCAAACATGGCGTTCCCCGATGCTTACCATGAACCCATGGCACTTCAATACAACGGAGAAATGTGTTCATCATTCTTCGGAACTCTTGACTCCCTTGATGAGATCCACTGCTCGTTCTGCGATTTCGGTTAAGGCATCCAAGTCATCGTCAACCAATGAATCAGCGAAGTTCTTACCTTTCGAGCGTCCACGAGCCAATTGAGCAACAATTCCAAACACGGTTATGCCAATACAAACAAGCCTCCAGACGTCTCCACCACCATCGGCGCCGACAACGTAAACCAGCATCATGTACAGCGACACGATCGCAGTAGTGAGAATCATTATTGGGAAACCGGCTTTGAAAAACTCGTTAAATGAAATCGGGTATCCCGCTTCTTCCGACATACCGGCGGTGACGACGTTTGCAGAGGCCCCGATCAATGTCCCGTTACCACCAAGGCAGGCGCCAAATGCAAGCGCCCAAATCAAGGGACCAAGATCAATGTTGAGTTCATAAGAAATCTGCAAGATAACAGGAATCATTGTTGCCGTGTAAGGTATGTTGTCAATGAAGGCTGAGGCGATGGCTGAAACCCACAGTATAATGAGAATTGCAGCGGCAAGGCGAACAATATCACCGTCTGCCGAAGTACCGAACATCTCGATACCCTTCGTAACATAGTCGCCAATGAACGCAATGACGCCTAAGTATTGCAGTGCGTGAACCAGAACGAACAAACCTGCAAAGAACAGAAGTGTTGTCCACTCGACGTGCTCAAGAGGTTTTTCAAGTTCGTGCCGATCAGTAGCAAGCAGCATGACGACAGCTCCGACGAGGGCAATCCACGAGACAGCGATGTGCGTGAGAGGGTGAAGGAAAAAGTTGAGCACAACCAGAACCAGAATGAAGCCGCTAACTTTCAGCATTGCAGCGTCTTTGATGCCATACATTGATTCAAGTTCAGCAATATCACGAACACGGCTTCCTGAAAACTCTTCAGCATAAAACCACTTGATGAACATGAAACTTGGCACAATGGTCATGAGAATTCCAGGGGCCATTTCGATAATGAAATCATTGAAAGTCACGCCAGAACTTGCCAGTTCCAAGTATCCTTCTTGGATCAGACCCTCTTTTTTCATTGCGGCGTCTTCGATGGCAGCAGATGAAAGTCCGGAGCCAATCATGATGTTCGGTGGGTCGCCTATCATGGTTGCAGCTCCGCCGATATTGGAAAACAATACTTCGGAGATGAGCAAGGGTATGGGTTTCAAATCGAGGACCTTCGCAAGTTGAATGGTAACTGGTGTAAGGAGCAGCATGGTAGTCACGTTATCAAGGAACGCTGAAAGAACAGCAGTCACTGAACACAGAATCACCACAAGTGTCCAAACTGAACCCCCACTGCGTTTGTAGGCTTGAACTGCAAACCACTCAAACAAACCTGTGTGAGAGAGAATTCCAACCATAACCATCATTCCAAGCAGAAGACCAATTGTCTCCCAGTCAATGAGCGTGGTAACTTCTCCAAGCGTGAACGATTTCTCAGAATAGAAAGTTAGCGCGATGATTGCAAGGAGGCCTCCAACGGCAGCAGCTAAAGTTCGATGAACTACTTCGGTAATGATTAGGGCGTAAACGCCGAGGAGAATACCCAAGCCAACAAGGACTGCTTGTGAATTATCGATATCTTCGAAAGGTGAGGATGAGGAAGAACCTCCGCCACCGGCAATGGAATGAGAGGTGAACATCATCGTACCTGTGAAGGCTAAAAGACCCATAGCAATGTATTGAGAGGGGTGTCTGCGATGCATCCGTAGCAGTTCTGTACCGTTCATGTTGAAAATCCAACTATGGGTAACTATTGAGTATTTCCTAAAGAATCAATGCTCAACGCCAAAGAACGCCTACATTTCCACGGGCCAGAACGAGAACTGAATGGGTTGATTCCGCAAGGTGAGACCAGACGCTTGGAATATCCTTTTTTTCAAACAGTCCACGATTAATCTTGATTTTAACAAGACTTCTCGTGTTTAACTGAGCGTCGATTTCAGTAATTAAGGTCTCAGTAATACCCGATTTGCCAATGCGGATGGTGGGTTGGAAATCATGCGATAATGCCTCTCGGCGTATGGACTCAGGTATACGGTCAGCCATGATTCTCGTTCACCCGTGGGGCACCTTGTTGAAGAAGTGTGCGACAAAACCATCTCAACGATTCTGTTGCTTTCGGTGGAATTTGGGACCACCGCCAAAACGACGAATGTTTGCACATGATAGGCAAGTGACAATTCGTTGCCCACCGGAAATTCGTGTGCGTACATTTTCACCGTGAATGAACGAGATCAGACATTTTTTGCAATAAAGATGGCGGACTGATTCGGGGACTGGTAGTCGGTGCCGCCTCGAAATTCTAACGAGGTGTCGGATACTCGATTGAACGATTACACTGTCGTCCTCCTTGCGTCCTACAATGAGTTCAACCAAGTGTAACTGGCTGTTCATTGCAGCCTGACGACGGTCAATCTTGACTTTACGACGACGTTTGTTCTGCGAACCCAAAATGCCACCTCAAACTTTCAAAGCGTTGAGAATATCGACAGTAATCTCATCGATAGCCCTGTCACCATTGACTGCATGGAATATGCCCTTACTACGGTACCAATCTGCCAGTGGTGAAGTTTGTTGATGGTAGGCAGACAGCCTCGAACTCACGGTTTCTTCATTGTCATCCGCTCGACGTTTTTCTTCCCAGTTACCGCACGCACATCCATCAGCAGGTACGGGATTGAATGTGTCATGATAGACACTTCCGCAGCCAGCACATGAGTATCGTCCACAAATGCGTTCTACAATACGCTCGTCAGGCACCTCAATGGCAATCACATGTGTTACTGCAGTGATTTGTTCCAGAGCCTCCGCCTGAGGAATGGTTCGAGGAAATCCGTCAAACATAACTCCATTTTTGGCGTCTGACTCAAGAATCCGGTCTTTGATGAGATCGATAATTACGGAATCCGGGACGAGTTGTCCTGCTTCCATGAATCCCTTTGCTTCGAGGCCAGTAGGTGTGCCAGCCTTCACTGCAGCCCGCAACATATCTCCAGTCGAAACTTGTGGAAGACCTGTTGCGTCGATCATTCGTTCGGCTTGTGTACCTTTACCAGCACCTGGCGGTCCAAACAATACAATACTGCTCATGTAGGTAGGCTGGAGGCATCTCGTAATAGAGATGCTGTCATCGTTCACTGCCTGTCCAACCATTGCTGACCGTAGTGCTGCCACTGTTCCATTGTCCACCCATTCGGCAAACCACTCACCGGTAGTGGCGGTCCAGCAGCAGGTGCAGGAGTTACTGGGGCAGGGACTGGCATTGGAGTTGGCATTGGAGTTGGCATCGGTTGAGCCGGCATCGGCAAGGGAAGTTGCGGCAGTGCCTTTGGTGGTAACCCAGCAGGTGGCATGCCAGCAGGCATAGGTAGTGGCAGACCTCTTGGAGGCATTCCAGTCGGCGGCAATCCCGCAGGAGGTAGCGCTTGAGGAACAGGTGATGGGATGTCAAGAGATTGAGCCAGAGCAGCGGCTATTTCGTCAGATGACACCTCACCGCTTGCAAGCTCATTGACAGACTGACCGATATCAAGTGCGTCGCTGCGCCGAGTCCCGAGATGGTCGGGATTGACAAAGGCATCTGGAGCAACCAGTTCTTCACCCGAGTCGGTGAGTTCACCGCTCTTCTTCAGCCGCAATGCGGCAACGATTGCTACAAGCAGTACTATTGTGACAAGAGGGATACTGACATATATCGGCAATTCTCCCAACAATCCTTCAGTTCCTGTAGCTGATTTAACAGTCGTATCGATGGAAATAACTCCGATGACAATTCCATCAGCAGTGAGACTCAATGTCGAAAAGTGCAAGCCTTTCTCGGCCTCTGCACTTGGAGTAAGTTCCAGAGAAACAACCAGTTCTTCGCCTACTCCGAGGTTTTCAAGAGAAAGAGGCGAACTAACAAGAGTCCAGTCCGATGAAACATTTCCTTCTTGGTCAAGAACTTGAGAGAGAAGATCTCCGGTAAGTGGGACATTACCATCGTTACGTATCACGATATTTTGAGTTGCATCAACACCACGGGCCACAGAGGAAAACGGCGCAACTGTTGGGTCTTGAACGGTAAAATTAGCAAACATTGACTCAACAACTGCCACATCGACTGTGATGGAGTTTTGCACCGATCTGCCGTTGCTAAATCCGGTAACGGTTGCGACCAGTTCAAACGCTTTTTCTGTAGCAGGAGAATTTGCGGGTGGTATGAAACCTAGGCGGACTGTTCGTTCCTCACGAGGTTCGATGTATGTACTCGGATTCGCATAACCAATCACCCAACCATCAGCTGGTAATCCGTTACTCCAATTCAGCGTCAATGGTGCATTGCCAGTGTTTACGACGGTAAATTCACCAAACGAAAAATCCGAAGAAATGACTGTTTCAATGATACCCGATTCGGGTCCAAAGAGGTCCATTGAAAGGTCATCTCGTACCTTCAATACAGTCGTGTTGGAAATGAATGATTGCGGTGTACGTTCAGTCCGTATAACGAAGTTGTTGACTTCGCCTTCCTCTGCAACTGGAGGGACACCAATGATGAACTGAACCGTTGCCACTTGGCCGCCGAGTAATGTTAGGGAGACTTGGCGGCTGTTTTGTTGGTCCATGTATGTGACCTCAATAGGCCAGAGTGGGTTGCTTGGTTGAATTTTGATGTCCAAGTCAATTTCTTTGTTACCTGTGTTCTCCACAGTTAGACTCAAATTCACTTGTTGAGCTGTGTCAACCATAATATTTCGATTTGAAGATGAAGGACCAATCGGTCCAATGTCGTCATAGAGGTCGCTGTCAAAGGATTCTTGAGCTAAAACCAACACTTCCACAGATTGAGTGAAGTTGAGTGTTGGGTCTGTAGGTGAGTTCACTTGACAGGTCACTGTATCGGTAGAGCCGGCTTCAGGCACTCCATTGGAGACCGGTGGAACCCAGATTTGGATGAGCATTGGCAAGGATTCCTTGATGTTAAGCGGTTCAAACTCCAGAGACGATGAATTGGAATTTCCGAGTTGAATCTGCCATCTGTTCTCTGATTCACACGAAACTGAATACTGCGCAGGAGTGTTTCCGATGTTCATGACGGATATGCTGAATCCTGTAGATTCACCAGGTGCTGCCGAGAGACCTGAGATACCAGCTGCTCCAATGTTAACATCCGTGACTTGCGGAACGATGATGGTAATTCGTTGGGTGTGAGAGACTGTCGGTTGCGATTGGTATCGTGCAGTGATATCAACGACGAATGTACCAGCACGAGCGTATCGTGGTGATTCTGAGTTTGAGAGGTCGACGAGATTATTGACGATAGTGACATTGAGTTCTTTGAAATCGCCAACATCGCCTTGTCCTTGCACAATATACGGTCCTATTTCAGATACAGATTTTGACCATGAATCTTCAGGAGCGAGGAGGAAATCAGGACGGCCGGGTTGAGGTTTCTGGACATTTGTAACCGATAGCGTCACTGGCTGCTCCCCAGTTCCCTCATGCAGAATATGGATCGGAATATCAATCGATGAGGCATTCAGAACGTCAAACGTGTGGATTGCAGACAATGCACGGTCCTCTGAAGATGTCGGTGCTGAGCCTGCTTCGTCCAAGGCGACAACTCGGACACCGAGTGCTGTCACTTCGATATCTTGCTCCCAAATGTTATTGTCCACACCAGATACTCCGTCGTTCATCTCGTTCACTTGGTCGAGTGTGTCGATACTCAAGCGCATTGAATGTGTTCCAGTTGTTGTAAATTGGTGTTGCAACAAGAACGAATCGATTGCTCCGGGTTCAAGTGACGAGCGATCCGCATCGAATAATGTCTGGCCGGTTGTCAAGTCTTCAAGAGTCACGCGAAATGAACCAGATGAAAGGGTACCTTGGTTAATCCAACCGAGTTGAAGAGTAATCAAATCGTTCTTGAGAGGTTCTGCGGATGAAGGTACAATACTACCATCGTATGTCGCCAAATCAGCTTGTGGATTTGGCGTAGCATCAGCAACAACAATGAGACTGAATTTCTGTGAAACGCCACCGGAGTGTAGTACCTTGATTTGCCACTGGCCCGATGTGGTCAGAACATTAGGTTCAACCTTGATCCGTTCGACATTGTTGAGCGTGTCTGCGCTGCCACCTGTTGTCGAAACCCCATTTAAGAAATCGTTACCAAGCCATTCATTGCCGTCAGGGTCGACCATAACCAAATCAAGATTATTGACGAGTCGAGGAGAGGATTGAGCAGCGTTGGCACTGCCCGCAGTATCCGACCATGCGAGCGTGATATCAACGCCATGGCTCGGGTCGAGATCAAAGGAATAGAGCAAACCGAAACCTGAATTCAGTTCCTTATTGTGGTCGAAAAAAGTATCCAACGCGAGCGAACCATCCATAGGTAGAACAGTACGCTCCAAATTGATCTGCCCCCATCCTTCCTCTGCATTTGGGATATCGGGAGTTCCAAGGTCTGTAGCGCCGTTGATTACAGCTGCTTTGATGAGGGATGCGGATGGCGAATTGATGTTCACTTGTTCACGCAAGAACTCTCTGACCAGAGCGGTCGTACCACCAGCAATTGCGGTTGCATGAGAAGAACCTGAAAGCGTCATGTAGAGATTAGTCGTTCCGTCGGCATGAACTCCAGTGGCGCACGAAGAACCGCTTGGAGACTTGGCCTCCTCAGCCAGACCAGAGCAAATATCAATTCCGGGAGCAACAATGTCGGGCTTGATTCGTCCGTCAAGGCTCGGACCAAGGCTTGAGATGTTTGCCACCGTACCGGTCAAGGCACCGGTCTCGGAGGTACCCACTGAAAGAACGTTCTTTCCGGTCGATGGCGCAGCAACTTGTGAAGAGCCACTCGTACCACGGTCTCCAGCAGAAAACAACGGAAGGACTGTATTCTTCTGATTTACCAACAGGTCGACTGAACGTGAGTCTGCGGTGTATTGGCCATAATTACCATTCGAACCCCATGCATTGACAGAAATGCGGGCAGTTCGTTGCTCCGCATCGTCGAGTAAGTCATAGATGGAGCCAAGTCTTCCGAAGACCCCAGTTGGGTCGTGTTCAAGCGCATACATGACGAGGTTTGCAGACGGAGCGACTCCTTCTGCACTTGAGTCACCAGTGCCGTCCCCAAGTACCGAAAGCGCCACGTGAGTGCCATGCCCAGAATTCGAATCGATTGGAGATGGATCAAGACCAAAGTTCGTGAATACACCTGCTACTCTTCCGCTGATATCTGGATGATCTTGATCGATCCCTGTATCTGCAATGGCAATTGTTTCACCCGAGCCATCAAGTGTGAAAGAAGCATTCGTAGCAACACCGTCAATTCCGACAATACCACCGGCTAACGCATTGTGTAGAGTCAATCCGTGGGTTGGTTCTGTCCAGATGATCCGACCGTCATGCATGATGTTGGTGAGCAAAGTCGACTGTAGGTTTGAATGGAAGTTTAGTTCACACAATCCAACACCGCACCATGCTTCAGTTGCACCCATTTTCAACAAGTCAAGGCTTAGCGTCTCGAGGCCTCCGAGTGCTAAATCAGAAGATGGAACAAGAGCGAGATGTGTGTGGTCTGAAACGGAGAGTAGTTCGCTGTGAATCCTCCAACCTGGGTGTTGGGGACCTGCCCAGCGGACACGTTCATCAGATTGGAGCAATTCTAACGAAGCCATTGGAGGTTCTGGTAGTCGAACAAGCCATCCTTCATCAGCGATGAAATCGAGAGGCGTGAGGCCATATGTTTTCGAGAGTGAATGAAGAACGGTTCCATCGTGTTCATGCAGTTGAAGCATCGCCAGTCCAGTTTGTGAAGGGTCTTGCGAATCGATGAAGGCATTGTTGAGGACAGGTCCGTCGGTCAACAACGGGTCATACTCGCCTGATTGAAGTCGTAAAATACCGCTTGAATCTTGAAGATCTGTGGCAAAAATGCTTGAGGAGTCAAGTGGAGACCATAACTGCTGAGCCAAGTTGAGGCGTTCAGCCTCTGAAAGTTGCTTTGAATCGTTAGTATCAAGAGATTCGGTCGAAGAAAAGTCATCGATTAACAACGGGCTTACAGATGTGAGCAGAAGCACAAGGAGCATGAGCAATGGTTGTCGAATGCTCTGCATGGCCTTGTCGAAATCAATTACCTTTTTCAACACGCCCCTTGAATGTGCCCCTACGGGGCATCAGTTCACAGGTTGTTGTACTTGGAAATGGCTGCATCAGTTTTGGCGACCGATGCCATCCAGTCGTCTTCAACCCCCATCAATGCACGGATTGCATCAACGTTTTCCGGAATCACATCTGACTCTTGGTGAATCGCCTGGAAGTAATAGAGCGTGTTACCCTCAAGTTTTACACCATCTTCCCATATGAATATTTCATGCAGGTCTCCCCATTTCCTGCCAATATCACGGGCAAATTCCATGACCTCAGCAGTGGTAGTGATACCGGTCTCAGAACCGTTCATAATGACCAATCGAGGACGGTTTGACCACATCTCCAATACGGACTCAGTTGTCAGACCGTGGCCTTCCGGAAGTGTTGCTGTGACCACGTGAACATGCATGATGGTTGTTGGAACTGCAACTGCCATGGAATTAATCTGAATTTCTGGTTTCACTGTCATCACGTCAGGGCCGTGGTGTGAAGGCACCTTGAGAACCGGTTTGATGGCATTAATGGGCCCTTTACTCGAGTCGCCTGGGTCCGCAGCACGACGAATCATGGTGCATTCAACACGCAGTTCACCGCAGTGTTCGTACAATGGAACGAGTGTTCGTGAAAGACCAGTGGTGTTGCATGAGACCACACGGGTGCCTTGAACATTCAAGTTTTCCTTGTGGTTTGCAGAGGAGGTATACGACATTCCGGTCATGGCGTGCTTCTCTCCGCCTTGGAAAATCCATTTCACGCCTGCATTCACGTAGGTCTCTTTGTTCGAAGCCCCGACCTTGCCAGGAGAACAATCGATCACAATGTCAGCAACTTTGAGCAGGTCAGCTAGGCCACCATGACAGGTATAACCTGCATCAGCGAATGCTTCGATTCTGTCTGCATCATCGAATGTGCAGTAGATCGGATATCCCTTTCGGACTGCCAAATCGCAGCCAAAAGCCGGTCGCGTCTTTGTCACACCAACAATTTCCATATCGTCTTGAGCGTCGACTGCGTCAGCAACCCGCTTTCCGATTGTTCCGTATCCGTTGATTGCCACCTTGATTGTCATGGTTCTCAATACACCTGCCCTTGAAGACCCTCTATTAACACATCGTCGAAACGAGAGAGAATTTGCGTGCGAAAAACCCTTGCACAAACGAAGAGAAGTGAGGCAAAGTTACGGGAGGCTATTTGGATATGGAGCAACAGCCGAACAACATGGCCGAACCAAGAGAGGTTGTTGAACGCTCATTCAACATCAATAAGAAACTTGGACCAAGACTTATTGCTGCAGCCGAACAAAACGCGATTCTGCGTATTGGATGGACGAATGCAGGTGAACCTGTTCCAAAGAATGGGGAACTTGGACTTTGCCCAAACCTTCCATCTGGCTCGCGCATGAGAGCACTTGGAACACTCGGTTCTTGGGTTGCTGCTTTTGGTAGCGGTGGGAACTTTATCATTCAAGGCGATGCGGGTTCATTCCTTGGTGCAGGAAACCGAGGCAACACAATTGTTTGCGAACAACTCGCAGGAAATTTTGCAGGGTATGCTATGCGAAGCGGGCGAATCAGCATCATGGATGGCGTTGGCAACGATGCGGGAGCATTGATGAACGGCGGACTTCTGCTTATTCGTGGTACTGCTGGAACTCGAATCGGCGGCGGGATGAAAGACGGCCTCATCGTCATCCATGGCGATGTCGGTAGCGACCCTGGTGCGGGAATGACCGGTGGAAAGATTGTCATCAACGGCAGATGCCCAACACCTCCTGCGGGAGTAGCATTACGGCCACTCACCGCCGCAGAAGTCAAATCCATTAACAAGGAACTCAATGATCCTGAGATGGAGGTTCCAAAAGATGCGGTATGCCTTGTCCACTCACCACTACTCCAAGTGGAATCACCGGAAATGCCGGTCTCAAGTTCGGATTTATCCAGTATTGGATTGGTTGCAGGTGACTTGCATCACTCGGTGTCTTACCAAACATGCGACACCATCACATTGGTTGCCGAACGCGGCGGAAGTAACACTCCTGTGGCTCTGCCCTTGCCTTTACTGCCAATTGTCACCGATGGAAATTCACTCTCGCTTGGCAAAAACAGCGACCCACTCGAAGTACAAATATTGGCTCAGCAACCATTCATCACCCAGATGAACCCAAGACCGATGGATATCATCCTTCTCGATTCTGAAAACCTTGCTGATGCACCTGAGTTACTGGAAATTTCAAACGGTGCACTTGCGGATATCGATGATTTGCCTGCCATGAATTCCGAAGAAATTGATGGATTCATTGTCGCTGTTAGAACGCTTCTTGGGATGGAGAAGACAATTGGTTTCCTTAATGCGGTCGGACGTGTTGAATCGTTGCATGTACGCTCAGCACACCATGGCCTCGACTTGGCTGTTAGCCGTATTGAAGACGGATCTGGTGTCGCTGAAGCAGCAGCCCTACCAATGATTGGCAGGTCAACCAAAAGTCACCTCTCAGAAACATCGACTCAGACTGGAATGTTGCTTGGACTTTCCGCTAGCGGTACAGACATTGCAATTCTTCGTGCATCCGGTATTGACGTCATTTGCTGTGAAGTCCCAATGCAAGACGCACAGGATTTAGCCCACTGGCTTCAAAGCATCTCCAACGAACTGACATCCATTCTAAAGCGCATTGGACTCGATTCTATCGACCAACTCAAGCGCCAGCATCTGCGAGCGCTCGACTATGAGACTGCAGCAATCAGCGGGCTACGACTGGTTGGATACGATCGCCCATTACCGCACTGGTTTTCACGTTGAGTTGATACAATGCCGACAATCTCAGTAGAACAAAATCTCATTCGTGGTCTTCTTGCAAAGCACGGCCTCGTGCATGATGTTGCAATGATGGATGAACAATTGCCTCTTCTCGGAACAGACATTGACACCTGTGATGAGAAAGTCCTTGATATCGAAATATTCCCTGACCGCCCAGACTTGTTGTCAGGAGAAACGCTAACGAGAGCCATTCGACCGTTCTTGCATGGTGTCGAAAGTGAGCCAAGTTTGGAAGTGATGAAAGGCGACATCTCAATGACCGTCGATCCTGAATTAGAACATATTCGCCCAGTCGTAGTTGGTGCAGTCGTACGTGGAATCACGATTGACGGGGATATTGAAGAAAAAGACGCTTTCATCAAGGCACTCATGGACCACCAAGAAAAACTGCATTTTGCTCTCGGTCGTGGACGGCGCAGGGCATCCATTGGTGTGCATGACCTCTCGACGATCTCACCTCCGTTTCGTGTTCGTGCAGCTTCTCCAGATATCCGATTTTGTCCGTTAGGGATGGATGAAGAAATGTCACTCTCGGAAATATTGACATCCCATCCGAAAGGTGTGGATTATGCTCATCTCCTCGACGGTTTGAGTTCATTCCCGCTTATTACCGATTCCGAAGGCCAAGTTCTTTCTTTCCCGCCCATCATTAACGGTGTTCAGACCACCGTCACACATGCAACAACAGATTTCTTCATTGAAGTTACAGGATGGGATCGAAGAGCCTGTGAATCGAGCATGATGTTAATTGCACTCCAACTTGCTGAACGAGGCGGTTCGATAGAAACCATAGAAGTGAACGCCTTCAACGGTGTGTCAGAAAGTTTGCCAAATCCTGAGCCGATTCAACATGAAGTAACGCAACGATTACTCGACGGCTTACTCGGGCGCAGTTTGTCAGATGAAGAAGTAAAAACAGCGACGAACAGAATGGGAGGTCAATTCCTTGGACGCAAACCAGCAGAGATCTTGACCCCGAACCCGCAAAATCGAATGTCAGATGTGGTTCAAGGCGATACTGTCCTCACTTTCGCAATGCCGAGATGGAGATTCGACATCTTGCACCCAATCGATCTGGTGGAAGACGTTGCAATCGGCCACGGCTACGAAGACCTCGGCAACGATGTCCCCAAAGCACCTATGACCGCAATTCCCCGGCCGGATTCACAAATTCGTAGGCGAATTCGCGAGTCACTGCAAGGTCTTGGTTTGATGCAAATCCAATCGTTGACACTCTCCAATGACTTCGACCAATTTGAAGCAATGAGATGGCCCGCGATGGGAGAGGTCACCCGAATTACAAATCCGATTACCATCGAACACACTCTGCTTCGACAATATTTGCTTCCAGGCTTATTTCGACTGATGGCATCGAACAGGCATCATGACCTCCCGCAAGCAGTCTATGAACTGGGAACAGTTGTACGCAACCATTCAAACGGCGACCGATTCGCTTTCCTTGTGGCTGAACAAGGTGGTGGTTTTGCCGCAGTTCGAGGTCGAATTCAAGCGTTGATGAGAGACTTGGGTGCTTCAGACTACACCATAGAACCTCTCGGTGGAGAGATGGGTCCATGGCTCGCAGGGCGTTGTGCAAAAGTCATTGTCAAAGGTGAGCACGTGGGTTGCTTCGGAGAGATGGATCCTTCCGTCAGCGAGCACTATGAACTTAAAGTCCCGCTCAATG
>Ga0257114_1001688_pt1 | contig 15298 bp, 20 predicted proteins | sample SI112_10mmetaG_FD_190149 | JGI IMG/M metagenome (GOLD analysis project Ga0257114, IMG submission 190149) | Marine microbial communities from Saanich Inlet, British Columbia, Canada - SI112_10m | ecosystem: Environmental > Aquatic > Marine > Inlet | place: Canada: British Columbia | collected...
TCTACAATATTTAGATTCCCAAGTTTTACCTTCATTACTATGTTTAACGATACCCATCATTTTAGTGTTATCGTCCCACCATCTTCCAGTTTCACTTAAGTGTGTAGTACCGGCAATACCTAAAATCCCAAAATCACTATCATTAAAATGAGAAAGTATTTTTTTACCCCATTTAGGTTTATTAAAAATAATATCGTCATGACAAAATATCACTATATCATTTTTACTTTCTTTTAACCCTTTATTATACAATTCTGTTAAAGAATGTTCACCATTATTAATATATTCAATAATTTCTATATCTTTAACACCAACAGTTTTTTTTAAATGTTCTTTAAAGTTAGGTTTACTTTCTCTGGTAGAATATACTATACTAATCATTTTTAAATTCTTTCAGTTCTTTTTCTAAAATCTTTAGTTTATTTTCGTAGTCTTTAGTCATTATGTGTCCATTATAGTCACCCATAACTATTTCTAATTTAATCCGTCTCATTTCACGTAAAAGTTCTTTTTTTGTTCTTTTTTTCATTCTATTATTTTTTTCCTGTAGAACCAAAACCATCACTACCTCTAGAAGAACTACTTAAATCACCATTTACACTATTCACTAAGTGAGAAGTTTTTTGATTTACTACATTCATAATAACACCTTGTGCTATTCTATCACCGTCATTTATGGTATACTTTTCACTACTTAAATTAACTACAATTACCCCTACATCACCTCTATATCCTTCATCTACTGTACCAGGTGTATTTAAAACTGTTATACCATGTTTAAGTGCCATTCCACTTCTTGGTCGGATTTGTAATTCTGTATTAGTTGATAATTCAAAACTCAATCCTGTAGGTATTAACTTTCTTTCTAATGAAGATAATACCACCGGTTTGTTTAATGATGCCCTTATATCAAAACCACTATCTCCGACATGTGCATAAATAGGATCAGGATTATTACTTTTATTAACAAATTTAGTTATAGTTTTTATTTCACCTTTTTCATGTAAATTTTTATAGTGATCAACCACATTAGTAATATTATTAACCCCATCATCGATATTAACTCCTTCACCATAATCATTAACCATAGTAGTTATTTCCTCTAAAATTTTATTTAAATCTTCGATACTATTTTCTTGAAATTCTTCACTCATAACTTATTTTTTTTCTTCTATTATTGCTAATTCATTAGCTTGTTTTAAAATAGTAGATAGTGTACTACCATACCATTTAGATTGTTTATCATCATCAGATTTATCATAATTAACTATTGATTGGTATTCTTCTTCTGTTAATGTTACCCCATACTTCATAGCGTAATAAACTGATCTTTCACCTACTTTCATCGAAGTTAGTTCTTCGTTGAAGTCGTACATTTTTCCTTGATTGTTACGATGCCATTCTGATTCACACCATTTATATAGGTATGTCTTCCCAATTTGATGTAAGAAACATACTCTCACTATTGATTGTGCATCTACCTCTATACCTTGAGGTAATAATCTATTAATACCTATTGCATATTTGGTAGTCTTCAATATGTGATCGATTAATCCACCTGGAAAAGCATTGTGTAAGGATTTCATTGTAGATGCTGGCGCAGTAAATAAATCTTCACCTAAATATTTAACTAAATCATCAGTTAAAATACCATATAATTCATTTTTTTCTAAAAAAGTCTGTTTATTTTTTAAAATATTATCTTTTAGTTCTACTGTTTTTTCCATAATTAAAATGTTTTATATAAAACTAATGATTTTATTTTACAACGTCAAATTCTTTTTTTACTTTTTCTTTCACTAATGTTTTATATAATAAAGATCTTTTTTCACATACAGATTTCATATCATATTTACCATTTACTGTATCATATAAATTTTGACCTAATTTTTTAATCTCATTAGGATTTTCAATTAAGTATTTAATATGTTTAAACCAAAACTTATGATTTTTATTTTTTGGTATTAATATACCATTATTGTTTTCAGTATTAAATGTACCACCTTTTTCATATGCGTTATTAATATCTATCTGATAAGGTCCGAAATCTTGACCAATTAATGCTTTTTTATGAAATCCTGCCTCAATCACTTTTAATTGGGATTTTACTCTATTAAATTCACTTTCTTTAAGTGGTGCTATTGAGACATCAAACAAATTGTAGTTAGTTGCATAACTAGTAATAGGTTTTGTCCATATTCTTCTATATGGTTCATTATTTACATTTTCATAATCTTTATTTTCAAATTTAAGTAAATGTTCTTTATATTCAGGACTCACAATTTTATAGTTATCGGTAAATATTTTTTCATATTTATACCACACACTTTCTTCAGGTTTAATTGGTCTCTGTTTTTGTTCGCCAGTTTTTTTATCAATTACTGTCATAGTACCCCTTAAGTCATACCCACATAAAACAAATTGTACCTTGTCAATTAACCCCGCAGATTTAATACTACCTACTACACCAGTTAAAATTTCTAAGTCTTTTAAATGAGAAGAACCACCTAACCATCCAATACGGACTCTATCAGATTCTTCACAATTACTTTTATATTGTTTTTCTTCTGTATTTATTGCGTTTGGTAATACAAATACATTATCATTGAATTTTCTAATCTCTTCCGCAAATATAGGTGTAGTTGTAGTTATATTTCTAGATATTTTTAAATTATCAGATATTTTTTTATTTAAGTTTTGTTGTTTAATTATTGCCCAAGCTGGGTGATCAGGACCGGGTGACCAATGATCATCAATATCCATAATTGTTGCGACACCCAATTCATCACATCTATTAAGTAATTCTTCAATTTCTTCATATGGACCTAAAGTTCTATGATAGTGAATCAAATCATATTGTTTTAAAAAATTATTATTTTTTAAGTCTGGTTCATAATCTATATCCACATAGAAATCATTTGGAAAATATTCTTGTAATTTAATGTGTGGTATGGTAGAACGGTAGTATGATACACCTGTTCTATCGCTAGGTACTACTAATACTTTAATTTTTGACATGTTTTTAAATTTTATAGAAATATAAGGAATAAAAGTAATAAACTAAAGTTTTTTATAAAAAAGTTTGGCAGTTTAATTTATTTTTTGTAATTTAGTGGTAACAAAAACAAACAACTATGGAAAATCAAAATTCAATCAGACTAAACAACGAAACAACTTACGGAAGACATGATGAATCGTCTAAAAGATTTTATTACGGAAAAGTAATACAAAAAGATAATACTGGAAAAAGATTAGAATTCAGTGTATCAAATCATTTAGAAGAAGATAAGAAGTATAAGTTTCGTTATACTGCAAAATGTAGAGCAGGTTTCCTTAACATTTGTGAAACTAATTACGATCAAACACCAAAAGAATTTATCGAAAGTACTTACAATTTCTTAGAGAATGTACAAGTTTGGAGAGAATCAGACGAATCAACAGGACGACACAAAGGTATGTGGTTAAATGTCCTAACAACTAAGGGTAAGAAATTTCACTCTATTGATAAAAACTTTCTTTTGAACCTTAGAGTTGGTAATATACACAACGCTTGGAAGAAGATGGTAGATTACGATTTATGGAAGAGAATGGGTACTAAAACTCACGCAGACTATAGTTACCAAATGAATAATGTCGCTACCGAAGAGGTGGCGGCATAAAACCTATAATTATGACAGTATCAGAAAGTAGAGACAGATTAAGAAATAGATATATCGATTGGTATACTAAAGATTGTATAAATAGTAACGATAAGATGCAAATGATACATGACGCTAAATACAGTTGGTGGGAAAGAGAGAAAGATTGCCAACAGTGGTGTGATAGAGAAAGAACATACGTACCGATGAGTGAAACAAAAACCCTAAATATTATGAGAGGGTGGTTTAAAGAATGTAAAAACAGATAATTATGAAATATTTTAACAGACATGAATGTATGAGTAAGGAAACCCTAAGAAGTATTGGGGAATCAATTAATGGTTTATTCGGAATAGAAGGTGTTAGCTCTTTTGGAGGTGTATCTAATATGTTATATGGGTTATATGATGGGTTTGATTACTCAGATAAGATTCGTTCACACGAAGAGATGTTACAGATTAACAAAGAGAATAATTACCTTTATAATAAAATTTTAGAAATTTGTAAAGAAATAGATACATATCCTAAACACAATCAAGACGTAACAGTACATTAAAAAACAATAAAATAAATATGATGAGTAAAAAACTAAATTTAAGAAACGATAGGTTAGTAAAAGACATTATTGAAGGTGAACTCTCTTATAGAGAGATAGGTGAAATATATGGGGTTACTAAACAAAGAGTATTCCAATTCGCTAAAGAAAATAATATTTCTCGATGGAAAAATAATCGAGAAGTGAAACTAAAGTTAAAAAATGATATACAAATAGATATCATTAAAGGATTAAGCTATGAAGAGATAACATCTAAATATTCATACAAAAATACTCCATTAACATCCGTAATTAATATGAGTTTACATAGAGTATTTTTAGGAAAGAGAAATAAAGAAATACTTAACCTTTATAAGACTATGACTGCTAAGGAGGCTATTAATATTCCTGTGAGTGCATTAAGTACACCATATAAGATAAAAAGTGTTAATGATGTTTATAAAATCGCTAGTCAACAAGGATATAAAAAATATTCCAATGTAGGGGATAGATATAAAGGTGGTTGTTTTGAGGATAAAAAAGTGACAAATTTAATTAAGAGATTACGAAATAAAGGTTTAAAATACAGGGAGATAAAAGAAGAATTAAATAAAAAGGGTATTAAAACAATAACAGGAAAAAGTTATAGTACACCTAATATACGAAGAGTTTATTCTTTAATTACTAAATCTAAAAAATAGGAGGTTATTGTGTTTTATATTAAAAAAAATATTTTTTCTATTAAGAAGTTAGAAAAATGTAGTGAATTAAGGAGAAAAGGAATGGTAGGATATATTCTATTAGGTTACTCCATAAGAGTTAGGATATTTAAAATAGATATTATATGAAAAGAGAAAAAATGATTAGATTAATAATGTCTATTAGACATTCTATGTATTTTACAAAACAAACAGATATGGCAGAATTTTTAAATATTAAAAATTCCAGTAAAAATTCTATAGAGTCTAAATGTAGAGTATATGGGTATGAGGTAGTATGGGATAACGATTAAAACAAATAAGATGAGTAAAGAAATAGTAAAAGAAGTAGATTTAGGTGAGTATGTCATAAAAATTAATTATGAAGGTGATGGTAAGTTAGATATAGATGTTTTCGATGAATTAGGGGAACAAATAGAAGGAATTTACATCACAAATGAAAAATAGTTGTAAAAAAGTTTGGCAGTTAGATTTTTTTTTGTATCTTTACAATAACAAAAACAAACAACTATGGGAAATTCAGAAATCATCACTAACGTTCAAAATTACAAAGGTAATAACGACTTCATTAATTCATTACAAAGAGGACAAAAAAAATATGGTTCTTTAACGGAAAAACAACTCTTTGCGGCAGGTAAGTTTTTTACTAAACTTAACACACCGAAATTAGTAGAGACACCACAACCTAAAGAGGTTAATGTGGATATTAAAATCAGTAAATTTATTGCTAAGAGAGTTGCGGAAGATAACAACTTAGAATTTAAACCATTTCTAATGACTATTAGTAAAGTTTTAAAAGAAACTGAAAAAGCGTATCAGGTAGTAGGTAAATTGACTGTATCGGATGTTTCTGATTGTAGAGTATGTGGTAGAGACTTAACTGACTGGAGATCACAAGCAACAGGTGTGGGACCAGTTTGTTCTAAATCATTAGGTATACCTTATGTAAAAAATGAATTAGATGTAGAAGTTTATAAGAAACTACTTAAAATGAAAATAGATAAGATTGGTGATTTAACCTTTTGGTTAGCGAAATCTCAGATTAAAGAGGGGAGAGAAGATTTAGAAAATAGTTTAAAATAAAAAAACCCTCTTCGGAGGGTTTCTTTTTATACTCTTTTTTTCTTTTTAGTTGGTAACGGTTTCAGTTTACCACCGAATACTGTATCACCTATTTTGATTTTAATGTCTTCTGTTACTAAAGACTTATCTAAATATTCTTCTACAACTTCTCTAACAACATCACCTATCTCTTCTCTTACTATATCTCTAATACTTTTACCATCTGCAGGGATATGTTCTACAGGAAAAGTTGTAGGTTGGGTAGGTACGCTTTCATTCACTAAATCTTCTACGTCCGATAATTCAAAAGTATGGTTAGGGGATTCAGGAATCTCTATTGGGGTATTAACCATTGCATCTAAAACTTCTTTCGGCATCTTAGATGTTTTTAAATTTCTGTAGTTACCCCCTTGTGGTGCAACCGACCTATTACTACCTTTACTATGTTTACTTATAAAACCTTCTGTTAAGTTAGGCATTTCTTTTTCACCTATAGCATTAGTTGTAGGTGTTGTTCCATTAGAAGTAGATCCATGACTTTCTTCTGTTTTCTGCATCACTGCTCTAGATCTACTTAAAATATCTGCTAATTTATTTGCTGAACTCATTTTATTTTTTTTATTCGAATTTTGTTATATAATTTATTTTTATCATATCTTTGTCTCCTGTTGGATTAAATAATGGTTTAGGTTCGTCAAAAGTACCTCCTAATACTTTCATTCTGTCTATTCTATCCGTTCTAAATAACTTCCAACCTGGTTGTATAGTTTTGGTGTCACCACCTACTTGATATACCCTAACCACTTCATTTCCTGCTTTAGATATACCATAACAATACATTTGTACAAATCTTTTTTCTTTACCGCCCGGATCTTCATCGTCATCATAATATAACGAAACAATTTTACGATCACGTAAAGATTTCATTATATCATTCTTAGCTGCAACTTCTAATATAAGACTTTCTGCTAGATTGTAAAGTTTCATTTATTTATTATTTAGCTCTAAATTGGTTACTATTATCTTCTGTTGTTGGTGTTTGATAAGGTTTCTCTGCACTATATTGGTTTTTAGCAACGTTAGCTATCCTACCAGATCCCGGTTCGTTAGATGAACCTAATTCGTCATTTACTGATCCTCCATTATATGTATCTAAAAAATTACCAGTACCTTTACCTTTGTTATCACCATCTGACTTTGCATTAGGGTGTTTTGCACCATATTCATTTCCTTCACCATTTTGGTATGTATTTTTAATAATGTTGTCTTTTCTAAATTGTTTCCCTAATTCTTCTAATTTACTACCCATCTTTTTATTTTTTATATTTATACGTTATTAATTTTTTTATTTTTTCTACTTCTTCGTAAACAGGTTTACCTCTTTTTATTTGTCCACTTATATCTTTATGTAATTTAGGTAACGTAGCTTTTAAACTTTGTCTTGTCGCCTTATTAACATCTTTATTGTGAGTTTTAATAAATTGGTTTGATAATCCTGTGTCCATTTTAATTTTTTTAGGTGCTTTAATTGACTCAGTTTCTTTATTTAAGGTTGAGTCTACCCAATTATGCATTGTTTTACCACCATTTAATCTATATTCCATATCGTTATGATCACCATCAAAAGAATCAAACCAATTTTTTATTCTTTTCATTTGTGCATACTCTATGTTATTACTATTTAGTATACCTTTAGCTCTTTTATATCCTTCAGTAGGTTTCCCATCCTTATTAAGAGACTCATATCTTTGGACTGCGGTTTTTAATGCATTAATAACGTATTCTGGACATGTCCAGTGTTTACCTCGTAATTCACTATTACCACCTTCATTATTCTTCCTGTTCGCCATACTTAATTTTACCACATAAAATATCTTTATGTTTTTCACTTATATCACTTACATTTACATTTTTAATTAAATGATTTAAAAGTATTGCTAGCTCTTCACCATCTAATTCTTCTTTACCAACTAATTTTAATAAATGATTTAATTTATGAATAACCATAGGTTTTTCAAAAGTTTTCTTTAATTCAGTTATGTCCGCAATTTCTTCTACATCATTCAACAAATCTTGTTCGTTAGTTTTTTTAACCATACCCTTATCCGTTTTCTTAGATAAAAACATTTCATCTACCAAACCCTTCATTTTATTTTCTTCTAAAAATTCAAAATTAAATTCAGTATCATATGGTAATGAATGTTTTGCCCAATCTTCACTAGGATCTAAATCATATCCCGGTGCTTTTGGTTTGTAGTAATGTTTACTTATGTCTTTTTTTGCGTGTTTCCGACCTACTTCTCTTTCATCTCTACTATATTTTTTCTTAGTATTGTGAAATGCGTCTAAATCTTGTAATGCTTCTGGAGATATATTTTCTTCCATATTTTCTTCTTCGTTTACTACGTAACTATAATTTACACCATAATATGGTCCACCATATATAAAATATGCTTCAGGTCCTTGAGTAGCTGCTCTAGCGAAATCATCACTAGTTTTCTTTGATTTAATTACTGAAGGAGTTGTTTTATAATTATCGTCTCTATTGATTAAAGTACCAGCAGTATCAACTAACTCATTAACTTCTTCATCATTAGTAACATTTTTCCTTTCATTAATATATTTATGAATATCAGACTTTTTATATGTTTTATTCATGTTTAAAGTTTTTTATATAAATATAACAGAAAACTAAATATTTATTATTAAAGGTAAAAATATGTCGGATTGTGAAAAGAAATTTATAACTCAGGTAGACTTAGCGAGACAAGCAAATATCATTACAGGTAATACTGCTTGTTTTGACGGAAAAATACAAGTGGGAATACCATTTAGTGGTTATCCAACTGGTGTCGACATTAGTACGGTTACATTAGTAAATCCTAATGATGGTGATTTACAAACTGCTGCAATGAGTGGTAATAATATTACTACTTTATTTGACGTTTCCAATCCACTTTCACCCAATTTTATTCCTGCAATGTACTCAGGAACATCACAATCAGGTGTACCTTATAGTTCAGTAACTTGGACTAATCCACTATATTCAGCATATACTAGTGGTTTAACTTTACCTATTACAGTTGGGTATACGGGGGATACAACTGTCGGACCTTACTGGGACATTACCTTATCAGGTATGAATGGTACTCACCCAATAGCATTAAAGTATAGTGGGTTTAGTATTGAGTATAACTTTTACGATACACAAAGTAAGGTAAGTGGTAATACTTTTCCACCTCTCCCGATATCTGCAACAACTTACACCTCAACGACAGGATTAGTAACGGCAACTTACTTAGAATATTCAGCGTCATCTTTAGATTATACTGGTCCGCTAGATTACTTAAGGAGTAGGGAAAACGCAACAATAGATAATAAATTAACCACTAATGAAATAAAAATTAGGGAAGGTGCATCATTGGGTACTGTAGGGTATGTGTTGATGCAAAAAGATAAAGACGGTACAGGAATATGGGCACCATCTTCAGGAACTACTGGATTTACCAACGTTTTTGTGACTGGTGGTACTTTAACTGGTAGTGAATTAACATTAACTAGAAATGATGATGTAGAAATAGATGTAGATTTAAGTGGGTTATCTGGTGGTACAGTACCTAATTATGTAAATAGTGCGTCTACCACTTCTACAGTTGGTGGTATTACTGCAGGTAGTACTTTTCCATTACCAGGAAAAACAATGCAGGAAATGTGGGATACATTGTTATACCCATATCAACCGCCATCGTTTAATAGTTTCAATCAAGGAGGACTATTATCTGAATATGAAATAGGACAAACTATTTCTATAGGGTTACAAACATTTACTTGGGGAACTAGTAATAGTAGTAATGTATCTGATGGTATTCCAGGTAGTATTGAAATAAAAGAATTGGATCCTGTAACGACAATTGGGAATTCGTTAATAAATGACGGTACAGAAGGAATTACATTAACTAATGCTATGGGTAAAAATACTATTGGTTCTAAATCATTATATACTATATACGGTGAAAATACTATTGGGGGTACATTTAATAGAAGTATTTCTAAAACTTGGAAAGTAATGTGGTATTTTGGGAAAAACGCTAATACATCAATTACTTCAGGACAAATGACTTCTTTATCGGGTAGTGACTTAGTTACTAGTATAGTAAATGGGTATGTTACCCAACCTGCAACAGGTGGAGCACAATATATGTATTGGTGTGTACCAGACATATTAGGTCAACCTACAGATATTAGAGATTCAGTAGCAGGATGTTTCGGAACTAATATACCTTATACCACATTATCCGACATACCAATAACAAACGCATACGGTGTAGCAGTAAACTATAAAATATATAGATCTGTTAACCCAACTAGTGCCGCATTTACCACATGGTTATGTAGTTAATAAAAAAAATGAATAAAATAATTTAAATATGGCAGATTATGGACCATTAGGTGGTGTTAAAATAGCTGGGTTTATATCCCCAGGTGATACTACAGATACATATGCAGTTATTGATACTATATTAGGTATTGATGGGTTAAGAAACTACAGTGGTACAACTACGGAGGTGTTAAGTGGAACTACTGTTCCATTACCTAGAAGAAGAGCGGGTATGATTGTGGGGGTTGAAGGTGGTGATCGATATTTTAAACTTAAAGATAAGAATCCTTGGGATTTTGATTTAACTGACTGGGAAGAATTAAATTTTAGTGGTGGTGGATCTGGATCTGCTATTACTGGTGGAACATATAGTGCTGGTACATTAACATTAGTAAATGGTAGTGGTGACACTATAACAGTTACTGGTTTTTCTTCAGATAATATTTTTACTGGAAACACATCAGGAGATTGTATTACAGAATTATGGGTTAAAAATATAAGTGGTTGTACAGGAGAAGACTTACACATTGGGGTTCAATCAGGACAAGATATATATTTCGATTCTACCGGTTCTACTACTTCACCTTCATTATATATAAACTCTAAAGGACAAATTGGTGTTGGTACTAATACTCCTTTTAGTTGGGCAATTAATGATGGGACAGGTATAGAAATACATAATGATAGTACAAACGATCAAATACCATTAGCATTTACTGAATTAGGGACGAGAAGATTTTTCTTTGAGACGGACTTTGCGAATACTTCTAATCCAGTACATATAAAAGGTAGTAGTGGTACTAATCTAATGACTTTTAATACTTCTTCTTCTTCAGCAAGGGTCGGAGTAGGGACTACTGTACCAGATGGTACATTTCAAGTTGCTAAAGCAGGTTCAATTGCTAACCAAACTAAATATCCTGATGAAACTAATATAGTAATTAATAATACAAGTAATGGATTTAGTGGTTCAACAGGACCAAACAGTGCAGCATTTAGATTCGATCATGGAAGTGGTGAAGATCCGGGTGCTTTAATAACATCAAAAAGATTACCTGTATGGGATAGTGGTGAAAAAAGTACTACATTAGAGTTCTGGAATGCTTCAGGAGAAACATTATTTAAACGTATTGAAATTATGCCCGATGGGCATACCACAATAAGTGGTAATACATTTATTGGTGGTAATTTAAGAATATTGGATATTGGTAGTGGTACATCTATTACTAATTTAGGAGTGGATATTAATGGTAACGTAGTTAGTGGTGAAACAAGTAGTGGATCTTTTACTGGAAACACATCAGGAGACTGTATAACGGATTTATTTGTATCTAATATATTTGGGTGTTCGGACTTAAATATTGAACCATCAGGATTAAGTGATGTTTATATGGTTGAAAATGGTGGATCAGTTTCTATAGGTACAACAACTATATATTCCCCAACAGGTACAGGTGTACGCACACCATTTCAAGTTTCTATGGGTGACTCAGGAATACCATTTTCTGGATTACCTATTGCAACTACTGCGTTATTTGAATCAGATGTACCCAACTCAATTGGTTTAGTTTCACCTAATGTTAGTCAAATTTATTTCGGTACACCTTCTGATGCTTTTGGTGCATCTATAAGATGGGATTACCCAAATAAGGAATTTCTAATTTCTACAAACAATACAAGTGGTAGTACTGTATTTCAAACTAATAATGGGGTTGAAGCGGCAAGAATAGATGAAAATGGTTACTTTGGTATCGGTACTGATTCACCACAATTTACTTTAGATGTCGCTGGTGAAACAAGATTATCTGGAAGTGCACAAAATATTTTATCTGTAATAGGATCAGGAGATACATCACCGATATTCAGTGTAGAAGGTTCTGTAGGAGAACTTTTAACTGTGAATGACGGTTTAAATGACTTATTATTTGCAGTTAATGATATATCTGGATTACCAACACTACAAGTTTTTGATAATGATACAGTTTTAATGGGTAATAATTTATCCCCATCGTTAAATTCTACCAATATAATAAATCCAGGAACGGGATTAAGTACTATATATTCATTACCTATAAGTGCATATACAGGTGCGTGGTTTGAATATACTGTAAAAAATACTGGTGGTGCAAGAGCAGGACAAATAATGTCTATATTTAGTGGTAATACAGTTAATTTTACCGAAACTACCACTACTGATATAGGATCAACTTCAGATATAAGTTTCTCTATGTCTGCAGATAGTGTTAATAGTATTTTACAAGTATCTGCCACAACTACTGGTTGGGAAATTAAGACTATAGTAAGAAGTATTTAATTATGAGTGTTGAAACAAAAAATTTATATACTAGTGGTTCTAATACACAAATACACCCTAACATTGTAACTGATGGGTTAGTTTTTTATGTTGACCCTTTTAATTTTAAATCTAGAGATAGAAGTTTTAATCCTTCTGGTGGAACTATTAATGATATTTCTAAAGATATAAGAATGAGTGGTACATTAACAAATGGTATTGCTATTTCTGATGACTATAAGTCTATTGATGTAGACGGAACAGACGATTATATTATATTCCCTAATGGAAATATAACTAATAATCAACCATTTCAACCATTTCAAAGATTTAAACCATCGACATATACTCTGTCTTATTGGGTTAAATCAGGATCTACGGGTGGTGGAGTTATGTTTTTTGTGGGAATACAAGATTATAAATTAGAGTTACCTGCACTAACTGCAACTACTTATACTCCCGGTGTTTATACTAATGTACCAACAGAAAATATTACTGATCCTTTAGATACAACTTTAAATTTTACTATTACCGTAGATGGTTCGGGTGTGATAACAGATGCGTTAGCAGAGGACGTAGGTACAAATTCTGATGATGGTGAGATTATGAAAATACTAGGTAGTGATATTGGTGGTTCTTCACCTGCAGATGATGCATATTTCACATTTAGGGTGGCTAGTTCTTCTGATGGAAGGTGGGGTATTTCACAAGGATCTAATTATTCTGCATATATTTCTAATTCAGAGTCAAGGACTTCTTTTAATATACCACGTGTGGGTAACGAACCTAATGAATGGAATTTAATTACCTACACAGATGAGGGACAATTACTTACTGAAGGAAATAGAAAATTATACGTAAATGGTGAATTAATAAAAAGTAGTACTTCGGGTGATACAACATTTTTAAATGGTAGTTGGATGGATAACCCAAATACTGGAATTTTATATATTGGAAGAGGTGGTACTACATTCTCTAGTACATTAAACGGTGAGATAGGTACTTGTATGATTTATAATAGATCTATAACACATAAAGATGTCCAAAGAAATTATTACTCACTTAAAAAAAGATTTAATAAATAAAATATGTCACATAAATATTCACATATAAATTTTATGGTATTCAATGTATCAGAATTAGATTTAGTAGATTTTAGTCAAGTATTAGAAAAATCAAAAAACACCGTTAGAGAATCTATAGAAGAAAATAAAACTTTTGTAAAATGGAGCGGTGATATTATACCTAGTAGTGTAAACTCATTAACTACCAAAGATGGTCCATACCATTATGATGAAATGTTAACCATATTATCAACACCTAACTGGTTAACTCCTAAAGAAAAAAAAGAACGGAATTAATATTATCATATTTCCATATATTTATATATAAATAATAACATTTAATAACTGGAAAGGGAAAGTATTAAATAATGGCAAACGAATTTATAATAAAAAACGGGTTTGTTTCTAAAGGTAACTCCATAGTGGAGGGAAATCTTTCAGGACAAACATTCAATATTATTAACACACCTGTTAATAATAATTTAGCAACAGAAATATTAGTAAGAAATACTACTACTGGTGATGTAGAATATCGTAATTCATCCACTTTAGGTGGAGGTGGTGGTGGTGGACAAACTATTACAGGATATACATATGATGAAACTAACAATACGTTTAGTATTGGTATAAGTGGTGGCACTTCATTAGACACAACAATAAATGTGGTTAGTGGATTAACAGTAACCAATGATTTAATAGTAAGTGGTAACACAGGAATGGGTACAGATAACCCATTAGAAAAATTAGATGTTAGAGGTGATATATTAGTATCCAACCCATCTAATAATAGTGTATTAACTATAAGTGCCACTTCTACTAGTGATTCTGTGATTGATTTTGATAATACCGGAGTATCCACACCTTATGCAAGAATAGAAGGTAATACTTTTGGTGGTGGTATCTCAGGTAGTTTACAATTTTATACTTACCCAACGGGTGGACCATTAAGTGAAGTAATGATATTAACAAGTAACCAAAGAGTTGGTATTGGTAATATTTTAAATAATGATGTATCTGAAAAACTTCATGTAAGTGGTGGAGATATTTTAGTAGAAACTTCTAATGGTAAATTTTATACTGATTTAGATTCTGCTATTGGACCAGGATTAAGATTGAGTGGTAATTCGTCAGATTTAATATTTATAGGTGTTACAGATTCCGGAGTAAACGGTGTAGGTGTTGGTACTAGGGGTACAACTGAACCTTCATTTCCTGGGTATGGTGCAAATGGTGATGGGTTTTTATACTCTTCTTCTATACAAAATGGGTTAAATATTATTTCTCAAGACGGTACAAATAAAGAGGATTATATAAGATTTTATGCAGGTAAAGATGCAAATGGTACAACATCCGATATACATATACATGGTACCGGGTCAACTCAAGGTTATGTAGGTATTAATACGGAAAATCCTACAGAAAGGTTACATGTTGATGGTACGGTAAGAATTGTAGATGGTACTGAACAACTTGGTTATGTATTAACTTGTGATGCAGATGGTGTATCTAGTTGGCAACCTTCTTCTGGTGGAACTTCTGGTGGTACAGTTTATTGGGCAACAGAAAATGGTGGTTTAAAAAGTATTAATCAAAACTCAGGATCAATTAA
>Ga0257114_1001695_pt1 | contig 15282 bp, 10 predicted proteins | sample SI112_10mmetaG_FD_190149 | JGI IMG/M metagenome (GOLD analysis project Ga0257114, IMG submission 190149) | Marine microbial communities from Saanich Inlet, British Columbia, Canada - SI112_10m | ecosystem: Environmental > Aquatic > Marine > Inlet | place: Canada: British Columbia | collected...
TCCGATAAATACGCTAGACATTGTTCTGATGTTCCAAATTGTTCTCTGTATGATTTTCTGGATAAACTCTTTAAGACCTTCATGTTTCTTTTCTTTTATACAAAGAAACAATCGCTAGCCATAACCTGTTTACGGTTTGCGATTTAAAGGGGTAACCCTATAATATCATTATATATTAAATCTAGAATCAAACCAATTCAATTACATTCTCAACTAAACCTAATAAGCAGTAGAACTAAAAGCATCAACAAAATGATTCACCCATGACCGTTCCTCGTTTAAAATTACAGACACGACATCAAATCGGGCCTCAACTTCTAAACTTAATGTTTCTAAATAATAATGAGCCGCATTAATTAACGCATTTTCTTTGTGTTCGTCAACAGCTTCCTCTGGCATACCATATTTAACTGAAGACCTCGTTTTTACTTCAATAAAAACAAGTTCATTGTTATCCTCAGCAATAATATCTATCTCCAAATGTCCCAACCTCCAGTTTGTATGATAAATCAAATAACCTTTCTTTTTAAGAAATTTTACCGCTATTTTCTCGCCTTCTTCCCCTAATCGATTATGTTCTGCCATGATAACTCCATTAGGCTTTAATTTGAAAATTGTTCCCTGGCAATGCCTTTATAACACCATTTAATTCAAGGTTAAATAACATCCCAGCAACATGCTGTAGTTTCTGTTTTATTTGGTGAGAAATTTGCTCTTTATTGGCAACACCTGCGTTTCGAATAATGTCGATAATCTGCCTTTCATGATCGGTTAGATTACCAAACAAATTAAGTTGCGCGGGAAGTTCAATCTTTTCTTCCTTCCAACCTAATGTTTTTAATACATCAGCACCAGACTCGACCAAAGTAGCTCTGTTGGATTTGATTAAAGCATTGCACCCAGCAGAATACGCGTCGATACTTCTTCCTGGAACAGCTAAAACCTCTCGCCCGTAGGAATTAGAAATATTAGCGGTAATTAAAGCACCGCCTTGTGCAGCGGCTTCAATTAATATTGTAGCATCAGCAATTCCGGAAACAATTCTATTGCGTTTTGGAAAATTCTCTCTATCAGGATTTGTTCCACTCATAAACTCAGTTAATAAGCCACCGTTTTCCAACATTTCTTTAGCAAGCATTCTGTTTTTTGCAGGATAAAGTTTATCTAAACCATGTGCTAAAACACCTATTGTACTTAATTGATTTGCCAATGCATTTTTATGAGCATGAGAATCTATACCGTATGCAAGACCACTCACAATTAAAACATCATGGTTTTTTAATTCACGTACAATTTTATCCGTCATGTCAGCCCCATATCCAGTAGATTTTCGAGTACCAACAATAGATATTATTTTTTGCTTGTTTAATACCGATGCGCCTTTGTAATAGAGTAAAAAAGGAGCATCAGAACATTCTTTTAATTTCACAGGGTAATCATCAGCATCGTACAATAAAATTTGAATACGGTGTTTTTCAATAAACTTTAGTTCTAACTCGGCTCTTCTTAAAACATCCGATTTAACTTTATTATCACAAAGCGTTGCAAGCAAAACCCGTCCCACCCCTGGAATTTCATTCAACTCTTTTTTTGATGCTTTAAAAATGTGTTTTGCTCCTTTAAAGTATTCAGTTAAAAGTTTAGCAAATAAATCTCCTATTCCCGGCAACTGAATTAATGCTATTCTATATAAAATCTCTTGTTCCATTCGTATTAATTATAATCGCTTAAAACTAAAGATTTCGACATACACCTTAGACTAAAAATAAAAAATCCTACTATTTATAGTAGGATTTTTTATTTTGGTCAGTATTTAAACTAATCTATTTATTCTTTTATTGGATTCCAGCCCTGTGCCTCCAACAAATGATTAGATCCATCTTTAGCAGTTAAAGTATAACCTTCGCTTTCTTCTACAAAGTGTCCAACAATCGTAAACATTGGATGGTGTTTAATTTTGTCGTAATCTGCCAAATCAACGGCAAAAACCAATTCATAATCTTCCCCCCCGTTTAATGCACAAGTTGTAGGGTCTAAATGATTATCTCTAGCTCTATCAAACGTTTGTTGGTCGATTGGTAATTTATCCTCATAAATACTTACCCCAACCTTAGATGCTTTACACAAATGCATTACCTCTGATGATAATCCATCGGAAATATCCATCATTGCAGTTGGAACAATCTCTAATGTTTCAAACTCTCTAATAATATCTAATCGAGCTTCTGGCTTTAGTTGACGTTCTAAAATATAATCACAATCCTCTAGGTCAGGCTGAACTTTTGGACTTTCAGCATATATTTGCTTTTCTCTTTCTAAAATTTGAAGTCCCATATAAGCTCCTCCTAAATCTCCAGTAACTACTAAAAGATTAGACTCTTTAACACCATCACGGTAAGCCAATTTCTCTTTTTTTCCTTCACCAATTGCAGTAACACTAATTGTTAATCCTGATAAAGATGTGGTTGTATCTCCTCCAATCAAATCAACATTGTATATTTCACATGCTAAACTTACTCCAGCATACAATTCTTCAACTGCTTCAACTGGAAAACGATTTGAAATAGATAATGAGAAGGTGATTTGACGAGGAACTGCATTCATGGCAATAATATCTGAAATATTAACCATTACCGCCTTGTAACCTAAATGCTTTAATGGAACATAAGCTAAATCAAAATGAACGCCCTCAACTAGCATATCCGTAGAAATTACGGTTTCAGAATCAGTTTCGTATTTTATAACTGCTGCATCATCTCCAATCCCTTTTAAAGAAGACTCATTTCTAATTACAACACTTTTTTTAATTAAATCGATTAATCCAAATTCTCCTAATTCAGATATTTCCGTTCTACTTTGATCACTCATAATTTATTTCTTTTGCTCCATCCTTTGAGCCGCCTTACTAGATTCTCTAAAAGAACCCAGGTTTTTAACAACTATACTGTATGACGGACAAGTTTTTAACAATTCATTTTCAACATTAATTAATAAACTACCCCCAATCCCTGCTTTTTCTTGATCTGCTTCACTTCTTTGCTCTGTTTTGTAATTTTTAATGATTGCAGTTTCATTTTTCGAAAGGGCTTCACTAAAACATTGCATTTTTACAGCACTTGCATTTGAAACAATATAAGCAGAATCCGTTCTATTAATACAAACACAAGCAGTATCTGCAATTTGTTCTTCAATTGTCAATTGTGCATTACTTGTAAAAAAGATTCCACAAAATAAAAATAATGTAAAAGCTAATTTTTTCATAAAAGATCTTTTTTTAATGATTAACATTTAATTTAAAACTAATCATAGTTGAAGTAAAGGTAAAGTTTTTTTTTACTTTTAAATACCGACCCTTTACTGCTTGAATCCAAAAATAATTTTATGAACAATATCAAAAACATCATTTTAGATTTAGGAGGTGTTTTAATCAATTTAGATTACCACAAAACAAATGATAAATTAAGTGAACTAGGAATACCCAATGGATTTACAAAGGCAAAACAAATCACAATTTTTGATGAATTAGAAGAAGGTAAAATATCAGACATTGATTTTTATCAAGCCATCAATAAACTAGCAGGAGCCAATCACGATCACCAACTAATTATAGATGCTTGGAATGCCATTTTATTAGATTTCCCAAAAGATAGATTGAATCTAGTAAAACAACTAAACAATAAATACCGCGTTTTCCTTTTTAGTAATACTAACACCATTCATTTTAGAGAAGTACATAAAAACTTAAAAAAAGCGCACGGAATTCCAAATTTAAAAGGTCATTTCGAAAAAGTTTATTTATCCCATGAATTAGGGATTAGAAAGCCCAAAATAGAAGGATTTCAGCACATCGTAAAAACACATCAACTTAAGCCTAACGAAACACTTTTTATCGACGATAGTCCACAGCACATAAAAGGTGCGAGAAAAGCAGGAATAAAAGCAGAATGGCTGGATTTAGATGAGGAAGATATTCATGGATTATTAAATCGATTAAAATTAATTTAATTTAGTTCAATGAATTCAATTGTAATTGTAGCAGGTGGAAAAGGTTTAAGGATGGGTAAGGAAATCCCTAAACAATTCCTACTATTAAAGAGTTTACCTATTTTGATGCACACCATACAAGCTTTTTATAATTGGGATAACAATTGCGAAATTGTATTGGTTTTACCCGCTAGCCAACACAATTATTGGAAAGAATTAGTAATCAAACATAACTTTAAAACAAACATCTTAATTACAACAGGAGGAGAAACTCGTTTCCATTCTGTTAAAAATGGACTCATAAAAACTACTGGAGAACTTATTGGAATTCATGATGGCGTTCGCCCACTAGTTGCTGTAAATACAATTGATAACTGTTTTAACCAAGCTAAAAAAACCGGGAACGGTATTCCATGCATTCCTGTTAACGATTCACTACGAGTAACTAGCGAAAACGGCGGAAATAAAATGACAGATAGAAGTCGGTATTTCAGGATTCAAACTCCTCAGGTATTTAAGCGATCGGTTATCCTAGCTGGATTTAAGCAAGAATACGCCAAGCATTTTACAGATGATGCTTCTGTAATTGAAAAAGCTGGTGAAACGATTAACCTAGTTGAGGGAAATGAGGAAAACATTAAAATCACCCGACCAACAGATTTAAAAATTGCAGAAATACTAATTGGAGATTTATAAGTAACACTGTAATATTCGCAGCAGCTCATGACGGTTTTAAAACCTTCAATAATTTACTCTACTTGTAAATTTTTTAAATAATAAACATAAGCTCGAACCTATTTGAATAATCAAGTCATAAAATTCAATACATCTCGCACTCGTCAAAACATCAATCGATCAATTAAAAAACAAAAAGCCCTACCAATACGGCAGGGCTTTCAATAAATTTAAATGGTTCGCTTACGCTCCAACCAATTCGGTTTCTACAATATATTCAGCAATTTGAACTGCATTTAAAGCAGCACCTTTTCTAATTTGATCACTAACCGACCAAAAAGTAATCCCGTTTGGATTTGCTAAATCTTCTCTAATTCTTCCAACATAAACATCATCCTTACCCGCTAAATCATAAGGCATCGGATAACCTAAGTTGGGTAAATCGTCTACAACAGTAATTCCTTCAGTAGCTTCACAAACTTCTCTGAATTGTGCTGGAGTAACCGGCGATTCAGTTTCACACCAAATTGCTTCAGAGTGCGCTCTCATTACAGGAACTCTAACACAAGTAGCGCTCACATCAATATCTGAATTCATGATCTTTTTCGTCTCATGATACATTTTCATTTCCTCTTTAGTATATCCGTTGTCTTGAAAAACATCAATATGAGGAATAACATTGAACAATAACTGATGTGCAAAAGCCTCAACACCTAACTCTTTGTTTTCTACAAATTGTTTAACCTGAGCTTCTAATTCAGCCATTCCACTTGCTCCAGCCCCAGATGCAGATTGGTAACTAGATACATGAACTTTCTTAATGTGTGAAATACCTTCTAACGCTTTTAATGCAACAACCATTTGAATAGTTGTACAGTTAGGGTTAGCAATGATATTGCGCGGTCTGTCTTTTGATGCTTCAGCGTTCACTTCAGGAACAACTAAAGGAACATCAGCATCCATACGGAAAGCACTTGAATTATCAATCATGATAGCTCCGTGTTTAGTAATAGTATCAGCGTATTCCTTAGAAATACTTCCACCTGCAGAAACTAAAGCAATATCGATGTTCTTAAAATCATCATTATGTTTAAGCTCCTTAACAACTAAAGTTTTTCCATTTAAGTCATATTCTTTACCAGCACTTCTTGCTGAACCGAATAAAACTAACTCTTCCATACCTTTTAAAGGTCTCTCAGATAGAATGCTCAAGAACTCTTGTCCTACTGCACCACTTGCTCCTACTACTGCTACTTTCATACGTGCGTTATTAATTAATTTGCACGTCAAAAATAAATCTTTTTATTCTGATTAACACAGTTTTAACCAATTTTTCGGTAATTATAATAATCGAAGCTATTAATTCTATCTTTTAAACTCTAAATCTTTATTTATCATGTTATTTAACAGATAAATAAATTTTTAATGAAAACCATTCTTCTAACCTTCCTTGCATTTGTTAGTTCTAACCTCCTAATTGCACAGTTTGATTCTTTAGCAAAATATGATTTGCTCATCTCCGAAATAATGAGTGACCCAAAACCTTCAGTTGGTTTTTTGGAGGAAGAAGAATACTTAGAAATTGTTAATAATTCCGGTATTAACATAAACCTTAAGTCTATTCAAATAAATATTGGAAACAAAATATTCGAGCCCGATTCGTTTTGGCTCCAGCCCGATTCGTTTAAAGTTTTCTTTGATATTCCTACCTTAAAAAACAGCGGTGATGTAATTCAAATCACTCAAAATAATCGTTTGATACATGAAGTAATTTACCATCCAAATATGTTTTCTGATGGGTTTAAAGAAAACGGGGGATGGAGCTTAGAATTAACTGATTTTTCTCAACCTTGTATTACAAATGGTAATTGGTTGGCATGCGACAACTTAAAAGGTGGGACTCCTGGTGAAGCCAATAGTATGAATCAAGTTATAAATGGTGAATCCTTGCAAATAAGTAACATCTACGCAATTGAGGATACGGCTTTAATAGTTGAATTTAATCAACCACTCGAATCAATTAAACTCGAAGACATTCATATACCACAACTTAGTTTGTATGGCTTTACCATCCAACAAAATGAATTAACTATTTCGATTTCAAAAATGGACACAAATAAAGTGTACGATTTGACGCTAAATAATGCTCAAAATTGTACCCAATACAGTTTTGAACCTCAACATCTCCAGTTCGGTTTACCAGGTAATAATACCCCATCAAAAATTGTAATTAATGAAATCCTTTTTAATCCTGATCCAGCAGGAAGTGACTTCGTGGAGTTATTTAACTTCGGAAACCAAATAATTGATATTAGCAAATTACACTTTACCGATAGGGATGCCGAACAAAATTTAAATGCCTCCACTCCTATTTCCCTCAAACCGCTCCTACTCTTACCAAAAAGTTATTTGGTGATTACCGAAAATCAAGATTGGCTAATATCTCAATTCAGCTCCGCAAAAAACAGTACCAAAACAAACCTTCCCGCTTTGAATAATGATGGCGATAATTTGATCTTAATTACGACAAACGGGACTATAATAGACGAGCTTTCTTACGATGAAAAATGGCATTACAATGAATTAAACTCAACCGAAAACGTTTCTCTAGAACGCATCAACCCTGCTCAACCAAACATCTCATCAAATTGGCATAGCGCATCCTCTATTGAAAACTTCGCTACGCCAGGCTATCAGAACTCCAACTTAAGTCAACGTATTTCAACAAAAACAGGATTTGAACTTCCTTATAATCTAATAAGCCCTAACAATGACGGACACCAGGATTTATTAGAAATAAATTACAAATTCAATTCTGCTGGCTGGACGGGGAAAATAGACGTTTTAAATTACGAGGGAATCACTATTCATACCCTTTCAAATGGCGACTTATTTGGGTTAACAGGAAGTATATATTGGAATGGTGAATTAGCAAACAATAAAATTATTAAAGCAGGAATTTATGCCTTAACGTTTTCTTGCTTTAACCTTAAAACTCAAGAAAAAATCACTCAAAAAATGACGTTTTATATTAACCGATCACTACAATAACAAAAAACTTAATTCATTTGAGTTAATGATACAGACATTTCAGTATTCGTTTAAAGCATTTTACCACTTTTACGTCGAAAATTTGATAGAAATGACTGTATATTAGTATCGGTAATAAGGTAGTTTCTTATAGTTAAGGGTTTGAAAAGGTCTCGTATAAAACGAGGCCTTTCATTTTTTTAACCATTATGGTCTCTCAAGCTTTAATCATAAGCCATTTTACAATCAGCACATTTACGACCTAAATAACTACATGCATCAAATTAAATTCCAAGGACTATAGGACATAAATGTTTTTAAGTGCAGACAATCACTGGACAAGCACAATTATTCAAAACCTCTAAACCTGCTTTAAAACACCTTTTAGTATACCTCTAAAAAGAAAATCAAGATGATTCCCATATTAAAAGACAATTCAATTAGTTTCGTAAACCAATTGAAACCATTAACTTAAAGCGAATAATTATTCGTCTATGATTATAAAGAAAAATAGCCTAATCGTTCTATTCGTTCTGATGTGCCAATTTATACAAGCATCAGTTCCCGATGTAATTAATTTCACAACTAAGGAGTATAAAGGACATTCCATCAATTATGATTTCGAGCAAGATTCAACAGGATTAATTTATATTGCCAATGCTTACCGTGTTATTGAATACGATGGGAAATCATTCAGAAAAATTGCACTCGTTGCAGGTAAAAGTGCTGTTAGTTTAGCAAAAGATAATAAAGGCTGTATATATGTAGGTTCTTCATCGGAATTTGGATACCTCGATAAAGACAGCACCCAAAAAACATATTACAAATCACTTAAACACCTTATCCCAGGTAATCCTGAAATAAACGAAGTATTCCAAACCGTTTGGTTTGATAATGCCATTTACTTTGCTTGCTCAAAAGGTATTTACAGATTTAAAAACCATGAAATAAAACAAGTCAAAGGCTTCTCTGACTCCACTTTAATTGACGACATGTCATTAGTAAACGGAGAATTATTATTTTGGGAAAACGCTGTTGGATTAGGGAGAGTTAAAGGATTAAATAAAGAGGTTTTTATTAAAGATGAAAAAACGCGTGCAGTAAGAGGAATCGAATTCATTAATAATAATTACGTCATTTTCGGAAAATTTGGTATTAAAACCGTTCGCAACTCTACCCTATTTAACGCCCCTCAACTTAAGCTACAAAACGCCAATATTTCTAAAGTTCTAAAAATAAACAACGATGAATTCTTAATCGGAACCGTTAACCAAGGAATTTATTTAATGAATGCTAAAGGAAATCCCGTTCGTCATTTTACAACCAAACATGGATTACAAGATAATTTTATCCGGAATCTTTTTAAAGATCAAGCAGGTAATATTTGGGTGGCATACAACAACGGAATAGGTATTTTCAAATGGGGATCTCCACTTCAGTACATTACTAATTCACAAGGGTTCGAAGGAATGGGTTATTCTGGAATTGTTTACGAAAACGCCCTTTACATTGGGACTTCTCTTGGTTTATACAAAATGGACGATTGGGAAAACGGATTAAATAAAGTTAATAATTTCCAAAAAATCGATGGAATTCCAAGTGGAACAATCATGTATTTATCCATTGCGAATGGAAAATTAATTATTTGTCATGCAGCCGAAACATATACCCTTCAAAACGGGAAAGCGGTAAGAATTTCCGACGGTGCATGGTATGGGTCATGGATTTGGAAAACGGCAGATCGATATAAAAAAAACGAAGGCTTTGTAGGTACTTACGAAGGTGTGGAACGTTATCTGTTTCAAAATAACACTTGGGTTCACCAAACACACATCAAAGGGTTTAAAGAATCATCAAGAGTAATGGAGATTGATGAACGAGGAATTGTTTGGGCAATCCAAGGAAATAAAGGTTTGTACCGTGTTGAGTTAAACAATCAAAGAGACTCTGCAGTTTCAGTCATTAACTATTCCAATAAGCCTGGTTTTAATACGGATGATTTTAACGATATATTCTACCTAAACAACACCATTTATATTACTACTTTTCAAGGTGTCTACTACCTAAACGGTGATTCATTAATTAAGGATGAATCCTTTAATAATGTGTCTAAATATGTAGAAAGAGCAAGAATAAATGGTGAGAATAGTATTTATGGAATTTATAAGGATCAACCTTATCTCCTTAAAAAAATAAACGAAAAGTGGGAAATCAAGCCATCTTCCGCGTCATTCTCTAGAAGTAACATGGTTGGATCCGCAGAGTTTTTTCAACGCATTGCAAAAAATGCTTATTTAATTGGAACTCAAGAAGGCTTTACGCTTTATAAACCTCAGCAAGAACCAGTCCCTTCACAAACAAAATGTTTAATTCGAAACGTTGAAATTATTGGGGAACAAAGTGATTCGATGCTGTTTTATGGTAAACCTAAATCAGTATTAGAGTTCCCATACGAAAACAACAATTTACGTTTCACGTTTTCTATACCAGACTTTGGAGTAATGAATCAAATAATCTATCAAACCCAATTACTTCAAGGCAATAAAAAATTAACCAATTGGCAAAATGTAAAAGAGGTGAATTACCGTGAATTCACCAACTTAAAAGAAGGTGATTACACCTTCATTGTTCGTGCCAAAAAAGGAGACTCTGCCCTTGGGAAACAAACATATCAATTTACAATTTTACCACCATGGTATCGAACCTCAGGAGCAAATGCTTTTTACTTTGTTTTAATCATCATGGGTGGAATGTTCATTCGAAAAAGATTTAAAAATCAGGCACAAAACCTTAAGGCTGAAAAAGAACTCGAGCTGGAAATTAAAGAGAAATTATTTAAAACTGAACGACTTGAAACCGAACTAAAAACGAAGGAAAACGAGCTAGCCTACATGGCGCTTTCATATACACAAAAAAAAGAAATGTTAGCTTCTGTAGAGTCCGAATTGGATCGTTTATCCAAAGGACTAGAACACGGAGAAAGAACAAAAGTTAATTCACTTAAAAGATCTATTTCATCTAGTATTGATGACGAAAGTAATTGGGAAAACTTCCAAATTCATTTTGATCAAAAAAATGATAATTTCTTCCACAAATTAAACGGGGTTGATAATAAATTAAACGAATCTTACCTCCTTTTTTGTTCCTACGTAAAAATGGGGAAATCAAACAAGGAAATTGCAGAATTACTCAATGTATCGGTTGCTGCAGTAGAAAAAAGAAAATACAGATTAAAGAAAAAATGGGGATTAGATAACGACACAAGTTTCACCGATTACCTTAGGGAGTTATAATTTACAATAAGAGAATAAAGTGACTCCTAATTCGTTTACGCAAGAGGATAAAAAATATATTGTAAATTTATCCTTAGGATCCTTACTTAATTATGAGATTATCATTTAAAAATTGGTGTTGCGTACTGATCTGCTTTATTGCAGTTAACACTCTTCGAGCTCAATCGGTTGGGCTTGGGAAATTTACAGATCATTTACCCTACGGCACATGTAATACGCTTTGTAAAGCAGAAAATAAAATCTACGTAGCCGCAGGTCCCGGATTATTTGTTTACGATACACAAGATGGCTCTGTTCAAACCATGAGTAAAATTAATACCTTGTCCGACCTTGGTGTTAATTCTATCGCTTATTCCGAAAAGCATCAAACTGTAATTATTGGTTATACAACTGGAAATATTGATGTTGTTAGAAATAATAAAATCACCAACGTTCCCGATATTGCTACCGCTTCTATTCAAGGTGTCAAGACTATCAATAATATCTTAGTTAAAGATGATTACGCTTATTTAAGTACAGGCTTTGGTATTGTAAAGTTTGACATTCAACGAATTGAAATAAAAGAAACCTACCTTATCGGCGATAATGCAACAAATATTGAGGTAAATGACATTGCATTTTTTAACGACTCCATTTTTGCAGCAACTACAGAAGGGATCTATGTTGCTAAAGAGAACGCCATAAATCTAGTTGATTTCCAAAATTGGACGATTATCCAAAAAATGGGTATCCAAAATTTTAGCTCCATCGAAAACAGTGATTCATTATTAGCGATATGCCTAAAAACACCTGAATATAAAAAAGACACCATTTTCACCTACAACAAGTCGGAATGGGATTATATGGATTATGCAAACAATAAGTTTGAAGATGTAGAGGATTTTAGATATCAAAATGAAGAATGGCTTGTTGCAAACACCTATAGTGCTTGGATAGTAAACAACGATTTCTCCTCATCAAAAAAAATATATACATATAGTTTACCTGATTTAAATGGAGTTCAACCAACCAGCATAATCCAAGGTTCGGGAACTGATTATTGGATTTCAGATAGTAAGTTTGGACTAATTCACCGTATTTCAACTTGGGGTTTCGAATCTATTCTACCAGAAGGTCCTTACTCTTACGAGTCTTGGGACTTAAATTATGCTAACGATGAGCTTTGGGTTGCATCAGGGTCACTAAAGCCAAACAAAGGGAATACTTACCAAAAAAAGGGAATGTATAGGTACAAAAACAACACTTGGACTTCATTTTATAAAAATGGTTTTGATACTATTAGTGATTTAACAAGTGTGACCCTAAGTCAATTCAGTCCTGGATTAGCATATATAGGAAGTTGGGGACGAGGATTAGTTGAAGCTAAGGATGGCATTATTCAAAACGTATTCAATGCAACAAACTCAGCAATTTCATCCAATGTAATTTTCGACCATTACGCAATTGGCGGGTCGGCCTTCGATAAATACAATAATCTTTGGGTTACTGTTTCTGGCCTACCTGGTGCAAATGTTCCTTTTCCATTAGTTGCTTATGATGGAAAAGATTGGACTTCCTTTACCTTAGATAACAAATTGGTTAACAACACCGATATTGGCGATATTTTAATCGACGGTAACGGCTACAAATGGATGCTATCGCTCAATAACGGGATTTTCGTTTTTAATGACAATAGCACTGTATCCGACCAATCTGACGATCAACAAATTTTATTGTCTACAAGTGAAAACAGCGGAAATTTGCCTACAAATTTAATTTACGCCATCGCCGAAGATGACGATGGTGAAATGTGGATAGGAACCGATGATGGTCTAGTTATTATAAATAATACAGCCCAAATATTTGAAGAAGGTGTAACTGCTAAAAGAATTGTTATCGAACAAGATGATGGTTTTAATTACTTATTAGAAACTGAAAAAATTACAGTAATAAAAGTAGATGGAGCTAATCGAAAATGGATTGGAACAGCTTCAGGAGGCGTTTATTTAGTTAGTGCAGATGGACAAGAAACTATTCACCATTTTACATCAGAAAACTCAGCCTTATTATCAGATAATATTTACGATATTGAAATATTTGGCTCAACAGGGGAAGTTTTCTTTGCAACAGATAAAGGACTCATATCATATATGGGTGATGCAACGGATGGCGACGCTTATAACGGACCAACCTATGCCTTTCCTAACCCTGTTCGTCCTGAGTACACAGGGTTAATTGGAATAAAAGGATTGGCTGAAAACGCTGAAGTTAAAATCACAGATATAACAGGAAACCTAGTTTACGAAACATTTTCCGAAGGAACCACAGCAACATGGGACGGCAGTTCCTTAAATGGCAAACGTGTTCAAACAGGTGTTTATATTGTATTCTCGAGCTCCAGTGATGGTACACAAAAAGAAGTTGCTAAAATTTTGTTCATCAATTAAACTCTTGTATTTATCAAATAAAAAACAATAAATTAACTTTGTAATAAAATCTAACCATCATATTAGTCTCATAATCCAATGGGATAAAACTTCAAATTGAGACTACAATAATTGAAATACTTAGTATATTCAGAGATTAATATATTTCTAAATAACGTGGTAAACGGTTTTTATTTACGAACTTCAGGGATCTTTAACCTTAATAAATCAACCAACTAGAACTGAAATCCAACATGAAAAACCAATTAATTAGTTTATTAACTGTGATCATATTGATTTTGAGTACCCAAACTAGTAAAGCACAAGGTCTTGTTTTAAATGAAATCTTATCTAGTAATAAAAACGGACTAACCAGTCTTGATGGAAGTCATCATGATTGGATTGAATTATTTAACAACAGCTCCAACAGTATTAATCTATTAAATTATTCATTGTCTGATGATAAGGAAAACTACCAAAAGTGGCTGTTTCCCGACATTAGCATTCCGCCCAATGGTTATCTTTTAGTATTTACTTCCGGACAAGAAAACATAATTGGTGCAGAGTTGCATGCAAATTTTAAAATTAAAAAATCAGGAGAATCTTTATTCCTGAGTGATGTTAGTGGAACATTAATTTCCTCAGTTATTCCCATTGAATTAGGTGATGATCAATCGTATAGTAGAGTACCAGATGGGGCTAGTACTTTCGCTATTCTAAACACCCCAACTCCACCTCTTAATTCAATCAACAATAGTACCATCATAGCTTCATTAAACTCCGGCTATTACGAAACAGACACTACGTTACACTTAACTTGCTCCAACAATTCGCACAAAATTCACTATACTTTAAATGGAGCTCAGCCTTCAACTCAAAGTTTAAAATACGAAGGAAACATAGCGTTAACAACAGATAATTTTGGATCGAATGATATAAGTTTGATCCCAACTACTCCATTAGAAGGTGAATGGCCTTTACCTACTTATATTTGGAAAGTTCCAAAAAATGTAAACAAGGCTCATGTGGTTAGATTTGCGGCTTTTAAAGACGGCGTTATAAAAAGTCAAATTTATAACTCAACATTTTTTATTAATCCCCAAAAAAACGAAAGGTATACCCTCCCTGTTATTTCATTAATTACAGATAGTATTAATCTGTTCGATTATGAAAAAGGCATCTACATTCCTGGTAAAAGGTTTGATGAAGAAGGGTTTAATTGGTGGGCCATTGGTAATTATCTAAACAGAGGTAGGGATTGGGAAAGAGTTGCTCATCTTAGTTATTTTGATACTAAAGGGAATATCGGATTTGAAACCAAAGTAGGCATTCGAATGAAGGGCGGTGGAAGTACATCTAACCCTCAAAAATCATTAAACCTCTATTTTCGTGAAGAGTACGGATTGAAAAAATTAGAATATCCTGTTTTTAAAAATTCTGAAAACACTAATTTTAAACGTCTTGCCTTTAGGAACTCAGGAAACGACTTTTTAAAAACACATTTTAAAGACGCCATGCTACAAAGTGTTTTTAAACAGTTTAACCTTGACATTCAAGAATACAGCCCTTCGGTATTGTTTATAAATGGAGAATATTGGGGAATTCACATTATTCGAGAAAAATTCGATAAATATTATTTTAAATATAAGTTCGGTATCGATGAAGACAATGTGAACATACTTGGAATATGTGGTAAAGTTGAAGAAGGAGATAATGAAGATTATAAGCTTTTAACTAATTATTTTGCGTCTAATGATATTTCAGACGCGGAACATTATGAATTTATAAAAGGAAAACTAGACATTGAAAATTTCATTGATTATCATATTGCAGAAATTTATTATGCGAATTACGACTGGCCTTGTAACAACTACAAAATATGGAAAACCAATGAT
>Ga0257114_1001700_pt1 | contig 15252 bp, 9 predicted proteins | sample SI112_10mmetaG_FD_190149 | JGI IMG/M metagenome (GOLD analysis project Ga0257114, IMG submission 190149) | Marine microbial communities from Saanich Inlet, British Columbia, Canada - SI112_10m | ecosystem: Environmental > Aquatic > Marine > Inlet | place: Canada: British Columbia | collected...
TGCTTGAAGACATTGAAGGTCTTCTGTCTAAGGCTCTCCAATAACGCTCAATCGTTTGCAAGTTGTTCTTGACGCCCTTGAGTTAATGCTGTTACTGCGAAGAGCAGTATTGCCGAAGAAGCCAACATTGCGAGGAGGTATTCAACTTGGGCACCTGCAACAAACGAGACCGCAGCAAAGAGCCATGCAATGCCCAAATCAACCGCGCCGATTACGCGCCATGACTTACGAAGCGTGAAAATCCCAGAAATCCACGCTGTTACAGATGCTGCTAGGCCTGCAAAAACCATCAGTGGAAGTGATTGTCCGAGCAAGGCTGCGGGATAAAGCATGATGTGAACGCCCCATAATGCACTCGATAGCCAAGAGCCATGTTCGTTGACGACAATGTAAGCGGCCCAAATCATGCATCCAATCCCGACAATAGAGGCTGAAAGGGCTGGAGCGAGCGTGATTCCAGAAGGCGTAAGGGCCCACGGGTTGAACGATTGGAGCGCAAACGGAAGAACTGCGATTACACCAAGCATGACTGCAGGCTGTGCCCAGGCGATACTTCGTCGGGCGGCAAAGAGAACCACAACAATACTCGCGGGACCGAAAGAAAGGAGAACGCAGCAAACAAGCCATGCAGTTCGACCCAAGGCGCCCCGATGGTCGTCAAGGTCTCTTCGGAGACGCTCACCTTCTACCCAATCAAACAGCAGAACGAGAGCAAGAACAACAAGTTCAATTCCAATCAATGGCAAAACCCACTGAATAGTGTCTCCATCTAAGGGATTGAAGGAGAAGGGAACGGGAACTTGCCCTCCAACTACGAGCGCAAGAATGCGGTCAACAGCAAAGAGAGCAACAACTGCTTCAAGCGCACTTGGTAATCGGAGACCCAGGTCGTTGCGTCCAATCAACCCCATGCCGCCAAGAACGCCAAGTGCGCCTATGAGAACAAAGAGGTGGAGCGCATCATCTCCATCTAGGACACCGGTCGTCATACGTCCAGCAAGATGAACCACTACCAAACCAGTCATGCAAAACGCAATTGGAGATTCCACGCCAGCAATGTCTGGGAGACGTAAGCCGATGGAATTCGCACGCAGGCGAGAGAGGCCGACCATGAGAACCGAAAGAACAGCGCTGAACATGAGGGCTTGCAGCCCCCCGCCTGTAGCGAAAGAAACCCAAGCAGCACCCAAGAATGCGACGCCAAGGAACATGAGAATGATGACTGGGCGGTAATGAATATCTCCCACGATGAGATCGTCTGCTGCGCCGGTATCGGTTCGTTTGGAACGCTTTCGTTGTGCCTCTGCAAGACGCAACATCTCTGCATCAAGATGCTTGAGTTGGACTGAGGTTGTCGTATCTGCAGTTTCCTCATGAGCAACCAAATGTCGGAGACGTTCCCGTTTTGCATCAAACTCTTCACGCCGTTGCTCTTGGGCTGCGAGTGCTTTCAATCCCGACCGTACTTCTCCTTGAAGAGCCAAGTAAGCACCGGTGAGGACGAAGAGAATCAATGCTGCAAGTTGGATTTCTACTTGGTCCATTCCTTGACCTGCTAATGCCATCCCAATCAACAACCCAAGCGCCCCTACTGTCGGTGTCAAAAGCGATTCAATTTTCAAAATTCGATTCATGTAGATGACCAAAGATATCCCTCCAAGAACTGTTAGCATGCGAAGATTATCAACTTCATTCAACCATCCGTCTTGGCCGGTCAAAACAGCTTGCCGCTGAGGTTCAAGTCCAATGATGAGGAACAAGGCGGTAATGATGCCAAGGTGAAGGGTGAGCAATCGCCCGGGGAGGGCTTCCAGTTGTTCCAACTCTTCCTTTGTCCTGCCTTCCCTTTGGCGTCGTTCTGCTGCGAGGAGAAGAAGGCTGCTTGCAAGAACAAGAATCAGAGACCAAATCGCTTCTTGCCCGAAGTTCCAAGAAAGGGCTATGACCGCAACACACCAAACGGTAAACAAGGTTCGTGGTTTTCCTCTGTGAACGTCTTGGAGCACGAGGAATGCATGGGATAGAATCAGCAGGGACATTCCCCCAAAGAGGCCGACTCCGGTAAGGCTCTGTGGACGGGCCATTGAAACGAATGTCAACACGGCGAGGACGAAACTGAGGTTCCAGAGATTCAGCGCTTTGGAATCCCGAAGCCGGGCACTGATTTCCGAGAAGCCACCAAGACGCCCCGCAAGGTTGAGGTTTGAGGTACCAAGAGACATGTTCACACCTACTTGTTGAACCACCAACAGAGCCATCCAAACCGCCACATCTTGTTCTGCAAGAACGATCGGGAGCAGATCTGAACTCACAAGGCGTGATTCAAAATCTGTAGCAAAGACAAGCAACCAAAGGTAGGGTGTCAAAACAGCAACTCCTGCAATGCTTGGTGAGCGGCGAAGCAGTGCAAGCCCTGCAAGTCCCAACCATACAATTCCTTGTGTAGCGAGTAGGATTCTCGAATTCTTTCCGCCGTCTTCCGCAGGAATCAGTAAGGTGAGCAGAATCACAACCGCAATGCCTCCAACCCAGAGCACGTGGTCGGAGACACTTGTCTGATGTTGCAGAAGAACCATGACGGTTAATGCAGCCATCAACGAAGCAAATATGGAATATGCTTCAAGCCCAAACGGCCAATCTATGGTTACGGTTCCCGTAACCATCAAGGCCAATCCGGCCAGTAAAAACGGCGTAGGGCCGAGAACATACGGCATCAATCTCGTCCAAGAAACACCACGAACCACAAGGTAAGAGGTACTGAACGCTGTGGCAAGGAGCATCAATTGGGCGAGTGCATATCCCGTTTCTGACCGATGGGCTGCAATGGCCATGAGAGCCCCGACCATCCCAATGGATACCGATACCGCCCAAAGACCTGGTTTGCCAAGTCCGAGGGCGTTCGCTGCAGAACTGAGCCAATTTTCATGGTGAACAAACACTGCCGCCATGGCCGCATTCGCTGCACTAACGACCGCAAGCAGAAGGAAGAGCGTGAGGTCATTCTCGATGGGAATCAGTGTCAACGACAGGATGGTCCAATCGTTTGAAAGAGCGTGAACCCCCACCCAAAGGTAGGAGATGGATATGCCCAGGCTGGCCAAATTTCCAGAGGACCGTAACAGTGCCAGGACATGCATGAGCGCCATGGCGAGAAGAATGAAGATTGCAACTCCTGCCCCTCCATAGACGGCCCCTGCGGAACTCCCCACTGCAAAGAGGACCAAGGCTGACTGAGCTGCGATAGCATCCTCATCGTGACGGAAGGCAACGGCAACGTTGAGAGCGACCAAGCCTAACATCACAATGCCGAGAGTTTCGCTGCTTCCTATCGGACTGGAATCAAACCATCCCCAACTCCATGCGTCGAGGGCTAATCCGTAAAGCAACTTCATTGAGATGATGACCCAAGTTATTCCAAGAAGATGCATGGATGGGCGCGGAATCCAGCGCTCACCCAAACCGAAGCCAAATATGGCCATTGAAAGAAGACCTACTGCACTGAGAAGAGGGGGGAAGACCGTCCCGACCAAGGCCCCAATAGCGGTCCAAATGAGGACCATCATCACCATCATAGCTCGGCTGACCTGTTGCTCAGCGTGTACCGCTAATTGAGTAACAGAGTCTACCGTTTCGTCATCGCCAACCGGTTCTGAATCAGCGGTGAACATTTCGTTCAACGTGCCGACTGCTGCATCAACTTCTTTTTCTTCAGACGCCTCATCAACAGTCGGAAATTGTTCGGGATGTTCTGAATCATCGGAATCCACCATGAACGCCCCGAGGTTCATGCCCCGTGCGCGTCCAAACTCCTTCTTGCGCAAGACTTCATCCTCACCTGCAGGACCCGTTCGGGTTCCGCTTTGGTCGTCCATGAGACTTGGTGAGGCCTCGCCGCCTTGAATATGCCCGTTGTTTGCTGGGCAAATAGTCCAAATCGTCGTACATCGCCGTTATGGCGTCATGGTTTTTGTGATATCCGAGAACCAGAAGTTAAGAAAAAATGGTTGAAGAAGAGGAATGAACAGCCAAAAGGGACAAAGAGGGGCGGCAGAAACGGTCGGCATGGGCGGCGTCCACGGCACCCCTTCAGGGGACCTCGGAAAATACGGCATTACTCCATCAGGAGAGGTTTATTGGAACCTCGCTGCTGGCGATTTAATCAACCTCGCAGTATCTCGCGGCGAAGGAAAATTGAGCGCTCATGGTGCTTTAGTGACCGAAACTGGGGAGCGAACAGGCCGGTCTCCAAACGACAAATTCATTGTTGACGAAGCAACCGTCACCGAGGACATTAACTGGGGCGACGTTAACGTCTCTACCAATCTCGAAACATTCGAGCGCATGCGAGCAAAGGTAGTGGACTACCTGTCATCACAGGACGCTCTTTTTGTTCAAGACTTGTATTGTGGTGCAGACTTCTCCGAAGCTCTACCAATCCGCGTCATCAACCATAACGCATGGCACAACACCTTCGCACGCAACATGTTCATTCGACCTGATGAAGCCCAAATGGCCAATCACGCCCCTGAATTCACTGTCCTCCACGCACCTCATTTCGAAGCAGATGCTGAGCAAGATGGCCTAAATTCGCAGTGTTTCGTTATCGTGAACTACGCTGCTAAGGAAGTCATCATCGGCGGAACACGCTATGCTGGAGAAATCAAGAAGTCCATCTTCTCGGTCATGAACCTCATTCTTCCGAAGAAAGGCATTCTCCCAATGCACTGCTCTGCAAACACAACTGGAGAGAACACGGCGATTTTCTTTGGACTCTCTGGGACTGGAAAAACAACCCTTTCAGCAGACCCTAAGCGAGCCCTCATTGGAGACGATGAGCACGGCTGGGGCTCCAATGGTGTGTTCAACTTTGAAGGAGGATGTTATGCAAAACTCATTGATCTTTCCGAAGAGGACGAGCCTGCCATCTTTGGAACAACGCGACGATTTGGAACGGTTTTGGAGAATGTGGTGTTGGATGGAGAAGGCGTTCCCGACTTCCATGACACCTCAAAGACCCAAAATACCCGCGGGTCTTATCCGATTGAATTTATTGAAAACCGAACCGGCGACTCAAAGGGCGGTCACCCTCAAAACGTGATTTTCCTCACGTGCGATGCCTTCGGAGTGCTGCCCCCGATCTCTCGGCTAACACCTTCTCAGGCCGCATACCATTTCATCTCGGGCTACACGGCTAAAGTTGCTGGAACTGAAATCGGAGTAAAAGAACCGCAAGCTACCTTCTCCGCCTGCTTTGGAGAACCTTTCATGCCCATGCACCCTGGTGTTTATGCTGACCTTTTGTCCGACAAAATGGCAGAACATGGCTCCACGGCTTGGCTCATCAATACCGGCTGGTCCGGTGGCGCTTACGGCGAAGGGAACAGGATGAAAATCAAGTACACTCGAGCCATGCTTAACGCAGCACTTGACGGCGATTTGGACGCTGTTGACTACATCACAGACGGTCGGTTTGGATTTGAAGTTCCAACCAGTTGCCCAGGCGTACCTTCCGAAGTTCTCCAGCCACGAACTACGTGGACTGATGGTGATGCGTACGATGCTACTGCAAACAAATTGGCTGAAATGTTCAATGACAACTTCAAGCGTTACGAGGCTGGAGTTTCACCTGCAGTTAATGCTGCAGCACCCGCCCCTCTTGAGTGAACCACGAACTCAATCATCGCTTGTTGAGGCTTGACTTATCGCTTTGCTCTTGCTTTCGCCTTGGTCAACTGGAGTGAGCCCGTCAAGCAACATTCGCAGTGAAGGCGCATCATCATGGTCACTCTCGCTCAGCGCTGTTTCGGCCTGAAGTAAACGATGGGCGATGGCTTCAAGTTTCGTATCGTCGCTTCCAATAAGTGCGAGTTCCATTGCTTCATCAAACAATTCAACGGCTAAATCAGGACGGTCGATGGCGAGTAAAATACTGCCTAACCTATCCAATGAATCCGCTCCTTCAAGTGGAGAATCGGATAGGATAGAGGCTGCGTGTTCAACACGCTTTTGGGCATCTTCCCTTTGTTCAAGTAGCATAGCAACGATGGCTGAAAGAACAAGTGAAGGTATGGTGTCAACGGGATTTGATGTGGGCTGATTGGTCGCTGCTGCAAGCAGGTCAAACGAACGCTGAAGGTTACCGGCGTAGAGTGCTAAAACCCCCAATCTACGCATTGCCTTGCGCTCTGAGCCCACATCGTCGACGAGGGTTGCGAGATGGAGTGCGCGAACAAGATGGGTACGCGCCCGTTCCATTTCTCCTTCCATGCCTTCCAGAACGCCTAGGGCGGATTCTGTACGAAGTAAACTCCCAGCCATGGCTCTATGTGCGATTTCTGCTTTAGCCTCACCGAGCGGAGCCAGCCCCAAACCGACCTGTTCCATGACATCGGTAAGAAGATTCTTTGTCGCTCTTAGAGTAGTGGGTATGTCATCTTCAGCAGATGTACGTAGGGAAGAAAGATGTTGGTCTAAACGTTGAACAGGTTGACAAATTTCTGGCAGGTTCCCAAGGGCTTCGAGTCGCTTGGATTTGATGTCATAACCGCGAATGGCACGAGTCAAATCAGCAATCAATCGGCCTTCGTCAACCTCATCTTCATTCGATTCATGTTCTTCGGCCATCGCGTGGGCAGATGCAAGAAGTGAATCTACCATCCATGTCAGTTTTTTCTGCACGTCGTATTGGTCCCGTCGGCTGATAGCATACTTCATTTCGGACGCTCTTACCTGCCGAGATAAACTGCGTAATCGTTCGTCTCGTCCCTCCTCAACACCCCCATCGATAAGTCGTTCAATGAATGTTGAGGGGGGGCATGTGGTGAAGGCAAGGTCTGCAGTTTCAGCGGTGGTTGTCATTTTGAAATCGTCCGAAACGAGAATCACTTCCGCTCCGTCGCTACCCAACTGATCTGCAAGGACCATCAATGACAAGTCTACGTCCTGGGGAGCCGCTCGTTCACCAATTTTGGTTGCTAGTTTGCGTACATCTTCTTCCTCCACAGAAGTGGAATGCAACAGAGTGTCAAACAACACCAGGAGGTTGGGGTGGCCCGATATCTTACGCATGCTAACCGTTGCAACCTCGTCTTTTACGCCGGGCGTAATGAGTAATTTTGCACCGTTTAAGGCAGATTTGAGATCTTCAACGACCTTCTCCTTTCCTTTTTGACCCAAGTGGATAAAACAGTTTGAATCAACGACCCATGCTTGGCTCATGGTTACTGCTTTAGCAGTAAGGGCATGGTTCTTACTGCTTCAGAGAGAAATGCTCTCGGGTGTGACACGAGTCGAAAATCGTTGGATGGTTCCATCGGCTTCGATGAGGAATTTCTCAAAATTCCAGCGGATGTCCCCCGAATAACCGTCTGCATCAGCGACTTCACTTAGAATGGAATAGAGACCTGTTTTACCTTCTCCTTTGACATCAACCTTCGCCATGAGCGGGAAGGATACGTCGTACTTTTCAGCCGTAAATTCACAAATTTCAGCGTTGGTTCCGGGTTCTTGTGCCCCGAATTGATTGCAAGGGAAACCAACTACGGTTATGTCTTCATTTCCTGCGTGGATCTCTTGGAGTCCTTTGTATTGCGGAGTTGCCCCGCATGCGCTCGCAACGTTGACGACAAGCCAGCGGGTTCCGCCAAGTTCTCGCAGAGTAGTATGGGTTCCTTCCATTGTGGTAATGTTGATATCAAGTGCTTCGGGCATAATTTACCCTCCAGCGAGGACATTATGAAGATGTGGTTCATTCCTAGCCCATCCAAAGCCTCTTGAATCGCCGGCTTGTGGTCCAACCATGCAAGTTCTCATGGAAACCAGTGCAGGAAACATTACAATTGACCTATTTCACGGCAGTGCCCCCGATACGGTCGCTAATTTTGTCAAACTCGTCAACATGGGACATTACGATGGCCTCCACTTCCACCGCGTCATTGAAGACTTCATGATTCAAGGTGGCTGCCCACATTCCAAAGATCCAAATTCCCGAAAAGCTGGAACTGGCGGCCCTGGCTGGAAAATTCCTTGCGAATCCTCTGCCCTCGCCCTCAAGCATGACAAACCAGGAGTGCTCTCAATGGCAAATGCTGGCCGTAACACCGGTGGGTCCCAGTTTTTCCTAACAACTGTAGCAACACCTTGGCTAAATGGAAATCACGCCGTATTTGGTGAAGTTTCTGAAGGCATGGACATTGTAAAAGCAATCGAGGGATGCGCCAAGCTACCAGGTGACCGTCCAGCACAACCCCAGCAAATCATCCGTTGCTCCGTCATTGAATGAACAACCTGCTCTAGAAAAGAACACGCCGCTGATTGAATACAGCCCGTAGGTTCTTGAGTCATAAGGAAAGGCCGACCCATGGCTGTTGACGCAAGTGAAGCCCTTCGCCGTGCTACATTGGTAAGGAGCGACCCCTCCTTGCGAGGAGTAACCCGTCAAAATGGCTCTGAAATTGAAGGAGAATACGATTGGAAGTACTTCTCGTCCAATGGCGACCCGATAACAGAAGAAGACATCGTAGTACGTTGGAATTCTATGGCTCTCCCGCCCGGTTGGGTTGATGTTTGGATTTGCCCAAACCCAAGAGGCCACATTCAAGCCACTGGGAAGGATACAAAAGGCCGACTTCAGTATCGCTACCATCCTGATTGGGTCGAGATAACCGCTGAAATGAAGTACGACGATGTCGTCTACTTTGCTTCCCAATTGCCCCGTCTCCGAAGGCAAATTGAACGTGATTTAGAAGGAAAAGCGATGTCCCTTGAGACCGTTTCTGCGCTCGTGGTCCGACTTATGGACCTCTACAATATTCGCGTTGGCAGTGATGAATATGCCCGATTGAATGAATCCTATGGGCTCACAACGCTGAAATCGATGCACGTTAAGCACATCCGAGGGGATGAGGCTGAAGGTAAACACGATGTTATTTTCACATTCACTGGGAAGTCTAACAAAGACTGGGAGATAAAAATTGAAGATGATTATTTGGTTGACCTCATTTTGAGAACGAATCGTCTCGGAGCAAAGGACGCTGATTTGTTCATGTACATTTCAGAAGCCGGAAATGAGGTAGACCTCAAAGCAGAACACATCAACCAATACATTCGGGAAAGTAGTGGCGAAGGATTTACAGCGAAAAATTTCCGCACCTGGGCTGCAACGTCTCGTTGCGCTGAACGTCTCGCATTCCTATCGAAGGTGCAAACTCCACAAGCCATGAAGAAATGGCTGAAGGCTATGCCAGATGTTGAATCAATCGGAAAAATCTGGAGCGAGGGTGATTGGGAAGCCCCAACGTCAGAAGCACAACGCAGCAAAGTGATGCTTGCAGTTATTGACACCGTAGCAAGCGATTTGGGGAACACCCGTGCAGTATGTCGCTCGTCCTACATTCATCCATGGTTCATGGACGCTTGGATGAAAGGTACCCTTGGAACTGCATGGGAGAGCGTTGAGCTAGAACGGAAAATGCAGGGCCTATCTCCCGGAGAAAGTGCAACGCTTCGGATCTTGAAAACGATTTGATGCGTCACTTATCTTCTTAGGATGGCCGTTCCAGCATTATGGTATGGGCGAGATGCGAATTGAGAAGGACACGATGGGCGAACTCGAAGTGCCTGTTGACCGCTACTATGGATGTCAGACGGCTCGTTCGCTGTTGAACTTTGATATCGGAGACGACACCATGCCTGTTGGCGTTGTTCGGGCGTTTGGTATTCTCAAGCAAGCAGCAGCAAAAACGAATGTTGCCCTCGAGCAACTTGACCCCGAGGTCGGCGACCTCGTCATTGCAGCGGCTCAAGAGGTCATTGATGGACATCTGAACGACCACTTTCCACTTCGCGTCTGGCAGACCGGAAGCGGCACGCAATCGAACATGAATTCCAATGAGGTGATTGCAAACCGCGCTATTGAAATCGCTGGAGGCGAAATGGGTTCAAAGCATCCTGTCCATCCAAACGACCACGTCAATCGCGGTCAATCCTCGAACGATACCTTTCCAACCGCAATGCACATTGCGGGTGCAGAGGCCTTCACTCATCGCTTGTTACCGAGCGTCCGCGCCCTACGCGATGCATTGGACGCTAAAGCCAAGGCTTGGGCGGACATTGTCAAAATCGGTAGAACGCATTTGATGGACGCCGTACCGCTCACACTCGGCCAAGAGGCGTCAGGATGGGTCGCTCAGTTGGATGCTGACTTGCGACGGTTAGATTTTGCATTGGATGACCTCTTTGAATTGGCTCTTGGAGGGACTGCAGTTGGGACTGGACTCAATGCTCACCCTCTCTTTGCGCAAATGGTTGCTGATGAAATCGCCAACATCACAGGCTTGACCTTTTGTTCAGCAGAGAACAAATTTGCACAACTTGCTGCTCATGACGCCATAGTTGCAGCGTCTGGGGCATTGAATACTCTGGCAGTATCGTTGATGAAAATCGCCAACGATGTTCGGTGGCTCGGATCTGGCCCACGGTGTGGTCTTGGTGAACTTGCACTCCCAGCAAACGAGCCGGGTTCATCCATCATGCCGGGTAAAGTTAATCCAACTCAATCAGAAGCTTTGACGATGGTTTGCTGTCAAGTAATGGGCAACCACACCGCAATAACCATTGGAGGAAGTCAAGGGAACTTTGAGTTGAACGTCTTCAAGCCGATGATGATTCATAATTTCTTGCATTCAGTTGACCTGCTGACCGATGCTTGCCGTACCTTCCGAACTCGCTGCGTAGAGGGGCTGGAGCCGGTTCGAGCCAACATTCAATCCAATCTTGAAAATTCACTCATGCTTGTGACGGCTCTTAACAACCATATTGGATACGATAAGTCTGCGAAAATTGCAAAGAACGCCCACGAAAAGGGCACGACTCTACGAGAATCTGCATTGGAACTTGGATTTTTGACCAACGAGGAATTTGATCTGTGGGTTCGCCCTGAAGACATGACCGGTTCTTCCTGAGTCGCGGCTTACCCCTCGTTTCCAAACGAACATTGTTGCATCACTGTAATCTGATGGAATCAACCTGAATTTACTCTAGAACATGTTCGTATGAGTTATCCCGATACTTAAGGGGTCTACATCCTTTCTCAAATGCTCGTCAAACACGACACTGCAACGGGTTTTTACAATCGCAACGAATGTTTTTAGCGACAATGATAGTATTGTGTCCATCCACTTCCAACCACCCAGCCAGATTCTGTTCGATGGCGTGCCCTATTTCTGAAGAAATACCAGTTTTGATACAAAGCATATTTCAATGAAAGGCAAATACATCATGATATGCGCAGTTGGTTCGTAGTTGCAGCATTGTTGATTGTTTTTATTTCGCCAGCAATGATGCAAACTCCTGTTCTCGAAGATACCGGGGATAATTTACAGTTTTCAAGTCCAATACAATCAACAAGTTCACCCAACTCAAGCTGGACCTCTGGTGGTGAAGCGATCACGATTACTGGAAGCGGTTTTTCTGACCTCGCATTTTCCAACATAACAGACGATGGAATCAACCACCAATGGGTGAAGACGAACATGGACTACAGCGATGAAGCCGGTCGATGGAATGCCGTCGCCATGGATTCAAACGGCCACATCCATGTCGTCCATATCGGGGATGAAAATTATAAAATCCGGCACAGCGTTCATGACGGGACATCTTGGAACACCTTGAAAATCAAAGATTGTGGACAAACGTATTGCTGGGATGTTCACATGGTGATTGATGGTAACGACCACCTTCACGCAGCCTATACTACATACACTCAATGGGCTGAAAGGCTTGTCTATATGAACTATGATGGAACAAACTGGACGAGCGAAGAAGTCTCTTCAAACGCTCTGTTTGGCCCAGTTGGCATCGCTGTTGATTCAAACAATAACCCACATATTTCCTACGCTGCTGAAGGAAGTCACCAGTGCGGTGGCGGTCTCCGCATTGCCTCACATGATGGAACAGATTGGTCGACCCAAGGTATTGATCTTGGGAGCAACCGTGGATGTGACTCAGCGATTGTCATCGACGAGAACGATGACATCTACATCGCCTACCAAGACCGCGATAGCTCGAAATTAAAAATCGCCACCGACAAAAGTGGCCAGTGGGATGACTACACCGTAAATACCGGAAGTTACCCAAGTGAAATGTATCCAGGTTACATGTCATCGATAGCCATGGATGGGCAAGGTCAGATTCATATCGCCCACCACGATAGTAAAGATGAGGATCTAAAGTACTCGACCGGGGTTCCAAACGGACAATGGACAACCACTGTTGTTGATTCATCGGGGAACACTGGACGAGATCCCTCCATCGTGATTGACCTAGCCGATCAGCCTCATATTGTCTATCACACCTGGTCCGGTCAGAATCTAAAATACGCAACAATCGATCCGGTCACCACCAATTGGGCCGTAACCACAATGGCAAGTGGTGCCGATGTTGGCGAGGGGAATTCAATTATCATCGATGAAAGCGGAGTTATGCACGTTCCATTTAATGACGCAACAAGTAAAATCTTGAAGTACGCTACAAAATCGACGGGCTTGAGTAAGACCAATGAAATCACCGTTCAATTTGGCCAATACGGTTCAGTGACGGGGACGGTCGTTAATGATTCAACAATTCAAGTGACAACGCCTTCTGCTTCTTCCGCCGGCACTGTTGTCCTAACTCTTTGGGACAAAGAGGATAATCAACACCAATTATCTTCTTCATTCCGATTCATAGACCAGAATGACCTCGACTCCGATGGTGTTCTCAACGCCAATGACGATTGTCCAGAGGTGGCTGGTTCATCCACCCAAGACCTTACTGGATGCCCTGATGCTGATGGCGATGGGTATAGCGATTCTGGAGACACATACCCGAATGATGTTTTGGAATGGATGGATTCTGACGGAGACGGTGTTGGCGACAATGGTGATGCCTTCCCAAACGATGCCAATGAGACCCAAGACAGTGATGGTGATGGCGTAGGCGACAACGCTGATTTGTATCCCTTAAATGCAAACGAATGGGAGGATTTGGACGGCAATCAGATCCCCGACAACTCCGAAGCCAGCAAGGTAGAAGTCACTACATCATCGGAGGGCGGGAAGATTCACCCGTACCATATTTTTGCAAACAATCTATCGTTCTCCGTGAACGCGATTACCTCCGAGGGGCTCACCATGGTTTCTTTGGAGTCTTCACCTGACGTCTTACCTTCTACAGGAGGATTGGCGTACTCATTCTATGGTGGGGAGTCACAAACCATCAGCATTGCTGGAGAGCAGATTATGGACATCATCCCCGAGGAGTTTTTCACCGGAGGGTACATCGATGATGTTAGCCCATTTGTCAACTTCACATTACATGTTACTGGAATCCCCAACGGATGTGAAGGGGCACAAGAGTGGTGGAGTCTTGAACAGCAGGCGACATGCCCCAGTAAGATCGAAAGCCATCGCACAGATTATCTTCTCAATTTTTCAATGATTCTTTGGAACGGGGACGACGATAACGACGGCGTTTCCAACAGTTGGGACCTCTTCCCATTGGACGCAAATGAAAATCAAGATTCAGATGGTGACGGAGTCGGAGACAATCGTGATGTATTTCCTCTTGAAAGTACACAATGGTCTGATACAGATGGGGATGGCTACGGGGATAATTGGGGCAATACGTCCTGGAATTCAACCCGGTCATCTTCTTCGCCAGGTTCATTCGTTGAGGAGGCAAACGCCCCAGATTATTGTCCTGAACTAACGGGGAATTCTACTGCTGATGGATTCTATGGTTGTTTAGATGATGACGGAGACGGCGTCGCAGATGTGTTTGAACCAGTTGAGACAAACGAAACTGGGCAAACAAATAGTACTGATGAAACAAATCAAACTGATAGTTCCATTGATACCGATCAAGATGGAGTTCTTGACATGGATGATAATTGTCCAGGAACTGCCCCAGATAGCCAAGTGGACGCTTTCGGATGTGAAGTAATTGAAGAAGAGAATGATGAAGTTTCGGCTTCAATTTTTGAAGAATTCTTTTCCGGAGATACAAGTCCAGTGACTACTACAGTGGGAATAGGAGCTATTCTACTCGCTCTGTTTACTTTGCTTCAATCGAATGCTGTTGCTGGAGTTCTACCTGACACATTCCGCTGGGTTCAAGTTCTTCGCAATAATTCCAAACTCAGTAAAGAGGAAGAAAACGAACTGACGTACCTGCAATCATTGGTTCAAGCATATTATGATGATTCAGAGGAGCTGGTGGATGAACTCAACCTGTTGAAGGCAGACCTTACGGGCCGGTACACAAATAACGAGATCAAGAAGGATACTCGTGAAAAGTTGTTCACACTCATTGACGACTTGCTCATCGCCTCACCACAGGAATTGTATCGCATTGCACACAATGACAGTTACTTTGGATTAGCAGGTGCTGTAGATTCAGAAGACCGAAGTAAGTTACTTGAGGAAAAACTCGCCATGAGCGATTTCTCTGAACCCTCTTTAGCGAGTGACCCTGCGCTCCAATCGTCTCAACCAGAAGATGTTTCAAAACCCTCAATCGATACAATAGGACTCATGAAAGATGACGGTTTTGAGTGGTATGAATCTCCCGAAGGGAGTGGCGTCTGGTGGTATCGAACTGCTCATGCAAATCAAGACTGGCGAAAGTGGCAGTCGTAGAAAAGGGATGCAGAAAGGGTCTCGAATAACCCTCCAAATGATGATGCATCATCTCTTGCCAACCTCAATGTTTTGAGTTGATATATTAAGCAGCATATTATGATAATTTAGGGGAGTATTATGAGGGGAAAAAATGGAAAAAGATACAACCCCGATTGGCTAGTGGAACTAGCAGAAAAGTGCCTTCCCTATCTTAAGAGCCATCCACGGTATGATGAGGAAGCCCTAGATTTCCTACCTGAGGCCTTAGGGAATTGTACTTCATGCATACCAGAGAGCCATTGCTACATTCATTTTGTGAAAGATGACAATCCCAATCAAGAAGGTTCATCATGGCGATACATTACTTCAGTTGAACTCTACCACGAGAAGTTCGGTATTATCTTGGTTGACCTGCTCCTTGACATTACAAGTGAGGACCCCTATGAAGCGTCTCCTGTAGTCGGAGGCATAGAGTATTTCGATCTCTTGGGTATACTGCCACCAGTTCAAGCAACGAGGCACTTACACGGCAGAATTAGAGAACGCTTGTGCTGAAGGCATGGGTTTGCGATTGGTCATATACAACGGTACGGTC
>Ga0257114_1001701_pt1 | contig 15244 bp, 12 predicted proteins | sample SI112_10mmetaG_FD_190149 | JGI IMG/M metagenome (GOLD analysis project Ga0257114, IMG submission 190149) | Marine microbial communities from Saanich Inlet, British Columbia, Canada - SI112_10m | ecosystem: Environmental > Aquatic > Marine > Inlet | place: Canada: British Columbia | collected...
TTTGTAGGAGGGACTTCAGTCCCGAAGGAAAGGTGCTGCGTTCTTCGCGGTTAAAACCGCTCCTACAAGGGATAGCATGGTGTCTTTGATCTCCATATACTTCTATATATTGAAACGTTGCAATGTAATAAATTACATAAATTTCAGGGGGCAGGATGAGCAGGAAAAGTCATAAAACTAAAAGCACATTAGCAAGTGCTGTGATTGCCAGCGTCATAGGGATGCATGGCATGCTCGTCCTGGCGCAACAGGTAGCTGATCCGGGTTTTGTCAGCGTGGGACGCGGAGCACCTTTATCGCCTGCTATTCCTGGTCCGGCAAGAACCAATCCGGCGCAACTGGAATCCTACCCGCCAGCAGAAATTGCCGGCTACCCGGAACAATACTGGATGGTTGGCCCGTTTAATGATGCCATTATCAGTGCAGACGGCTTGCGTATAGAAACCAGCAGGGCGCCCGCTATGAATGGAGATTCCCCTGAAGGGATCGAGCCCTTGCCGGTTGATTTATTCACCTCCGAAGATTTTTACGCCGATCGCGACTTATGGAGCGACCCACGCTATTTCCGTTGCAACAGCTCTGAGGCCATTCAGGCGCAATGGGCTACCGGATTGATTGGTAACAACCCACCGAGCACGGCAGCATGGGGATATTGTGATAGAGATTATCCGCGCGCGGCTATTATCAGCCCTTATGAGTTTCAAAGCGCCGAAGCACACTACACTGGCTTGCTTGAGGAAACACAATCACGCGGCGGTCCCACACAACATACCTATGCCACTGTGCCCGGTGACTGGAATGGCCGCTATGTATGGCCGCGCGGACAAAACTGGTCTGCAGAGTTATTCTGGAATCAGGTGCCTACCATCCTGTCGCTGATGACCGAGGAATACCAGACGCGCTTTGTGCAGGAGGCCTACCACCATGGCAATACCAATGCGGCACAATGGCCCGCCATGTTTTGCTGGCCCGAAGGCTTTATGCGCCGTTTTCATTATCACGGTGTCACCAACCAGCCCCATCAGTTGCTGGTTACCCCTGAACTGGTGCAGCTTCTCGCTGGCGATGCCGACAACTTCATCACCAATATTCATATTGGTCGCAGTTTTAATATGGACGGCGTAGTACCAAGACTGGGCGCTGATGTACCGCAATGGTATGGGGAAACAATTGGCTTCTGGGATGAAGAGGTGCTGATTACCTGGACCTCCAATATCCAGGGCTGGAAAGTGCATGGCGGCATGGAGTTTTCCAGCAAGCTGCAGGTCGTCGAAATATATACGGCTAATCGTGATGACAATGGCGACGTATACGGCCTGAACCATGAAGCCATTTTTTATGATCCCGAGGCCTTAGTGGAACCTATCCGCATCGTGCGCAACCTTGAGCGTCAGGGCGGGCTCAACGATGGCGATCCCTATCAATTTATCGAGTGTGTGCAATCAATTTTCAATATCAGCGGCGTCGCCACACCGGCAGCCCCGGGAGAAGAGATTGATTACATAGTACCAGACATGTACGGACGCCCCTGGGCAGAAAACTGGGAGCGCTTTCACGAACAGGATATGGAAGCGCCGGATAAGGGTGAAGATATATTCAGTTTTTAAAATCAGGGGACAGTGACTTTTTTAAAATAAAAGTCACTGTCCCCTGATTAAAACCCAGAACAAATCGAAATAATAAAAAACAGCAATAAAAAATGAAATGGCATTAATGATTAAAAAGAAAATGTTGAGCAGAGCATGGAAAACACCAATGCGTTCTATGGTGTAGCCAAGATGCCAGATCTGAGCAAGAAGGTCGGAAAAGCTGGAGTCATCATTGGAGAAAGAATTTAAGGCCAGATAGAAAATTAATTGCCACAGCAGAAAAATAAAAAACAGGATGTTGATTAAAGGCAGCAGCACAAAGAAAAAAGCATTTTGACTTTGCACATCAGTAAAGTGAAGAGAAAGGGCCCCGCTTACGTAGATTATTGTTGTCAGCATTAGTAGAAAAGCCGTCTATAAATGGACAGGTTCTGCCAGGCGCAGGGAAATGTGGGCTAGTGTAATGGATTTTCAGGAGTGGTGCCCGGTCGTGGGTCGCACCCATTAATCTTGGGTATGTTATAGATTTAAGTATCTTAAGAATTTAGGAGAAAGAAAGGAAGCGAGATTAAGAATGTAAATTTGAATGGACGATCACTAATTTCCCGATTATTCTTTCTATTCTTATACCAGGAATCAGAGTCAGGGGGCATGATGATAAGACTATTTAAATATTTAATTGTAGGCAGTAGTTTACTGCTGGCATCAACACCTTTATTCGCTCATCACTCAATTGCAGCAGAGTTTGATGCAGACAATCCAATCAGGTTGGTAGGGACGGTAAAAGAAGTTGTTTGGATGAACCCGCACATCAGTGTTTTTGTCGACGTACCCCAGGAAAACGGGGCTATTCTGACCTATGAAGTACAAGGTGGGGCTCCCAACAGCATGTATCGCAGGGGCGCCAGAAAAGATGACCTGAAACCAGGGGATTCGGTTGTTGTAGAGGGTGCCCGCGCCAGAAACGAGGAAAGCCTGCGCGTTGGCCAGGGTGATTTCATGACTCCGGATGGCACTGAAGTCTGGTAATAAGGCCCGTGCAAATTATCTCCGCTTTGCATGGTTTCTGCAGAGCAGAGCGATGGTTTACCGGGATTGCAGCCCAATAGGAGGTTTCGAAGTGAATAGCCAAATAGTGAAGACCCTAGTAAAAAATGCAGCGCTTATTATTCTGATTCTGTCATTCGGGATTGGGTATACATCCGCACAAAATGCTGAAGAGATACCACGACTTTCCAATGGTAAGCCCAGCATGACAGGATATTGGCAGCAGGTTCGCCGTGCCGATGTGACGGATACCAGGCGACCCGGCTATGTAGCGGAGCTGCCCTATAGTGAGTGGGGACTTGCCCAGTGGGAGAAATATGACCGCACCGATCCCGAGCAGGGCGACTACGCCGGCAGCTGCATGCCCTTCGGTATCTCCCGAACAGTATTCGGACCCTGGCCAATTGCACTTAAACATGACAACGATCATTTGGTGATGCTGGCGGAACAAAACAGCTGGTTTCATATGATTCCAACAGACGGGCGTCCCCATGATCCTGACTTTCCCTCAAGCTGGTGGGGAGACTCAGTCGGTCACTGGGAAGACGATACGCTGGTTGTGGTCACCAAAAACCTGAACGGCTATACCAAGGTCGACACCGCCGGTCATCCGATGAGTTCCCTGGCGACGATCATTCAGACTTTTACCCGTGTTGATGCCAATACCATCGAGCACACATTCACGCTGGACGATCCGGGCGCCTATACAGAAGCCTGGACTGTATCCAACACCTGGACTCACCAACCTGAGGGATTCAGGATTATGGAATACTCCTGCATGGAAAATAATCTGACCGGCCTGACATCCGGCTCATTATTACCATGGATAAGACCCAGCGAAACGCAGCCTGAAGATTGAGTATAAGAATCCAGGGAGGGTCAAAGAAAGAATCACCAAAGAATCAAAAGGCTGGGTGTAATTTTTATCAAGCAGCCCAGGCACAAGGGTGTGCGAGTCTTGGCGTTAGTTGATGAATGGCAAGAGGATTTTTAACAGAGGCGTGAAGGATTCGTTAATTTATTCAATGAGTTAAATTGATTGAATCAAAGTGTGCCAGGAAATGCGCTTTGGACTCAAGGATTGAGCATGTCCAAAACTAGACTAATTTTGCTCTGACCCCCATTTAATCTTCCTTTTTTTTTCCTTATTCCTATCACACATAATTCAGCTATTGTTTGTTTTATGTCATACACGCCAATTATATAAAAAATTAGAGTATACCTTTGATTTATTACTTCCCATTGACCCAAACAAATTTTGAGAGAGGCAGTATTAACATGGGCTTACGAATTATCAATACATCATTCCGTCTCGTCGTCACACTCGGACTGTGTACCCTCTTCAGTCATACTTTATTGGCGCAAGCTGATGGCATCGACGCTAACGCCATCCTTGAAGAATATTGTGTGAGTTGCCACAACTTTGAAGACTACTCAGGCGGTGTTGATCTGGAAGGCATGGACGTGCACACCATCGCCGAGTATCCGGAAATTGGCGAGAAGGTTATTAAACGCCTGCGCGCTGGCATGATGCCTCCAGTGGATCAACCACGTCCGGATCGCGATATCGTGCAAAATCTGGCTGTGATCCTGGAACAGGCAATTGATGAGCGGGCCGCTTTGGAACCTGCGCATCTTCCTGCCCCGGGTCTGCATCGTTTAAACCGTACTGAATACTCCAATGCCATTCGTGATTTGCTGGCACTTAATATTGATGCATCGACCTTTCTGCCACCGGATGATTCCAGCCATGGTTTCGACAACATGGCAGGAACTCTGACCACTTCGCCAGCCCTTATAGAAGCCTACCTGTCAGCGGCAGGGAAAATCAGTCGTCTGACCATCGGCACCGAGACAGCGCCGACACTGGCCATATTCGACGTACCGGTTGATACCTCCTAGAACACACATATTGAAGGGCTCCCCTTCGGAACGCGCGGCGGTATGTTAATTGAGCATGAGTTTCCTGCCGATGGAGAATATGTATTTACAGTCAAAGGCATGACCGGTTATTTCACCCGCGTTCTGGGTAACGTATCGGGCGAGGAGCTTGAAGTTAGTATCGATGGTGAGCGCGTCTATTTATATGACTGGGATTCTGAAATTGGTAACCAGGAAGGCAATGGCGGTCGTACGCCAGCTATCTCAATCAAGGCAGGTTTCCACAAGGTGGGTATTACCTTTATCGCCACCAGCGACCTACCCGATACCAGCATAAATAAATCCTTTGTGCGCACCATGAATTCTCCTGGTTCAATTTATGGCTATACCTTCTATCCACATGTTGGCCAGGTCTTTATTGAAGGGCCCTACAACGGTGTACCCGCTACTCTTACCCCGAGCCGTGAAAAGATTTTCGAGTGCTATCCCCAAAATGTCAGTCAGGAAGGGAACTGCGCACGCCAGATCATTTCAACTTTGGTCAGCAAAGCCTATCGACGTCCGGCAACTGACTCTGACATTGATTTGATGATGAATTTTTACCTGGTCGGGCGCGAAGAAGGTGGCAGCTTTGATTATGGTATTGAAGCAGCATTACAACGCGTGTTGGCAGATCCTGAATTTATCTATCGCTCCGAGATTGAACCCGTTGATATCGCCGAAGGTTCGCTCTATATGCTTAGTGATCTCGAGCTGGCCTCACGACTTTCCTTCTTTCTATGGAGCAGCTTGCCCGATGGAGAGCTGGTTGACCTTGCAACACAAGGCCGCCTTCATGATGAGGATGTACTTCAACAACAAGTTCAGCGCATGATTGCTGATCCGCGTGCAGACGCTTTTATAGTGAACTTCACTGGCCAATGGTTGAATGTTCGCGGCATGGCAGCAAGTGAGCCGATTGTAGAATTGTTTCCCGATTTTGACAGCACCCTGCGTGAAGCTTTTCAGCAGGAGATCGAAATGTTCTTCGGCAGCATTATTCAGGAAGACCTCAGTGTTCTGGATTTACTGACAGCGGATTACACCTTCGTCAACGAACGCCTCGCGAAACACTATGGTATTTCTGATGTGTACGGTTCGCAGTTCCGCAAAGTGCAGCTTGATGATCCGGAGCTTGCAGTACGTCATGGACTGTTAGGCAAGGGTGCCCTGTTAACTATTACTTCTGAAGCAGCGCGAACTTCACCCGTTAAACGTGGCAAGTGGTTCCTGGAAACTTTCTTTGGAGTCAGTCCTCCCGATCCACCACCGGGCGTCGAAATAGATTTGAGTCAGAATGCAGGTGAGAAGCCTAAATCCTTGCGTGATCGTCTGGAGGCGCATCGCACCAACCCGTCCTGCTCTTCCTGTCACATGATGTTCGAGCCAATGGGTTTCGCCCTGGAAAACTTCGACGCCGTTGGCAAGTGGCGCACAATGGATGCAGGCAACCCGATTGATGCAACGTCTACTATTACAGACGGAACTTATCTGGATGGCATCAGCAGCCTGCGAGATCTGACCATACGCAACGGTGAGCAGTTCGCCAGAGTCATGACTGAAAAGCTGCTAACCTATGCTGTAGGCCGAGGCATGGAGATTGAAGATATGCCGTTGGTACGCTCCATTGCGCGTGACGCAGCTGAGGAAAACTATCGCTTCTCATCCTTGTTGATGGGCGTCATCCAAAGCCCGGCTTTCAACATGAACATGAAGTCAGAAAGTATTGCCCGGATCGAGCGTTAAGGTCGCGCATTAATGATACTGGCCGCCAGCGCTGTAGCTTGCTGAGCGGCCTGCTCGACCATGTATTCCACTGCCCCGATGATTTCCTCATCGCAGCGGTCGAGGCGCTCGCCCTTCATCGGCATCACGCCGGCACTGTCAGTGAATCCGTTCAGGACATAATCGATCAGTGTGTCCATGCCCTGTGCGATGCGTGGAGCCCAGGCATTGCCGGACATAGCCGGTTCTGCCAGTGTGATCTGTGCGACAGGCACGCCGAGGAGCATGCCTTGAATGGGCATGAACATGAAGTTGCCGAGAGATGCCTGACTTAAATTAGTCGGTAAAGGTCACCATCGTGGAAAGACATGCAGGAATCAGCAGCACTACCAATTACGCAAAACGGCGACGCTCAAGTGCATTGCCGCTTGCATTCATGAAACAATCAGGCTCAACTCAACGGCTGACCTCAAGGCTCACTCCGGGAACAACGCCACCACCGCTACCAGGGGGGCCACCGCCACCACGGAAGTCACCAGTGGAGACCAGCTTGACCCACAAGGCGTCGTTGCCTTTGTAATACGAGGTGGTATTGGCCATGTGCAGCGCTTCGAGGCTGCTTTGCTGCGTACCTGAAGCTGCCGTAGTGAATTCCGGCAGCTCGAACATCACCCAAGAGCCGGCATCCAGCTCAGTCAGTCTGATGCTCACGGATTCTCTTTCGGTGCTTACCTTGTACTCAGTGCCTGCGCGCACATTGGTTGTCCCGTTAGCAGTAAATTCATTGCCATTGCGGCTGAGCACAACAGGCACTGAAGGCGGACGAGTCCCTCTGATGCGGCCACCACCTGGCGCAATTTCAAAGGTAGTGGGTGCACCACCACGCCCGAATCCTAAAGCACCACCACCGCCGCCAACATTCATGCGCCCGATATCGCCCGTACATACCACAGCGTTCCAGGTAGGCCTGGCCTCACAAGCGTCATCGGCGTCAATTCCGGTGTTATTGATGATATAGGAATTGGGGACACCGGTAATGGTGCCGTCTCTGTCGTTAAATACCGAGGACAGGTAAACCGCATTGCCATAATCATCGTTGCTCCAGCGGTTGTCGATCGGCGGGTAATACACCGGCTTGGCATTTTCAAAGGTCGAGCGCTGTACCGTGTTGTTGGAGCTCATGCCGAAGCTGGTAAACAGCAGGTAGGAGATCGCTCCAGTTTTGCGGGTGTCGTTGTCTATGTAATTGATGAAGGTATTGCCATCCAGTTCATGGTGGGAATCGTAGAACTCGTAGCCGCGGATCGGAAAATCCGCGACAGCGGGTTGCGGCAGGCTGCGACCGTAGGCCAGTTCAGCTGGTTCGCTGGGGTTGCCGATATTCCCGGATTCGCCCACGAACAGCGAGTCAACCACCCGTGACGTATAGAGGGATGAGCCACCGCCAGTGGCATGTGTAAAGCCAATGCCGTTGTCTGCCATCTTCAGGTTCTTATATAGGTGCAACTGTCCTCTGGCCCAGATACCGCTGTTGCGGTTCTTGTAGGCGGTAAAATCCTCAACTACGGACTCCACTTGCGGGCTGTTTTCGTCAGCGGGATCGGCAAGGGCTATATACCCGCCCACGGCGAAATGGCCATCGGCCCGGGGAGCGCGGTCGCCCATGAAAGCGTCAAAGTTGGAATGGGCGACGTTGCCCTTGAACTCGCGAGGCTTCGTACGACGAGGCCAGGTGTTCAGGCTGTCATCCGAGCCTTCGAAGGCACCCGTCGGATGCACCGGGAAAGCAAACCAGAAACCAGTCGAGTCTGAACCTGCGGCCACGTTGTTGCGGTAGGTGTTGTCCGGGTTGGTGATCCAGAAAGACGAGGCCGTATTGTCAGAAGGAATCAGAATTTCCGGGGAGTCCTGCCCGGTGAGATTGAAATTCAGGCCGTCCGGGGACGCCCCGAACGGGCCAAGGTTGGTCGGATCGCAGGCCAGACTGGTGTGGCACTTGGTCTGGATTGCCAGGTTGCTGATATATTCGTTGCCGGTCTCGATACCGTCTTCCATGAAGAAGCAGTGGCCCACGGTATTGTAGGTTACGTTGTTCTCAACCTGCAGGTTGTTGGTGCCATGCACCGTGACGCAGCGGTTATAGGTGTCGTGGATTGCAGCGTTCCTGACGTACTGGCCCGCGCCAGCGTCTCCGACCAAATGCCAGTGTATCGGGTAGCGGGCAAGTTCCAGATTCTGGCCCATGCGATAGAGCTCAACACCCTCGACATACATCTTGCTGGTGACCATGCCCATGATGTGGCCGCCGAAGAAGGACTGTTCCGCATCTAGCGAGGCCTGCACCTTGATGTTGCGCGTCAGTAAACCCACTTCGCCGCGCTCATCGACGCCGAAGGTGATCTCGCCGTAGTGCATGTACTCCAGGGGCTCGTCCAGTGTGATGGAGTTGCCGCTGAGGGCCGTGATATGTCGTGTCTCGGCCTGTCGCGGATTGTAATCTGTAGAGGCGAGGACAATCTCGTCACCCACTTGCCATTGGGAAGCATTCAGCAATTCGATGGTCTTGCTGCCAGCCTCAGCGGTCTTTGCCAGCTTGGTCCAGGAATTGCTGCGGTTACCATGCAGGTTCAGGGTGCCACCCGAGAGCATGATGCCGCGGTCGCCCATGCCCATCAGCTGTTCGTCCTTGACCTTGTCAGTGAGAGTGATGGTAGCCTTGTGTGTGTGGGGGCTGGCTTCGGTGCCTATCTCCAGTTCGCCAAACACCATAACCCACTCGGTAGTCAGCTCAAGGTCAGTGTTGTCAGCGAAGCTGAGTTTGCCGTTGATGGTCAAGCCGCCTAATGCCGGCGGGCTGACATCAAGAATCACTTCCTTGTCGCTCGCAATTACTACCCTGTCGCCTGCCGCTGGCACCTTGTTTTCTGGCCAGGTAGCAGGATCGGACCAGCGTGTGTCCTGGGCCATGGCATTGTGGTAGCCGCCGAGCAGGAAACAGACTGGTAGGACCCTGGTAAATAAACAGGTAAATAAACGGGTAAGTAGACGGGTCAGTAAAGACACGCGAGAATATATTGTCATGATTTTTCACCACTGTAGTTGAATATGTAAGGATAAATCATCCTCATCACCAATCGTAGGTGATGTTACATGAAATTTGTGAATAAAAAGTGAAAATGGGAAATAGCCCACCCTGAAGCAGATTTTGGTACACTGCGCCCCAGTAGCCTGTGGGATCTGGATTGTCCTGCTGTGGCAGCCTCGAGCCAATGGAATCAACACCTTTAATAGCAATTAATATCAATGTCCATCATGCCCAATATTCGCCGTTTGTTCGTCGTTGCTACCGCAGTTTTAGCCCCGACCATCTGTGCAGCAGACACTACGTCAGATATGCCGGATATTGAACACGGCAAGGCAACATTCAACACCATGTGCGGTGTCTGCCATTCAGTGCAGAAGACAGGTGGTCCTGTAGAGGGTCCCAATCTTCTTGGGCTTGTTGGCCGCGAGGCAGCCAGCCAGGCTGATTTTGTCAAGTATTCGCCGGCGCTTCAGGCCTCCAATCTCACCTGGAGTGTAGAGACCCTCGACCGTTTTCTGGTGAACCCCATGGCGATGGTGCCCGGCACCTTGATGCCGATGTTGATTCGTGACGACAAGACCCGGGCGGATGTGATTGCCTATCTGGCGACGCTTAAAGAGTAGGGCTGCGGCATATTACGAAAGGCACATTTTAAGCTGGGTCATCCTGCGCTTCGTTTAGAATGACAGATGATATTTATATAAGGCCGACAGATACCTGTTCAGTAACATCTCACCATTAGACCATTAGCAATTTTCAGCCAAGGCGAAATCACACTTCATTCAGAAGCTGGTCATAGATCTCTATATTGAAATCAGCCGGTAAAAGGTTCTCGATCGAGCGGGCAAAGTCACGGGTCTCTTGCAGCATCAGATGCGTAACGCGTTTATTTGCAGCAGCGTTGAGTCCTGGATTGAAGCCCAGACTCAGCGGGTCGAACGGCACTGCGGAACCCCTGGTCGGCAGATACCGGGCAATTGAGTTGAGCGGCCCCATCATGATGGTCTGTGCCAGTGTGACCTCAGGCGCGGAACTGCTCCTGTAGGCAGAATCCAGCAACAACAACATGCTCCAGTAATTCATATTGCCGAGCCAGGCCAGGGCCCTCAGATCAGTATCCTCGATCAGTGGGTGGGACGCCTCATAGAGGGAATGAAAGAACTTGAAGTGGCCGAACTCGCCTTCCGCTTTGACATCGCCGATTTCCTGAAACCAGGCGTTGAAATCCAGATTCAGGTCACCGACTTCCTTGAGTTCAGCAAGCGTCGTGATAACGGCATCGTAGAGTTTTCCGACATGAATGGCGGTGATTTCGCCACCGAGGGTATCCCTCATCTTGTCGATAAGGTAAACCGAGTCGCTTTCGACTGACCTCACACGCGCAAGGCGAACCGGATCGGCTTCGCATATGTGTATTTGGCCAGTCTGACTGAGTTCAGTGGTGCAAGCTCGAACTCTGAAAAGCGCCTGGCCCTGACCAAAGATGGCAGGGTGCGTTATGAGCTCAAAACGCCTTACCGCAATGGCACTACGCATGTGATTTTTGAGCCCCTGGATTTTATCGCCAGGCTTGCTGCTTTGGTACCCAAACCTAGGGTTAACCTGACCCGTTTCCACGGTGTCTTTGCCCCCAACAGTAAGCACAGAATCACCATTACCCCGGCCAAACGGGGCAAGGGAGCAAAGCAAGACAACACCATCGAATCCGATGAACGCACGCCCATGGAGAAACATGCCTCCATGACCTGGGCACGACGGCTTAAGCGTGTCTTTGGTATCGATATCACCGAATGTGACAAGTGTCAGGGGCCAGTGAAGATTATCGCCTGCATTGAAGACCCGGCCATCATCAAGAAGATACTGGCCCATCTGAAAGCTAATGAAGGCAATCAGGACTCATCAGATAACAGACTGCCGCCCAAGAGAGCGCCACCACTGTTGTCAGGGTGGCTATTGTGCGAGAGATGGAAAATAAGGGGTTTTCAGCGATAGGGGGTGCGAATTCGGAGAGAACCGAGGCAATAACGGCTGGGTTATCCAGGTTTTGGCCGTCAACTTCTCACCCACATAGGGCTGGACGACTTGGGTTCACCCCTTTGTTCTTCCTATACTTTTTCAGTATCAATGTTTTGAACGACTGCTCTTTATCCAGTAATTAATTTGAGAACGGGATAAGCCGGTGAGACTGGCTGCTTGAGTCACGTTGCCTTCGCTGCGCTCTAGTGCAGCTCTGATGAGCGAGTTGTTAATCTCTTCCTTGCTCAGGCCGCTATCAAGTAGCTGTTTGCCGATTTCCTCTGCAGGTGTTTCAGTACTATTGGTCAGCACAAAGGCACGGAAGGGGTCTTTGTTTTGGATGTCTTCTTTGGAGAGAACCCGGTCAGAGCTCATGATGAGATGCTGAATATCGATAGCTTCGCCCGCTTCCGCCAGAATAATTCCCCGTTCAATAATGTTTTCCAGTTCCCGCACATTCCCAGGCCAGTGATATTGCTGAAATAATTTGGTTACGCTATTGCTGAAGCCAGTGATGTTTTTCTCTTGTTTTTCCGAAATTATTCTCAGGAAATAATTCATCAATACGGGGATGTCGGCTCTGCGTTCCCGTAAGGGTGGTATGTGAACCGGGAAAGTATTGAGTCGATAAAACAGGTCTCTTCGAAAAGTGCCTTGTTCCACTTCCATATCCAGATTTGAATTGGTGGCGGCAATCAAACGGACATCAGTCTTCAGGGTTTTATTGCCTCCGACGCGTTCAAATTCCCCCTCCTGTAAGACCCGCAACAATTTTCCCTGGGCGGAAAAGGAAAGTGTGCCAATCTCGTCCAGAAACAGTGTGCCACCTGCGGCCCGTTCAAATCGTCCAGGACGCGATTTTTCCGCACCGGTAAAAGCTCCTTTTTCAACGCCGAATAATTCAGCTTCAATCAAGGATTCAGGGATGGCGGCACAATTGATAGCAAGCAAAGGCTTCTCGGCGCGCCTGCTACGTTGATGAAGTTCTCGTGCAAATACTTCTTTGCCAACGCCGCTTTCACCGGAAAAAAGCACCGCCGATTCTGTACTGGCAACTTTATCAATCAGATGGAGTGTCAGATTAAACCCGGCAGAAGCACCGACGATCAAACGGTTTTTATTCACTCTTTTTTTTGTGTTTGAAGTCTTTTCAGATGCTGTGATTTTTGGATAGCTCTCCGCCCTGAAGCGGCGCAATTCATTTTCTGAATCTTCCCATTCCGATGCAGGTTTACCTACCAGGAAGCATTTATCATAACCTTTTGCGATACACTCAAGTTCCCGGAAAATTATCGGGCGACCAAAAAAGACAGAGGTATAACCCGATGCATAAGCAATTTGTTGCCAGCCTCCTGATTCATGACTGATGCCCATCTGTTCCAGGTGAGCATGACATTCCGCACTATTGTGCCAGTAAAATTCGCTATAAAACTCTCCACTGTCAGGGTTTGCCTCAAACACCTTGGCCTCGACCCGAACGGAACCCTTGAGTGCATGAAGCTGAGGGCCTACATTGAAATCTTCAAAAAAGTTCTCTCCATGCCTGAGTTTTAAGGCAAGTTCTGCATCTGCAGTACCCATTTCGTATCCTGTTCGTGATAACACTGCACGAGCCCGCTCATAACCCAGTGCGAGAATAAGCTCCCGGCGCATAATACCCAGTGACTTGTTGTCCACCAGCACCATACGTTCTCCATTGAGAAGAATCTCCGCTTTTTCAGGATCAAAGTGGAAGCTCTCTAATAAATCAGCAAAGTCAGGATGGTCTGCTGACAAGAGATTTTGCAGATGAAGGTCTGACTTTTTACCTTTCCTCTTCGCGGGGCGTTTGCTTTTTGGCTTGCTTGTTTTTTTCATTGGCAGGAATGGCCTTTACTCAAGGTGTGTTTGAATTTAGTCATCATAGCTTATAAGGTGTTTAAAATTAAACAATATTTGCGGCCCAGCACAAAAGGTATTTCCCAAGTCTTTGTAATGTATAGGAACTTGGTAGCTGGCATATAGATTGCAAACCACTTATCAAACAAGCCCGAACATTAGCAAGTGTATTGATAAGGAGTGAGAACTTGACGACTCGAGAAGAATTATTCGAAAAGGTGGATGCCATATTACCCGCCATTGCCGAACGCAGACGTTATGTTGGCGAGCATGGCATTATCCATCCGGACACACTTAAGGAGTGCGATGAGATTGGCCTCATGAAAACCCTGATTCCAAAAAAATACGGAGGTTTTGAATTGGATGTGGAAACCATGGCTGGCATCATTCGCCGTATCAGCGGCAACTGCATGTCTTCAGGCTGGATCACGGCATTTTTCATTGGTCATAACTGGATGGTCACCCGCTTCAATGAAAAGACCCAGGACGATGTCTTCAAAGACAACCCAAGCCCAAAAGTACCTGGTCAGATCAGACCTACCATCGCTGCAAAGAAAGTCACGGGTGGCTTTGAATTGACCGGTCGCTCGCACTGGAACTCAGGCATCCTCCAGGGTGACTGGCTCCTGACCGGCATCATGGTTGAAGGTGAAGGTCCCAAGTTGGCTTTGGTAAAGGCAGGGGATTTCGAGATAGATGAAGTCTGGGATATGTCTGCCATGGAAGGGACCGGCAGCCACGATATGATCTGTGACAAGACCTTTGTACCCGAGCACAGGATTGCTGAGATAGAAGGCTTTATGATTGGCAAAACAGAAGGTACAGCCCTGTACGATAACCCACTGTATTCTTTGCCGGTTCTACCATTCATCTATACAGAAGCTGTGGGTGTTTTCGTTGGCGGCCTGGAGGGTGCAACCCAGCACTTCATCAATATGCTAAATGGTAGTGATCCCACCTATAGTCCGGGTAAGTTGGCGGAGATGTCTACTGTGCATACTAAAATTGGCGAAGCCGCCGCCAGAGCCAATGCCGCACGTAAGTTGAGTGACGCACTGATTAGGGAAATCATGACCACACAGGCGTCCAGCGGCATTACTCTGGAAGACCGGATACGCATGAAAGTAGACGCCGGGTTTCTCATCAACCATTGCCGGGAATCTATCAATAGCCTGATTCACAATGCCGGTGCCCGCAGTTTTGAAAACAAATCTCCGATTCAGGCATTTTTCCGTGACATCAATACCCTGAGTGTTCATGCGTTCTGGGACTGGGTGGTTTGTCGGGAGCAGTATGGTCGAAATCAGGTGGGACTGGACCCCACTCATCCGCTTATCTAGAGAGCGGGTTTTATTATCCCGATACTAATGTGTTTCGGAAAATGGGAAATCTATCATGACAATTAACAGCGATGATTTTCGCTCAGCTATGCGTCATTTGGCGGGTCATGTCTGCCTGATCACCACCAAGGCCGCTGATGAAAACCGAAATGGGCTGACCGCCACGGCGGTATGTTCTGTGTCGGCTGAGCCACCTACATTGCTATGCAGTGTGTATACCCAAACTGCTTGCCATGACACGATTCAAGAGAGCGGTAAATTTGCCATCAATATATTGGCGCATACGGATAAATATCTGGCGGACAGGTTTGCCGGTAAAATTCGTGGCGAGGAACGCTTTCAATCAGGTAACTGGGAAACGTTAAAAACTGGCGCGCCAATATTGGAAACGGCTCTGGCCAGTTTTGACTGTGAGCTGGTTAAAACTGTGCAGATGAATACCCATAGCATACTCTTTGGTGAGATCAAGGCTGTAAAAAGCATAGGGAGCAATCTGAAACCGCTGCTTTATGCTCACGGCGACTATGGTAATTTTTCAAAACGGGGCGCAGGTATGGCATCCGGCATGCAATGGTTTCCTGATTGGGATTACACAGATGAAAACCTTTAAACCAGATAGATAGTCAGACAATACAGGGTAAGAA
>Ga0257114_1001704_pt1 | contig 15222 bp, 14 predicted proteins | sample SI112_10mmetaG_FD_190149 | JGI IMG/M metagenome (GOLD analysis project Ga0257114, IMG submission 190149) | Marine microbial communities from Saanich Inlet, British Columbia, Canada - SI112_10m | ecosystem: Environmental > Aquatic > Marine > Inlet | place: Canada: British Columbia | collected...
CTATGCTTGCATTAATAGCTGTAACTATGTTTATTATGTACTTTCTGCCAAAAATAACAACAAAAGTTCCTGCTGCTTTAATTGCTATTGTAAGTGTTGCATTAATTACAATCTTAGGAAATATAGATGTTTCTACAGTTGGATCATTTATTTCTGATGGAGGAGGAGAAGGGTTAAAGGGAAGTTTACCTGTGTTTCAAGGCCAAATTTTTGATTTGATTTATACAATAGAGGGACACTGGGATTTAATACTTTCTACAGCTGTATTACTTGCAGCAGTAGGATTAATCGAATCATTAATGACTCTTAATCTAGTTGATGAAATTACTCAAACCCGTGGAAGTGGAAATAGAGAATGTTTAGCACAAGGTGGAGCAAATTTTTTAAATGGTTTATTTGGTGGAATGGGCGGATGTGCTATGATTGGTCAATCAATAATTAATGTAAATTCTGGTGGAAGAGGACGCTTATCAGGAATTGTAGCTTCAGTATCTTTATTATGCTTTATTCTTTTTGGATCAAACATTATAGAACAAATTCCTATTGCAGCATTAGTTGGCGTAATGTTTATGGTAGTTATAGGGACTTTTGCCTGGAGTAGTTTTAGAATATTACATAAAATACCTAAATCTGACGCATTTGTTCTTATCACGGTTTCAGCTATTACAGTTTGGCAAGATTTAGCAATTGCTGTGATTGTTGGAGTTATAATTTCAGCTTTAGTGTTTGCATGGGAAAATGCCACAATGATTAGAGCTAGGAAACGTGTTAAGGATGATGGAACTAAAGTATACGAAATATGGGGCCCTTTGTTCTTTGGTTCAATTCAAAATTTCAATTCTAAATTTGATATTCAAAATGATCCGAAAAATATTGAAATAGATTTCATAGAATCAAGAGTTAGTGATCATTCAGGAATAGAATCAATTGAAAACATAATTCAAAAATACACTAGTGTAAAGAAAAAAGTAAAACTTACCCATTTAAGTCCTGAATGTAAGGTGTTACTTTTAAAAGCAAATCCATCCATTGCCAACAGTATTGAACAATCTATTGATGACCCTAGGTATTATGTTGTAACAGATTTAATTGATAGAGAAGTTTAATGTCCACAAAATATTCTTATTTAAAAGATTTATATTAGTAAAAAACAATAAAAATGAAAAAAACACTTTATACCTTAATTTTTTTACTTTCTGTTAATTTAGGATTTTCTCAAGACGACAATTATAAAAATCTTTTGACTGATTTTTTAAGTGCTCAAGGAAATATACAGACGTTCGATTCTACATTTAATCAGATGGCTGATATGTTTGGTGTTTCTGTAGATGACGAAAAATTTCAAGAGCTTAAAACTGAAATGGTTGCAAGTTTAATTGAAAAAATGGTTCCTGTTTATAAAAATCACTTTAGTGAAACTGATTTAAAAGAAGCTATTTTAATGTTTGGTTCTCCGATTGGAAAAAAGATCTCTGAAAAGGCTCCTATAATTGCACAAGAATCCATGAAAGTATCTATGGAATGGGGTATGGAAATTGGTCAAAAAATGCAAGGACTTATTAAATAGTAAATTATTTTTTTAAATATTGTTTATAGGCGCCAATAATAATTAAAATAATTGCGGGCCAAAAAGATAGAAATGATATAATACCAAAACCAACTGGATTGGGAACGTCAACATTTCATAACGTATCTAAAAGTATCATTAACAATAATGGTCCTGTTCAAAAACTAATGTGAACAACCCTATTTTAAAAAAATTTTAATTAAAAAAAATTTTTCATAATTAACTTAGATTATTCTGCATTTAGAATCTCTATTCAAGATAATTATCCTTGATCTCTAAATCCTACAGTATATATAACGAAAATTATCCATGAAATAGCTATTAATCCTAGAGGAAAAGAAATAAAACTAGGAATATTAATCCAGTTTTTTAAAAACCAAACGAAAACATATGGAAAGAACCCGAAGTGTCTATAATAGTATTTTATTGCCTTCATTTTTTAAATATAGAAATGTTTTTTTAATTTACCTTCAAATTAAAATTCATAAATTAACATTAGTTAAACTTTTTTAAATATGAAAAAATTAATTGTTTTTATAAGTGCTGCTATTGTTTTAATTAGTTGCCAAACTAATTATAAAAAGTCTTTAGAAATTGATCAAATTTTTGAAAACTATTATCAAGAAAGTCTTGAGTTATATCCTTTAAATGCTACTAGTCAAGGAGACAAAAGGTACAATGATTTTTTACCTAACGATTTAACAGATGAATTTAGAAATAAAGAAAAAATATTTTATTCAAACTATATAAATAAGTTAAATGAATTTGATAACAGTAATTTAAATGAAGATGATGTTTTAAGTAAAAATGTGTTGTTGTGGGAGTGTAATACAAATCTTGAAAGGTTAACTTTTAATGAGCAGTATACACCAATAAATCAAATGTGGACCCTACAACTTAACATAGGTCAATATGCAGCAGGATTAAGTGCTCAACCTTTTAAAACTATCAAGGACTATAATGATTGGTTAAGTAGATTAGATGACTATTTGATTTGGTTAAATTCAGCAGAAGATAGAATGAGAGAAGGTATGTTAAATGGATATGTTCTTCCAAAGTCATTAACTAAAAAAGTTATTCCTCAGTTAAAAACAATTACAAATACTAATCTTGATGAAAATTTATTTAATAGTCCAACTAGACAATTTCCTTTAACTTTTAGTGAAGAAGAAAAATTAATCTTGTCTAATAAATACAAAGACATGATTTTAAATAAAATTATACCTGCATATCAGAAACTATATGATTTTATGAAAAACGAGTATCTGTCTAAGGGAAGAGACTCTAGTGGGATTGATGTGTTTGAGGATGGATCGGATTATTATAACTACTCTATTAAGCTATATACAACTACTGAAATGACAGCAGATGAAATTCATAAACTTGGATTAAGTGAAGTTGCTAAAATTTCTTCTGAAATGGAAATTGTGAAAAATAAAGTTGGATTTAAGGGAGATTTAAAGTCATTCTTTAATCACGTAAGAGGTTTAGACGAATTAATTCCATTTGACAAACCAAGTCAGGTAATTGATAACTTTAATAGAATTCATAAAGAAATGACTCCTCAGGTTAATTCTTTGTTTGGATTACAACCAAAAACCCCTTTTGAAGTAAGAAGAACAGAATCTTTTAGAGAAGCTTCAGCAAGTGCAGAATATAACCCTGGTTCTTTAGATGGTACAAGACCTGGAATTTTCTATGTACCAATTCCTAATATCAAAGAATACAATTATTTTTCAGATGAAGATCTTTTTTTACACGAAGCAATACCCGGTCACCACTTCCAAATATCATTACAGCAAGAAAACACCTCCTTACCGTCTTTTAGAAAAAGTCTTTGGTATAGTGCATACGGTGAGGGGTGGGCTCTTTATTCTGAATCTTTAGGAGAGGAGCTAGGTCTTTATAAGGATCCATATCAATATTTTGGTATGTTAAGCGCTGAAATGCACAGAGCAATTAGATTAGTTGTGGATACTGGAATTCATACAAAAGGTTGGTCAAGAGAAAAAGCAATACAATATTCGTTAGATAATGAGGCTGAGTCTGAAGCTGGTATAACATCTGAAATTGAAAGATATATGGCAAACCCAGGACAAGCCTTGTCTTATAAAATAGGGCAGCTTAAAATAAGAGAATTAAGAACTAGAGCCGAAACTAAACTTGGTGATCAATTTGAAATAAAGAAATTTCATGAAAAAATTCTTGAGTCTGGTTGTATACCGTTAAAATTATTAGAGGAAAAAATTGATAATTGGATTAAAAGTTATAGTTAAGACTTATTATCAATAAAGGTATTAAGCCATATTAATCTTGAAAGAAAGTAATTAACTGGGGCTAGAATTAAAATGCTTATTCCAATTATTAATGATAATAAAAGAATATTTTTCATTTGAAAAACTGCTAATGAAATAATTAATATTAGTGATCCTATTCCTATTCCTAAACCATAACTTATGTACATGGCACCATAAAAAAAACCTGGTTCTATCTCAAATTTTAAATCGCAGTTTAAACAGTGGCTGTGATTTTCACCTCCGTTGAGAAACAAATTATAATAAGGATTATTACTTTTCCAAAATTTTCCTTTATTACATCTAGGACATTTATTAAAAAAAATACTGTAAAGTTTTCCAGTTTTCATTAATTAGGTAATTACTTATACTATTGATTTAAATTCATCAAAATTATAAATAAAAAAAGGCTCATAAATAAAATAAAAACAATCTTATTAATATGTTTTTTTATATAATCTTTCATTTGTCAAATTTAAAATATATAATTTACTGTTTTAGTTTTCAAAACAAAATTCGTCTCCAATATTTTTTAAATCATAAACTGATTTAGAAACTTTAGCATCAGCAAGTATTTCTCCTCCTGGGTCATCGTTATTATCACCATTTGGTCTCTGGTTGCTTAGGTTTATTACTAAAAAATATTCACCATCCTTGATATATTTAGCATCAATTTCACCGCAATCATTTACAGATCCACCACATCCGAATGTAAATGCGATTACTAACAACAAAGCTATTTTTTTCATATTAAATATTTTAAATTTTTCATAATTCTAATAGATTTATTCTAAGGTAGTCCAGCTATAAGAGCAAGGATTGCAATAACAGCAATTAAATAAGTTCCAACAACTCCTCCTGCTAATTTTAAAATTGAAAATTTCCTTACTTTAATTTGCTGTATATCATTTTTTTCAACAGTTTGAAGTCCTCTGTTATTTTCTAAAGTAATTGATTCAGCGTTTTTAGATACTAATCTTCCAGTTAGCTTTGAGCTATCAAGTTTTTCAATTTCAAATTTTTGTTTTTTTTCGATTGCAATGTTGTTGTAGTCTAATGTGCGATAGCTAAAACAACTCTGAAAAAGAAAGGAAAACAATAATAATATTATAAATTTTTTCATTTAACCAATATATAAAAACATCCAATATAGAATGTGTGTATTTTGATTAAATTTTTAAATAATGTTGACTATTTTATAATTTATGATTAAAGATTTGTAAATATTCACTAGATTAATGAATTAATAAAACATAATTATGAAAAAATACATAGCTCTACTTATATTTTTAATTACTAGTTGTAATTCTAATAATGAAAAAAATAATATTCTTGAATTTCAAAAAAATCTTGTTAATACAGAACAAACAGGATCAAATATAGCTATGGTGTTTAAAGATGATAAAATTGTATATAATAATATTTTTAATTCTGAAAAAGAAGGTGATAAAGAAATTAATAACAATACTATATTTCCAATATGGTCTATGTCAAAACCAATAACTATTACAGCAGTTATGACTTTGTTAGAAAAAGGATTAATTGATTTAGATGATGATGTTTCTAAATATATTCCTGCATTTAATTCTTTAAATTGTAAAAATCCTAATGGAGAAATTTATGAATGTGAAAATAAGTTAAAATTAATTGATTTAATGACTCACAGATCTGGATATGGTTACTATGGAAATCCTCAATGGTTTACATCTACTGTTAAATATAATAATCTTGTTGATTTTGTTAACGATGTTGCAAAACATCCTGTTGAATTTGAACCTGGATCAGATTATCTATATGGTTTAAATATGGCTATTTTAGGAAGAGTTATAGAGGTTGTTTCTGAAAAAACTTTCTATGAATACTTGAAAGAAACGATTTTTGATCCTCTTAACATGAATGAAACAAAGTTTTATTTGACTGAAGAGGAAAGAGAAAGATTTCAGCCTTTGTTTATAAACAGTAATTCACTAGTTGGCTTTACAAATCTTTTAGATGAAATGAGCTATGATATTGATAATAGAGCTTATTTTGGTGGAGAGGGATTAGTTTCAACGATGAGCGATTATGCTAATTTTTGTAAAATGTTATTAAATAAAGGAACATACAATGGTAATAAAATAATATCAAGTGCAAGTATAGATATGATGACATCTAAATATTCAATTGGAAGACCAAATGAATTTGCTTCAATTGGTGATCCTTTTTATTACGGGTTTTCATTATTTGTTTTAGATGATCCAGAATTGGATGGAACAAATTCATCTAAGGGAATTTATGGATGGTCTGGATATCATAATACTCACTTTTGGATTGATGATGAAAAACAACTTTTTGGATTATTTATGACTCGAGCAAGAGAATTTTCTTTTGACCTTCAAAAGGAGTTTAGAAGAGCAGTATATTCAACTTTTTAATTATTACAATTATTCTTTCTTGAATCCGTAATATTAAAAATTTTCCATCCTGACTTCTTTTTTAAAAGATGAATTGAATTTACTCCACAGTGATTTAGTTTATTATCAATAAAAAATTCGTATTCAACCCAAACATTTGCAAGTGGACCGTCAATTTTAATATCATAAGAAAAAAGTTTTTCTTTCCAAGAAGGACTATCAGGTCTTGAAATAACTGCAGATATAAAATTACTACCATTAATATTCCTCAAAATTCCTTCATTTTCTTTAAATGAAGTAGAGTTTAGATGGAAAGATTTTTCTAGAACAGATGATAGTAATAATGAATCTTTTTTATGAAAACCCTCAAAAAATGTTTTGACAACAGATTTTATTTTTTCTTTTTCAAATTCTTGCCCAATAGAAATAACAGGAATTAATAGTATGATTATAATTAGAGATATCTTTTTCAAATCAATAGTTTATTTATATTATCGATCGTAGTTTGTAAAACTATTTTGTGTACAGAATCTTTAGGATTTTGAATCTCTGCGTTTAACCTTTCTAATAGCTCAGCTATAGTATTTTCTTTATTCATATTTCAAATATAATCAAAACTCAGATGAAGTCCGATTAACAGATAAGTGTTTAAATAATTAAATAGAGACTAATTAAGTAATAAATAGTGTTATTGTACTATCCAAATATTATAATTAATAAAAGAACTGCAACTAAAATTATAAGAAGCCATTTGGCTTGCTTCTTTGATATATTTTTTTCAAAGTCAGTAGGGCCATTATCGAAACCTTCATACATAATTATTTAATTAAGCCCATCTCTTTAATTTGATTTGCAACATCTAAAATAGATTCTTCTGCTGGTCTTGGATTCCATCCAAGTATATCTTTAGCTTTAGTGGATTTGCTCAAACTTCTTATTTTTCCCATGTAAGGAACAGTAATTTTAAGATCTTTATTAAAATTAGCTAAAAATTTGGCCACCCAAAGTGACACACTTATTTTTGGTGCTTTTTTAAATCCTTTATCTCTTAATATTTTTGCAATTTCTTTATACGACAAATCTTTTTCAGATAAAGCAAATCTCTCTCCATTGCTGGATGGGCTTTGCATTGCAAGAATATGTGCTGCTGCAACATCTCTTACATCAACAAATCCAAATTGCATAGGAATAGCTACGGGCATTTTACCAGTTACTACCATTTCTATTGATTTGTTAGATTCTCCTAAATCTTTTGTTAAAGAGGGACCAGTAACAAGTGCAGGATTAACAACTGCTAGTTCAAAAGGATTTTCATGTTCTTTAACAAAATCCCATGCAGCTTTTTCAGCCAAAGTTTTACTTTTAGCATAAGAATTGATTTTTCTAGATTCAAGATCTGACCAATCAGTTTCATCAAAATACTCTTTATCTTCATCAGTTTCTATAATAGCTGCAACAGATGAAGTTAACACTACTTTCTTGACATTATGTTTCATTGCAAACTTAAATGCTCTTTTAACTCCAGCAACTGCAGGTTTCACAAAATAATCGTCATCATATGCTTTTACAGAAAGTGGAGAAGCAATATGAAGAAGATAATCACAATCTTTCATACCTTCATCCCATCCATCATCTTCTGTCAAGTTAAAAATGAAGAGATTTAGGTTTTCAGTGGGAGTGTTTTTATTTTTAAGTGCATTAAAAATTTCATCTTTTCTTTTTGGAGATCTTAGAGATCCGTTAACGGCATAGCCTTGATTTAAAAGTTGATCAATGCAATGAAGTCCTATAAACCCAGTTGCACCAGTTACTAATACTTTTTCCATTGTTGTAAAGTTTTTCGTGATTTTAATATATTATGAATGTACCAAATTTTATTTACACCTTTTTTAGTCTCAATAATTATATTATTATGGAAGTTGTATGTCAAAAATAATTATAGATAATAAAAAGAAAAAGGCAATAAAAAAATACATAGAAACACCTTTTATTCCAGTCCATAAAATTCTACCAAAACTATGTTTTGTTGTTTCTTTCAAATATTTTGTTTGCTCTTTTTTTAAAAATTTCCTATAAGCAAATTCTCCAAATGCTGGAGAAACTCCAACAAATATACCATCTGGAAGACCGTTGGCAAGTTCAATGATTTCTCTGAGATTATATCCACTTTGAATTTTGTTTTTAAGTTCTGAAAAGATTTCACCTATTTTATATTCGAGTGTTTGTGGATTGTCAGCTTTGTATTTAAAATTGGCTAAATAAGGGAAAAGTTTTTGGTCAACAAATTCAACTAAATCAGGTCCCGTAAGCGCTACGTGGTGATTTAAACTGCCGTCCTCTTTTTTTGGCATTGCCCATGTACTTGGTATTAAAGACAGAACGCTAAGTGATATTTTAAAACGATTTATAAAGCTTAAACTTATTGAAAAGGTAAGTCACGGTATTTACATTAAGACATAAAGGGTAACACGCATGCCATAATTCAGAACCCTAAACAAAACAGGGTCAAACACTATGGTTTAAATTATTAATATACAGTGGTCTAACAGAGTTAAAAGATGTAACTACTGCTAACTATTTTGATTGCACTAAGAATTGAGTTAAATTTAAGATTATGAAAAAACTCCTTCTACTATTACTGTTTATTCCAATTATGAGTTTTGGGCAAGATTATAAAACTGAGAAACCTGAATTAATGGAAAAAAATTAAATCATGGAATTAGAGACATTAGATTTTATTATTATTCTTTCTTATTTCATTCTTGTATTGATTGTAGGTTTTATGCTTTCAACTAAAGCAAGAAAAAATTTAGATCAATATTTTTTAGGTGGTAATAAAATTAAATGGTATTTGTTAGGCTTGTCTAATGCATCTGGAATGTTTGATATTTCAGGTGTTATGTGGACAGTTACAATATTATTTATATATGGTTTAAAAAGTGCATGGATTCCATGGTTATGGCCTGTATGGAATCAAGTTTTTGTAATGGTTTTTTTAGCAGTTTGGATAAGGAGATCAAATGTAATGACAGGGGCTTCTTGGATTTTAACAAGATTTAGTGGAGTTGGAGGTAAATTGTCAAAAAATATAACTATTATTTTTGCTGTTGTTAGTGCTGTAGGCTTTGTAGCATATTTTTTTGAAGGTATTGGAAAGTTCTGCGACTCAATACTACCTTGGAATTTAGCATTTAATTCGGATTTAATATCTATAAGTTCTGAAAACATATATGCTTTAATTATAGTGGGAATAACAACAATGTACACTTTAAGAGGAGGTATGATGAGTGTAGTTGCAACTGAAGTTTTTCAGTATATGATTATGACAATATCAAGTATAATTATTGCTGTAATTGCATATAATGCAGTTACATATGATCAAATTTCCAATATAGTTCCAGGTGGTTGGGAAAATTTATTTTTTGGATGGACGATGGATTTAGATTGGTCACAAACTTTACCAAAATTGAATGAAAAAATTAAAACAGATGGTTTTGAAATTATAGGAGCATTATTCATGATGATGTTATTTAAAGGTTTTTTTTCAAGTTTAGCTGGACCTGTTCCTGGATACGATATGCAAAGATTATTGTCAGCGAAGAACCCCTACGAAGCTGCTAAAATGAGTGGGTTTACAATCTTAGTATTATTTTCACCAAGATATTTAATGATTTCTGCATTTGCGGTCCTAGCTTTAGTTTTTCTAACACCTGAACTTTCAAATATGTCACAAATTGATTTTGAAACAATATTGCCTTATTCAATTTCTAAATTTGTGCCGGTTGGACTTAAAGGATTATTATTGACTGGATTATTGTCTGCATTTATGGGCACTTTTGCAGCAGTAATTAATGCAGCTCCAGCATACATTGCTAATGATCTTCTTAAAAATAATTTATTACCCAATAAAAGTGAGAAAACCTATGTTAAATATGGTTATTTATCATCATTATTATTAGTTATAATTGGTGTGTTTTTTGGATTCTTTGCTACATCATTAAATTCAATTACTTTATGGATTACAGCCTCTTTATTTGGTGGCTATACGGCTGCAAATGTACTAAAGTGGATTTGGTGGAGATTTAATGGTTATGGATATTTTTGCGGGATGCTTATAGGTCTTATAGCTTCCACTATAAAGCTTTTGTTTTTCTCAAGTTGGATTGATATTTATTTTTTCCCAATAATTTTTGTTCTTTCCATTCTAGGATGTTTATTAGGATCGTTATTAACACCCCCAGATGATATGGAAAAACTTAAAAGTTTTTATAAAAATGTGAAACCTTGGGGGTTTTGGAAACCAGTTTTTGATGAATTAAAAAAGACAGATAAAAACTTTGTGAAGAACAAAAATTTTGGAAGAGATATGTTTAATGTATTAATTGGTATAATATGGCAAATGTCGCTTATTGTATGGCCAATGTATTTGCTAATTAAAAAATGGGACGGATTGATAATATCAATTTTAGTTGTTATAATTACAACTATATTACTAAAGAAGTTTTGGTATGATAATTTAAAGAAAGAAGAAAATTATTAAATGAATCAAATTAAGATTAAAGGGACATTTTTAGATGAAATAAGTCACGATATACCACATCAAAATTGGAGTGAAAAAGAGTGGGATAATGATTTTTTTCATATGAAAAGAGCGGGAATAAATAAGGTTATTTTAATTCGCTCAGGATACAGAAATTGGGTAACCTATCCATCAAAAGTTTTGAAACTAGAACAAAATGTTATAAATCCTAATGTTGACTTAGTTGCACTTTTTTTAAAGCTAAGTGAAAAATACAATTTTGATTTTTTCTTTGGTTTGTATGATTCAGGTAAGTACTGGAATGAAGGTAAATACATTCAGGAAATAAATCTAAATAAAAAAGTCATTGAAGAAGTGTGGGAAAATTACGGAAATAGTTCATCATTTAAGGGATGGTATCTATCACAAGAATGCAATAAAAATATTTCAGGAATTATTGACATATATGGTGACTTAGGGAATCATTGTAAAAAAATTTCAAATAATTTACCAGTATTAATTTCCCCATATATTGATGGAGTTAAAAACATTTCACAGTATACTAGTGACTTCAAAAGAGAAAAATCAATTTCCATTAATAGTCATTTTAAAGAATGGGAAAAGATTTTTAGCGGTATTAAAGGAGCAGTAGATATTGTTGCTTTTCAAGATGGTCATGTTAATTACGATCAGCTCTTAGATTTTATTAAAGTAAACAAAGAATTAGCAGATAAGAATAATATTGAATCGTGGATTAATACTGAAACCTTTGACAGAGATATGCCTATCAAGTTTCTGCCAATAAAATGGGATAAGCTAAGATATAAATTAGACATGGCATCTAAAGCAGGAATTAAAGAGGCTATAACTTTCGAATTCTCTCATTTTATGAGTCCTCAATCTTCGTATATTCAAGCTAATCATTTATATAATCGATACATGGATTATTTAGATAAAAGATAAAATGAAATATCAAAATATTTTTTTAGATGAATTAGTAAATGAAGTAATTCCCTTTTGGCAGAATTTTAGTTTAGATAAAGTTAATGGAGGATTTTTCACTTGCATTGATGATAAAAATAAAGTTTTTGATACAGATAAATTTATTTGGTTACAAGCACGTCAAGTTTGGATGTTTGCAACATTATATGAACAAGTTGAGAATAAAAAAGAATGGTTAGAAATAAGTAAGAATGGAGCTAAATTTCTTAAAAAATTTGGACATGATGGATCTTATAATTGGTATTTTTCAGTTACTAAAAAAGGGAAGCCATTAATTAGTCCATATAATATATTTTCCCATACATTTTCATGTATGGCATTTGGTAAACTTTATAAAATAACCAATGATGAATATTATAAGAAAATTTCAATTGAGACTTTAAAAAAAATTCAAGAACGATCAAGTAATCCAAAGTCTAAATGGAATAAGTCAATTAGTGGAACAAGAGATTTAAAAAACTTTGCTCTCCCTATGATATTGTGCAATTTATACAGTGAACTCGGAAACCTTGTTGATAAACACGAAAGAATTAATATAGCAGAGGAATGCGTAGATCAAATATTTAATCACTTTTATGATTCTAAAAAGAAAATAATTAGAGAAAATGTATTTACTGACGGTAAATTTTCTGATTCATTTGATGGGAGATTAATTAATCCTGGTCATGGATTAGAGGCAATGTGGTTTATAATGAATTTAGGAGAAGAATTTAAAAAAGATGAATGGATAAAAAAGTCAATTGAAATTGCCTTGAATATTGTAGATCACGGATGGGATAAAGAGATGAAAGGCATTTTTTACTTTCTTGATTCTGATGGTCATTCTCCCAAACAATTAGAATGGAATCAGAAATTATGGTGGGTGCATCTTGAAGCTTTAATATGTTTTTTGAGAGGTTACGAGCTTTCAGGATCCCATAAATGTTTTGAATGGTTTCAGAAAATTTATTCTTATACATGGTCTAATTTTAGAGATCCAAATGGAGGTGAATGGTATGGATATTTACAAAGAAATGGGGATAAGCTTTTAAATTTAAAAGGAGGAATGTGGAAAGGATGTTTTCATGTACCCAGAGCTCTCTTGATTCTTTCTCAAATTTCTCAAAGATTAAATATTTAATTAAAAGAGAAATTTCAAATGCTTCTCAAATACCAAGGGAACAACTATTTAAAAGTAGTAAAGGCTAGGGATATTGCTTACGTACTGAATGCCTTGTTAACAGAGTAAATGGGTATTTATTGGGTATTAGTTGCACCCCTGTCTACTTCCCAATACAGAAATTTGCGAAGATATTGCCTAGTACATCATCATTAGTGATCTCACCTGTAATTTTAGCAAGATGCTCAATAGATTTTCTAATATCTACTGACAAAAGGTCTCCAGAAATATCACTTTTTAGTCCCATATTAACTTCTTTAATAGCTTTTAAAGCTTTCATTAGTGCTTCGTAATGTCTTGAATTACTAATTACAGTGTCAGTATATGGATTAAGAATATTTATCTCGTTAACAAGTCTCTTTTTAAGTGATGATACAGAATCTATATTATTAGCAGAAATTTCGATTATCTCAAACTTTTCTAATTGATTAATTAAATTTTGATTCGTGTTTTGTAAATCAACTTTATTTCTAACTAATAGAACAGATAAGTCTTCTCTTTTAAAAGATTTCATATCTGAATTAATTTCATTAAAAGTAGTGTCGTTGGAATCAAAGAGATAAATTAAGATTCTAGCATTATTTATTTTTTCTTTTGTTTTTTCGATTCCTTTAGATTCAATTATATCTTCAGTTTCTCTTAACCCAGCAGTATCTGTAAATCTAAAATTTATACCATCAATAACTAAAGAATCTTCAATACTATCTCTAGTTGTTCCAGGAATATCAGAAACAATAGCTTTGTCTTCATTTAATAGGGTATTCAGTAAAGAAGATTTTCCAGCATTTGGTTTTCCTGCAATAGCAACTGAAATACCATTTTTTAATACATTTCCAGATTTAAAGGAATCTATTAGTTTTTCAAGCTCAGTTTGAATTTTTACTGTTAATTTTTTAAATTCACTTCTTTCAGCAAATTCTACATCTTCTTGAGAAAAATCTAATTCCAATTCAATCATTGATGAAAAATGAAGTAGTTCAGCTCTTAATTTTTTTAAATCATTACTAAAACCATTTTTCATTTGCTCCATCGCTAATTTATGAGAGCCTTCATTTTCAGATGCAATTAAATCAGCAACAGCTTCGGCTTGATTTAAATCCATCTTGCCATTTATAAACGCTCTTAAAGTAAATTCACCAGGATTAGCAACTCTAATTCCATTTTCAATAAATAAATCAATGATTTCTTGTTGAATAAAAGTGGAACCGTGACAAGATATTTCGATAGTATTTTCACCAGTGTAGGAGTGAGGTCCTTTGAATAAAGTAACTAATACTTCATCTAGTTCATGACCATTTTTCATTAGATGACCTAGATGAACAGTATGAGATTTTTGATTTGAAAGTTTTTTATTTCCTTTAGGTTTAAATAATTTTTCAGTTACAGAAATTGCATTTAGTCCAGATATTCTAATTACAGATATTGCACCTAGTCCATTTGGTGTAGCTAAAGCTATTATTGTTTCTTGATTTATCATTAAATATCTTTTGTAAAAGTACTTCTCTTTTTATGTAATTCACTTTCATAATTTTTCCAAAAAGCTTGTATTGAAGTGTTTTCAATTAGCTCAGGATTAGTTTCAACTTCTGTTATTCCTCTTTTATTAAACATAGTTTGAAGGTCATTAAATAAAATTGCAGTAACTCCTTTATTTTGATACTTAGGATGAACTCCTATTAAATAAAGTGAGGCTTTATTGTTGAATTTTTGTGCTTTTAAAATATTTAAAAATCCAAAAGGAAATAATTTTCCATTTACTTTTTTAAGTGCTTTTGAAAATGAGGGCATTGTAATAGCAAATGCAACTAGTTTTCCATCGCTATCTACAACACTTTTGATGAAATCAGGATGAATATATCTTATATACTTTTCTTTATAATGATCCACTTGATATTGTTGAATAGGAACAAAAGTTTGTAAAGTATTATAAGTTTTGTTTAAAAGGTCAAACATTTCATCTAAATAAGGAACTACTTCTTTGGTGCTTTTAAAAGTTAACGGTTTAAGATTGTATCTTTTCATTATCAAATCAGAAAATTTCTTAACCTTTTTAGGAGCTTTCTCTTCATCCCAAATCTGTATCCTATACTCAACCCATTCTGCAAGTTTTTTCATCTTGAGTTGTTTTAAATGCTCTTTTTGGTAAGGATTGTGATACCATGTGATCATTGTATTTAATTCATCATAACCATGTGTTAATAAACCTGCCTTATCCATGTTGGAAAAACCAACTGGTCCCTCAATAAAAGAAAGTTCTCTTTTCTTGCCAAAATCTATAACAGCTTGAA
>Ga0257114_1001714_pt1 | contig 15193 bp, 21 predicted proteins | sample SI112_10mmetaG_FD_190149 | JGI IMG/M metagenome (GOLD analysis project Ga0257114, IMG submission 190149) | Marine microbial communities from Saanich Inlet, British Columbia, Canada - SI112_10m | ecosystem: Environmental > Aquatic > Marine > Inlet | place: Canada: British Columbia | collected...
TCCAAAAGCAACTCCTGAACCACTAGATATTTTATGCACATGTAGCTCGGCTGCAGGCGGGGATGTTGACTCTTGAGTACTTTGATCTCCAATGAAAACTTTTTCAGTAAAAGTTCCTCTTCCTTGGACTTTAAGAGCCCCTGCTAGCTCCACTTGAGTGTTGTTAGTTGTTGAAGCTTCTGTAGTTGTTCCACTTGTAGAGCCAGATACTATAGAGTTCTCCCAAGTAATAGCGCTCTGAGCACCACCTGTTTGTATAGCTTCTATAGAATGACCTACGTTGTCATACAATGCTCTAGCTTGTAGCTCATAGGCACCTGTACCTGTCTTTTTTATTCTAATGTAAGACGTAGAAGGCCCATATAATATTGCATCGTTATAATCATTTAGAGTCCCGCCAGATCTTCTAAAAGAAGCTGTGTAATATCTTTTTATTAAACTAGCAGAAGCACCGTGGTTTGATCCAGGATAATAATGAGTAATCTCCATAGACACGGCTTGCCAGTTGGCAGTTCCAAGACTAACCTCACATACTTTTCTCCAAACATCTCCATCATTTCCAGAATTTGACTGCCTCCATTGGTATCTTAAACCGTGATGATAATTAGTATCCCCACCGTTTAAGGATATACTTTGTGCAGTTATGTTTTTAACTACATTTAAGTTTTGCCACACTTTAGTGTTATGTCCACCGTAGCCTAATTGTATTTCAGTGCCATTGTTGTAAACATCTATAGCTCTTTTTTGGCCAACGCCTGAAGCCCAACTAAACCAAGTAGATATATCGGTTCCTATACCCATAGCGAAACCATCATCAGAATTCTGAACGTAAAAGGAATTATTAGTTAAATCACTACTACTCCACTTATTCGCAAGCTTTAAAGAGCCACTTATATCTGTATTCTCATTTATATCTAATAAAGTAGAAGATATTACCATTGAGTTAACTGTACTACCATTTGCTTGAAACGCTATAGTACCAGTATTATTATCAATCGTTAGATTACCACTTGTGTTACCAGTTATCACAGCTTGGGTGTTACTACCTTCAAAATGTACATTAGAGTTAAAGTAAGCACCGTTATTGACTTGTAAATCACCAACCTGAGTGCTTTGAGCTTCTTCGCTACCGCCACCAGTAGAAGTACTGCTTCCGTCATAGGAGGTTACAGCACCTTGGGTCTTTTCTATTCTTTTTATTTTAATAGTCCTACCAGTAGAGTAAGATACTTTTTCGGCATATATGTTACCACTTGTATCACTAGTAAATCTAATATCATTACTATGAGTATGCCAAGTAAAATTGTTTAATCTTTTTATTTGAGGTTTTACACCACTAGCGCCTTTGTAAAATATCTCTAAATCGATAGGCTGTACGTAGGCGTTTTCGCTAGAAGTCAAATGAACCTTACAGTGGGTGTTTGCCGTTAGGCTTAATATTTTAGCTTTAGTACCTTGACTTGGTAGGGAAAAACTTTGAATATCACCTAAATGTATTTGTTCATCAAACTGAACATCACCACTAAAAGTGCCGCCAGATTTAAGCATAAAACCATCTAGCACGTCTGCATTGTCGTCTAAAGCTGCAGCTAACTCATTAAGTGTGTTGAGAGCTTCAGGTGCCCCATCAACCAAATTTGACACAGCAGTATCAACATAAGATTCAGTAGCATAACCAGTTAAACTAGGTATTGTATCACTACTAAAAGCTAGACTCCCTAAAGTTTTCTTTTCTACCTCATTACTAGTACTATTTAACACTAAACCTACAACGGTTGATTCTGTATTTGTGTCTACATTATCTAAAAAAAGATTACCAGCAACCGTTAAATCATCGCTCATGTATCTTCCTTCTCCAGATTCCTGAAGATTAAGCATACTGGCTAGATGCGCACTAGAAAAACTTTGACCTGAAACGTCTGATCCATCAGCGCTTTTAACAGCTGCGCTTGTATAATTTGTATTTGAATCTTCGAAACCAACAGTCGTAGTTACTCCATCTTGGGAAGAGCCGTTATATAATACAGCTGCTGAATTAGTTGTTAAATACCAATACTCACCACCTCTTACATATATAACTATTTTATCATAACTCTGTCTACTACCTCTATATACACCTAATATGTTTCTTTCATCATTATCATATCTACTATGAGTAAGATCATAAGCGCTTGCCATATCTGACCAACCTTGACCTCTAGCATAACCAAGTAAAGAATTAAAATTATATGGATCCGCACCACCTTGACTACCTTGAGTTAAGGTAAAGTGATGTGTGTTACTAGGTGAGCTCAAAGCTGAAGATAGAATTAATGGATAAAACTTATCTTGATCCCCACCACTAAAAACATAACTTTTTTGAGTATTATTAGCTACAACATTACCAGTAAAAGTAGCATCAACGCCAGTCAAAGTACCTGTTAGTGTTCCACCACTTAATGGTAGAGCGTAATTACCAACTATACCTTCATGAAGAAGCGCATAGGTTGAACCAGCGTCGTTTCTGTATGTTAAATAATCATTAGTACCAGACCATATTCTATGAACCTCATCACCATCACCATTAAGCCAAACTATGTCTCCTGGATCTGTTCCTGAAAACTTTAAGTCGTGATTGTTCATTAAGATCTGACCACCCATACTTAATGTTCCGTTTATATCAGCGGCTCCATTTATATCAAGAGTAGAAGCCTCTATTTCGCCTGGAAAAACCCAATTACCATTTTTATCGTAAATCGTAGTGTTAAAGGTTGAACTACCTGACTGTCTAGTGTATAAAAGCATTTTACCACCTCTAGTTGTAGCGTCTCCAGCTTGTGTGTTTACTCTTATTATACCTATTCTATCATCCGTGCCTTCAGCGGCTGTTGTACTGAATTTTATATCACCAACAATAGTGTCGTCTCCTGTAGTATTTCTTGTTAGATTTAAAACAGAAGTAGAAGTTGTGCCAGGATTAATATTTAAATTTCCACTAAAAGTTCCACCGTTGGCAGCGGATACAAAGTCGGTAGGCATTTCTGTAGATAAAGCAAATCTTTTCCAGTCACCTGAATCGTTAGAAATATCTAGAGTTCTACCATATAGGTTTCCCGCGTGTATATCCCAAGCAAGTTGTGTTGCATAACTAGAATCATAAGTAAGTGTAGTTATAGTTCCGTACTCGTTTGCTTGACTAGAGGCAGGTCTACCTGTGGTTGCACTATTCCATCTGTGTTTTATAGATTCTGTACCAATTGTGTTTATATCACCAATAGCAGTTGTTCCACCATCTTTGATATAATCTCCGTCATGGTTGTGGTTAGATGCGGCAGCGTCTGTTATGCCATATCCAGCTAGTGTAGTAGGTGTTTCGTCTATTCTATCCCATTTAGAAGCTGGGTAGTTTCCAGTAAGAGTATGATGAACTGTACCAGGTGTTGTTGTAACAAAAGACAAGTTCCAGCCAACATTATCCACTATACCAGCGTCAGTTTCTGAGTGATCGTATCCAGAGTACCAATCTCTAATATTAACCTGTGGATAATTCCAAGTAGAGTTTGTTTCACCAATAGCTACGTATTGAAACTCATTAGTAGTATCTGCACCAAATCTAACCGCAAAATCTCTATCAAGGTCGTCAGATAAATTAACAACTGAGCATTTATGCCAAGTTGCACCAGCATCATCATAATGGTAACCAGATATTTTAAAGGTCATTGTTTCACCAGTACTGTAATCATAAAAGTCAACGTAAAATTGACTCATACTAGCAGTTTTATATCTAGGTAGTTTTATAAGTAATTGACCTGTTATAGCGGCAGTTGTAGTAGCATACATACCGTCTTTTACCATAGGCATATACACGGCATTACTGTCATTACTGGTGTAAATATATTTTTCTTCTAAAAAGTTAGGTATCCTTGCTTGATCTAAAATCCCACTTGTTATATCTGCCGCTGAGTGCTCATGAGTTGCAGAAGCACCAGTGCTAGATGTTAGATACGTGTTAGTGTCTACACTTCCATCTGCTTTCAAGAATTCCGTACTAGCTCCACCGTCTTTAATAAAAGAACTTGCAGTTACATTACCTGCAAACGTTGCGTTTGAACTATCCAATGAAAGTTCTGTAGTTCCATTAACATCAAACTCGTATTTTCCATTTGTAGACGCTATGTTAAAAGTATGAAGAGCGTGAGCAGAAGTGTTTGTTCCGCTTGTAATTGATAATTGCCTTATACCACCAGAACCTCCTGTAAAATATGTTCCTTCAGAACTTAAATTAGTAGTGATAGATCCTCCAAAAGTTGCGTTTAGAGAGTTATCTAAACGTAAAGCTTCACCTCCATCTATTTGGAACACTAATCTTGAGCTAGCAACATTGTCTGGATTATCAACACTTAAATAAGCGTAAGTGTTAGCCACTCTAAACCTTGCCTGTAAGTTATTTGTAGTATCTACTAACTTAATCATTGGCGTTGAGACATCAGTAATAGTTAAAGCATTACTATTAACATCTAAGTCACCGTCTAGCTGTGTGGTGCCGGAAACATGTAATCCGTTTAAAATCTTTTGAGCCATTTATTTTTTATTTAATTCATGTTCACAATCATAATACTTCTAAGCCTACGCTATTTTTGTCATAAGCACTCTGATTGCGTTTGATGCTGGTGCTGATGCAAATATAATATTTACAACTCCACTAGCGGCTCTTTGAACATCTGCGTGCACTGTCGCTCCTGTAGAAACTTCTATTAGTTGAATCATAAAAGAAGAAGAGTCCGCGCCTAAACCATGGTTCGATTGTGCTGTTCCCGAAGCTCCTGTGTTTTTTAATATTAAAGTTGTTGCTGTTGCGTCTCCTATTAGCCCTGAGAAATACCTTGCTGAAATATCACTAGTCATAGCTAGTGTTCCTGTTTTATCAGGTAATGTAGCTGTTCTATCAGCTGTCACAGTTGCTGCTAATAAAGTTACTTCATGCTCATCTGCAGCGTTCCCTTCAAATACAACTCCGTTAGAAGTTGATACTGTCTCTACATTGTTTGTTGTAACAGTTCCTGTAACTTGTAAGTCTCCAGGAATAACTACTGTTGTTGTTGAAGCACCCATTGTAAGGTTGTTTGCTCCAACTGTATCAAATATTGTGTGTGCAGCTTCTGTTAAATCTAAATCTGTAAGACCAACTAATGCAGTTATTGTATCTCCTAAAGAAACATCTGTAGTTCCTATTGTAATTCCGTCATTAGCTAAATGTGCATTATCTACAGATCCATCTACAATATGTTCTGAATCAATAGAATCGTCTGCTATTTTTGCACCATCTACTGCATCAGCCGCTATATGAGCATTATCAATAGAACCATCTACATAATGCTCAGAATCAATAGAATCGTCTGCTATCTTAGTTCCGTCTACCGAATCTGCAGCTAAGTGAGCTAAATCGATACTTCCGTCTGTATAATGCTCTGAATCAATAGCGTCATCCACTATTTTAGTCCCGTCAACACTATCTGCCGCTAAGTGAGCTAAGTCAATACTTCCATCTACATAATGTTCAGAGTCTATTGAATCATCAGCTATTTTAGTTCCATCTACGGCATCTGCTGCAATTTGAGTTCCTGTAACCCCAGAGTCTTTTATTTTTAACACATCACTAGCAATAGTAAGTGTAGAGTCGTCATCATTAACGCTTATAACCCCAGCAGCGTACACTAATCCATCTCCAGCAACAGTATCTACTAATCCTAGTGTTACATCAAAATCACCTATAGTTGCTGAATTTGATCCAGCCTCTACTTCTAGTCCCTCACCAGCTTGAACGGTTACAGAGGATATATCTCCTGAACCATCTAACTTCACCCAGTAACCACTATTTCCACCATTGTGGAATTTAATTGCGTTATCGGTTGAGTTATATATTACCCTACCTTCATAAGTAGATCCAGCTAACTCAGGATCTGTTGAAACAACTTGAAGCTTTGCGTTGTTAAGCTGCAAGTTTTCTAATGAAATATTGTTTAAAAATTTAATGTCTGCCATGATGTTTTAGTTTAAATATGCTTTTCCAGAAAACTGGTTTATAAATGTTATTGTTAAATTGTCGTTATCTATATATTGTACATCTCCTATAACTTGAGTACCTGCTGAATCAACTACAGTTACCGAAGGAAATTTATTTAAATTGTGTGTCACACTCCAGGTTGAACTTGGTGAAGCTTGAGTAAATTCAAAACTTTTGTCACTTCCAGATAGATAATCATACTGAAACAAAGATATTAAATAATTAGACTCACTTTCTAAACTAGAGTTTCCAAAGACAAAAGTTAGTGACATTTGAGTTACATCTGAAAACTTTTCATAGTCAGAACTTGATGTAACATTGTATATACCAAATTTAGATGGATCTCCTGATTTTTGTATTATAATTCTAGATTGTACTAGGTTTGGATAGTAAGAACTTAAGTCTGTTCCTGCTGCGTCTTTTGATGTAATTAAAAGAGAGCTTATTGAAGAAAAATTAATAATAGACGATGTAGGAGGATCAAAACTTATTGTTCCGTCGACCCTAGAAGATGAAGAAACTGGAAGCGCATCATATTCAAACGAAGAAGCTCCAGACTCTATTAATCCTTTTTTATTAAAAAAAGATATAATATCCCCTAACTCATAATTTTTTGTGGTTGTTCCTGCTACATCAGAACCTATTAACTTATCCTGTACGGTAAGAATTTGATCTATAGCATAAGTGCTAATACTCGCCATTAATTTATCTTTTATGCAAAGATAAGATTTTTATGGTTTGTTTATTTGAGTATAATAGGTTTGCTATTTCTTAATTTTTGTATACTTTTCAAATCCTCTCGATCCGAAGTATGCAACATAGATAGTAACTAAAAGAGTTTTTAAAAGTTCTATCCAACTCTCATCAATATCAAAAGCAATATCTAAACTGTCTAAAATAATATACAAAGACATCATTACAGTTAAGTATATTAAAGTCATGGGACGTGTGTTTTTAGATAACCACGAATCACTCTTCATGTCTGAAGCCCATCTCTTACTTACTTCTTGCATCTCAACCATGTCTTGCTCTAAAAGTTTTAAAGCTTTTTCTTTATCTTCAACTGGCAATACATCATCTTTATCTATAAGATTCTTTACAATGCCTAAGACTCCATTATCTGGTAATAGGTCTCCAACAACATCTGCTATCTTAGATCCACTTCCTAAAAGAAATTTACCAACTTTTGTATCTCTAAATTTTTTTTTTGGTTTACTCATGACATTCTATTAATTCTTTGTAAACTTCTTGAACATCAAACGAAGGGCAGGCTTTAGAAGAAAACTCGTTATGACCATGTAGTGTAGCGTCCTCATAAGTTTCCATTAGATATGTAATAAGCTCTTCTAAACTTTTCTTTTGAGCTTCTGTTCTAGTATCTTTTGGTATCCACTTTCCGTTTTTACCTCTTTTTTCTTCAACTCCTCCGATATATGCTATACCGATAGATCCTTTATTGTGCCCTCTTACGTGAGCACCTTGTCTTTCTATTGGTCTAGCTTTATCTACTGTTCCATCTAAAAGCACTACAAAGTGATAGCCTATATCAGACCATCCTCTTTTATTAACATGCCATCCTCTAATTGTTTCTGTAGAAACATCATGTCCTTCTCTAGTAGCTGAACAGTGTAATACAATTTTATTTATGTCTCTCATTTATTAAGGTTTTAATTTTCTTTACTTGTTTCTATTGCTGCAACAACCTGTTCTTTTGTTACAACTAATTTAAAGCTTATGTCGGCTGACCACTGCATAATAGGCCTTCCGTCTTTATATAATATCACTAACGGAACTGATTTGACTTTTTGCCTAAATCCAGGAGTTTGTTCTTCTAGGTAGGCTATTTGATGAGGTATGTTTCTTATTTTTGCAACTTTAGCTTTATTAGACCAATTCCATTCAGAATTTACCTCTAATAAAACATATTTTTGAGAATATACCGTACTAGATAGTAGTAGTAAAAATATAGCTATGTTTTTTTTCATGATTTATTTTCTTTTAATTATTTGATAAAGCTTTTCATCTATTTTATCAAGCTTTTCACTATTTTGTTCAACCTTTTGTTGGGTGTTCATTATAGTCTCTCTTATCAATTGATCTTTTAAATCATATTCCGTTCTACTCACCTCGGCTTCAGGTAGCTCTTTGGCTAACTGTATATCTGCCTGTATAGCAAACCACATACCCACTACGGTTATGACAAAGCTTACTATAATTATTAGTGTTTTTAAGTCTAATGTTAATTCAGTGTTTTCTGATATTTTGTTAGTCATTACTTGATATTTATATTTATTTGTTTTTGTTTATTATTTTTATTTCTTTTTTCCACCACCTCTAGCTCTGTTAGACTTTTGATTTTCTAACACTAGCCTTCCTTTTTTATGGGAGCAGTCTTTTTTATCACCCTTTTTTGAATTTTTGTTTTTCTTGTTCCATAAATTACATTCAACTCTTTTACGAACAGCTTCTTTTTTCTTTTGAGCTTTCGCGCTACTTTTCCTGTGCTTTATTCTAGCTTTAGGATTTTTTCTATAATATTTAGCTGTTCTACTTAGAGCCATTTCCGTATGGGAATAATGAATTTAACTTATCCTGTCTACCCTTGCATCCACAAGGTTTCTTCATTTTTTTCGAAGCCGCATCAACAATTGCTTTTATACCTGTTGCTTTTGTTACTTTAGCTATAGAATCACCTAGTCCTCTTGATTTCATATTGTCTTATTTTTTACAAGTACATAGTTTGTTTGGACAGCTTTCAATTTTAAACATAGCTTTTGAAACTAACCAGTTCCACCAGCATTGAAATCTACACCAATCACTTTGAATCTTTAATCCTAATTTTACTAAAAATTTTCCCATTTTATCCACAGTTACATCCATCTTGAGGCTTAATTGCCGCTACTGGATTATTTTTTAATTGTTTATTTATTTTTCTAACAGTATTGTAAGTATCCACTCCTTCTTGTAATATTCTTTCTGGATTTGCTGAAGCAACAGCACCCATAATGTCTTTACCCTGATTTACCACCCTTCCAACAACTGTGTTTTCTGCTTGACTTTTCAGAATTTTAACATCATCTATAAATTCTTTTGCATCAGATATTTTTTCTCCAACCCAGCTCTTACCTCCTCTAGCTTTTCTTATTTCATTAGAATACTTTTTTTTAATAGCTGTTTTTTGTTCTTTGCTTTTTGCATTATATAACTCATTTCTCTTGCCTTTTCTCAATCTCCCTATATAATTTCTTTTTTCCTTATTACTTTCAATTGATGGAATAGAAAATTGTGCTCCAAAAATATTTATTTTTTTCTCAGGAGTATAAGTTCCTGACCTATAATTAGGATTATTAGTTGGTGCGGGTTTTTTTTTCTTACCGCCATTCATTAAATTTGATCCACCTATATTCATTATAACTTATTTTTTTGATTTAGCACCTACGCACTTCCATCTTTTACGAGATAGATTGTTTGGTGTATTTGGGTCATTTTGTTTTTTCTTTGAAAGACGTCTTTTTATACCTAAACTTCTTGCACAATATGAATCTCCTTTAGATGTACCTGGCTTAACTCTTGGCCCTCCTCCTTTAGCTTTTCCTGCTTGTCCGTAACTTACCTTTTTGCCTGATGCAGTTACTTTGACCTTCGCTTTTCCTTTTCTTGGTTTTGCCATTACGAAACTCTAATTTTTAATTGACCACTAGTTTTATATACGCCACCAACAACAACGCCTGCTGTTGCAGCAGCTGAATCGTCAGCAGCCTCTAACAATCCTGTAATTACTACTGGATGTGCCAGTGTTTGAGCTGAAACATATGTAGTGAGAGAAGAAACTGTAAAGTTTTTTGTTTTTCCTTGATCGACTCCTGTAGTCCCATCAGTACCAATAACTTTGTCTGCTGGATCTATAGTTGCGTCACTTGTATAACTGCTTATATTTGCCATAATTAATTTTGTTTTTTTGTTACCATAGTATGTGCGCTTATTGTTCCGTCTGATCTAGTAGTTGTTTTTTGAAACAGTGTTCCAAATGGATTGTACTTGCTTGCTTTTGTATAATTAAAGTTCTTTACAGCACTTTTACTTCCTGTTCCAGTAGTAGTTATAACGGTGTCAAGTTTTGAGTCAAACTTTGGAAACACTTTTTTTGAGTTTGATTTGTATGCTTCCATACATTTAAAAAACTCTTTTGTTTTTAAGCCTCTACAATTTTTACTCATCGCTTTGTATATTTTTTAGTTACTCTTCCTTTTTTAGTATTTGATACAACAGTCTTCCCTTTTGCTCCTGCTCTTTTCTTTTTCTTAGCAGTCTTTGCTCTTTCGGCTTTAGACATGCTTTTAGCTTTAGCTAATGGCAAGCATCTGTCTGGGTTCTTTTTATTCTTACTAGTTCCGCAAGCTCCTTTTATAGAGCCATCAGTTCCAATACGAACCCACTTTTCATCACGCCATTTTTTTAATTCACCCAATCTGTATAGTTTTTTTAATTATCTTATCTTATTGTGATCCTTATGTATAGTTTATTTCTTTTTAGAGCCTTTAGCGTAATTAGGGTCTTTACAATATTTACTTGCAGCCATATTCGCATATGCTGAAGGGTATGTATCAAAGGTTCTTTTTGCCCAAGCTATACCCGCTGAACAAATTTTGTTCCCCTTCTTTTTTTTCTTTCTTTTACTTGCCATAAGACTTCTTTTTTCCTGCAACTTTTTTCTTCTTTTTTTTATTAAGCAATTTCTTTGCTTCTGATTTTTTTGCGTATGGCATAATAATAAGTTTTATATTTACAGCAAAGATAAATAAAATAACTTTTCATTATTTTAATGATAAATGAAAGAAAATAAAATCAAATTATATACTAGAAGTAGTAGTAAGTCAGCAAAGATACAGCCTAGGGAAAGAGCTCATAACTTTCTAAAGTACTGGAGAATAGTTAGATACTATGTAAAAAGAAAATATGATATATCTTTAATGGAGCTTGATATGCTACTTTATCTTTATGATCAGCCAATTTTTAAAAAAGAAGATTTTAATTATTACGGCAATACTATGTCTTGGGATAAAAAAAGGTTTTATGAAATGATTTCTAATGGTTTAATAAAAGAGTGGAGGCCTGGAAAAGAAAAATATGGTAGATCAAAGATATACGAACTTACACATAAAGGAAAAACTATATGTTCTTTAACATATAAAAAATTATTACAAGAGGAGCCTATATCAGAAGACCCTAGGTCAAACCCACTGTATAAGAACGAAAACTATATGGATAAGATATATAAAAGGGTTATAAGTAAAATGAATTCTAAATCTTCTTCTGATAACGAATAACTGCCTTTTTTAATATAGAGTAGTTTCTTATAGATGTTATTTGTTTTAATTTTCTCATTTTTATTTTATTACCTCCTTCAGTTAAAACATCGATTGCCTCTATAGCTTTAGACATGTCGTTTTCTTGCTTTATTTCAATGTTCAATGACTTAAACTGATCAAGCTTGTCTTGATCGAAATACCACCTGACCAGGTGTCGAGTTTTATTTAGCTTACTTGCAACCTTGCTTATAGTAATCTTATCTTTATCTAACCAAAGCTCTTCTATTACTGAATTTATGTCTTCAACACTAGGTCTGTTTCTTCTCCCTATAACAGCACCCACTATCTTCATTTTAGTATTTCTATCCATCATTTTAGACGGATTAAACACTATTTTTCTTTTTCTAGCACAATAAGGTAGTTTTCTTTTAGAAAAAACTCTTTCTACCATATCTTCTACTCTGTTTTGACTGTATGTTCTAATTATATGACCTAATCCTCTGTCTGATATACCTACAAAAAGAAACTTCATTTTCTCTAGGTCAAAATCAGGGTTGAGGTGTATAAACTTTTCCGCTATGTATTCTAGTTCAGAAAAGGTGTTTATTTTTCTTGTGGTTCTGTAAAGGGTGTAGAAATTACACCCATCAGGGAAATAGAGGTAATCCTTACCTTTGAAAATAAAAGGGGATTCCATTATTATTCTATATACGTTGTAATTAAATAACGGAATCAGCATTATCTAGAATAACAACCACGTCTCTTTCTCTTATGGCTTTAAATTTAATTCCATTTACCCTAAGATTTGACCCAGCTATTTTATCAAAGTAAACTCTACCACCTACTTCGACTTCTTTTACATCTGCACCAACACTTACAACTTCTCCTATGATGTATCTAATATTATTATCAGATTCTTCTGTTATTATTAGACCTAGATCATTCTTTTGAATAACCTCTTCGTCTTTTACGATAATATAGCTACCTACTGCCTTCATTAGTGTTGTTGTAATTTTGGAGCTCTATCATAGTTCGTATTTGGTTTGTTTTTATCATCAATATTCCATTTAGTAATAATTTGACCTTCAAGATCTATTACAGTGTATCCTTGTTTAGCTACAAGCCTTATAGCATCATTGATTTTCTTTGCTTCTTCTCGAAAATGACTAAATATTTGATTTTCGAATGGGTGATGTTCATGTTTTGGCATAATTTTATTTAATTTAAGTTAATTTTAATTACATTAAGGGTCCTGGGCTTCCTGATTTTATTGAGCACTCAATTCTTTTGTTATCCAGCCATAATAAGTGACTCCATATTACTTTAAGTGTTTTCATATACTTAATTTTTTTTAATTCTTTTGTTAGAAATCACACAAGAAGTAGTTAAAATAGTAGAAGCTACAGATGCTGAGTTTAAAACAGCATTTTTTGTCACTTTTAACGGATCGACTATACCAAAAGTGAACATATTCCCAAATTGTTTGTTTTTTACATCAAATCCTTGCTTTGGTTTCCTGTTTTGCATCATTTTTGATTCTTCTACCGTTAGGTCTTGACCAGAATTTGATATAATCTTCTTCCAAACGTCAGGAATAGAGTCAATCATCATTTTATATCCCATTTCAAAAGACAAAGAACTGCTTCGATGAGGTTTCGAGTCGATTTTTGCGTGAACGTCAAGAAGTGCTACACCTCCACCAGCAACTACACCCTCTTCTAAGGCTGCTTTAGTTGCGTGGATGGAGTCATCCACCCTGTCCTTCTTCTCTTTTAGCTCTATCTCTGAATTTCCTGCTAATTTTATGGTTGCCACACCTCCAGAAAGTTTTGCTAACCTGTCTTTAAGGTGATATTTTATATTTCTATTAGATGTTTTTTCTATTTCTTCTTTTAAGTAAGATATTACCTCTGTTTTTTTAGTATTTTCCTCATCTTTTTCAAAAACAAGTATAGTTTCATTACTATTTGACACCATACTAGCACAAGTTCCAAGATAACTTTTGTCGATATTCTCTTTTGAGTCTCCAGAAAGCTCAGAAATCATTCTCGCGCCAGTCATCATACATAAATCTTCTAGTAATTCAAACTTACTTATACCCACTCCTTCTGGATGTATGAAGTTACATGTAAGATTTTTCTTATTTATGTTCTGAGCTACAAATAATTTTACTCTATCATCTAGTTCTGAAATGATAAGTAGAGGTTTTTTCTGTTTAATCGACTGTTCGAAGGCAAAATGCAGTCTTTCATGCATATCTATCTTTGTGTCGCTTATCACAATTAAAGGATTTTGATACTCAACGGACTTTGACCTTAAATTATTAATGCTAAAAGGGGTTCCATACCCTCTTTTTATTCGAGTTCCATTAGTTATCTCTGTGTGATCTATTCCAGATAAAGAATCTTCCATATTAACTATACCATCTTTACCCACCTCTTCATATGCACCCGATACTAGTTCACCAATATAAGAATCACCGTTGGCTGAAATTGTAGCGACTTGAAGTAATGTTTTTTGATTTACAGATTTACTACCTTTTTCCAATAGTTTGACTATTTCCTTGGCTGCTGCCTCAATACCCTCTTTTGCTTGAGTTACATTTTCTATGTCAGATATGTTTTCAAAACATCTATTTATAATAGCCCTTGTTAAAACGACTGAAGTAGTAGTTCCGTCTCCAGCTTCGCTGGCAGTTTTTTGTGAGGCTTGCTTTAATATACTACAACCTAGGTTTTCGATTGGATCTGAAAGTATAATACTATTAGCAACAGTAACCCCATCTTTGGTAATATGTGGATTTCCGAACTCATCTTCTATTATAACAGTCTTACCTGATGCTCCAAGTGTAGAGGACACAGCTTCAGCAAGGATGTCAATCCCTTTTTTAAGTTTTTTACGACCCTCGCCATCAAAAACTATCTCTTTTTCTATCATGTATATATATTTAGTTTAATTAAATTCTTCTCTTCTTTTCTTCTTCTTATATAGGCATGTCGCTTTTTAGACATTTTTTTTTAGTTACCTATAATATGATACATAAACGACTGATTATCAATTGCCTTTGTGTGTCGCTTGTTTGTCACTTGCTTGTCGCACAATTTTATCAATTTTTTGCTGTAGTTTTTGGATTAAAATCTTCGTCCCATGTCGTTGTTTGAGTCCAATAATCTCTTGGCAAAGAGCCGTTATCTTCTTGTTCATATGTAGTGCAGTTTTTTGTCCACATTGTATTAAATATTTCGATGCCTTCTACAAGCATCCCATTGTACTTTCTTGGTCTTACCAAGCACGCTAAACCTATTCACACGCTCATTAAAAGAATCTCTTTCTTTATTGATTTGCGTATTACCGTTTTTATATTCTTTTGGTATCATATTGCAAATATACAAAAAATATATTATGTGGCAGTATTATGTAAAACCTTATACACCTATATTTATAGTTATACCTGTTTCCAATTATGCGCCACTCGAAAAAAGATGATGACAAACAGAGAGGTGTTGGGTAACAGATATTTTTTATTAGTACTAGAGTATTATTAAATCACTTTTACATTGATAGGGGGTATGTTGCTGTCTTTTTCTACAGCTATTTTTTTAGCTTTTTTTCTACAGCCTATGTAAAATTATAGGTATTTCTTTTACGCACTTAATCGCTCGCTTCGCTCGCTTTTGCGGATACTTTTGCTTCGCAACGTATCCTTTTGCCTAGTGGGGGGGGTAAGAAATAAACCTTTCACGTTCACAATCATTCGATAGCCTACCCTATCCCTATATACTTCTTAAACATTACGTACCCAACTGTGTGCTTGTTATATCGTTGATGTACATTGTCTTAC
>Ga0257114_1001716_pt1 | contig 15190 bp, 9 predicted proteins | sample SI112_10mmetaG_FD_190149 | JGI IMG/M metagenome (GOLD analysis project Ga0257114, IMG submission 190149) | Marine microbial communities from Saanich Inlet, British Columbia, Canada - SI112_10m | ecosystem: Environmental > Aquatic > Marine > Inlet | place: Canada: British Columbia | collected...
AGCGTTCCGTGGCGTCAATACCGAGTTCGGCGGCCATCTTGTCGCGCTCGCTCGACTGATTTTTCCAGTTGAAAAACTTGGCGTCGATGAGCTCGGGGTACAACTTTGAAAACAGTACCGCCCTGAGACGTGGTCCAATATCGGTGGAAAACGCCATATCGTGTAAGGCCTGCGAAACATTGGCTGAAGACGCGATTTCGCTCAAAAACTCATTCGCGTCAGGCTTGTGCCCCGGTACCCGGGGCGCGAGAAACGAATAGTCGCTCCCGCGCCATTCCACCTGCGGTTTGAGATTATCCCACTCGTACATCGACTTATCATCCACGGCATTGAGCGAAAACAATCCGTGATACCGACACTGAGCGAGCTTGGCGTCGCACTTTCCTTGCTCGGAATACTTTGTCGTCGGGAAGCGTAAAAAGTCGCACTGTGGCTCGTCGTCCGCGCTAAAGCCTAAATGCGGATTCAAACCCTCGATGAAACAACTACGAAGCGCGCCGAGCGTGGCTGGCACCATTGTCGGCAGCACGGTTTGATCCTTGAACGAGCTCCCAAAGTTAAATATAGGTACCCATCGATCAAACTCGCACAACTTCTGCGCGTACTCGGCGTCCAAGCACGGCGTCGACGGCATGTCCCACGTCGAGTACAACAACTCGAACGGCGCCGACGTCTCCGATAATCGACCAGGCATGTACTTTGCGATCGTTTGCGCCATCAGCGTTGCCGCCCCTCGTTGACGATTCGACACGTCGCGCTCGTCCTTCGCCGGCGCGTCCGGCGTCTCGTTCGCGTCGGCGCTTCGCGCCTCCTGCCTCCACGATCCTCTGTGCGTCTCGAATCCGCGATCGTGCGACCACGAGAGGATTGACAATTCGTCCTTATACTCTCGCACCGTTCGCTCGGTGGCGTCGATGGACGATGCGCCGAAGCGCGAATCGCGATGGGTGTTACCGAGCGACGGTGCGAACGTCATCCCGCTGGCGCGCGCGAGCGCGTACGTCGCGACGCCGACGCACGAAGCGGTGGCGATGAGACGAACAGCGCGCGTTCGTCTGTCATCGCGCGACGACGCGGCTGCGTTCGACGTCGCGCGATCGAGCAAGCGCTCGCGCTCGAGCGACATGACGAACGCGCGTCGCGTTGTGAGGCGCCTGTGCAGTGTGGTGGACGCCGCGCGCGAGAGGCTTTTTAAATTAACGAATCAACGAGTTTATTCGCCGGCTTTACGCTTCTTCCCAGCCACCGCGGTGGCGTCCTTGTGAGCGGCGTAAGCGGTGGCGATCTTATCTATGCACGCCTTGCTCGCCGTGGCGTGGTCGACGATCGGAGCGGGATAATCGACGCCGACGACGCAACCGGCTTTCTTCTGCACGTCGAGAGGGGCGAGCCAAGGTTCGTACACGTACTTGGCGGGCATATTCTTCAGCACGGGGAGGTAGTGCTTGACGTACGCGCCGTCCTTGTCGTACTTTTTCGCGAACGAGTGCGGACCGTACACTCGGAAATATTGGTAAAAGAAACACGAACACGAGAGCCACATCCAGTTGCCGTTGTTCAGCGCCCAATCGGCGTCGACGAGGTCGCGATCGAACGTGTCTCTGCCCCACTCCCAGTGCACGAATAGGTCACCACGGGTCAGGAAGCACGCCACGGCGTGTCGAGCCAAGTGATGGATCCATCCCTCGAGGCGAAGCTGGGTCATCGCGGCGTCGATCCAAGGGAACCCGGTTTGCGCGTTCTCCCAAGCCGCGAAGAGCTCACGATCCTTGTTCCAAGGAATTTGCCTGCAGATTGGATTTCCTTCCATCTTATCGAAATTCGGCGTCCCCGCGCCGACGAGATAGTAGAATTCGCGCCACATCAGTTGTCCCATGAGACTCACCGGCGGTTGCGAAGGTTGACCTTTGCCCTCAAACTTTGCGAGCACGGCGTTGAGCTCGTGATAAAACACTCGCGGCGACACGCAACCGAATTTCATGTACGGACTCAGCGCTGTCGTGGACGGTGTCATCAGCATATCACTATTCGCTGCAGTGTTTGTTGCGTCATTTTTGCTTCCCGCGTCTCGCGCTGCGATTTCGAACGGACTCTTTGGCTTTGGCTTTTTCGCGCCCAAGGCATGAAAAAGCGTCGTGGGATTTGTATCTGGCTTTTGAAACGTGTGCACCCATTCCGTGCGCGACAGTTGTCTGCGTAGACGTCTCAAGCCTTCGGTTTCACCTCCGATCGCTTGAAAACCTTCGTCGTCATGCATGGCTTCGTAACCGAGCTCCTCCAAAGTGGGGATCCCGTACGCGTCCGCCACTCCCGCGACTAATTCCTTCGTCTCCTCTGCTGTCCCCGTGAACGGCGCCGGCATCGCCTTCGGCGCATCCAAAGCGGCCGCAGGTGCACCCATTTTATCTACAATCTTCAAAAACTGCGAATACGTCGTCGGTGGTTTCCCATGACACTTCGCCAACATCTCCTCCACGTCGTACAGCGTGTGTCCGCTCGACGACGCGCACTCTACTCCCGCGCGCTCCAGCGCTCCTCGCACCGCGGTGTCTCTCATTTTCGCATACGGTTCGATATCGTGTTCCCACGTCACCAAATCAACCTTCCACGTCTTGCACGCTCGCGGCAACACCACTCGCGGTTCGCCGTGCAGCACCAGCAGCGAACTGCCGCGTTCTCGCAGCGTCGCGTCCAAGTCGCGCAGCGATTGCAACAAGAACCGCATGCGATTCGCCCCCACCCGCGAGGGCTTACAGAACCACGGATCGAGCACGAACACCGGTTGCGCGCTCTTCGCGCGCGCGATGCCCGCGGCGAGAGCGGGATTATCGTGGACGCGCAGCGCTTTGCGAAACCAAATCAGCGAACGCGTCGTGCCGTTGCTCACGCTCGGCGCCGTCATGACGACCGCGCGAGACGCGAGAGTTTACGAAGCACGGCGTGCGTCGTCGGGCGCGCGTCGCGCGCGCGCACCGAGGCGGTCGAGAAGTGCGGGACGACGCGTTTCGATTGACCTTTTCGGCGACGGTGACGTGGCGATTTCAGTTTGCCCCGAGCGCAGCGTTCGCGCCCGTCGAGCGCGAGTATCGCGTACGGTGCGTTGTGTTAAAGCGAGCTACTACGGTGATGGAGGCGATGGTGGAGCATTTTCCTTGGCGCCGTGACGCTCGTCCGAACTGACGCTGTCGCGCTCGTCCTCGCTCTCGAAAATTGCGGCTTCGCGCTCGTCGTCCGAGCCGAGGTCGGTGGTCGCGCGATGCGTGCCATGAGATGCGAGACTGGCTACGTCGAATTCACTCCCGTCGACGTCTGCAACTCGATCTGTGGCGTCAGATCCGAGCGTGGCGGCGATGGAAGCTATTGATATCGCATCGAAGCGGTCGGTGAAGTCTGAACCCGCGATGGAGCCGGCGATGCTGGCAACGTCGTCGCCCTTGTCGCTGAACGCGACACGGCCTGAAGGCGTCGGCGACACCGGGTCCGACGTTTGTAGGCTCGCTAATGCATCCGCTAAATTCGACGCTTGCGCCTTGCGTTCGGCCACGATACGCTTCGCTTCTTCGATTTGTGCGCGCGCCTCTTCGCCGAAATCGACGTCCCCCATGCTCGCGAACGGATTCGCCCCTTCAGGTGCCGGCGGTTCCTCTGCCGCTCGACCGAAGAAATTTCCACCGTCATCGGCGTAGTCATCTTCGCCGCTATAGTCTCCGTCACTGCTATACTCTTCTTCCTCGTCGTCGCTCGTCGTCGCGTCTTCGTCTTCATCTTCGTCTTCGTCTTCGTCTTCGTCTTCGATTTCCCGTGGCACGAATTTGCTCGCCACACCAACCGAACTATCGCTATCGGAGCCGTCTCCACGATCGCCACCGATTATTTTCGTCTCTCTCGACGCGCTTCGACGATCGCCATCGACCACCGCGCGCGTCGTCGTCCGTCCCGTTCGAGCCGCCGCTGCAGCCGCAGCCGGCTTCGGCCGCGCGTTCACGTACGGCTCAAACTTCGTTCCCTTTAGCTTACACTCTCGCTCGGCCAAGACTTCATCGCTCAGCGCTTTCAGTAGCGCGCCTCGCACGTCGGCGTCGCTCGCGCGCTCGTCTGGACACGCTCGACCTCGTAAACGAATGTGCGCCTCGGCGATGGCGCGCGGGATCGTGGCGAAGATGGACAAAGATTTCGCCAACTTATCCGCGTGTTCTCGCGCGTCTTCCGCCGTCAACGCGTCGTCGATGGCGTCGTGTTTCTTAGCGCGCGATGTCGCGAGCGGCATGACGCGTCGCGGATTGGGGCGCGAGCGACGATGGGTTCGTGGAATGACCACTCGACGCGACTGGCTGGGACTCGAGACGCGAGACGCGACGACGTTGAGAAGATGCTTTGATGCGATGATTGACAAGAACACTCACGCGTACGCGCGAACGATTTCTGTTTTGAAGGCTTTAACGATGTTTTGTCGCTTTAACTTGAACGCCGCGGTGACCAAGTCGTTATCCGGAGTCCACGGCTCGGCGGTTAAGACGTACGTCGTCGGCGTCTCGAAACCGACGAGTTTCCCAGTCTTACACGCCGATTTGCACGCAGATGAAATTTCCTTGATGATCGTGGAGTTTGCGCACAGCGTGTCGACGTCGCCGGTGATGCCCTTGCTCGACGCGAGCTTTTTCAGCGGCGCCTCGTTGACGACGACGACGGCGATGCAATACGAGTGCTTGGAATCGGCATACGCCATGGCCATGGCGACGTACGGGCATTGCTTCAAGACGTTCTCGACCTTGCTCAGGGCGACGTATTCGCCTTGTTGAAGCTTGACCAAGTCTTTTTTGCGATCGATGATCATCAATTGACCGTCAGCGGTGAATTGGCCGACATCGCCGGTGTGGAAGTAACGCACGCCGTCGATGACGGAGAACTCGGATGCGTTCTTCGCTTCGAGCTCTGGGTCGGGCATGTGAGGCGCAGTGAAGTACCCTTGGCACACGACGGGACCACCGATGAGAACTTCACCGCGAGGCATACCGATGGACGGGTCTTTTTCGTCCGCGACTCGGTATCCACCTTCTTCCCAATCGCGGAGAGAGATGCTCACCGAGGTGAGGACTTGACCGACGGTTGGCGAATAATCGTCAAACGAAGCGATGGTACCGCACGAACCGGTTTCAGTTAACCCATAACCTTGACGAACCGGGCATCGGAAGCACGTTTGCATGAAGATTTGCGTCTCGCGCGACAGCGGCGCGGACCCAGAAATCATGATACGCACGCGTCCACCGATGAGCTTTTGCACCTTTTTAAAGATGGCGTTGTACAAGAACGGCGCGCCGATTTTACCGTTTTCAAAGTCTTTACGACCCGCTGCCAAGCCCGCGTTGATGAGTTTCTTCAACGCCGGTTTTGCGGCGCTAAACTTGGCCTGCACGGCTTGACGGACTCGATCGAGCACGGCCGGAGCGAACACCATGAACGTCGGCTTCAACGTAGGCGCGTCGCCTCGCGTGCCCGGCGCGAGCTTCAATCCAGTGTCCGTGAGCGTTTGCGGCGAGCCGTAACCGATCGCGGCACCGAGAGCGAGCATCACCGTTTCCGCCGCCATCTCCATGATGTGTGCTAGCGGCAGGTACGCCAAGTAGACGTCCTTATTGGTAAAATCACCCGCGTCTTTGAGGCCAGTCATCGTCGCGCACACGTTGGAGTGGTTCAACATGACGCCCTTCGGCGCCCCCGTGGTACCGCTGGTGTACATCAAAACCGCGATGTCGGTCGATTTCGGCGGCCGCGCCGCCATGGGCTTGCGCGCACCGAGCGTTGCGACCTCGTCTAGTCCGATTTGGAACACACTCTTGGGTAACTTATCCAACGACGCTTGTTCGGGCTCGCCCATCGTCACCACGTGCTTGAGCGACGGACAATCCCCGGCGACGTTTGTCAACGTCTTCAAGAGTTTTCCATCGCACACGACGACGCTTGCCTTGGTTTGATTTATCCCATGCTTCACCCCGTCTTCACCGAGCGTGGCGTAAATCGTCACCACCGTGAGATTCATTCGAAAGCACGCCTGCGCCGTGAGCTGCCAATCGCGCTTGGTATCGGCGTAGATTATCACCTTGTCTTGCGGCTTCAACCCCGCGAGATCCACCAACCCACTCGCGATCGCGCTCACCCGTTCGCTCGCCTCTCGAAACGTCATCCATTTATACCCTCCCAATCGTAATTTTTCCACCTCTCGCCCGTCGCTCGTCGTCGTCTTCGTCGTCTCCTCGACGTCCCGTTCGCCCAGCGCCGGTCTGCTCGCGTGTCGCTTCACCGCGTACTCGAACACCTCGTGCACCGTCCCGCACCCCTCGAACGGTTCGACGCGAAACGCTTTCGCGTGCGGTAAATCCGCGTTGTGCCACCGCGCGACCGCGCCGTCCGCGCTCGCCCGCGTCCGCGTCGAGTACGCACCGCGTCGCTTTTTATATCTCGGTCGTCGCGCGTCCACGCATTTCCGCAGCATCGCGCCGACGGCGAGGCATCCGAGGGCGTGCTTCGCGCTCGCGCGCGCGGGCATCGCGTCGTCGTCGTCGTCGTCGTCGTCTCTCGTCGAGCTCGACGTCGGCGCGCGTCGGTGCGCGTATCGCGCGTCCGCGTCGCGCGATGCCGATCGCGCGTCGAGACGAGCCGCCGACCGACGACCGACTCGACGTCACTCGCTCGCGCGACGAGGGATAACGAACGTCGAGCGCGCCCGAACGCGACGCGATGACGACGCACGACGTCTCGTTGCACGTGTACGACCTGAGGTGCGCGCGCGAGGACGCGACGACGCGACGCGACGCGACGCGACGCGACGCGATGAAGCATCTTCTAGAAGACGCGACGACGCGGACGACGCGACGGCGGCGACGCGGTGACTGACGAAACGACGACTCGCGCTCGATAGCGGTGGAATGGCGCGAATGATGTCGCAGCAGTTGCTCGGGAAGGAGATCGAGGCGGTGTATCACACCGGCATCGTCGTGCACGGGAAGGAGTATTGGTTCGGGCAAGGCTTGCAGTGCGCGCCGGCGTCGCACGTGCAGACGCAGTTCGGGGCGCCGTTGCGCGTCGAGGCGTTGGGGACGACGGAGGTGGACGAGGAGATGTTTCGCGATTTCTTGCGCGAGGTGCAACCGCGATACACGTCGGAAACGTACAATTTATTGAGACACAACTGCAACAACTTTACCTCGGAGGCGGCGATGTTTCTCGTCGGTAAGGACATTCCGCAGCAGATTCTGGATTTACCGGACGTGTTCTTGTCGACGGAAATCGGTCAAGCGTTGGGACCGATGTTGGGAATGTTTGAACAGCGCATGCGGCACACTTCGGGGACGAGCGCGCTCGGAGAATGTTTGGCGCCGGGCGACGTCGAAGACGCCGTGCCGAAGAAAATCGCCGGACTGCCGGATTTGGGCGCCAAGCCTCGCAAACAGAAAGCCACCGCGAACAGCGCGTCGGCGTCGTCGGAAGACATAGCTAAGATGGTGCGATCGATTTCGCAAACGTTTGGCGAACTGAAAGACTCGGGCGCGTCGACTCAACAAGCGACCGCCGCCGCGCTGCTCGCAGCGAAGGACGAGCTCGCGGCGAAGAGCGAGTTATGAGTGCGCGCGTCGTTCTCTCCGTGTTGTCATTATTGATTATTTTTCATTACTTTACCGTCATTACTTCACGGTAATCCCCGCCGCCGCGTTCCGCCTCGACGATCGACGCCGCGTCCGCCTCTGTCGACGCGCCGCGAGTCTCGGCGCCACCTCGTGTGGATCGCATCGGACCGCGATCTCGCCGCAGACGTTGACGCGTGCGAGCGACACGCGGACGCTCGAACGGACGATTGAGAAGAAACTACTTTCGCGCACGCGAGGCCGATGTCTAAACGCGCGCAATTCACCGTGGACGACGACGACGAGGGCGGTTTCGTCGACGACGCCGGAGGATTGGAGGATGACGATAAGGCGCGATTACTCGCGTCTCTCGGCCCTGACGCCCCGCCCGCGCACGCCGTGGGTGCGTACGAACAACAGAAAGATGTGGAGATCGGACCTGGCGTCGACGCGGACGAGAGCGATCTCGTGGATGATATATTCGACTCCTCGGAGGAGGCGAAGCAAAACGCCAACTCGACGAATGTGTTTTGCCGGTGTAATCTCGCGAGTTCGATCTTGTTGATCGCAAGCATGGCGTTGTTGGTGTACACGATGGTAAATCCGGCGACGCGAGACGCGGTGACGAAGTTCGCGCTGTCTTCACCGACGGAGAGACATCAATTCAACAACGTGAAGAAGGATCCGAAGACGGGACGACCTACGGTGGAGTTGATGGACGGCGAAGACGAGGCAGACGAGGAGGCGGGGCGATTGGGTGACTGGTGGCGATTAGAATCGCTGAAGGGGAGCGAGTCACCGAGTAAGACGCACAACCAGTGGGACTTGAGTGGGTTAATGTTGTACTCGGATGACGACTGCAAAGACGAACTCGCCGCGCAGTCGTTTGAGCTCGCGAGCGAGAGCGCGACGCACGCGTGGCAAAAGCGCGCGGAGAAGGGCTGGGGCTACTTGGCCGATCAGCAGGGTGCGTTCATCCACGAACCCTTGATCGGTGGCTCGCGCATTTCCGTGCACTTGCAGAGCGCTCCCCGCTGCTTGAAGATTAGCACCTGCTTCGACGCGCCGGGCAGACGCCGCGCGCTCTTACAATCGAGCGATGAAGCCGAAGCGCTGGCGTCCGCGCAAGCCGAAGCCAACGTGTGCGACGACACGCACTTCCCGAGCACTCTCGCTCTGTTCCGTTACGGCAAGCAAACTGAAGAGTGGGATCGCTTATTACAATACGAAGGCACGGGCGTGTCCGACGGCGTCCTCAACTACGGCGGCGCCAAGCACAAAGTGCGCACGTTCAACTTCAAAAACGCCGACTTCACCACCGAAGGTGCCAAGATTTACAGCGAAAACAGGTAATCCGCGCGATCATCGCCTAACGATGTTGTATAAACGAAAAACGAAAAACCGCGTCAACCGACCCGCGCGCCGCACTGCGCGAAGCGCGCGCCGCGCGTCGCCATGCTCGCGTCTTCCGTCGCCCTCGCTCCCAATCCCGCGCGCGCCGACGCGCACCGAGCGCGTCGGTCGACAGCCGCGTCCACGTCATCGAGCGCGCGCGCCGGCGCGCGCGCGTCTTCACCCCGCGCGTACACCGGCGGCATGCCCGGTCCGTCCAAGGACGACGCCCCCGACGAGCTCTCCGCGCTCAGGGCTCGCGTCGCCGAGCTCGAGCGCGACCTCGCGACGGAGCGCACGGCCAAGTCCATGCTCGAGAGCCAGCTCCGCGCCGCGGTCTCCGAGGTGTCGAAGATTCTCGCCGCCAAGCGCGAGTTGGAGATGCGCCTGCGAGACGAGCTCGAGGGGTCGGCGCGTTAGCGATGTAGATGTAACGCATCACGCGCGTCAGCGATTCAACGCATCGCGGTTTCGAATCGCGGCGTCGCGCGCCGTCATCGTCGACGACGACGCGACGGCGAGAGGGCGGACGCGGACGCCGTCCCGCAGACTATGTCGTGCGCCCTCGGTGCGCGCACACACTCGAGCGCACACTCGAACGCGTCGTCGAACGCGCGCGCGCGCGCGCTCGATCGATCGCGCGTCGTCGCGAACCGCGCGTCTCCGCGCGTCGCGAACGCGTCGACGAAGGCGATGAAGATCGCGTTTCTGGGATGCGGGATCATGGGCGTGCCCATGGCGAAGAACCTGTTGAACGCGGGACACGAGGTGATCGTGTGGAATCGCACGAGCGCGGCGACGGCGCCGGTGGTCGAGGCGGGCGCGCGCGAGGCGAAGAGCGCGAGCGAGGCGTGCGCGGCGGCGGAGGTGACGTTCGTCATGGTGAGCACGCCGGAGGCGGCGCTGGCGGTGGCGCGCGCGGCGAAGGATGGATTGAGCGCTGGAAAGGGATACGTGGACGTGTCCACGGTCGATGCGAAGACGTCGAGCGAGATTGCGGCGATCGTGCGATCGACGGGGGCGGAATTTTTGGAGGCGCCGGTGAGCGGGTCGAAGAAACCCGCCGAGGACGGCGCGCTCATCTTTTTGTGCGCCGGGGATGAAGCGCTGTACGGAAGGTGCCAGGCGCCGCTGGAAACCATGGGCAAAGCGCATTTCTTCCTGGGCGAAGTCGGTCAAGGGGCGAAGATGAAGCTCGTGGTGAACATGATCATGGGAAGCATGATGGGCGCCTTCGCCGAAGGCTTGACGCTTTCGGAAAAGTGCGACTTGGATCCGGACACTTTGCTTCAAGTGATCTCTTTGGGCGCCATCGCGTCGCCGATGTTCGCTCTCAAAGGTCCGTCGATGAACGCCGGGAAATTCGCTCCGGCGTTCCCGCTCAAGCACCAGCAAAAGGATATGCGATTGGCCATCGCGTTGGCCGACGAGCTCGCCCAAGAGATGCCCGTCGCCGCCGCGGCGAACGAGTTGTACAAGCGCGCGAGACGCGATGGATGCGACGACGAAGATTTCTCCGCCGTGTTGAAGGCGGTGAAGAAGTAATACCCCTCCTTAACGTACGTAATTGATTAATAAAATCGAAACGCCGCGCGCGACGTGGACGAGTATTAACTCTTGCATTCGATTAAAATTCGACTACTATTTACGACGATGCGGCGGGCGCGGGCGCGGCGGCTTCGGATTCGGCGTACACGACTTTTCTGCCGACCGAGGCAAGAAACTTTTCGCCGCACATCGCTTGGTGGACGTTGTATCCCGTGTCCTTGTCCATGTCGTCCAGGGATTTGGTCCACGCGAATTTCTTGCTCGCCTTTGACGAGGCGAACGTCATCGACAACGAGATGATGCTGCTCATGATCCACGTCGCGTTCACGAAGACAATTCTTTGCACGTTTTTCCGCACCGCGTACGCCAACTTGTCGTGGAGGTCGCCGAGCCAGTTGAGCGAGTGTGTCGGCACGACGCCCTTCGATCGGTCGTCGTCGCCGAAATACACCACGACGACGTACTCCCCAGCCGCCGCCACGCGTTCGAGCGTATTGATGATGAGATTCATCGAGTTATCGCGATCCGCGCTGCCGGCCCAGCCCGGAATCCGCGTCGCGTTCACCGTCACCACCGTTCGCCCCTCGCCGTCTTTCCCGTCGGCGTGCACCAAACCGAACCCGGTACTCAAATACGCATCCAATCGCGCGTAGTCCTCGTCCGTCGCCGTCTGTTGCGGTCGTTCCGTTTCATTCGTCGTCGTCGTCGTCGTCGTCGTCGTCGTCGTCGTCTCCACCGCGTCCTCTTTCGCCTCTTCGCTCGCGTCCTTCGTCGTCGTCTCCGTCGTCTCCGTCGTCTCCGTCGTCGCCTCCACTCGCGTCGGGTTCGCCACCGCGTCCATCGCGCGCTTCAACGCCTGCGCGTCCTCCTCTCGCTGTTTCTTCGCCGTCTCCGGCGACGCCACGGACGCGCTCATCCGCAAGATGCGAACACGTGGATGATTATCGATTCACGGTGTCCCCGCGCGTCGCGCGCCGCGTCGCGCGCCGCGTCGATCGCCGCGATCGCCCGCGCGATGCCTCGCGCGCGAGTCGCGCGTCGTTCGCGCCGACGCGTCCGTCGCGTCGTCGTCTGTCGATCGCGATCGCGATCGCGCGCGCGATCGCGCGGCATCGCGCGCGCGCATCGATCGCTCGAATCGAACCCATCGCGATCGACGCGTCGTCGATCGAATCGAACCCGCGATCGACGACGCGTCGATCGCGATCGAGCTCGATCGATCGATCGATCGATCGGTGCGCGCGCGACGTCGCGGCTCCGCCCCGCACACGGACGCGCGCGCGACCGGCGACCGCGGCGATCGCGAGGCGCGCGCGCGATGCGGCGACGCGCGTCGGACGCGCGAGACGGCGCGCGGTGACGACGCGCGACGCGACGACGACGACGCGCGCGCGATTCGATTCGATTCGATGCCGCGGGACGAACGGTCGCGGGCGACGCGCGAACGCGCGCGCGCGACGCGCGATCGCGTCGACGACGCGCGACGGTCGAGGCGAGCGAAGGCGAGGACGACGACGCGGACGCGCGCGCGACGGCGCTTCGACGCGCGCGCGGTCGCGGCGTGCGCGGCGTGGTGGTGCGCGCGAGGACGCGGCGCGCGAGGATACACGCACGCGTCGGACGTCGGTTTGCTGGCGGTGGGCGTGCCGTCGACGACGACGTCGCTCGGAACGACGGGAGGGGTGGATGTGTTCGGGTTGAACTTTCCGCCCGGGAGCTCGGCGGCGGCGAGCGTGCCGGGACAGCTGCGATGCGTGTTCGGGGGGTCGCCGGGGGAGTCGTACGACGCGAGCGTCATCGCGGGAACGACGGGAGTGCGGTGCGATACGCCGAGCGGACGCGAGGGATTCGTCGCGTTGGGGCTGAGCTCGAACGGTGGCGTCGACGCGGTGCTGTTTCACGAGCTCGGAATGTCGAGCGTGGTGAACTTTGTTCGCGAGATGAACGGCGTGCTGACGAGGTCGTCGCCGCACGTGGCGACGGAGGGCGACGTGTCGAGGCTGACGGGACGAAACGCGCTGCCGAAAGACGGGAGTCCGGACATCGTCGGGCGCGCGCGCGAGTGCGAGTGGCGAGGGGCGACGAGCGGAGGGTTCGAGGTTTCTTACGCCGGCATGGGCGTGTACGTGTCGAGCGCGCTCGTGATGTGCGAAGTGCCGCGATTCGCGGCGCCGTCGACGAGCGCGGAGGAGGCGTCCATGTACAGCTTCGGAGAGAGTCGAGTGGCGCTCGTAGAACGAATTAATTTGGACGCGCTCGCGATCACGAGCAAGGACAAGAACGCGACGCACGTGACTGGGGGGATCGGGGTCGACGTCACCGTGGCGGGGATTTTAGGCGCCATGTTTACGGACGACGGAGCGCCGTACGTGCGCTTTGGCGCGATTAGCGTCGCGGCTTCGGCGAGTAACGCGTACACGATCACAGTCATCGCGCCCGCGATGGCGCCCGCGACGTCGAAAGATGTTTGGGTGGCCGCGGTACCGTCGATGAACTCGGGTAAGAAGAGCGCCGGGGCGACTTTGGACGTCGTCGATGAATTTTACGGCGTGGTATCCGCGAGCGAAAGCGGTACGCTTCCAACGACGTATTCGTGGAGTGCGGACCCGTATCCGACGTTTTCGTTATCCTTGCTCTGCGTCACTCAAGGTGTGGGTGAGACCGCGACGAGTACGAGCAGCGCGTGTTTGCACGACAATCAGCTCGCCACGGGATTCGTGACGGTGATGATGAGTTACCACGGTCGGGATTTGCCGACGTCGCGACCGCACGACAGCGACGTCGTTTTGAAGATTACCGCGACGCCGACGACGTCCTCGGTCTCGCCCGCGCGCGGTCCATCCGAAGGCGGTGCCGTGGTGTGGGTCACGGGGAATAACTTCCACGAAACGGTCCGCGCCGGCGACGGCGCGGTGCCGCGATGTTCGTTCGGCGTGGACAAGAGCGGCTCTTCGCTCGGCTCGTTCGTCTCGTCCGCGCTCATCGCGTGCGAGACCCCGTACGTGGGAACGGTGTCGTCGTCCGTGCAAGTGATCGTCGCGGGGAGTAGTCTAGCCGCCGTAGCGAGCGGGCCGAAGTATTCCTTCATGGGAAATACGCTCGTGTACCAGCACTCCATAGCGCCGCATCTCGGACCGACGTACGGCGGCACTCGTGTGGTTTTCACTTTGGGGAATAGCGTCGCGGCGACGTCGATGACGTCGTGTCGTTTCGGGTCCATCGTCGTCAATGGATGGACCCCGCTCGTGACCACGGATGCAAACGCCGATGCGGGCATCGTGTGCGTCGCTCCCGCGTTAAAGGCGGGGACGTACAATCTCGGTTTGGGCACCGTTCGCGGCGCCGTCGGAGATTCGACGACGTCGCCGGTGACGCTCGGGACGATGCCGTACGTCGTGTACGCGGAATCGGCGTGATAGATATTAGTGAGTAGCTCGTAAGTATGTAGGAAGATTAAAGAAGTTGTTTCTGTCTAGTATCATCTACTGCCAAAGAAACAATCCCGCGCCGCGGAAACCGCGACGCCGGGAAAAAAGAAGTGCAAAAAGGTTGATCTCTATCTAGTCTACGCCAAAGAGACAACACCTCGCCGCCGAGCCATGCGCGGACGAGGAAAACAAACAAGTGCTCGCCGATCGTTGAGATTAATCAGCTCTTAGAACTCGTGCGCGGCGTCGTAGTTGACCCACACGTCCGGATGAGAGAGTTCAAAGTAGACTTCGTGACTGCTCATTTGCAAGCCGTCGCAATAGGTGTACACATTGGCGTTCACCGGGTCGAGGCACACTGGAGAACCGCCAAAGACGTGCGTGCCCCAGTCGGACTTTGCCGCGCCGAATCGGAATCGCGCGTTACCGATGTACGCACGCTCTTCCCATTGATCCTTTTCGGGAAAGTATTCCTCGACGTAGTGCGACGCGACAATGTTCACGTGCGAACCGTCGGGTCGGGCTTGCTTGATTTCCCCGCCGATGGCGAGCAGAGTGTCGTCAAGCGCCACGAGTTGAAGATCGCCGCGTTCGTGTTTCATCGGTGCCTTTTCCGTCCACGTATTCGTGGCGGGGTCGTACATGTAGAGATTCTTTTTGAAACCCACGGTGTGGTTGAAAGTCGCGTCGTCGTAGCCGCCGGCGACGTACACCTTGCCTTTCAAACCGGCGGCGGCGCAGTCACCGCGTGGAGAGGGCATGTCGGCCATGGTTTCCCACGCGGTGCCAGTACGGGTGAGCTTTTCAACCTTAGAAACGCTGGACCAATCCGCTCTCCAGCCGCCCATCATGTAGACGGCGTCGCCGGTGCTCGCCATGCAACCGTCCATGTGATCGTGGTTCAGGCCCGGCGCCGCGGAAGGACCAGTAGAGAGATCGTAATACTCGGCCGTGGTAATCGCGTTTTGATTCAAATCGACGCCGCCCGCGACGACGATTCGATCGACGAGTCCCGTCGAAGCACTCGTGAGCGCGCCCGCGCCGAAGCGCGCCCGCGCGTCGTCGAGCGACGCCTTCGTGGCGTACGTCTGACGAATCACGTCGTACTCCAACACCCGATCGAGCACGGTTCCATTGGCGTCGATTCCGCCGAACAGGTACACGTTACCGTGATTACCCGTCACGGCTTGTAAATCGCTCACG
>Ga0257114_1001725_pt1 | contig 15166 bp, 22 predicted proteins | sample SI112_10mmetaG_FD_190149 | JGI IMG/M metagenome (GOLD analysis project Ga0257114, IMG submission 190149) | Marine microbial communities from Saanich Inlet, British Columbia, Canada - SI112_10m | ecosystem: Environmental > Aquatic > Marine > Inlet | place: Canada: British Columbia | collected...
TACGAGATAGTACCATAATTTCGTTATCATTGTAGTATCTATCGGTTAATGTAGTTCCTAATGCACCAGTACCACCTATTACTAATATTCTTTCGTTTTTCATATCTCTTCTATTCTTTTTGTTTTATCACAAATTAGTAAATCATATGCTGGTTTTTCACCGACACTCAGAAAGTGGTATTTACATCCCCAGCTTTTTAACTGTGATTTGGTTATGTTAAAATAATCTCTACCACTATACGAACCTCTAGCAGTCCAATATGTGATTTCATTCCCCTCGTCATATAATTTATTAATCTTTTCAATGTTTTGCATCAATGGTGTTGGGTCTTTGTAACCCAATCGTTCACCAAGATGTTCACATATAGTTTCATCTATATCTACAAATATTTTCATACTATAATTTCGTTAAAGTATCTTACCACCGTTATCTCCTTTGGTTCGGGTATATCTAACCGTTTGTTTACAATTATATCCATAAAATTAACACCTGCTAATGTAGTGAAATAAGTCCCACCACCTAATCGTGGATTTACCTCTATGAATTTGGGGTTGCCATTCTCATCTTCTTTAAGTTGAATACAGACAGGGCCCTTTAGATTCAAATGTAATGCTAAATCAGTACACAGTTTCTCTATGTTTTCATCTCTGATGATTTTACCCTTTACAGAAATACCTGCCTTTACTTGTAATCGTTCTCTAACAACACACACTAATACCTTACCATCTAAATCAGATAATAAATCTACTGTATATTCTTTACCAGGCAAATGTGACTGAAATATATAATCATTGTATTTTTTATTATTTCGTTCTATATCATGATATGATTTAAAAACCTCAATACCTCTACTACCACTACCTCTTATTGGCTTTGCTATAATTTTATGGGTTTCTTCAAAATCATTAATATCTGTTGTTGTAAACGGCAACGGAAATTTATCTTTACATTCTTTATAGAATCTATCTTTGTTTTGACATATACTAATAACTTCAATATCTGACATAAAAACCATTATCCCTACTGCCTCTAATACTTCTTTGTGATTTGCAAAGTGTATAATATCGATATCACCTGTTGGTAGTATTAAATTTATTCTCTCATCTTCAATAATTCCTGCTACGGTTTCCCAATATGATGGGTCGTCTGACAATGGTACTATGTAATTTGAATCTGACAGAAATCCACCTGCAGCGAGTGGGTCTGAGTCAATGGTGACTATCTTGCCTTTAAAATCAATATCTCTTAAAGATTTTATAACACCGATGGCAGCCGGGCCACCTGCACAAGTTAGAAGTATATTTTTCATTAATTCATATAGTTTATTCGTTCTACAAAATTACCACTTTTGAACGGGTCTTTTCTTGGTGTACCATCTAAATGTTTACCATGTAATGGCCCATAATTCTTATTACCTAAAACGTATGTATCTGAGTATTTAGAACACCATAGTGTAGTCCCACTTTCATTACCAACATTTACTTTAGCATTACATCTAAGATACATTTGTTGTCTTAAAGATAATCCCTTTGGTTTTATGTTGATTGTATTTTTTATAAAACTTAGGTTTGTTTCTTCTATTGGCACTTCACCATAGTACATCCAAGTTATATCACCATACTCTTTTATTTTATCAACTAGCAATTGTGTATCTGCAGTATTGCCATAAGTTGATGACACACCGACATACCCATATTCGGATAATTTCTTTGTAAATAATTTACCCCAAATTTCTTCATCATCTGAAAAGTATATATCTGGTGTTGTATCTAATAACTCATCATCTTTAAACTGCCAGAATTTTAACATTTGAGTTACTAATGGTATTTCTGACTTATTAATATCATATATTCTGTAGTGGTCGTGGAATATCTCATCAGATGATTCATCTATAAATCCATCCACATACGGATTATTTTGAAATACATCGTAAGATACATTTGATGAATCATATACACCGTATCCCCAATTTTTAATCATATCACCAAATATTAATTTCAGCATTTTAGAAGATGGAACATATACTTTACAATTAGGGTATTTCTGTTTTAGTAATCTTGGTATAGATGATATAATACACCAATCTCCGATTCCATGACACGTTCTCATAACGATAAACTCACCATTTTCTAAATACTCATCTGGTATGTACATTGGGGTATGTGTATCCCACCCAACTCGTTTTACATCTCCTGCGTGAGATAGTTGATTGTTATTTATTCTATAAAATACCATAATTAGTCTTTCATTATATATTGATTCAACTCATCTGCAGTATCAACTGCAGTTGATATCTTACCCGAAAATACTGAATATTTACTTGCTGATTCTTTTTCTACAATTGATGGTCTAGCGTCATCAAAGTCTCTATCTTTAAGTACCGTTCTTATAGTGTACATTGAACCAATGTGTTCTACATTATCTATTCCAAAAAAATGTTTTAATGATTCTTTGAATAATGGGAATTTAGTTATTTTTGGGTTCTTTATGACACCCACATTTAGTAGTGGTTTTATCTCATCTGATATGATTGGGTATTTACCAGTATTAGTAGAATGTATAGCGTGAACAACATTACCAACAACATGGTAATCTGTATTTGAGTATGGGTCTATGCAAGTAAATGGGCCATCTAAAACAACAATACCTTTACCTTTATATTTCGATGGTAATTTTACTACTGGCTTTTCACATACTTCAAATTGATATTCTTTTTCAATATCCGATATTTGATTTAGATTTGAGTATGTTGCGTTAACTACATAGTCAAATTCAGATTCATTATTTTTTGTAAAATCACACCCATATATTAGAGTTATATCCGATTCCATCAATTTATTTTTACATAAATCATATAGTTTTAATGGGTCAAACAACCCCTCATTTACTTTGTATAACTTACTAACGTTTGTCGTTACTAAATCATCAGCAACCACTTTATAGTATAACCCACATTTATCCATAAAGGATTCATACTCAGTAGGTGATACTTTAGAACCCATTGAGGATATTCCATAATATTGCAATGAATCATTTTTTTCACAACCTGAGAAAACGTCTGTAAATGTGTTTGTTCCTTCCTTAGAGGTTAGTGCGGTTTCTATACTACGTGGGTAATGATACCCCCTATGTAATCTATACTGATTTATTGAACTTGCATTTTGAAGTATATTATCGTTCTTTTCAAATAAGGTTACATCTAAATTTTCACTTAGTTTAAGCGCTGATGTAATTCCAAATATACCTGCACCCACAACTGCTACTTTAGGTTTTAGTTTATCTAACCTATCCAATACCTTTTGTGATTGTAATGCTAATGAGTTATTGGCATCAAAATCTACATTCTTATTAAATACGTTATTAAACATAGTATCTAATGGATTTAGATTTGTTCTAAAATCAATTGTATATCCATTTATAGATGCAGTTTTTTCTTTTTGATTATTTGTTCTGTCATATGCAAAATGAACTTTACCTATTGTAAATGATTTTTGATTTACTCTATTATATTCAAACTCAATATCACCACTTAAATCATACCCCATTGATAGCGCAATATAGATATCGTGATATGTTAGTGCATTAAATATAGTATCTCCAAATGAACCATACTTATTCCAGTTAAAATAAAGTGTTTCATTAGGAATATGTGGTTGTTGAATTAAATCCCAATATCCTTGTGTAAATCTAAAAACATCATCTATGTAAATTCTTACATTATTATCTTCTGCTAACTCAATGAGTTTCTCTGAATCGGTATATGATAATGTCATCGGTTTTTCAACAAATACATTAACACCCTTTAGTATAAATTCTTTACACAAATCATAATGTGAGTCGATGGGTGTTGCAATAACAACCCAATCGACATCATATGTAATATCCATATCTCTACCAGTAAAAAATACAATATTGTACTTATCTTTTAAAGTATTGTATATTTTTTTACCAAAGTAACCATTACCAATGATTCCTATTTTCATCACAATGTATCGTAGTATGCGTTTTGTTTTTCTTGTCTATCGATTGTTTTTGGATGGTACAATGATAACTCTTCTATTGAAGGTAAATTAGATATAGTATCAAATCCGATTAAAGTTTCATGTACTTTATTCTGCCATTGGATTGATTTCTTATTCTTATAGAGTCTCCATTGATAATCTGGAAAGTTTACCCATCCATTTTCATCCACGTTCCATCCCCACTTTTTGATATGTTCATCAGTTAAACCTTCTACTGTATTTACTCTCGGAACTACAATAACATCAACCTCATTCTCTTCAAGTATTGCATGAATGTTAAGCATCAATGATTCATTTGGAATTTCATCTGCATCAATCTGAAATATATAATCACCACTACATAATGATGTTAGGTGGTTTTTCATATTACCAAAGTGTCCATCGAATTTATATGGTATCCACATAAACGCATCATTGACAGAGTGACTTCTTAGATACTGTTCTACTGCAGATGTACCGTTCTCAGAATCAAATAAAACCATAATAGTGTCTTGTGGTTTCTTATGCTTTAATAAAAATGTTATTAGTCGTTGTATTTCAACGTGTTCATTACAAACAGGAATTGCATAGGATAACTTTATATTTTCTTTCATAATGTTTTATTGTTGATACAAATATACAAAAAAATGTTATATTAAACAAACATTATTTGGTTTTTTTGTTTTCGTCTTGCTCCTTACGTTCTCGTGCTTCTTCTTCTAACTTCAGTCTACGTTCGTTTCTATCTGAAACCTTATCATACTTACCCCAATCGTAGTTAACTGCTTGGATTGATTTAATATCTAATAGATTAAATGTTCTATAACCAGCTTTCAGTTGTTTTTGCATTTTGATTTCTGTTGTGTAGAATGTCTTAGACGCTTCATTGATTTCAATCTTAGCTAAATCTAATTTTTTAACTTTAGATGATGTCGATACCACCTCATCATGTTCTTTAGATATTTCATTTAACTTATTAAGTGGAATTGCGTCTAATGATAACCCATGTAACTTACCTTCTGTTGTATTTGGCCACTTTGGTTGAAGAACGAATACTAAATATAGTTTAGTTTCTATATCTTTTTTATACTTAATCTTAACCACCATACCCCTCTCCAACTTATTTTTACTAATTGGAGTAGGGTCTGATGTTTTTCTTAGATGTGCGTTGTAAAATCCCACTATTTAACCTTTTTAAGTTTAGGTAAATTAATCGTAGGAGGCTCAGCTTTCTTATTTACTTTTTTTAAGACTGGTAGTTTCAAACCAACAGTCTGTGGTTGTTGTGTAACTTTTATGTTGTTATCATCAAATAGTTCTCCTATTTTTTCAACCATCTTATCAAATGAGAAGTTATCCTTACTATACTTTCGATGTTTACGAGATTTCTCTAAATATGGTTTATAGTTATTTACCATATCTCTCATAACACCACCAGCTTGATTGTAATCAACAGAAAACCATTGTGATTCTGTTAATAGGAATTTATCTGCAGCTGATTTGTGTACATTTTCTAACTGACCATTTAGGACTGTGACGTAATCTGAATTAATAAAATCCATATGACCACTCCACCCACTAACAAGCATTGGTTTACCACTAATAGTCGCTTCCAATAAAGGTCTCCCAAATCCCTCACCTTTAGTAAATGATACATGAGCCTTTACCTTTGGGTGATTATACAATGCGTTCATCTCCCAATCTGTTAAATCTGAATGTAGTAGATATATATTAGGTAATCTATCACCACCTACTTGAGTTCGTATACTCTTAACTAGCTTTCTTAACCTATCCCTATCAACCAATGATGTTGAACCTGCCGATGTTTTTAGAATCAACGCAGGTTGTTTTTTCTTATTTTGAAATGCTTGTAGGAATGTATAAATTAAACCACTTACATTTTTTCTATCTTGGCCAAAATCACCCTTCAACCAATGACCAACGAATAAGAATGAGAAATCTTCTTTGATATCTCTCATAACTTTATTAATCCTATCTTCCGACTCTGCTTTGTCATCGTATACCTCTAAGTCAATTCCTTCAAAAAGAACCTCAATTGGAGTTTCACATTTAAGATTACCTAACAGTTTATCGGTAGCTTTATCTTTCTTTTCAAACACAGTATTCATAATTACTTGTTTTGTAAATTCAGACGATACCAAAACTTTATCCATACGATTGATTCCATCTAAACACTCAGCAGGCATTATAGTTGTTTCAACACCTGCAGTTAAACCTATGTTGTAATCACCTACGGGTTGAAATTCATTTGGTACTGTAATTTGAATCCATATGTTGGGTTTACTATCCATCTTCTGTGTGATGATTCTATCTAGTAAATCCGAATCGTATTCTTCTTTAAGAGCATCCATCGCAGTACTACCCCATCTTTGAGATAGAATTTTAATATCCCACTCTGGCTTTGATTCAATTAAACCTCTTACGAAATCACGACTACGTGCACCGTACCCACTCCTCGTAGATATTGGACAACTAATTACACATAACTTTTTTATATTTTCCATAATGTTATATCTGTTTTTGGTGAATAATTTTTTAGTGTATTGTCAATTGAATCAATAAATCTCTGACCCATATTCTTTGCACTCATGCCACTTTCTTCTGAATTAATCCAATCAGAACCTTCCAACCCACATTGGGTTCTTCGTTCCTCTGGAGTATCATACCATTGTTTGATTGCCTTTGCTGCATCTTCATATGAACACCTATCATCAAATATATAAGGTGTCATAGGAGAACCTTGTAGTGAGCGATTGGTAGGCCATATTGGATTTACCCAACTACCCCAACTAAGATTTTTTGGTAATCTCTTTTTGTCATGCAATGAACCTAATTCAACATATTGCTCTGCAGTAATATAGTTACCATCAATTGTAAAGTTACATTGGTCTTGCATACCACCCGTTACATTAACAATAATTGGTGTTCCTGCTCTGACTGATTCACAAGTGGCTAATCCAAATCCTTCGTTAGACGCCATATTAATTGTTACATCTGCAACGTTATAAAGAACATTCAACTCATCGGTTGAGAACTGAGAATCCGTAAATGTAACATCATAGTCAGAACAGACATTTTCAATTACTTCAGGTAAATCAGTACCATTTGGGTCTACTCGTTGAGTATGTAGTAAAAGAACTACATCCCTAGCTGCTTCTGGTGTAAGTGTATCACAAAATTCTCTGTATGCCAATATAACATCACCTGGATTCTTTCTGCGAATGTTTCGATTGTTATAAAGAACTACAAATTTCTTTTTACCAATACCTAGTTTAGATTTCATATCAATTACTTTCTGATAATCATCAGAGTCGGATAGAATTGGTTTAAACTTCTCAGATACACCATGTGGTACATATTGAATCTGCCAATCTTCCATAGGCATTCCATACTTCCCCATCACTCGTTTGTTGATACCATACGTTTGTTTTGAAATACCCATTAGTAAATCACAACTACCATAGAATGGTGCGTTCCATTGTGGGTCTGGTAAATCATCCCAAATATTTAGGTACATAATCGGAATGTGTCTACGAATTTCATCCTCCATAGCGTATAACCAATCCCAAAAGCGTGGGTCGGTAAAATGTAGAATAGCATCTGGATTTTCAGTAGTGATTAATTGTCTAATTAGGTCTTGGTTACCATAACCACTTTGAGGAATAATACGAACACTCGCATTATCAATACCAGCCTCTTCATTTACAGAATCTGAAACATCAAATAATTTACCTTCGTCTGGATGTTTAACTGCTGCACCTACTTGTAACCAGTCATATTTATGTGCAGTATGGAGTACTATCTCCTTAGACATTGTGGCAATACCACTATGTAACCTCATATCATCTGATAATAGAAGTATCAGAGGTTTCTTTTTTGTTTTACTCATAACTTGTTTTCTCTTTAGAATAAATATTATAATTAATTTATATAATTCACTTTTTTGTTAAATCTACCCAACAATTTTTCAAAATATTTCTGTTCCGTTGGCTTTATACCACCGAAATAGATAATCTTGTCAGAGTGTTTTACAATACAATCATATTGATGTAATTTCTGAGTTGGGTGGTATGGTTTGTCGTAGTAATCATTATTCATCCCACTATACAAATTTCTACTAGTATGTGCTGAGTTGTATTCGGTATATCTAAACCCAAATTCTAATGCGTATTTCCTAACCCACTTCTCACATCCATCTTTATTACCTCGTGTAATAATGTTAACATCAGTACCTAACTTTTGTTTGATATTAAATAAAAAATCTCTAACGGCTCTAACACTATCGTATTTTGGTGAACCTATAATCGCGATATTCATATTATTATCAATTCCATTGGATATTCGTCTATATGATACTTTAGTTATATTTGAATTACTTTTGAAATTTTTCACGTAACTTTTCATCTACTATAACTTGTTTTAATATATTAATATAATTTGGGGCCTCTGCGTAACTATGTGATAGATAGTTAAAATACCCAGCTTCAGTTCTAATAGCACCCAAGTATCTACATTGATAAAATGCATAATCATAGACCGACTCTTCCCAATTCTCATAATAAGCATGGCCATACTGAGTACCCTTCGCAGTATGTACTCTGACATATGCTTCCTTCATACCAAATAGATTGTTATTTTCTAAGAATATCTTAGAAGTCCAATGACCCGTTTCAACAATCGATTGTGCTAGAACGATATGTGGGAATTTAACATTTAGTTCTTTCAACATATAAATCAATGTGTCTGAACTAAACTCAGTATTATTTTTATTTATAATGACCATACGTTCTTCAGGTGTTATTGTCTCAATAACCTCTTGTCTATCTGAATTATGAGTTAATAGGAAAGTACTTAAAATTAAAAAGGCAGTGTACCCCAAAATCCCAATGACACCTTTGTGAGTAATATTTGTAAAATCTAACTTTTGTTTTGAATAATAATATAACATATATAATAATTTTAATTAAACTTTATGACGATTCGACTTAGGACAAGCTTCTTCATCATTTTTGAATGGGCAATATTTACAGTTTTTGTTGTTCTTACCTGCCATAGCCGGAAACTCCGAATCCCTTCTGTGACTACCATCCTCATTGAACGAATTTCTAACGAAATCTTCGAAACTCTTAGTAATCTTATTTAAGGTAGGTTTACCATTTGCTGGTTCGAATGTTTGAACTCTCTTCTGAGCGAACATCATACCTTCAGTTAACTTACGTTTTACTATAAAATACTTTGTACTAATCCTATCTAATGGGTATCCGAATTGTTCTGATAGGAACTTCTTATACAATACTAATTGTGCTGTTTTGGTTTTATCAGCCTTTTGCCATTTGTTCCAACCCATCGTAGATGTTTTGATATCCCAAATCTGTAGTTTGTTTTCGTATGTATCTTCGAATACCAAATCTAAGAACCCCCTCATATAAACATTGTGAGAATCTAGTGCTTTAGAGTATATTGGTAATTCAATAGCTACTAAGTTCATATGACGGGTATTGAAGTAATCAACCCTATTCTTAGTAACTTCATTAAGTATTGCTATACCATCTTCTAAGAACTCTTCCATCTGAGATGCGTTACTGAATTCTACTCCAGTCTGTTCTCTCATCTTTTTGTATTCAACTAACATACATTCGTATAACATCTTACCTAAATCGATTTTAGATGCGTCCTCAATTGAGTTGTTGTACAATGTATCTAACCAACTTTGTAAGGTTTCGTGCATAGCAGTACCAAATACCAAATGGATTGATGGGTCGAATGAACGATTACCATCCATATAATTCAACTTCCATTGATGTGGACAATTAGCATACATTGTGTATTGGGAGTATGATACCTTAACATCATCTGCTTTAGGTTCGTTTACCCCAAAGGTAAATACGTTACTTATCTTTGATTCTTTCATAGTGTAAATATACAAATTATTATTGGAACTACCAAATTTTCTCGTGGAAATTTTATTAATTCCACTCTGAATCCTTCAACCAACGTTCAGCTGTTTCTTTATCTGGAGCTCCAGATTCCATTGCTACTTGTATTCCATATTCATAGCCGGATTCTTCTACTTCCTCTTCACGCTTAACAATATCAGAATAATAATTAACCTCTGCGGCAAGCTCCTCAAAGCTCATTTTGTCCCAATCTCTACCACGCGCTCTAAAACCATAGGCTTCCTTAGACAAATCACTAATCCACATTAAACACTCGTTAAACTCTTCTTGATTCTTAATTGTAAATACCATAACCCTTATTTTTCTTTATTATACATAAATATACAAAAAAAGCCTGGTATTACCAAGCTTTTAATGTTACCAAATTGTTAAGTTATCAACAATGATATTCTGAATCTAACTGTGTTTGATGTATCCCAACCTATTCTATAGTATAATTTATTAATCTTTACATCAACTGCAATTGCAGTATTCATACTTTCTTTATGGTTAAATTCATGCTGAACCCATAATTTGAATTTACTGAAATTATATATTAATCTTGGTTCTAATGTTGGAACTTCTGATTCTATCTTATAATGTAGAGGAATACTCAATACCCATTTAGATGAGTCAATAATTGAGAAGTTGTGTCTGTAAGTTACTCGATTTTCTTTTAAATCAAATCGATGTCTTAATTCTAATGAATTTCCAAATACTTTTTGACTAACCGTAAGATATGAACGTTCATTTGTTCTTATCTCATACCCTACTTTTTGAGCATTTGAAGTAAATTGTAGTAATACTAATAGTAATATTAAATATTTCATAATTATTTTAGAAAGTAATGTATTATTAATATAATACCAACGGATACCATCAACCCAATTAACAATTTAAAGAAATCTTGCAACAGCATAGGAAATATACCTTTCTTATCTTTCCCATCTGCTAAGAATGTGTTAAGTGCTAATTCTCTACCACTTAATAACCCAACAAACACCCAAGTTGTACTCATTGGTATATCATTCCATTCTTTAAAGAATAATAGTAAGAATGCGTACCCCAAGTCAATTAGTGTTGCAGAGCGTATATATTTGGTGTTCTTTTTAGATACAATTATTTCTTGAATCTTCCCACCATTTGTATAGAATATCCAACCCAATGATAAAGTAAAAAACCCCATTACCCCAACTAATAACATTGGTGATAATTCTCTTGGTAAAAATACTGATATGTTTGCTACATCATGTGATAACCATGTAAACCATAAAAATGATGTTGAGACCCATTGTGCAACTCTCCAATATGTTTTGTGGGATTCCGTTACATCTTCGGATTCATCTACAAACTTAGAAAGTAACCACCATATCCCATAAGATGCACCACCTGCGATGATGTATCCTACTATACTCTTAACCAACATTTTTTCTAATATGAATGATGATGCAAATGCTGATAAAACTAAGAATGATGTTGATACGGGTATACCCTTTCTAGTTAGTAAAATTAATACTAATGGTGCTAATGTATGATACCATTGAACTTCTACAAATGGTATTTTATTTAATCTACCAAATGAAATATCACCACCCGATGAATACCACCCCCACCAAAGAGTTAGAATCATAACCGATGATGCAAACGCCCATAACGTATACCATTTAAATTTATTTTTATTTGAACCAATCCACGTTCCTAATGTTTGAACTGAATCGTTTGCCATTACTGAGTAACCTGCAAACAAAAAACCTAAAACTGCTAATATTGACATAATTTTATAACTTTTTTTTATTAATATATTTGATATTCTGAATCTAACTGTGTTGACCAACGGAGACTAACTCATATCTACAATTACTATCCGAATTTGAATTTAGTATTATAACTATTTGAGAAGCTTCTTCGAATGTTTCAAATTCTAATACACTCCCTAAACTATCGTTTAGTAGTACAGAGTAATCTTTTTCAACTGATGTTTTTCTTATTTGGTATGTTGACTTTGTATTTCCCATTATTTACCCCACTTACCATTTTGAACAATTTGGGCTATGATTCCATATACTGATAGGTCTTGAAATGTATCTTGTACAGATTCACCTACTTCATCAGGTTCACCGAATACAACTAATTGTTTGATTCTTTGTATTTTATCGTTCAATCTGAAGAATAATCCCGTTAATGATAAACGAACGTCATCACTACTACTTAAATCAGTACCTACTGATATATTACCTGGCCCATAGTTACGTTGTTTCTTACAAAAAGTTTCGTATTGTTCTTGCATGATACGTTTGTATTCATCCATCATTTTAGGGTACAATCTTTCACAATACTCAATAGCACCTTCTTCCGATACACCACTCTTAGCTTTCACTATAGTACGCTCACCATTATGAACTACTTTTGATTTTGCTTCTCTTATGTTATCCATTTAATTGTTTTTTAGATTTTACACTTTTTGCTGCTGGGGTCGGTGGTGTTGGTGGTGCTGGTGGTGCTGGTGTAAAATACCGTTCCAATGCTGACAATCTATCATCTGCATCAACTAACATTCTCAATGCTTCTTCGGCATTATTATAAAAATCTGTTGTTGAGTGGTCTCCAATCCCCACTGCTTTAGATTCTAATAAATCCAACGAAAGGAGTGCTTTCGCTTTATCTGCAATTGCAGATGTTCTTAACATTTCTTTTAATCTACTCATTTTAATAGGTTTTTAGCTTCCTTCTCAGTCATGCCGTATTTCATTAATATATCTAAAACTTCTTGCTTTGGAAGTATTTCCAAATAATCTTGTACCTCTCTATAAGAAACACCATACCACTTTGATAGGTATTGTAAAAGTTCTTTGTTATACTTACCTTCCTTCTTACCTTTAACATACTTATCAAATGTTTTTTTCTTTGGTAAGAAATCTAAGTACAACTTATAAACTTCTTTGGGTGATAATAACCCAATGGTGTATTTCTGAAGAATATTGATTATTGGCAGTAAGTCTAAGTTCATACTCAACCACCTATTGATAATAAAGGGACTGAATGATTTCTTGTCCATATCTGTTAAAGATTCCCAAGATGTTTTCTTTTCCTTTATACCCGAAAGGTGGTCGAATATTGACTTAGCTTTTTTAGCTACAGTTTTATCAGTAGCTGCCATTAATCCAACAATTCTTTAGGTAAAAACTTCTCTGATACGTGACCACATTCAGCACATCTTACTACCGGAATCGGTAACATAGATTTCTGTCCGTTTGGTGATTGTACTGCTGGAACTTCTTTAAACATTGTTACTTCTTCCCAAAAGATAGACTCACAATTCTCACAATGTACCGTTGGTAACTTTGTGGGGTCTAACTTCATCTGTGGTGCTTTGGGTTGGTTCTGATTACCACCCATACCAATTACTTTTCCTTTACCCATAATTACTTAGATTTTTCCTCCGAAACACTTTCTTTTCTGTAATCAGTTACTAACTTTTTTAACTCACCAATAGCTTTTCTTGCTCTTCCTTTAGCAGCTTTAGTTGTACCATTGTGTTCTGTTTCGAATTCTACAAATAAATCTTTAATTTGTTCGAATAGTTCATTTGAATTTGCCATAATTTTACTTTGTTTTTAATTAATTATTGTTTGTTGTTGTAAATATACGAATTAGTTTTCATATATCCTAATTTATTAACCTTTAATAGTCATAAGTATCTCTAATACCATTGCCATAGTATTAATCTCCTTGTCCACTACTGATGAATCCTTATACTGTGATTCTGCAATTGTTAAAATCACATTACCTGCTTTACCAGATGCGTATTCATCTACATTATCATATAAGAATCTGTAGAATGGTGTGAAATCTCTTACCTTAGAGTCTGCGATGATTTTTCTAATCGATGCGAAAGACTCTTTTAGATTACTGTTAGATTTTAGAACCACTAACACCTCATCTGCGTAGTTTGCTTGAATCGTTGATGTTTTATCAATCTTCAACTCACCCTTAATAATCTGTCTTTGTGCTGCATTTAGAACTCTACGGATATCGGGATAACCACTATTCACTAATACTGCTAAATCACTCATTTCGTATTTAACTTCTTCGATATCTAAGATATCCTTTAATCTCATAGCAACCTCTTTCTTAGATGGTGGTGTAATACCAAATGTCTGACATCTACTTTGGATAGGGTCAATCACTTTCTCTACATAGTTACACGTTAGAATGAAACGAGTGGTATTTGAGAATGTTTCCATCAAATTACGAAGTGCAGCTTGGGCGTTTGGTGTTAAGTAATCTGATTCATCTAGTATAATGATTTTCCACTTACGGAAACCCATAGAAGATGCAAACCCTCTAATCTTATCTCGTACGGTATCAACATTATTTTCATCAGATGCGTTGATGTACATCACATCACAATCAATTTGATTAGTGATGATTTTAGCAAGTGTTGTTTTACCTGTGCCAGCCTGTCCATATAAGAGTAGATGTGGTACATCGTCATTCTCTATATAGATTTTTACTTTTTCAATAATATGTTCATTACCGACATATCCTTCTAAAGTATCTGGACGATACTTCTCTACGAATAGAGTATTTTCTGTGTTATTCATATTTGTAATTTGTATTTTTATTATCTAAACTTATTTACTATCTCTGATTTGAATTTGTGGAATCCTTCCATTGCGTTTTCTCTCCACTTTGAGGAATCTCCACTATCTGATACCCACTTGTATGATTTAAGTGGTATTCCCATAGATTTACAACAATATGCGATACTATACAATTCCATATCTACAACATCACATTGTTTTATCATACCCCAATACCCATCGGAATAATCATTCGTTGAATGGTAAAAACAATCAGTAGTAAAACATTTTATACCCGAGTCTGATAGTCTTATACTACTCAATGATGTAAATGGTGTATCTCCATACTCTGCAAATGGTCGTGCATCAATATCATTGAAAACTTCACCAACTTCCAACACATCACCCACTTGGTAATCTTCCAAATTACCAACCGAACCAAAGTTTATCACTAAATCTGGTTTTAAATCTTCTATTAATCGTGTGGTATTTACAGCAGACACAACCTTACCAACTCCAATTTCAAATATTTCAGAATTAAGAATTGATGGTGAATCATACTCAAATGCAGTTGCCGTTAAAAATAATATGTTTTTCATTTTTTTGGTTTATGAAATACAAATA
>Ga0257114_1001727_pt1 | contig 15155 bp, 8 predicted proteins | sample SI112_10mmetaG_FD_190149 | JGI IMG/M metagenome (GOLD analysis project Ga0257114, IMG submission 190149) | Marine microbial communities from Saanich Inlet, British Columbia, Canada - SI112_10m | ecosystem: Environmental > Aquatic > Marine > Inlet | place: Canada: British Columbia | collected...
AGAGGCATAGCGTATAGAGACGGGGTGAGAGAATTCATTAAGGAGTATAGAATTGGTTATCGAGAAGCCATAGAATCTGAGAAAAAGAACAGCAGTAGTAGCAGCGGAAACAACGACTAAAGAAGACGTAAAACTGTGTCTCGACAACTGAAACAGTGGGATGCCGAACATTTAGTTTTTAGAAAATATGTACTTTTATTGTATTAATATGGTAGCAATCACTAGTAGTACAAGTCTATTATGGTCAGTTACTCGAATATGTTACGCATAAAATCCTTGAACCTCTTCGCGTACGCTTTTGGTGCCGCAACACTAATGCTAGTCGCTTTATATACTGCACCTTTAAAGCCTCTCTCTAATTTTTTGGGCGCCGAATACACTTGCAAAATATCTATGATGCCCAGGTTCAAAATCGCATCTCGTACACTCGGTTCTTCGTGCAACACTTTCATATCTTTCTCCGAAAGTGATTTAAACGACCGACCGGGAACACATACCGCGGCGAGCTGTTTCGGCAAACTGTTTGAGGAAAACTGCGTCACGCAATCCCCTACGACTTGGGCTATTTGTTCGTCTGCTCCTTTCCACGGTCTTTTCTCTTCGTTTCTCCTGCCTCCATGGTTGATGTATTTGAAAACTAAAGGTTTCGTGGACGTCGCTGCGACCGTTTCGAAAGCGCCAAAATTTTTCGACAGCTGTTTGTATATGTTTAGCGCCCAAGCGTATTCACTTTTTTTTCTATTCGGATTGGATTCGTCCCCATTCTCGGCGTCCTCATCGTCGTCATCGATGTCATACATATCGCTACTCTCAAAACTCGTCCTTTCGTTATTTCTATTTTTCACAAGGGTGGAAACGTCGTCATCGTAATCACCATCGGTCTCTGTATGCGAGTGGTTTCCTGGCATTTCAGTGTCTACTCCTGCACTCGATAACTGAGAATCTGAAAGCATAGATCCAGTTTTCGACTTTCGGTCTTTAGTATTCGTGTAATGCACACCGACTAACAAGGAATAATCCATAATGTTCAGTTCTTCTAATAGCTTCAGATCGAGCGAAACTTGGCGAATGAACAAGTCTCTCTTCGATTTCTCCAGCCTAAATTTGAATCCTAAATCCAAGTCTTTCAAGATAACTCCAGACTCCGTCGTCGATTCCAACGAATTTGCTTTCATTCTCGTTTCTATGGATGTGAACCTGCCTAAAGTGGAGCCTTTCAAATCATACGTGTCGTGAATTTCCAGAGAATCGCAAAACAAGTTCGCCATGACAATAAATCGAACCTTCTTCCCTTGACTCGGTTTCACCGAGAAGACGCCAAAGAACTTTGTCAACAAAGAGTCTTCGTTTTCTTGCATGTGTCTGTAATACTTTGGCAACATTTTCAACAAAGCCTTCATCTCGACTTTCCGCATAGTTTTAATGATGTAACGCTCGTCGGTTGAGGCAAAGAAAATTGAGCCAGACTTACCGGCAGAATTCATCTCTTTCAACGCTTGTTCGCCGCAGATGGAGAGCATAAACTCGGATTCATCGACGCCCCAGTCTCTTCGCAACCTTTTAAACACCTCTGGGGAATACAGTTTCCATTTAAAATCCGACGAGGAGTGCGGTGGTGTGATTTCAGAACCAATTCGAGGAAATCGAACTTTGAGATACGTATCAAAATCTGTCACCGTGAGAGGTTTGTAATCCTCGTTAGCGGTATCGTTTTCGTCCATGCTATTCCTGTTATCATCCGCAGTTAACACTGCTGCTGTTGTTTTATTCTTGTATGAAATTGACCAGACGACCCCTAATTGCAGCTGCGTCATTAATTCGTAACTGCGGTGACCTTTGAAAATAGTCTGTCCTCCGGCTTTCACTCTTCGCACCGATTGTGACCTCGAAGAGAACATTTTTTTGAAGAGATTTGCTTCACCAAACTCTTTGTACATCTTTGAAATCTTCATCGATGAACTCGATTGTAACTTTATCGACTGAGCGTTGTGTTGTTTCAACGAGTCTTGCATTCGTTTTCTGTGCTGCTTGAGCGCTTCCGGTAACTCCCCTTTCTTTTCCTCTCTGATTCGGTTACCGTTGTTATATTCGCACAAAATAAAAACTTCTTCGCCATCTGAGAAGGCACCAGGCCCGTGCATTTTATTGTTCTTCCATTTTCCGACGTAACAATTTCCGTTTTTCCAGGTGTACACGCCGTTCTCATTGAACGCTCCTCGAGAAAATTCACCGTCGTATCTGTCTCCCATTTCGTTGAAAACAATCGTTCCCCAACCGTGAAAAAATCCATCAACAAATTCGCCTTGGTACATGTCACCGTTCGCAAACCGAAATTGACCCGGCCCGTTTGGTTTTCCTTCGCGGTAGAGGCCTTCGTGCTGCGCGCACGCTTCACGCGAAGCAGAAGCAGAAGCATCTTTCGTTGTCTTTTGAGGCGCCGACGTAAACTTACCGAATCCCGAAAACTCTCCTCGCTCGTTAAAGTTGCCAATGTAGCTGCTCCCATCGGCTCTGACTAACTTCCCGTACCCTTTCCGATAGTATTCATAAATCGTCCCGTCCTTTTTATACGTGATTATTCCAGAGTCCGGTCTCTTTTTGCCTTGGAGTATTTGCGTACAGTTCCCCATAAACGCGTCTCCGTTCTTCCAAGTGTACGTGCTCGTCTCATCTGCAACCGGCACATTGCTCGTCTCGTTCCACTTTCCCTCGTACACGTCCCCGTTTTGTAAAACAATTTTTCTTCTGCTTCTTTTCGTCGCTTTCGTTTTGTTTCCTTCTCCTCCTTCTTCCTCTTCTTCTTCTTCTTCTTCTTCTTCGGAGGAAACAAAATGCCGTTGGAAAGAGAACGCGTTCTCCTCCTCGACTTTTTGTTTTCGTCCCAGAGATTTCAGAACGTCTTCCGTGTTCCGATGGAACTTCTTGTTCGACGTCGGTGGCTTTGCCACGATTGCTTTCAGTCTGTTCAGCATTTCAACATTTCATGTTCTTCTTCTTCTTCTCGTGAGACTCTCTTTAGTAGCAGCGAGAGAAACTGAGTGACGAGAGAAAAGAGCTCTTCTGACGAGTGAAGTTTGTGCTTTTTTTGATCATCATGAGTTTTTCTTTCTTTTTCAAAGTCACACTTGAAGATTCATCTCTTCTCATCAGACTTTATCATCTCTCGTCTTCATAAATAAAAATCATCGACAGCACGCAAGAGAGCGAACACAAAAAGAAGAAGAAGAAGACAAATGGAATCGTCGTCCTCGACATTTACGACGACGGCGTACTGGATCGTCTCCTTACCTCTGACGGAAAGAAACCACTCGATAAACGGCCAAACGATACAGGAGAGGAAAGACATCGCGTTTCAACTTTTAGAAGCGAAAACGAGAGGAAAGGAAAACGGAGAACTCTGCGCGAGAGAGAATCGGAAACTGTTCGTCCCGGAGCTGAAAATAGGAACGTTAGATTCGCTGTTGGCGTTGTCGGATGATTTACAAAAGATCAACGGGCAGATAGAAAACGTGACGCAGAAAATCAAGCGTCAGATTCAAGAGATTGGCGAACACTTTGCCAAAGAATCTCAACAACAGCGAAGAAGAGACAACATGGAAAATAATAACAATAGCAACAACAACAACGAAGCGTTCACCGCGCAGACAATTTTAACCGTAGATGGCGTTCCAACCGAGGAGTATCTCACGGACTTTAAATGGGACGAGGCTAAAAATCCAGCAAAGCGACAACTGAGAGAAACCGTGGAGAAGATAACCGAGCACGTCATGAAAATTGACGACGAGTTGAAGATGAAGTTGAGCGAGTACGTGATGGCGAAGAATTCGTTGTCAACGATTGCGAGGAAAACGCAAGGCTCGTTAGCGACGAGAGATTTAGGCGACGTCGTGAGAGAAGAGGACATGGTTGAAACGGAAAATTTGACGACTTTGTTGGTCACGATACCAAAGTTTTCGGCGCAAGACTGGCTGGATTCATACGAAACTTTGGCGCAGTTTGTTGTCCCTCGATCTTCCAAGATGTTGAAGGAAGAGAACGATTACTCCTTATTTACGGTGACCTTGTTTAGAAGAACGGTCGATTCATTTAAGAATGCCGTGAGAGAAAAGAATGGGGCGTTCCAAGTGCGAGAGTATAGCTACGACAAGGACAAAATTACGGAGAATAAAGAAGAGAAGCAAAGTTTAGAGGAGGAAGTCGAGACACGAAGAAACGAATTGTACGAGTGGTGTCAAACTTCGTACGGGGAAGTTGTTTCCTCGTGGATACACGTCGTCGTTGTTCGTTTGTTCGTGGAGAGTATTTTGAGATACGGTTTACCGCCGGCGTTTCAAGCGGTGATTATGCGACCGAAAGAACGACTAGAGAAAAAGCTTAGAAGTGTAATGAACGCGGCGTTCGGGAACGGGTCGAGTTCGCACTGGTCAGCTACCGAGAGTGGCGGCGGGAGCGGTGGAGGTGGTGGTGACGGATTAGGTGGAGAGCGAGGCGGAGACGATTGCTTTCCGTACGTTTCGTTCACGGTGACGTTATAAAATATTTTGTAGAAAACAGAAAGACTCGCAAAGTATATGCAATGATACATTAAAAGAAATAGCAGCAATGCTCTAATAACTCAAGCATCTATCCTCGAGAAAATAATTTACCCAACGCACCAGCCGCGGAAGATATATATCCAGGACCGGCGTCTTCATAATCGCTACTCTCATAATCGCTACTTCCGGAATATTCAGACGATTCGTAATCCGACTCTTCTTCGTCCGCAGAATGGAATCCTTCCGAGTCCGATTCATTTTGATTCTTTTTCGCTTTCGCTCTTGGTGAAGGAATTGGTGATACGGGAGTTGGAATTCCCGTCGCTTTAGCATGCCGGGCCCGTGCTTGTTCAAACTGAACAGAAGGTTCACCTCGGTTGTAAACGAATTCCGCGATATTTTTCCCTTCCAAAACAACTCTCGGCATTCCTCCCGTTGAAGATACCTTCATTGTTTTCACCTTTGATGCGATTGGATCGTTCGGCTCCGTCAATGCCCCCTGCAACGCTTCTTCTCTCGATTTCTTGTACTTTTCAATATCGTCGTCGATATCGGATTCGAGCTTTTCGATGACTGCGTCTGCATCCGCGCCTCGAATGATTTCCATAGCAGCGTCCGCTAAGATGTAATTACTCGCGATTAAAGCATCATACACGCGAACCAAGTGCTCGAATTTCAGATTTCGATCTGATTTGTGCTTCATCGTGGCCGATTTATCGAATAGTTTCGCGCCTAATTGCTCCGCTAAAAATAGGTCTCTTGCAATTTCCTTCTCCAATACTAACACGTCTAAGGCTTGGGTCGATAAGCGAAGTTGCGCCAAATCTTCTTCGTCGTATTCAGAGCCAAATGACATACTTTCCGCGTCACGACAAGCTTTAGATAAGTGCTTTTTCGTCTCTTCAATGTGCACGAAAAGTTTCTTGTACAACGTCAACGTTTTGTCCACAGAAAGTGTGCTCGCTTCGTTCTTCAATCGATTGAGTATTTTATGAACAGCTCCGTACGTTCGCATGCCATATTCACCGTATACTTTGAATTGTTTACCTCTCCACTGTATGTGAGTAGCTAACGCGGTGTCACCTCCAGTCAGAAGAGGATCGCTCAGTTTCAAAAATTCCGTCGCTTCCCTTATGTTCGTCGAGTTCTCCACCTCTCTCTCCACCTCAGCTACTTCCTTCTTCACATCAATAACATCCTTTGCTTGTCTCATTCCCGTAGATACCATCAGCGCCACTTCTCTCGCACGTCCTTCGCAGTTCATCTTGTGCTCCGTCGGTCCTACTTTGCCGAGCAACTCGTAAATCTTCTTGGCTCGCGTTAACTCCCTCACCGCAACCGCGCCACAATTTTCCTTCATCGTATCGTTGAGATCCGCCACGCCGAGCATGTACGAGCAATACGCTTCGCTTTCTAACTTTAACTTTGCATCTCCATAGTGTGCACACGCATCTTTAAACTCTTTGGCATGTCCGCATGCTTTCTTTAAGCGTTTCTTTGCGTGCGCTCTCTTCACGGCGTTCATCGGTCCGCCCATCAAGTTGTCGTCCTTTAACTCGTTCGCTAATGCCCAGCACCGTTCACTTTGCACTAACGGTATCAGCAGATCTCGGGATGGATCTTGAATCATAAAAGCACCGTCATCTCCTCTCATTGGTTTCTTCTCGAACTTGTGTCTTTGTTTTTCGTTCCCTCCGCCTGGCGGCAAGTCCTTCTTGTGGCAGAAATTTTGGGAAGTTTTGTACAGCCTCCGAAGTCTGCGCGCGCAATACTGACGATACCGTCGATAGTCCCCGTGTCGTAATCCTTGCTCGCGATGAGAGACTTTCAAAATCTAAGGTTTAAGAAGAGTGGTAGAGTGGGATGATGGTAAAAAGTATCGTCAGTTTCATCTTCTGCATCACCATCATCATTCGAGGGGGAGGGAGGGGAGAAAGAGAAAACAGATCGAGAAAAAATGGGAGAAAGAGGACAAAACAAAAGAAAACAGCAGAACACGAGAGAGACTCACCTTGACGATATCGAGCGAGACGCCAGACGTTCTTTCGGGTTTCGCTTCGCCCATGGTCGCATCTTCTCCCATGATGAATGAAGGGTGTTATTATCGATGAGACTACTCAAATTCTGAGGTACAAAAACACGAGTTTCGCGAGTCTCCTTTTACTCGAGTCTTTGCAACACTTTTACGTGGAAATTCAGGGCTTAACTAAGATGGAAAAAGAAAGAGAAAAAATGCGGGCAGTTTTGCCATTCTTCTACAAAACGAATACACAGAAATTTTCAGTTCGAGTACATAGGTATATATCTTAAGAAATTAAATTGCATTGATAGCCTTCAACATCGCCGTGTGCTTCGGGAACGGGTCGTCTTTGCTCTGTTGCATCGTCTGCGTGGACAAATTGTAGAAGAAGCCGTTTCTCCACTCAAACTCTTTCACCGCGGTTGGGAAGTGCGCAACAGAGTCCGCGTACGCTAATAATCGCTCCAAAGTTCCCGCTTCGAACGTGACGTCGTTAATATCCGCCACACCTTGGACGAGTTCCTTGATGAGTCCTTCGACTTCGCTCTTGTGCGTGGTAGCCACGTCGCCGACGGTAGCGCCGGGATGTTGGGCACCGACTAACATGAACGCAGAAATCCAGATTAACTTTTCAAGCATCGAAGCTCGATATTTCGCTGCATCTTTCACGTGACACGATAAATCACCGTTGTGAAATCTCGCGGCGACCTGGTCGCTCCACTTACCAGTAACGGCAGTTAATCCCTCCGGATTGACGCTCGTCACGCCATCCGTCGGTTTCTCTCCGAACTTGGCGACTGCGAAATAAATAAGCGCTTGCGTGTTCTTTTCCAACCCTTTCGACTGTAAGAATGAATCTAAGTATCCGTTTTGCATGAAGATCAAATCCTCGCGTCGATTAGCGGGCGTTTTCTCGATGACAGTCTCTAAAACATCGTTCCTTGTGCACACGAAAATTGGGCCAGAACTGGGCGAGGAAGGAAACTCGTCGTCTCTTTTGACGATTACGTCCCCTTCAACGCCCATATCGAACAACGCCTGTCCAACGCGGCCGCCGCCGATAATAATAGCCGGTTCAACTTTATTCGATGAGGATGCCATCACGGTTGCTGTTACTTTTCTTCCTCTTGATGTTCTTCTCACGGCAAGGTTGGAAGACTTTTTCGATGAAGATGATGATGCACAAATCGCTGCTCTCGTCGTCGTCGTCGTCGTCGAAGATGAAGACTGTTGAAGGACAGAAGGAGTAAATGCCATTTCTGAGCACAAAACTTTCTTATTCACAGGCGTGAACTCGAGCGAGTGAGTGAGATGTGGAGGAGACCGAGTGCAAGAGTGAGTGACAAAAGAGTTTCACTTTAAGGAGAAAAAAAAGATATCTGAACACGTGTTCGTTTTTGGCTGCAGCCGAGAAGAGAGAAAAGGAGAAAAACTTTACACTGTGTGTGTATTTGGAAAATACGACTGTTCACGTATTTATTATTCAGCGTACGTCCCTTAAACGTTACACACAATTCAATGTCATCTTTGCAAATACGCCATTTCAGCCAAGTATAAACTACCGATAATACCGGCAGTATCGCCCCAGCGCGAGGGACCGATTAATTTTTCTAAACCTTTTTTCGATTGCACGCGGTCGACGCCGATGTACCCGCCGAGAAGTTCGTAGACTTTTTCGCGAATTTTCGGGAACAAAACGGTTCTTCGCATGACTCCGCCTGATAACACAATTTTTTCCGGACTAGCTACTAACAATAACGTGGCGCATAACCCTCCGAGATGGTGCGCACACTTTTCCCAAATGATATCGTCGTCCGAAAGTAGCTTCAACTCCTCGAGCGTGCAGTTCGCTCGTTTCGCCAGCGCGACTGAACTCGCCATGCCTTCGACGCACGCAGAGCCGTGGAACGGACACGTGCCTTCGAAATGATCATAAACTATATTTTCATTGTCATCGACTTTACTCTTTTCTGTGTTCGTTGGTGGTGGGAATTGCCACTTATCTGGCGTGTTGGAAATATGACCGGCTTCCGGGTGGAGTAAGCCGTGGACGGGCTTACTGTTTATAACCAAACCTACACCGATACCGGTGCCTACGGTGATGTACGCGCACGATTCTATTTTCTCTTCTTCTTCTTCTTCTTCTTCCTTTTCGTTATTCTTATTAGTATTATTATGATACGCAAACTCAGCCATCGCCGGCGCGTTGACGTCCGTATCGAAACCAGTTGGAACGTCCGCCCATTTGGTATCTTTCCCGGCTAAAATTCCTAAAATATTTGTATCTTTCCATTGTAACTTGGGCGTCGTCGTGATGTATCCGTACTTCTCTTTCGTCTCGTTCAACTCGAGCGGTCCAAAACAAGATATCCCAAGCGCATCGAACGGGTACAATTGGTCTAATATCTCCTTCACTTTCTGCAACGTCTCCTCCGCGGAAGTCGTTGGTATCTCGAATCTTTCCTCGACGTGCGACCAATCGTCTCCGTCTTCGGAGAGCGCGACGACAAAAGTCGTGCCTCCGCCTTCCACGCCGACTCTTCTCCTTTTTCCCATTATTATCCTTTCTTAGTTTTTGTCGTCGTCGTAAAAGTGGTGTTCTTTCTTTCGCTCTCTTCTCAAGCGTGTGTATGTCGTGTGTCACGCGTGTTAGCAAAAGAGGAAGAAACCCAAGACCAGTTTTGCGAACGCGAAAAAATGAAAAAATTTGCTTATTTTTTGAAGAAAAGTCGGACAACTCCTTTCTCCCCTTCTTCTTCACTTTAGAATTTGCGCATACTCGTATATATAAAACATGGGTAAGAAAGGAAAAGGCACCGGGTCTTTCGGTAAACGAAAGAACAAATCCCACACTTTGTGCAGAAGGTACGCGTTAGATATCGTCGTCATCGATCGGGTACTCCCGCGAGAGTCTCTTTCGGAAAGGAATCCGGATGATGCTCTTTTTTTCCTCCTTCTCCGCCTCTTTTTAAGGCGTCCGACGGAGATGCGTGGAGGGCTTTTTGTGATTTTGTCGCGCGCTCAGGATGCGCGCGCGAAGGTTAAGGAAGACAAAAGAGTGAATATTTGCGCGATGGAATAGTGTTTACGCGCGTATATTTCGCGACTTTGTGTTTCATCTTCGCGCGTGCGCGTGTGCGCGGGAGAGTTGGATTCGCGCGCACGCAAATCATCGCCCCCGAAAGCCCAAAATCTGTCTGTGGTTTTCACCGTCGGGTCATATATAAATCTCCCTCTGTCTCTTTTGTTTGTTTTGGTTTGTTACTGACGTTCATTCTCCTCCTTCTCTCGCGATGAAACAGATGTGGGCGCAGATCGTATCACATCCAAAAGTCGACGTGCTCGTCGTGCGGCTACCCAGCCGCGAAGACTCGTGGGTACAACTGGTCGGTGAAGGCTAAGGGAAGATCCACCACTGGTACTGGGAGAATGCGATACATTAAATCCTTGCCGAGACGATTCAAGAATGGATTCAGAGAAGGTACTGAAGCGACGAAGAAAGCGTCTGCTTAATGATTGGGGTTATAGTAGAGAGACTTTAGTAGCATATTTTGTTAATAATATATAAATATGGACGTCTCAACGCGAGACGCGGTTCAGCGAGAGATGAGTTTGACCAGAGCGAGTTTTCGCTCTCTCTCACTCTCTCGCTGAGCCGCCTCGAGCCGAGAGGTGTTCGTGTACCTAGTAGGAAACATATAAATCAACTTTTTCACGTGAACACGCGTGCGCAGAACATCGCGCTCCCTTCGTTCCGCGTGGATGGCCTTTGTTTGTGCTTTTTTTCACGTAACACGGCAAAACTATGTATGCCCATACTTTTGTTTCCTCAAAAATTTTCTCTCTTTCCTCTTTCCTCTGTCTTTCTTTTCTCAAGACGATTGAAAAATATTTTGGAAGTTGGAAGAAGTTGCTTCTGTCTGTCCGGAAATCGTCAAAATCGAAACGTCATCGCAAATATGTCTGCCTCACTCGCGTCTGCCTCGTCGTCGTTCTTTGCCCCGTCGTCGTCGCTCGTCGGTCGCGGGGCATCATTTGCCCCGTCGTCGTCGCTCGTCGGACGCGGGTCATCATCTAATAACAACAAGAAACGTGTCCTCGGGAAAAACTCCTCGTTCACCGTGCAGGCCAACGCAGACATGATGAAAGAAGTCGGCACCGCGGTGTTGTCTAAGGACTCGGTGAAAGCGGAGAGATATGTCGCATCGAACAGATTTAAGTTACAGAAAGGCAAAGGTCCGCAATTCGAGAAGAGATGGGCGGAGAGAAAAAGTCGACTCTCGAAACTCGATGGTTTCCGATTCTTCACCTTGATGAGACGAGTGAGCGAAGGAAGAGGAGATGAGGAAGAGAGCGACTACGTGTCGCTAACCATATGGAGCAACAAGGAGAACTTTGACGCTTGGAGAACGGGAGAGGCGTTTAAGGAAGCGCACGGCGGAGGGACTATCTTCGGCTTCGCAGAAATGCTGATCTCGTCGTTGATGGTTCTGAAAGGTGGACCGAAGCCAGCGTTTTATGACGGTTTAATGCCGTTATCGACGTCTCCGGACGCGCTCATCAACGAATGGCAACAAGCAGACGGGTGGAGATCTGTCGTGGCGGATGGTAAAACCCCATTAAAATCGGACGTGTACGTCGCAATGAATAGATTCAAAGTATTTCCAGGTTCCGAGGTTGCCTTTGAACAGCGATGGTCCCAACGTGAATCGGATTTACAAAACTGCGAAGGCTTTCAAACGTTCGTACTTTTGAGAAGAGACGCGCTTCAAGCTGACGACGGCTACAACTATTCGACTCTTACGGTCTGGAAAGACGAAGCATCTTTTCAAAAATGGCGCGAGGGGTCCAGTAAAAAAGCGCACGCAAAAGCAGACCAAGCTAAGCCGTTATTCGAGATGCCACCGAGTCCTATCTTTTATGAAGGCGTCTTGGCGCTCATCGATCCTCAAGGCGCTTAAATGAATACGAGTAGTAAAACAATTCATTGTAAATCCCACGCATGCTTAAACAGTACTACTAACTAAAAAGTCGTAAGCTATATATCTATTTAGACTAATTTCTATAATAATTGTTGAAGTTCAACTGCTCGTAGAGGCTTTCGGCATCATCCGATTCAGCGTCGAGGTTCTTTAAGATTTTCAAAACGTTTGCTCTGGCGACGGTGAATTTTTTCTCCATTCTTCTCATCGAGAGCTCGCGTAATTTTACTCCAACGTCACCTCCCTCTTCTTCTTCTTGCCGACGCACGTTTCCGAACTCAGTAGCAATGGTCAAGATAATTTTAATATGAGTCGATAAGAGCGACCAAGTTGAATCCGGAGTCGCCAACGCGACTCGAGAAATGTTGTCCAAATACACTTCGTGAGCCAATTTTACATCATCGATGGATTGCGCGGAGTCATCGATGAACTCAAGTAGACGATTCCACTCCACCGACAAGATTTTCGTAGTCACAAACGTACGCAACGTCAGCACAAAATGTTTCAGCTCAATTTCGAGCGACGATGAGATAGATAAAGTTTTTCCAGACGTGGAGGGCGACGGCTCTGTTCTCCTTCTATTTTCAGATGTCCATTGCGAGAGGACGCCATAATCCAACGAACGCTGCGCAAATCTCAGCTGCAAGAGATACTTGAACACTTCATTATATTTGGATAACGAAACTGCATCGCAAATTAAGCTCGCCGCGATAGCGTTGCTGTTTGTACTCAACGCAGCGTGGGTCTTCTTCTTTTGGTAAATGATGTTTAAATCCGTTAGCGCTTGAAGTTCCTCGCTTCCTTTATATTCGTCGTCGTCGTTATCTAGACTCGGACGTGCATAAAATACTTGAACTCGAAATTCTTCTCTTTTATTACCAACTGATTCACGACTTCCAAACGTGCTCTCGTTCGTATGTTCGAGAATTGCGTCTCTTAACACTTCGGTCAATCTGGTGGTATCAAAACGCACTATTGCTTCTCCCATTGACTCGCCGATTTCACCACTCTCCTCATCACGACGACGGCGAATACTCTCAAACTCTTCAAAGACATGGTTGGAAAAGTCTAAAGCAACTTCTCCGCATCCACCCAGAAACAATGCTCGCAACTTTGTGAGCTCTGCTTTTACTCCGTACGCCGATTTCAATTTTTCCAAGGCCTGATCGCTCGCATTCATCGCCGCCAGACGAATTTGGTGTAACATCGACTTCGAAACCAACGTATTCACGGGAATACCCAGAGTTGTGCACGTATCATTGTCGAAATACGTCGAAGCCCAATTTATGAAATCGTAACATTCGCTAAAAGTCGTTTTCGTCGTCTCTTTGGATGAATGAGAAAAATGCGCGCTCTTTCTACTTCGAGCTTTCGTCAACGAGACAATGCTTTTCAAATCTGAAAGCAGAGCATCTTCGGTGCTAAAAGCTGCGTCATTATCGTCGCCTTGACTTTGCGCAGGGTCCTGTTCGATTTGAACAGGTGCATCCGTCCGCAAAGTTCTCGTGGAAGCGGCTATAGTGTCGTCGTTGATGTCGTTCTCGTCCTTATTTTCTGATGATGTGCGCAAAAGAAGAAGCGCTTTCAATTCTGAAATCATCTTCGGAACAAACGTCAACTTTTTACCAGCTTGATTTTGAGCGTCATCGTCGCCGTCATCGTCGGCAAATTTCATCCTCGAGAACTCTCTGTAAATACCCGCGTTCAAAATATCTTCGGCTACTGACTTGAAAAAAACAGGCACATCCTTATCTTCGCGCAAATACCATCCTTCTCTCCACCGCGTCGATTTCTTCCAGTCGACGAATATCTCAGGACTCGTCAAAATCCCATAATTAATCCAAACATCTAGAGCATTAAAATATGACGTTGAACTGCTAAAGAAGCACCTAAAAACAATCGAAAATTCATCGAGGCTCCCCGATAATCCGTTATATTCGTTCATGAGATTATATAGCATCGATAAAATAGTTGAAGACGCAGTCGCGGGATGCGCAAACTTTCCAACCGAACTCTTCGGTCCAGGACTGCACATGTCCGCTATTCGCTGTAAACACGATGCCTTTCTTGCAAGTTTCCTGCTTTCAATGGACAAACGAAGCAACGTAGGCGCAGAAAACGCGTCCGCGTGTGCGCTCGCTCTTCGCGATGCTTCGAACAACTCGTCAAATCCATGTTGAATTTCTGCTTTCATCTTCATCAACGCACTCACGAACGCTTGAACAGTCGGACTTTGTTTACCTTCAACCGCGAACAAATTACTCAAGTTTTTCAATCGCTCTTTGACTCTTCCAATGTCTTCAAATACATCCATAATTTGCTTACTCGTTTTCAGAACGTTCGTTAATGCACTTTTTGAAACGTGCGGTATTTCCATCGATTCAATATCAAAATTAGCAACGCCTCCAGAGGCAATCGCATTCAAAGTTCTGGAAACGACCAAAGATTCTCCAACAGTCGTCGTAAATTTCCTCATTCTACCTCGGTCTACACGTAAAGAGAAGAACGATATGTCTATCTTGTCCTTCTTCTCAGTACTATTGCGCAACTTTCGAAGCATTCTCCGAGCTCGTTCCATTTGCGCAAATGAAGCTCGCGAAATTTTCCTTGCGTTTTCATGACTTGTCGACGAAGTGCCGAGGGTATTCTTCCCACTGCTGCCGTGAAATTCACGCATTTCTAAACTCTCCTCATCGATACCATCAGGAAGTGATCTCCAAGAAAAACCAGGATCTTCTTCGTTTGCATTTTCTTCATCCTCGTCCCTGATTCGAATCGAATACCCATCGCCATCATCCTCTTCGATATCATCGTCCGAGAAAGATACTTCGTCGTCATTGTCTGAAGATAACGATTCAAACGAGAATGTCGAAGTGTTATCATCACTCCTGTTTTCCGTCTTCTTCTCTGTCTCGATTTTTGTTTGTTTTGGTGTGCTCATGCCTCCTCCTCTTCTTCTTCTTCTTACATCTTCCTCCTCGTCGTCTGTGTCGGACCACTCCGAAAGCGAGGAATCCGACGACGACGACTCTCCGCGTCTATTCTTCTTTTTACTCCGTTCTTGCGAAGAATTCGTTCTCGCTGTTGATATTTCTGGAAGTCGCACCGTGTCTTCTACCGACGATGCGTGCTCTTCTTGCTCTCTTCGTTCTTGTTGTCGTCGTTCTCGCCTTTCTCTTTCTTCGTCTTCCAACGACTTCAATAATGAAGAACTGGATGGTTCGTACGCGCTCTTCATCGGCTTCCCCGCGCTCCTCAACAAAAATAAGGCTACTCTCGACCAAAACTCCTCGTCGTCTTCGTCTTCGTACGTAAATTTCCTTCGATTTCTCTCGTTCTCTCTCTCCAACGCGTCGAAAAGCACAGTCAACGAATATCTCTTGCTCATTTGCGCTTCCCGAGCGAAACGGTCCAGAATATCCAAGCACTCTCGCTTCACCTCTTCTTTGGACGTGGTCGAATTCATCGACGTCGATGCCAGAAGACAGTTCGTTCGACAGAATTCAACGCATTTCACGTAGTTCTCTTCCGCTAACTGTTCGTCTTCGATGTTATCGCCGCTGATAATCTCTCTCGGGAGAATGCGTTCCACGAGTGTCTCGCACAACTCGGTCACTT
>Ga0257114_1001737_pt1 | contig 15117 bp, 9 predicted proteins | sample SI112_10mmetaG_FD_190149 | JGI IMG/M metagenome (GOLD analysis project Ga0257114, IMG submission 190149) | Marine microbial communities from Saanich Inlet, British Columbia, Canada - SI112_10m | ecosystem: Environmental > Aquatic > Marine > Inlet | place: Canada: British Columbia | collected...
GGTCATGATGATGCTTAAACTTTCTTCTTCGCTGCCTGGAAGGTGTCTGTGACCGGTAGTGACACATTGCCCGCACTGTCCAGAGCATAAACTGCCACCTCATGAACGCCTGATTCAAACAAGGAAAAATTATCGAGATAGTAGCCTTGAGTATCTTTCAATAGACTCAGTGTCTGGTCAGATCCTGATGGCGTCGTAAGGACTGCAGTAACTTCTATTATGGAAGCGGTGGTGATGATGTCAAAAACTTCGATTAGAGGGCTATCACTTCCGCCTGTTGATTGGGGTGGTGTGCATATCTTTACCGAAAAATGATTTCTAATATTATATAGTTACTCTACGAAGAGCCTGTAATTCAAATTCAAATCCCATTTTTATGATTTTCACTTCATACCTTGAGTATTCGAAACTATAAAATATGGGATTAGTCCCGTGGTATCTCAAAAGCTGACCTTTTCGAAATCATTAACGGGGATTGTGCCGAGTTTGTGCTTTTGGTCTTTGCTTAGAGATTAGCCAATTTTCTTGAGGCAAAACAAAAGTGACTTGATTAGAGCCCGGTATGCTCTAGAATTGCGCCCTTTCCAGAAAGTCCTAAAATTGTACTTTTCCCGATAGAAGTTTAAGTGTATATGATTTCACTTCAGGACATTTCCTTACGTCTGGGTAGCCAGCTATTGCTCGATGAGACCGATCTGACGGTCTATTCCGGGCAAAAAGTTGGCATTATCGGGCGTAATGGCACCGGAAAAACCAGTCTGTTCAAGTTGCTGATGGGTGAGATCAGTCCAGATACTGGCGAGCTGGACATGCCGAAAGATCTGCGCAAATCGCAGATGCATCAGGAGACCCTGGGCTCCTCTCGCTCAGCTGTGGACTATGTCATTGATGGGGACAGCAAGTTTCGCTCGGTTGAAAAACAGTTGCTGCAAGCTGAACAGGATCACGATGACAATCGCATGGCGCACTTGCATTCGGAATTGGAATTGCTTGATGCCTGGTCGATTCGCAACAGGGCTGAACAGCTATTATCCGGGCTTGGTTTTCCTCCTGAAGATTTCCCCCGCACAGTGAAAGAGTTCTCAGGCGGCTGGCGTATTCGCCTTAATCTGGCTCAGGCATTGATGACCCCGTCTGATTTATTGCTTTTGGATGAGCCCACCAACCATCTGGATCTTGAGGCAACGCTTTGGTTGCAACAATGGCTGTTGCGTTACCAGGGTACTCTAATGCTGGTTAGTCATGATCGTAGTTTTCTGGATGTGGTCGTCAGTCACATAGTAAGTTTTGAAAACAAAAAACTGTTTTTGTATCGCGGTAACTACAGTGATTATGAAAAACAGAAAGCCGAACGTCTGGCTTTGCAACAAGCCTCATATGAAAAGCAGCAGACCCGCAAGAAAGAAATTGAATCTTTTGTGCGGCGTTTTAAAGCCAAAGCGTCAAAGGCGCGTCAGGCTCAGAGTCGCATGAAAGAACTGGATCGCATGGTAGATATTGCGCCTGCTCATATTGATTCACCTTTTATATTTAAATTTCTGGAACCGCAAAAACTTCCGCCCAGCTTGCTGGCGTGTGAAGGAATCGCTTTTGGATATGATGAACCCCTGATTGAAAATTTTTCCATGAATGTGCGTGCCGATTCGCGCATTGGACTTCTCGGAGCCAACGGTCAGGGTAAATCAACCCTGTTAAAAGTGCTGGCTGACAAACTGCCATTGCTAGCCGGTGAAATACATCGTAATGATCATCTGAATATTGGTTATTGCGCGCAACATCAGGTTGATGAACTTGATACCAGTGCTACGCCCATGAAGCTGATGCAAAGACTCGATGTCAAGGCAAGGGAGCAGGAGATTCGCAATTTTCTTGGTGGCTTTGATTTTCAGAGTGACAGGGTTACCGAAACCATTGAGCATTTTTCCGGTGGTGAGAAATCCAGACTGGCGCTGGCATTGGTGGTTTGGCAAAAACCCAATTTGTTACTACTGGATGAGCCCACCAACCATCTGGATCTGGAAATGTGCCATAGTCTTACTGTGGGCTTGCAGGAATTTTCCGGAGCATTAATTCTGGTTTCCCATGACCGTCATTTATTGAGCAATACTGTTGATCAGTTCCTACTGGTAAAAGATGGCAAGCTGGATATTTTTGATGGCGATTTGAATGACTATGAAAAACTTTTGCTTGAGCAAAATAAAACCGATAACAAAGGCGGAAAAAATAGTGAAGAAGAAAGCGCAGATGCTCAAAATACAAAGCTGAATAAAAAAGAACTGCGACAGCAGGCGGCAGAACAGCGTAATCAATTGAAGGCGCTGCGCGATAAAGCGAATAAGTTGGAAAAGCATATCCAGAAAAATCAAAATTCACTCGCCAGTTTGGATGAGAAGCTGGCAGAAACATCCCTTTATGATGATAGCCAGAAAGACAAGCTAAACAAATTATTATTGGAAAGGGCGCAGCTGCTATCTTTAACAGAAACTCTCGAGGAGCAGTGGCTGGAGGTCAGCGAGATAATGGAATCTTCTTCTGAACTGGAATAGTCGTTATAAATTTTACTTGTTAATTCCTGAATCATTTTCAAGGTGCAAACTGCAAAGAAGATGAAGGAAAATTAAGTTCTTTTTTTGATCATCATGCTTTATCTCAAGGTAAGTCCCAAAACAGATCCCTAAAGCAATCCTCAAAGTAAAAACAGAGTTATGGTATTGGATGCCCTATACTAGGATGCTCCTTCACCTTCCTTCAGGATTACTTTTCTTTGTGAATAAAATCGCTGTTTTTGTGGATGTGCAAAACATCTACTACACCACACGGCAGGCCTACCAGCGGCAATTTAACTATCGCAAGTTCTGGCGGGACCTGAGTCAGCAAGGCGAAATCGTCAAAGCCGTAGCCTATGCAACTTATCGTAGTGGGGATGAAGGGCAGCTGAAATTTCAAAATGCACTAAAACACATCGGTTTTACCATGAAGCTTAAACCATTTATTCAACGTAGTGATGGCTCGGCGAAAGGTGACTGGGATGTGGGGATCACTATTGATGTGCTTGATACGGCCTCTGAAGTTGATACCGTGGTGTTACTTTCCGGAGATGGCGATTTTGATCAATTGCTGGATAAAATTATCAGGGATCATCAGGTCAGTGCCGAGATTTATGGCGTGCCGGCCCTGACAGCCAATTCTTTGCTGCAATCCGCAAGTCAGTTTCATCCCATCACAGAGGCCTTGTTGCTGTAGTAGGCTTAAGTAGCTGTTCAAAGCAGTTATTAACAGTGACCTTTTTCTAATTGCTTTATATATAAAAGCAATAATGAAAATAACAAGGAATTTAAGAGACACTGCCCAGGGGATTCTTTACATTTAGCGATCATATTCGGATCATTGGTTTTCAATGTCATCATCGACATCAATAAAGAATCCAGACAAAGAATTCGGGCGTAAAAGTATGAATAAACTTAACACCTCCAGCCTTCCGCGGACTGTAGCTGGCGCTTTTCTGGGCAGTGTTCTGATAGCACTTGGCGCTGGGTCGGCAATGGCTGCAGAGTCGGTGGCAGATGAATCATTGCCAGCGCCCCGTGATGCTGAAGGCCATATTCTGATTAGTCGGGCCGAGGGCGAGCGATCGGGACTCTGGGTGCCTGATTATCGTTCAAGTCCTCCCACGTTTAATTTTGATGAGGTTGAGTTCAAACCTTGGGCAAAGGGGCTATATGATGACCGCCAGCGGCATGATCTTGAGCCTCATGCCCGCTGCAAAGCTTCAGGTGCCGTGCGTCAGTTACTCACCCCTTATGGCGTCGAAATTCTGGATTTACCTGATTTGCAGCGTATTTACATTTTTGACATCGGCGGGCCGCATACTTTTCGGGAAATTTACATGGATGGTCGCTCCCATCCGACTGAATTTGAGAACAACAACTATGGCCATTCAATAGGTTGGTGGGAAGGCGATACCTTAGTTATTGATTCTATTGGATATAACACAGAATTCTGGTTTGAGCGCAGAGGCCTGCCGCACACTGAGGCAGCACATGTTATTGAATATTATACGCGCACCGATCATGACTCGATGGAGTATCGCTTTGTTATGGAAGATGCCCAGACTTATAACAGTGCGGTAGAAGGGCGGGTAAGCCTCAATTGGCGTGGTGATCAAGAGCTGTTTGAATACCTGTGTCAGCAGGCCAATTATGCCTATGATTTGATGGTGAATGAGAAAGGTGAGGCGATAGGCAGGACCAGCCGGATTGTCCCATAAATTGAATAAAAGTCATAATTAACAAGGTGTTATATATTTTTTGCAATCGAATTTTGCAGTTTATGTGCGCAAAAAGGAATAAAAGCATTGTCAAATAATATGTAAGTCACATCCAAAGCCAAGGGATTGATCAATACGGCATTTAATTTATTCTCTATATCGAATGTGTCCGTGTCCGAATTTGATCTCGAGATTTTTAACTGATAATTGAAGCTTCAGGCTGCGCCAGCTAAATTATTCCCTGAACATGGCGTATACTCGGATAAAGTTGCGTTATTGCAAGAGCTTTAATGGGTTGTATTTTCACATTTTTTTGCACAATAGAGTAAACTTTTGGATAAAAAAACACGTAAAATAGTAAGTCGATCATAATTGATTGCTTGTATTAAAATTGAGTAAAATTCGATAGTAAAAGTTCAAGACTATATTAATCAAAAAGTGAGTAATCGCCTTTCTTACTGAGCGATAAGCGAACTTTGGAGGGATATGTGAATACCAGATTAACCCAGGCAGCCATGTTGGCATTAATTTTCTCGCTTGTACCGGTTTTACCAGTGCTGGCTCAGTCTGTTGCAGAGGATTTCAATGCCGATCAAAGTCGTGCGCTTGTCAATCAATACTGCGTTCTCTGCCATAATCCAAATGGCCCTGCTCAGGCAACAGGACTGTTCTTTGATCAGGTTGATATTGGCAGTTTGTCGGATCATGCCGAGTCCGCAGAAACAGTTATTCGAAAATTGCGCGCCGGATTAATGCCTCCATATCCATTTCCCCGCCCGGAACAAGATAAGCTCGATGCCATGATTTCCTGGCTTGAAGGAGAAGTTGATCGCAAAGCTGAAACCTTTCTCCCTCCTCCTGGCTTGCATCGTCTCAATCGAACTGAATATACAAATGCGATCCGGGATATGCTGTCTCTGAATATAGATGCCAATACATTCCTTCCCCCTGATGATTCCAGCCATGGCTTTGATAATATGGCCGGAACTTTAACTTCATCACCTGCGTTGATGGAAGCCTATTTATCGGCAGCCGGCAAGATCAGTCGCCTGGCGATAGGCACCGAGACAGCTCCAACGCTTGCTGTGTTCGATGTGCCGGTTGATACATCTCAAAACAATCATATTGAAGGTTTGCCTTTTGGTACTCGTGGCGGCATGTTAATTGAGCACGAATTTCCTGCCGACGGTGAATATGTGTTCACTGTTAAAGGAATGACAGGTTACTTCACGCGCGTTCTTGGTAACGTGGCTGGTGAAAAGCTGGAAGTCACTATCGATGGCGAGCGCATGTATCTCTACGACTGGGATGAAGAGATCGGCAATCAGGAAGGCAATGGTGGTCGTACGCCAGCCATTCCTATCAAGGCAGGCTTCCATAAGGTCGGAGTCACTTTTATTGCTACTAGCGATTTGCCTGATGTTGGATTGAACAAATCCTTTGTTCGTACCATGAATTCTCCAGGCTCAATTTCTGGTTATACTTTTTATCCCCATGTTGGGCAGGTTTTTATAGAAGGTCCGTATAACGGTTCACCGGCTACTATTACCCAGAGCCGAGACAAGATCTTTGAATGCATTCCGCAGAATATTAGCCAGGAAGCCAATTGCGCCACCCAGATTATTAAAACCTTGGCAGGCAAAGCATTTAGACGTCCCACAACTGATGCTGATGTTGATGTAATGATGGAATTTTTCCGCATTGGGCGTGAAGAGGGCGGTAGCTTTGATTACGGTATTGAAGGCGCCTTGCAGCGTATTCTGGTGGACCCGGAGTTTATCTATCGTGCTGAGATCGCACCGGTTGGAGCCCCTGAGGATTCCCCATATCTGATTAGTGATCTTGAGCTGGCTTCACGTCTGTCATTCTTTCTTTGGAGCTCCATTCCAGATGAAGAACTGATCGAGATTGCTTCACAAGGCCGCCTTCATGAAAGTGAGGTGCTACGTGAACAGGTTCAGAGAATGATGGCTGATCCTCGTTCCAGTGCCTTCGTGGAAAACTTCACTGGGCAGTGGTTGAATGTACGCGGCATGGCCGCCAGCGAGCCAGTGGTAGATCTATTCCCTGACTTTGACTCAACCCTTCGAGATGCCTTCCGTCAAGAAATTGAAATGTTCTTTGGTAGTGTGATAAATGAAGACCGCAGTATTCTCGATTTGCTGACGGCTGATTACACCTTCGTTAATGAACGACTCGCCAGACATTATGGTATACCTGATGTATATGGTTCTCAGTTCCGACGTGTGGAACTGGAAGATGATTTAGACATGAGGCGAGGTCTGCTTGGGAAAGGTGCTTTGTTAACTATTACCTCTGATGCCGCACGTACTTCACCCGTTAAACGGGGTAAGTGGTACCTTGAGACATTCATGGGCGTCAGTCCTCCTGATCCTCCCCCAGGCGTTGAGACAGATTTGACACCTAAAGAAGGGGCTGCTCCAACTACTCTGAGAGCCCGACTTGAGGCGCATCGCGCTAACCCTGTTTGTGCTTCATGCCATACTATTTTCGAACCGATGGGTATCGCACTGGAAAACTTCAATGCTGTTGGAGAGTGGCGCACAATTGACAATGGTAATCCTGTTGACCCAACAGGTTTTGCTCCTGATGGATCACGTCTGGAGGGTGTAAAAACCTTACGTGAACTCACGGTGCGTCATGGTGATCAGTTCGCCGAGGTGGTGACAGAAAAATTATTGACCTATGCATTGGGTCGCGGTGTTGAGTTCCAGGATATGCCGATGTTGAGATCGATTACGCGAAGCGCTGAAGATGATGATTTTAGATTTTCATCTCTGGTTATGGGTGTTATTAGAAGCCCTGCTTTCACCATGAATTTAAAAACCTCTAGTCTTTGATAGCGAGGAGTTAAGAAATGATAATTACTAAAAAGCATATTACAAGGCGTGCAATGCTCAGAGGAACTGGCACCACACTTGCGCTGCCGTTGCTTGATGCAATGATACCTGCAGCAACTGCATTGGCGCAGACAGCTGCGGTTCCCCCTCAGCGATTCTTTGGCGGCTTTGTTCCTCATGGTGCTGCGCCGGGTTATTGGGTTCCGGAGAAAGAAGGCGCATTGCCGGAAGAACTTCCATTTATCTGGAAAGCTTTGGAGCCTTATCGGGACAGCCTGAATATCTTATCTGGCCTGCATTCAACATCCGCAGAGCCGCCTCCTGGCGAAACTGGTGCCGACCATTGGGTCGCGGCCGCGTTTCTTTGTGCTGATAAGCCAAGGAAAACTGCTGGTGCCGATGTTTATGCCGGACAAACTATCGATCAGATCATTGCTGAAAAAATTGGCCAGGAATCACTTTTACCGTCAATGGAAATATCGGTTGAGGATCCAGGTTCAGGCTCAAGCAACTGTGGAGAGGGTTATAGTTGTGTGTATACCAACACCATTTCCTGGGCTTCACCTACGACACCACTGCCGATGGAGCTAAATCCACAAGTTGTATTCGAACGCATGTTTGGTAGCGGAAGCTCGCCTGAACAGCGTGCAGAACGTCGCGAACGTAACCAAAGTATTCTGGATTCGATCACTGGAAAAATATCTGATCTTCGCAAAGAGATCAGCGTACCTGATCGTTCACGTCTTGATAGTTTTACCGAGAATGTACGTGAGATTGAGCGACGTCTGGAAATCGCATCCAGTGCAACCACCGCTGCGCCTGAAGATTTTGATGTGCCCCCAGGTATTCCGCAGTCTTTTGATGAACATATCAAACTGATGTTCGATCTGCAGACTTTGGCTTATCAGGCAGATATCACGCGTGTAGGCACAATGCTGTTTGCACGTGATCTTACCGGTCGTGTTTATCCGGAAAGTGATGCGCCTACACTAGGCTTCCATGGCGGATCGCATCATGGTGAGGATCCAGGTCGTATAGATGAGTTCTCCAAGATCAACCAGTATCACGTCAAAATGCTGGCATATTTTGTCGACAAGTTGGCAAATACTGAAGACGGCAATGGCTCGCTGCTTGATCATTCATTACTCCTTTACGGCAGCAACATGGGTAATCCAAACCAGCATCTGCATTACGATGTGCCACACGTTATTCTTGGTGGTAACAACGGCAGGATGCAGGGCGGACGCCATATTGCCTATCCGACAAAGACGGTTCCAACAGGGAATTTATTGTTAAGCCTGCTGGATCAATTCGATATCCATCGCGAAAGCTTTGGTGATAGTACGGGTCGTTTGGAGAACCTGTAGCGTCATTGATAAATACCCAGCCAGCAATAGCAGTAAGTGGGGTTTGAGCGGGTTGTTTGAAATGTTAGAAGGAATGCTACCTATGTTCAGAATTAGAGAATTAAAAATAGTCGCGGGAATTTTGATACTCGCGTTCTCAAATTTTGCGCTTGCACAGTCTGACATAGCGGATGCCGCTATGGAGCGCAATGAGGATCTGGTACGTATTCTTCTAGAGGATGGCGCTGATGTAAATGCAGTGCAATCTGACGGTGCCACGGCGCTGCATTGGGCTTCTTATTATGGCGATGCGGATCTGGCCTCATTATTAATGGCGGCCGGCGCTGATCATTCTCTATCTAACCGCAACGGTTCTACGGCTATGTGGTTAGCAGCAAATCATGGCAACGTTGAAGTGATCAATATTTTGCTCGATGGTGGGGCCGATGCTAATGAATCCCTGCCACTGGGACGACGACCACTTATGCTGGCTGCCCGTTCTGGCAACGTAGAGGCTGTAAAGCTACTCCTTGATCATGGTGCTGACCCCAATGCCAGTGAAACAGAGAGAGGCACAACTCCATTAATGCAAGCTGCAGATCAGGGCCATGCGGATGTCATGGCAGTGTTGATTGAACACGGCGCTGATGTTGCTGCAGGCTCCAAGGCTATCCTGCGTGGCGGACGTACTGCAGCGCTGGGCAAAGCCGGAGATCCACGTGAATCAGTGAGGCGACAAGTGCTTGCTATTCTCTGTGAGCAAGAAACACCGAGCCTGGATCCAGACAATTTTTCCAACCTAGCCGAATCTGATACGGAAGAAAATGAGCAAAGCGCCTTCAGCGCCAGGAATGTCTGCGGTTGTGAACAGAACTCCATTGGTATTTGTCAGGGCAGGCGGGGTGGAAACAATGGCTTTGATCGCAATGCAGTACGGGAGCCTGACGGTGGCGTACTGACCGCCCTCGTATACGCAGCCCGTTCAGGTTCTATTGAGTCTGCACAGGTTCTGCTGGATGCCGGCGCTGATGTAAACCAGACCACACGATACGGCTGGACGCCACTGCTGGCAGCGACACAAAATCGTAATTATCAGATGGGCAAATTTCTTATCGAAAATGGTGCCGATGTAAACATTGCCAACAAGGGTGGCTGGACTAACCTTTACCTGGCTACTGACAATCGAAACGTCGAGGGTGGCGACTATCCGACTCGCGAACCCGATCTGGATCATTTGGACTATATTCGACTGCTGCTTGATTCTGGTGCTGAGGTGAATGCCCGCCTGATTGAGAGTACCGAGACAAGAACAGTTTTTACCAATCAATGGTTGGACGAGAATGGTGCTACAGCTTTTCTGCGTGCTTCTCAATCCGGTGATATGCCCTTGTTGAAGTTGTTGCTCGAGTTCGGTGCCGATCCCCATATCAATACAGAATTAGGTGTAACCCCGTTGGCCGTGGCTGCTGGCATTGGCTGGGTTGAAGGCGTTACCAGCGAATGGTCCACAGCACAAACTGTGGAAGCCGTTAAATTGCTTTTGGAACTTGGCATTGATCCCAATTATCAGGCCGATACCGGACGTACTGCTCTGCATGGTGCCGGTCACAAAGGCTCAACCGAAGTTGCAAGAATCCTGGTGGAAGCGGGCGGCAGACTGGATATTCGGGACTTCGGTAATACAGATAACCGAGGCAGTGCCGAACTGGCTGCCCATACCTGGTTGCCGATCGATTATGCTGACGGCCTGGTTCGCGTCGGTGTGCAGTCAGCCATACCTCATCCTGAAACAGCTGCGTTGATGCGCCAGGTGATGCTTGAACAGGGCCTCGCGGCACCACCTGAAGGCCGTACTCTGGAATCTATCTGTATCGTTGAGGTTTGCTCTCCGGATTACAATCCGCTTGAGTACAACTAATTTAATTAAATCTCCAAAAAAAGCCCGGTTTTCACCGGGCTTTTTGACGTTAGAAAGTGAGAGGCAGGATTTCATTTAATAAAATTATGAATACAAAGCACCTTATGGAAATTCGACCTATGCAAGCTATTAGAAATTTGAAAAAAGTTACATTGTTACTGCTCATGTTGAGCACCCATTTTGCCTTGGCACAATCTGAAATCTCAGATGTGGCCATGCAGCGTGATAGCGCCACTGTACAGCGCCTTATAAAGGATGGTGTTAATGTGAATGCTGCCCAGGCTGATGGGGCAACAGCCTTACAATGGGCTGCATACCATGGTGATACGGAAATTGCCCGGGCTTTGCTAGCTGTTGGTGCTGATACATCGCTGGCAAACCGGAATGGTGCTACTCCCTTATGGTTGGCAGCTAAGCATGGCGATGCAGAGATGATCAAGGTTTTACTGGATAGTGGCGCGAATGCCAACGAGGAATTACCGCTTGGACGTCGTCCTCTCATGTTGGCGTCACGTTCCGGTGTTGTTGATGCTGTCCAGGTATTACTGGATGCAGGCGCAGGCCCGAATGCCAGTGAAGATGAGCGCGGTACTACGGCCCTGATGCAGGCTGCAGATCAGGGACATGCCGATGTAATAGCGGTACTGATTGCGGCCGGAGCTGATGTATCCGCCACATCCGCACCGGTCATGCGTGACGGGCGTACAGCGGCACTTGGTAATTCAGAAGATCCCAGGATTAATGTCAGGCGCCAGACTATTGTCTCCCTGTGTGAACAAGCAACCCCGGACCTGCCCTTACTTAGAAAACTGACTATTGCAGGCAGTATAGATTCCGGTAGCCAGGATAGAGCGCTTGCAAGACTCGTTGATTCAGGTGTTGAACTGACTACTGAAGTCGTCTGTGAAACATTCGAACGCCGTGGCCTTGGTTTTGCGGCGGTAGCTGACGGAAGTGGTGGCGAATTTGGCGACTTTGGTGGTTTTGGCCGTGACCGTGCTCAGCGCGAACCGGATGCGGGTGAACTGACATCTCTGGTTTATGCTGCCCGTTCCGGTGTGATTGAAGCAGCACGTGTTCTGCTGGATGCCGGCGCTGATGTAAACCAGACCACACGTTATGGCTGGACTCCCTTGCTGGCAGCAACACAGAACCGTAATTATCTGATGGGCAAATTTCTCATCGACAATGGCGCTGATGCCAATATAGCCAACAAAGGTGGCTGGACTAACCTTTACCTGGCTACAGACAATCGCAACGTCGAGGGTGGTGACTACCCCACCCGCGAACCTGACATGGATCATCTTGACTATATCCAGATTCTGCTTGATGCCGGTGCTGAGCCCAATGCACGCTTGACCGAAAGTACCGAGACCCGCACTGTATTTACCAACCAGTGGCTGGATGAGGAGGGGGCTACAGCCTTCCTGCGTGCATCGCAATCCGGTGATGTTCCCTTGATGAAGATGTTGCTGGAATATGGGGCTGATCCCCATATCAATACTGCTCTGGATGTTACGCCCCTGGCTGTGGCTGCAGGTATTGGCTGGGTTGAAGGTGTCACCAGTGAATGGTCCACAGCGCAGACAGTGGAGGCCGTTAAACTACTTTTAGAACTTGGCATAGACCCAAATTTTCAGGCTGATACCGGGCGTACCGCGCTGCATGGTGCTGGTCATAAAGGCGCCACCGAGGTTGCAAGAATTCTGGTGGAAGCGGGTGGCAGATTGGATATTCGGGACTTCGGTAATACAGATAACCGAGGCAGTGCCGAGCTGGCAGCTCACACCTGGTTACCAATCGATTATGCCGATGGCCTGGTGCGTGTTGGCGTGCAGTCAGCCATTCCGCATCCAGAAACAGCAGAGTTGATGCGCGAGGTGATGCTTGAACAGGGTCTGGATGCGCCGCCCGTAGGCCGTACGCTGGAATCTATCTGTATCGTTGAAGTCTGTTCGCCGGATTACAATCCGCTTGAGTACAACTGATTTAGTATTAGCAAAAAAAAGCCCGGTGAATACCGGGCTTTTTTTTGCTTAATTTTTTTAAATACTTTTCTCAGCCAATAAAAGAACTAAACCTGTTTATTTTTCCTGTTGGTCTTTTTTGGAGCTTTTGTCTGTTTTTTGGCTTTCAGCCTTCTGCTGTTCACGGCTCTTCTGCTGATAGACCGGGCTGTATTCCATGCCGTACGGCGTTTTTTTCTTGTTACTGGCTTTCTCATCAAAAAATGCCGCGCTTATCTTTTGCCGCTCGGCAATTTCTTCATCAGTGCCGTCGCGATAGGTGACTTCTTCGCGCGGTACAAAAAATACCTGGCCGACTGGCAAGTTGTGGGACACGGTAATAATATCCCCCGGTGTCAGGACATAGCGAAACTCGGAATCATGGACATACCAATCGGTTTCAACCCGCGTTACCAGGACTGGGGCAACCGGCCGCGCAGTAGTGTTAATTACCCCTGAATAAACAGTGTCCCACCCGGGAGGAGTCTGAAAGTTATAAGCACCGCGCAAGGTCACCGCACCTTCGGGGGTGCCGAGATCGTCGACTGAGATAAACATGCGCGCAATCGCTCTGGCGGTATCCTTGAAACCCGGTGTCTCGGGCACCATCAGCTGGACATCTTCCTTGCGCATACCAATGGTACCTACCGATAACTGATAGTTTACAAAAAATATCTGTTCCCATTTTTTGCCAGTGGCGTTGACCGAGTATCCAAACTGGAAAAGCCCTTCACCTTCATAGCCAATATGAAATTGCTCGTTTTCAGCAAGAGCGGGATAGACCAGAGCTCCCAGCGAGCTGCCAGCTTCCAGCACAGGACAAAGCCTTGCATGTTGAGGCAGTGAAGGCCGTTGTGCCTCTTTCTTGGGGCGCAAACCAATGCCGGGTCGCAGGGGGTTGGGAAAGACAGTGACTTCCATAGGGCTAGTATTTCGGGAGCGGCTGGGAAACAGAGTAATTCATGTGGGCTAGTATATCGGAACAGGGGTTTGCGGCAAATCTCGCGCAATCAGAGAGAAGAATTTTATCCCAAAAAAAACCGGCAGATGTAAATTAACACCTGCCGGTTCTATTTTTTCGACTAATTTACTGCTGGAATTCCGGCGTCATTTCCTTGCATTCCTGCGCCTGGAAAGGCACATCTGAAAGGAACATAACATCATAACTTTCATAGGGCGCTGCCAGATAAACCGGATCCGTCACTGAATACTCACGTTTGAGAGCTATTTTTTCGGTATCGAGGGTGAAGCGTTCCACGATATGTAACTGTTCACTGGTTCGAGTCGGCGGCGTCAGAACCCCTTCCGCAAATCCAGTGGTATCGACCACCAGAGTATCGCCTTCCCAATTGCCGATTGAATGGCCGGCATAGCTGGGTCTGATCCCAGGGGGGTGCTCTGTCATGCCGATATGAATACGACGGTTGAAGTTATACAAGCCATAGGTGATGTCGATGACTTTTTCACCGTTTGCCATGGTTTTTTGCTCGAATTTGTTAATTGGCCAGTCGGCGGTCCAGTCCCGGATGAAGCTGGTGGGCTTGCAGGCAAACCAGGGATTGTCTATGGGAGAGCGCCTGTCGAAAGCATCGGCTGCTGCCTGTCCTCTTTCCGTATAAACGGTTTGCGGTCTTGGCGGCTGGGTGGCGCGCACATCTTCCTGGGTGATTCTGCCAGCAGCAAAATCAGGCGACATTGTCTTGGGAATCATGGAGCCTCTGCCACCGCTCGGGGGGACTGTAAGCACCAATTGTTCAACGGCCCAGTCTCCGCTGATATTGAGCTGGCCATCGGCAAGGCGCAAGGGACGATTCGAGGTGTCCACTGGCTCATTACTAAGGAACTGGTCGTTGCGATTGATCATAACGGAATCATCAATTGAGAAATTTTCGATGTAACAGGCCTCAGGATCGTCACGGTGCGGATTACCTTCAATCTCAACATGTGCACCTACCACGAACATATCGGTAGCCCAGCCGGCGCGACGTAACAAAGTGCCAGCGCGCATTTCACAGCGCATATGCAAAACCTCACCGTTTTCATCGATAGCATCAAGTTCCATATATGAGTGTGGATTAACCAGGTTCATCTTGGTTAGGGTGCCTGACCATTCCTTTTTGATTTCCAGCTGAAACAGGCCAAAGCCATGGTGGGCAAACACTGGTACAGTCAGGCTGACAAGGGTGGTGGCAACGGCCGACCACAGGAGTTTATTTGATAATCGCATGGTGATTTCCTGCAATGATTGTAGTTTTAGGTAGATTGCTGCGAAGTATATAGGCGCAGAGGAAAGATGCCAGAGTTTGAGTAAAAATTCGCAATTATTCCTAATTTTCGGTAAGCGAAATAAAAGAATGCCAGAGGCAAATTATTGCCAATAGAGCAGGGTATCCATTGTCTTCTGTTTGGAAATAATGCGTACCAAGCTCCTGAGTCTTATTTATCAGCAAAGTATTACTCATGCCTTATTTGTCGTCATGAAAGGGAGAAATCCTTAATTATTTAACAAAGGCCCGTTATTATCGAGGCTCAATGACCGATTTCAGAAAAGAAACCCGGCTATCTTGCTGTCTGGGCTTCATGCTAATTCGGGTGTTATAGAGCATGGTTTCGTTTTCAGGAAAAATAGCTGTTCTCGTATTGTCCGTTAGCCTGGCGTCTGTCAGCTTTTCACAATCGGCGGACGAAAATCAAATTACTCAGGGTATTCGGGTTTTTG
>Ga0257114_1001743_pt1:0-7500 | contig 15093 bp, 8 predicted proteins | sample SI112_10mmetaG_FD_190149 | JGI IMG/M metagenome (GOLD analysis project Ga0257114, IMG submission 190149) | Marine microbial communities from Saanich Inlet, British Columbia, Canada - SI112_10m | ecosystem: Environmental > Aquatic > Marine > Inlet | place: Canada: British Columbia...
CGAGGAGGCGCCGGCGCGAGGCGCCGAGGTGAGCGCGACGCCGTCGAGGAAAAAGAAACGAGGCGAACGGCGGTGACGAGACGATTGTTTGATGATGTACAACGCAAAAAAGAAAACGATCACTGCGTCTTGACCTTGAGCTTGCGACCGCCGAGGCGAACGCCGCTGTCGAGTTGCTTTTGCACGGGGAGGGACTGAAGGTAAAACGTCCCGGGACCGTGCAGACGAACGAAGAACAGACCCGCGCCGCCGAAAACCGCGGCCAGGGGAGAGCTTTGAATCTCGAGATCGTAGCCGACAGAACGCTCGAGAGCCATGACGGCGCGCGCGTCGACGACCATCTCCTCGTCTTTTTTCAGCGTTCGTCGGACGACGGTGCCCTTGCCGGTGATGCACACCGTGCCGTTGCCGATGAGCCATTCGCCGTTGAAGATGCTGTTGCCCTTGGAGAGCACCAAACGCGCGGCGAAACCGATGCGATACTTGAGCATGTCGGCGAAGGATGCGAAGTCGTTCTCCGTCGTGCGCAGCGCGGCGGCGGCGGTGATTCGTATGTTTCCCTTGGAGCACATGAAAGAATCGCGCGCGCACAAAATGTCGTGCTTCGTGTCATCTTTGAGTTCGATCACCGCGATTTTATCGCTCGGTTCCAGGCCACCGACGGCGATGTATCCCTCCACGCTGCCTAAGTTCCTAAACGTGTTGATGAAGAACGGCTCGCCCGCCAGGGCGCGCATGATGGCGCGCGGCAACCCGCCCGGACCGAGCGACGTCAGCGACATGACGTTTGAGCTCATGTAGCACATCGCCCCCGGACTCGCCGCCACCTCTTCCCCGGGTTTCAACTTGATTTGCGCGATTTGCGTATCCGTGCCGACCACGGTGACGTCGTGCGGCATTCTCGGATTCAAGTGGGAGTTTTTACTCTCCCTCTCCTCGATGAACTCTGGAATCGTCTTCGCGTACCGTCCGCTCTTGATCATCTGCGCCTCGCGCTGATTATTCAACAGCCTCTCCAACACCCCAGCGTCGTTCCCGCCCTCCAAGTCCGTCTCCATCGTGTTCGCCAAGTACTGCTGCAAGAAGAAGTTGAACACGAACCCGGCGACGAAGACGCCGCCGGCGATGATGAACACCCCCCACCCGCACGCGATCGCGCACGCCAACCACAGCGTTCCCATGTACGGATCGTTCGTGATGAAATAGCACCACCACGCGCAGACCAAAAACAGCGCCAGCCACTTGAACCCGTTCCGCCCTCCCCTGACCAGCGTGAACCCGCGCGACCACCCGCCGTCGCTCGCGCCGTCGCCGTCGTTCGCGCCCCAGCCCCCGTCGCCGCCCTCGCGCCCGCCGCCGCCGCGTCCATCGCCGCCTCCATCGCCCGTGACGACGTCCACGAATCCAAACTCCCGTCGCGTGCGCTCCTCGGCCTCGAGCTTCCGGTCCCGCTGCGCGCGCGTCGCCGCGCCCACCCCCAGCGCGCTCGCCGCGAACGCCGCCGCGTCGCGCACCGCGCTCGCCGCGCTCGCCGCGAGCAGCGTCCACTCCGACGGGTCCCCTCCCGGCGGTCCGCTCGGGAACACCTCGAACAGCGCGCGCGTCGTCCCGCGTCGACGCGCGTCCCGCCGCAAACCTATCGCGACGCGTCGTCGCGCCGTCGCGTCGCGCGCGCGCGCGCCGCGCGACGCCGCGACCGCGCGCGACGTCCGTCGCGACGCCGCGCGCGTCTCGCCGCGCGAAAACGCGCCGTCGGGCGCGCGCAGCGCGCGCATTCGGACGCGAACCGCGCGCGGCGATGTCCCGCTCGAACGGTCGCGCGCGCACATCGCGACGATGCTCGTCGATCTCACGTCGCCCGCGCCCGCGCGCGCGTCGGAAGGCGCGGACGACGACGCTCGAAGCGCGCGACGCGCGTCGGCGGCGACGCGGCGCGCGCGCGCGACGCGCGAGGGCGAGGAAGAGGACGACGACGTGGTGCTCGTCGAGGCGTCGAAGACGAAGCGGCGACGCGCGTCGCTGGACGTCGTCGTCACGGGAGAGGCGACGCGGACGCGAGCGACGAACGCGCGCGAGGCGGGGGGCGCGCGCGCGCGCGCGCGGGCGGCGGCGCGGGCGGCGGCGGTGCGAGGGACGACGACGACGACGAAGGCGGCGACGACGGCGAACGCGAACGCGAACGCGAACGCGCGAGGACGGTGCGCGGTGTGCCTGGACGATTACGTGAACGCGACGACGACGAGGTGTGGACACGTGTTCTGCGCGCGGTGCGTGCGAGCGGCGATCGAGCACAGCGGGACGTGCCCGACGTGTCGGAAAAAGGTGACGAGGGCGCAGTGTCATCGAGTGTTTCTGTGAGTCCGGGGCGTCGCGAGGGATCTAGCGTAGCGTTGTAACAATGACGGTAGCGGTGTAGCGGTGCGGCGGTGCGGCGGTGGTTGATGAGATGGTCGATCGATTCGACGCGCGGGACCGCGAGGGCTAGGGTTGGACGCCGCGCTCGAGGCGCGTCGCGCGCTCGACGCACGTCTCGTTTTCGAGAATCGACGTCATGTAGTCGTCGTATTGTTTCTGCTTGCGGTTTTCGTAAACCTCGTAGGATTGGCGCATCTTTTCCGCGTCTTCCGGGGAAAGCGGGTTCTTGTTCGCGTCCGTCGGCGGTACGGCGGTGTAGATGCGATTGAGATCGATCAGGGCGGCGACTTGGGTGGGCAAATCCTCCTGCACCTTGGAGAGCCCGAAAGCGGACTCCGCCATGCCTTTTGTCTCGTCACTCGCGGTGTCGATGCCGCAGATCAATCGCAAGCAAGACGCCATGAGCTGGTGGTTCCCGACTTGATCGTACGTCTTCTTCAACGCGCGCCCTAGATGGTTCCTGGCGTCGTCGAAGCGACCCTGCTCGCGCAGGGCGCACCCGCTCGTGAACAAGGCGAGGACTTGATTCAGGACGCTCGCGCTCTTTTGTTCCTTGTGCGATCTCACCACGGGTTTGACTAATTCTAAAGCGCGACTGGCGCTGTCCTCTTCTTCGCAGCACAAAAGCGCGAGCGCCGAGCACAGAGTACCGATATCGCGCCAGCTAGGCGTGCTCGCCAACGACGCCGAACGCGCGAATCGAGCGCTCGCCTCGTTGTACTTTCCAAGCGCGTACATCGCGTGACCGGCGACCATTTCGACGTGAGACGCGAGTAAACTCAACGTCTGAGGATACGTTTCGATCATGTCCGTCATCTGGCACGCCACGTCTAAGGCCACGTCGTACTTGAACGACGTGAGCGCCACGGAGACGATGGATTCGAGAATGAGGACTCGCAAGTACAAGTATGGTCTCGCGTCTTGAGCGACGCGAAACTGCATCTCTTCCTCGCACGTCACCCACAGACGTTCGACATCATCGTCTTCATCCGCATCACTCTCGCCTTCTTCCGTCTTCACCACGGGCGCGTCGCCGCCTTGCGGCAAAACGCCGAGCGCGCGGAGCTCCTCGTCCACAAACTCCTTTGCGTCGGTGAGATACATCATCGCTTTCTTCAATTCACCGCCCGGTCGAACGACTTCGGCGGACAAGTAGTTGGCCAAAGCAAACGCAGCGGGATCGGGGAGCCATTTATACGCTTCCTTGTTCGCGTGTCTCACCTCATCCATGAGCGACTTGAACTTGCTCGGATCATTTTTCGCCGCAATCGGATCCCCTTCCATGAGCTTACCGAGAGTACGGGTGACGTAATAGTGAAACCGCAACCTCGCCGTGTCTTCCGGGGTTTTGATTTCGCTAAGCATCCTCGTCATCGCCTCATCAGCACTCTTCGCCGCTGCGTACACGTGATGCTCTTCGCTCCCGCTCGCCCGCTGCGCCAACGCGCGCTGCAGTTGGGCGACGGCAAACAACACCTCCATCTTCGACCCGGTGTCTTTATGAATCGATCGCACCACCTTCAATCCCGCATCTAAGTAAGTCTCGCATCCCGTCCAATCTTCTTCCACCATGCAGGCGTCCGCGTGTTCGAGATAGTAATGAAACGTCCACATCGTCCACCTCGCGTCCTCCGGCGCCCGCTCGCGCATCCCGATCGCCATCTGCAACCCGCGCTGCGTCGCGCCGAACCGCTGTCTTCGATATTCGTTCCCCATCATTTTATACGTCCGCCCCAGCAGACTCAGCCCGTGCACCCGCAGTTCCTCGCATCGCTTCAGCGGTTTCAACAGCACCTGCGCCGCCTCCAGATGCGTCTTCGCTCGATGCGCGTTGTCCGTGTGCTTCAACAGCAGCGACGCGCACTTCACCCGACACCGCGCCTCGATCTGCGGTAAACACTTCGCCTTCGTCTTCGCGTTCGCGATGAGCGTCTCGAGCGCCTTGATCGCGCCCAGCGCGTCGTTCGCGTCTTCGCACTCCTCGGCGAGGCGAATCAATCCGCGCGCGATGCTTCGCGCCGCGATCTCGGGCGCCTCGCTCGCCGCGCGCGTCGTCTTGTCCGACGCGCGCGCGCCGCGCCGCGCGCCGGTCGACGCGCGCGCGCGCTTCGCGCCGCGCGCCATCGCGTCGATCTGCGGCGTCGCCCGGGACGCCGCGCGATGGCGTTTGCGCGGGAACGCGCACATGGCGTTCGCGCGGCTCGTATACGAGACGAAGACTCGTATTCTGTGTGGTTTACATGGCGATGGCGGACGGCGCCGACGGCGGACGGCGGCGACTGGAAAATACAACGACTAATCGATCAAGGCGCCGGGGCCGAAGTAAAGCCACAGCACGAATCGCGTGGGATTGAACGCGACGAGCGCGGCGAACGGGGCGAGGACGAGGACGAGCGCGGCGGGGTAGAGGAAGAATTCGGTGCGCTCGAGAAACGGCAACGCGTTGTAGCCGACGAAGACGCAATAGTTGTGATACGCCAACGCGATGGCGTACATCACGCAACTGCACGCGCTCGCCAAGTATCCACTGCGTCTCAACAGGGGACTGAGGAGGAGCTGGAGGACGTACAGGACGACGTACGTCGGCGCGAAGGCGTTGCAGTGCACGTCGAACGCGTACATCCACTCCACTCTTTGTTCCACCGCGTGCGAATGGCCGCCCATGTGCTTCGTTCGCAAATATGTGTTCGCTAAGTACCACGACACCGTCGCCAAGACGCACCCGAGGCCGAGATAATCGCCCACCGCGCACCGCGCCGCGATTCGCGCCGTCGCGCTCGCCCCGCCTCCTCCGTACATCGCGCAGTATCCAATCGCCGCCACCGTCACGAACACGCACGACATCACCACGAACGTCGGATCGTCTCTCGCCCACTGATTTTTCGTCTGTTTCCTGTACGTCGTGTGTCGATACACCGCCTTTGGGTTGACGCACATCGACGCCGCCTGCCAGAGCGAGTACTCCACATCCATCTGTCGCCAACGAAACGCTCGCCTGAAGTAATGCCCCGCCGAGGCGTTACGTCGCGCGGCGTCGACGTACATGCGATATCGTTCGGCGTAGTCACGGCTTCGCGGCTCCGCCGCGTTCGTCGTGGACGTCGTCTGCGTCGTCGGCAACATGACGCTGGCGTCGAGCAACGACTTCTTGGTTCACGAAACGCGTCGATCTCGCGCGTCTCGCGTCGCTCCGAGCGTCCGGTGCGCGTTCGATCGCCTATGACGGATACTGCGCGGCGCGCGCGAGCTCGACACGTCGAGATCCGTCCGTCGCGGAGGCGTCGGGCGAGGGTGGATCTGCGGAGCGGGACGCGCAAAGCCTCGCGCGTCGTCGACGGAACGCATAGTATCGATGAGCGATTTACACGAGCGAATGCGCCATCCTAAGTGATGTGCGCTCGCATGACTAGAATCCTCGCGCTTCGTCTTCGGGATCGAGTTCGAAATCTTCCGGCGGCGGTGGTTCGTCGTCGTCGGCGGCGTCCGCCGGGACGGGCGGCGCCACGGGCTTGAATTGAGCGTCCAGGTAAGCGATCTCTTCGTCCGGATCGGTGTCGCGAAGGACGACAAAACCTCTAGTGGGATACTTGAACGTGCCCGCGGGCGCGGCGATCGGGACGAAACGGCTACTTTGATCAAAGCGAACCGCCTTTTCTTGCGCCGGCGTGACGCGGCTCGGATTGGTCAACTCTTCCGACGTCGGTTCGGGTTTGTCATCCTTCTTCTCGCCTTCTTCATCCTCTTTCTTCGCTTCACCGGCATCATCCTTGGTCATCTCCACGTCCATCGCGTCTTCAGTGGTGGTCTTTGAGGTCTTTTCGTCCGTTTTGACAGCAGCGGCGCCGTCGACGTCCATGCCCTCGGCGCCCTCGGCTTCAGCCTTCTTCTTATCCGCCTTCGCCTTTGCCTTCGCCGTCGTGCTGAGAACCGCCTTGACGATTTCACCACTATTCTTCTTGTCATCCTCCGTCACCGGTGCCGCGTAGGCAAACGTCGAAGGCTTGCAGTGCGACGTCACAGAGCAGTGCGGCATCGCGAGCGTGCGATCGACGGCGATGAAAGCGGTGGGAACAAACACGAGCGACAGGAAGTAAGAAAGTGGGTACCAGTACCAATACTGCGTGAACACGAGCATACCCAAGACAGAAGTCATTCGTGGACGACCAGAACGCGAGCGTAAGCCGATGGTGACGTTTCTGCCGCCGGCGTCTAAAATGCCCAGCGCCATGATGGCGCCCATCTTGCACATCGTCGTCTCGTGCGTCTCTTGAATGTGACCCATTACCTTCTTTCGAAACGGAGCCAGCTGCTTTTCAGTCTGCTGAATGCGCACCATCGCCATCGCGATCAAAGCACCTTGCTGAACGAAATCAACTTGATCGTTCATCATCGGATCGAGAAGTGCAATTGCGTCGGCGAGCCCAGTGCCCGCGCACGCGATGCCGACCGCCATAGCCGCGCCATATCGCACGTGCGGGTTGTAAGATTCTGCTAACAGAGCCACGACTCGAGGGCACTGCTCGGGAGTGGAGCACAGGACAAAACCCAACGACATGACGGCGGATCGCCGAACGTCGTCCGACACGTCTGACACGGCGGTGTGCAACAGCTTACGAAGGGCGTTGTTGTTTCCTGTGCCAGCATACGCCGACGCGAGGGCAAGACAGCCACCATAACGCATGATTTTATCCCCATCGTGGATCATCGACTCGATCAAATCATCACCACCTTCTTCTCGACCGTACACGGTGAGCGCCATGCCAAGCGAACAACCTCTAACGATTTTCCCGTGGCTCGTCTTGCCGCAGTACTGATGAATCTCCTTCGCTCGAGGCGTGCACGAACCCGCGTACAACAAGCCTAAACCTATACCCGCAGCCTCACCCGCAACTGCGCTATCAGTTCGCAAAATTCTGAACAACTCCCCGTCCACCTGAGCGTTGCCAGTGCCCACCGCGGCGAGACCCAAGCCGAGGCACGCGCCGTGCTGGATGACCTCGTTGTTATTTCCACGAGCGCGCTCGAGAAGAAAAGGCAAAGCGTCTCCGGGTTGACCAGTATGAATCAACCCCATGGCATATAGCG
>Ga0257114_1001756_pt1 | contig 15015 bp, 14 predicted proteins | sample SI112_10mmetaG_FD_190149 | JGI IMG/M metagenome (GOLD analysis project Ga0257114, IMG submission 190149) | Marine microbial communities from Saanich Inlet, British Columbia, Canada - SI112_10m | ecosystem: Environmental > Aquatic > Marine > Inlet | place: Canada: British Columbia | collected...
ATAGTAGATTAAACGAAGTTTAATAGCTGATAAGCAAAGACGGAAAAATATGAACTATCAAATGCTACTTGAAAGTATCAAGGACATCAGCCGCGAAGCAGGCAAGGCAATAATGGATGTGTATGCCCGCGAAGGTGAGATGGATATCACCACCAAGGAAAACGATTCGCCACTAACTGAAGCTGACCTTGCCGCCCACAGAATCATTGTCGACTTGCTGCGTGAACTTACCCCTGCCTTACCCATCCTCTCTGAAGAGTCCCGTGCTATTCCCTGGGAAGAAAGACAGTACTGGGATACCTACTGGCTGGTCGATCCCCTGGACGGTACCAAGGAATTCATCAGCCGCAATGGTGAATTCACAGTGAATATTGCCCTGATCGACAATGGACGTCCCTTGATGGGCGTGGTCTATGTCCCGGTAAAGGATGTTCTATATTCAGGTGGTCCGGATGGCGCATTCAAGGAAGAAAATGGCAATAGCGAAGCAATCGAGTCAGCAAAAATTAATAAAGATCAGCATACCGTTGCCGTAGTGGCCAGTCGCAGTCACAAAGGTGATGAGCTGGAAGACTGGCTTGAACGAGCCGCAGAAAGGTTTCACCAGATGGAGCTGGTCAGTATGGGCAGTTCACTAAAAATCTGTCTGGTAGCAGAAGGCCGTGCTGATATTTACCCGCGTCTGGCACTGACTTCAGAATGGGACACCGCTGCCGCCCAGGCTATTTTAGAAGCCGCTGGAGGCATTCTCACGGATACGGACTTTAATATTTATCGCTACAATCAAAAAGAAGACATTCTCAATCCCTTTTTCTTCGCCATTGGCGACAGGGAATTTGACTGGTCGGCTATCTGATTTTCGCCAGCGCCTCTGACCAAGCCAGAGGCTGCTGATACTTGATTAAGCAGAGTCCCGCTGAATTAATTATCGAGTTCTTGTATCAGTCTTGGCTGTCCCTGTCTGGTTGGGTCAAGGGTGCCTTCTTCTGAATTCAGGAAATACCATTCATCGCCCAGTTTTATATGCCGGTTATTTTCCGCGCAAACATATTCAACCCAGATAACCTCATCTGATGGTGGTGTATGGCTATAGGATCTTTTTACTGTCCATGGACCAGTCAAGGCATCGTCGATAGTAGTGATGGTGTTTTCCAGGGTATTGTCATCAAGGCGCCGGAACTCCTCGAAGACAATGGTTTCGTTATTATCGTGCAGTACCACTGCTCTTGAATCGAAAGAGCGCGGTCCTTTGATGCTGCGTGTTTCTACCGACAGCATGTCGTAAATTCCGTCGTTATTCTCGTCATGCCATTCGCCAATGGAATAGCCATTGAACTCGGGCAGCATATAAGCGGGCCAGTCCCTGCCATCGGTATATATTCTTCTGACCGCACTATCCCAGTCAGCAAGAATATAGGCGGTTGCTGGTGTAACCAGCATTTCAAAGGGAAAGGACATGGTCATCAAACGTGGCATGCCGGGAGGCAGGCAAGTGGCAGGAGGATCGCCGACCAGTACGCCTAAATCTCGCAGCCGTTGAAATTCTTCACGTTTAGCCTGGTATTCAGGCGTCAGAGGTGGCTCGCCAGCAACGGCATAGCCTTCGGGCTCCCAGTTCAGACTGCCAATACGTGTCCATTGCCCACTCCAGTCCGGGTAAGCCATGGTGGTTTCCTGGTCGATATTGGCGGCTTGATCGCAGCTGGAAACAGACAGGGCTGCGAGGGCTATAAACATGTATCTGAGAGTAATTCTCATATCATTACTACCTCTTACCGTGGGGCTTTGGGATCAAAGGGTGTGCCATCCAGGTTGCGGATATTGCTATAGTTTCCGCCGGGTGCGCCACTGTGAAGTGGTCGCACAGCGATGATGATTTCATCACCGGCTTGCAGGGAGTCCGGGGTCCAGCCACGGCGAAACATCAGTGATGTATTGCTGCCTTCCAGGCTCCAGACAACTTCTTCACCGCTTTCATCTGCCACTGCAAGAATGACAAAAGTATGGGGATTGGTAAATTGCCATTCCACCACACGACCCTGTAGCTCTATCGGGTTGTCTGAATCGTAAATAGCGGTGGAATGATGTCCATAGCTGTTCGTTGCCAGCATCATTGCCGGTAAAAATAACAAAATGAATAAGGTGAATCGCTTCATACCTGGCCTCTTTTATTCTTGCGTGATGTTCAAGACTGTTGATGTCTCAATCCTGCATCTACAGGCACGCTTAGGTCAATATATTTTTAATATGAGGTGAATTATAAGGCGGGAAAAAGAAAAAAAGATGAAAAAGAAGAATAGAAATAAAAACAATAATGAGTGTTGTGCCTTCCTGGCTATCTGGCGGCCATCTGTAAAACAAATTTGGTGGCCAGCTCACAACCTTTCATTTCAATTTCGAGGTCATTATTAAAATAGGAACCATTGTCCTGATAATTGTCTTCCAGCCACTGGTTGTAAACGCTCAGCATTTGTTTGACCGCATCAACTGCTAATCCAGAAAGGGTTTCAATATCAGGCTCAATGCCTGTGCGCATTTTTTCTGTATTCATCTCAATCATGATGCCATTTTGAATCAGCTGCAGGGCCTGATTCTCATAGCCTTGTGAAACATCAGGGGAGTCCTGGGCAGTCAGTGCTGACAATGTCATATTAAGCGCGGTACAGCGGTTCATTACTTCAGCCATTTTGTTGGCATCTGCACTTCCCATGCTGCCAAGCAGCAGTTCAGCTACAGGTATCCAGGTGGGTTTTTGTGCCGAAACATCAAGACTTACCAGACAGAGAAAGCATGCCAGCAGTCTGAGACTGCGCATTATGGGGCTTGATTGGCTCATCAGGGGTAGTCCTGTTTTATTGGCGAGCGTAATACGGTGATTACCTGTGCGACTAAGGAGTATTAATTGCATAATTGCGGCGAAGTTGTCAAAAATATTTTGTTTTTTATGCTTCGGAAAAGTAAGTGGAACGACCTTCTTTCATTTTGATGTACAAGAAAAGAATATTTTATGTAAATATTTCACTGGAACGAACAGTTATATATAAATCTCGCTGATGTAGACAGACAGCATCATCGCCTTGCAGATTTTATAAACGATTCAGGCGAAGTATTTTTTTAGGGTAAACTTGAGCTGGAATATTTGCGGCACTGGTTCGCTCTTCATATTCTTAAGGAAGACCAGGCGCTGGCCTTGCCAATGAAGGCCATTGCAGAAGGGGCGGCACCGGCTGATGCTTATTAAGGCAATTCACCAGGATAGAGAGCACCATAATCCAATAGCCGAAGCGCTGAATGGTCTGTTCAAAATTCTGTTTCAGAGAAACACCAAATTATCCGATTTAAACAAAAAGCTGGAAGAAAGAGTCGCTATGCGCATGCGGTAATTAAGAGAAGCAAAACTGAGTCTGAAAAGACTTTCATTGACTGATTTCCTGACCCGTTTATCTGATAGAAGATATGCCATGCAATTGCTGACACATAGAATAAAAGAGATCCGGCGATAACGTATTTCTGCTCATCCTGTTTGAGGCAACAGGTAAAAGTAGACCGCGACAAAATGACAAAAGCTGCCCAGTAAAACAAACATATGAAATATGGCGTGATTGAAGGGGATGCGCTTGATGCTGTAAATGATCGCCCCCAGGGAATACGAAATCCCGCCGATGACCAGCCATAACATGCCTGCATCGACAAGATTGTTTGCCAGTGGCTTGATAACGAAAAGAATAAGCCAGCCCATAAAGATATACATCAAGGTAGAAATCAGCTTGAACCTGCCAGTAAAGAACAGCTTCAAACTACTTCCAGTCACCGCAAAACCCCAGCTAATGCCAAAGATCAGCCATCCCGTCATGCCCTGTAAGGTGATCAGGGCAAAAGGGGTGTAAGTGCCGGCAATCAGGACATAGATAGAGACGTGATCGAAAATTCTTAGCCTGGAACGAAGCTGCGGAGTTTTACAATTGTGATAGACGGTGGAGGTGATATACAACATCACCAGGCTGGCGCCGAATATGGTGAAACTTACTAAAGGCAGGATTCCGGTTTCCTGAATAGATCGCAAAATCAGTAAAGCCAATGCGATGATGCTGAGGACTGCCCCTACAGCATGGGAGTAGACGTTGATTAACTCCTCCGCTGGTGAATAGGTGCTGTTTGCAGCTTGTGTATCCATAGCTATTTATCGCGGTTTGTTTTTCTCATGAATCGATTGCTCATGAAAAGATATTGATCGTAAGCACCCTGAAAGTGGTATTGATTAACTATAATCAATTTGGGTTTTTACTTCTCTGCTTTTTACTGCATAATCAGCTCCCGCCCAATTTCTTAAAACAATCGATTAACTCATTTTTCAGGCCCTGATTTTTATGTGGTTCAAGAATATCCGTTTGTATTGCCTTACCCAACCTTTTGACCTATCCAGTGAAGATTTTGAATTACAGTTGGCAGACCATGCTTTCATTCCCTGCACCAATTATGAAAAATCCCGTATTGGCTGGGTTAGTCCTATGGGTAATGCCGCGCCTGACTTAAATGCAAGCAGTGCTGAAAGTATGGACGGCGTGGAAGGTCTCGTCGGTGCGGAAGATAGCGCCGCTCAAAGCAGTGAACTCGCGCCTTTACTCACTCACACTGTCGGTAATTACATTATGCTGTGTGCGCAAATGCAGGATCGTTTGCTGCCTGCCTCGGTGGTCAGGGAAGCCACAGAAGAGAAGGTCGCTGAAATCGAAGCGCGCCAGGGCCGCAAAGTTTACCGGAAAGAGAAGCGCGAGATTCAGGACGATGTCTACAGCTACCTGCTGCCCCGGGCATTTACACGCTCCACTAAAGTCTATGCCTATATCTCCCGCGAGGAAAACCTGCTGGTGGTGGATGCCGCCAGTGCGCCAAAAGCCGAAGATCTGTTGAATTTATTGCGCGATACCCTGGGCTCATTTCCAGTGGCCTTGCCAGACAGTACACGCGCTCCCAGTGATGTGATGACCCGTTGGCTGAAAGAACAAAGTGCCACGGACAATTTTCATATCCATGCTGATTGCGAACTGGTCAACCCGAAAGATGGCAGCAATGTCATTCGTTGCAAAGGCCAGGATCTGGAAGGTGATGAGATTCAGGCCCATCTGGATGCGGGCAAACAGGTCAGGCAGCTGGGCGTGCAATGGAATAATCAATTAAGCTGCAGCATTGTTGAAGATCTGACCATCAAACGTCTGCGCTTCGAGGATATAAGAGAAGAGTCTGATAATTTTGAAGAAGAAAGTCCTGCACAAAAATTTGATCAGGAGTTTGTGCTGATGACGCTGCAGTTGAATGCCTTTTTCAAAGCCTTCTTCAACGCCTTCGGCGGCCTGGAAGACCCAAAGCACAAGGAATTACCTGATAATAGAAACAAGGAAGGTTTTTAATAAAGCGGGTTCAGTTGCAGGAAAGTACGGCATTAATCTCCCCACTCATCATTTCATCTACTTGTCAGTAGCATCGCAATAGAATCAGCGGACATAGCTAATGTATGCTAGTATGCGCCCCCCCAAAACCGGGGAATAATAGTGCGCAGACCAAAAGTCTGTTCGATTTCCAGAAAACCCAGAAAAAGAGTTCACATGACTACCGACACGGTAATTACGTTTGATCAGCTAAACCTGAGCGCCCCCATTCTTAAAGCCCTGAAAGATGTGGGCTATGAAACCCCATCCCCGATTCAGACCCAGACCATTCCATTGTTGCTTGAGGGCAAGGATGTGCTTGGCCAGGCACAAACAGGTACCGGAAAAACCGCAGCTTTTGCCTTACCCGTACTAAGCAACCTGGACATCAAGCAGAAGGATCCCCAGGTGATGGTACTTGCGCCCACACGGGAACTGGCCATTCAGGTGGCCGAGGCCTTTCAAACCTATGCAAGTCACATAAAGGGTTTTCATGTTCTTCCCGTTTACGGTGGGCAGGATTACAGTGGTCAGATTCGCGCGCTGAGACGCGGCGTACATGTAGTAGTTGGCACACCGGGCCGGGTGATGGATCACATGCGCAAGGGCACCTTGAAACTGGATTCTCTGAAAACTCTGGTGCTGGATGAAGCCGATGAAATGTTACGCATGGGTTTTATTGATGATGTGGAATGGATTCTGGAACAGACGCCACCTAAAAGACAGATTGCCCTGTTCTCCGCCACCATGCCAAAAGAAGTGCGGCGTATTGCCACCCGGCATCTCAATGATCCGAGTCAAATAACCATCGAGATGAAAACGGCGACAGCATCGCTCATTCGTCAGCGTTATTGGCCGGTGAGTGGCATGCATAAACTGGATGCGCTCACGCGTATTCTTGAAGCAGAAACCTTCGACGCCATTCTTATATTTGTGAGGACTAAAGTTTCTACTCTGGAGCTGGCCGACAAACTGTCCGCACGTGGCTTTGCCGCCTCGGCACTCAATGGTGATATCGCACAAAAAACCCGTGAGATGACCGTCGATAAATTAAAGAAAGGCAAACTGGATATTCTGGTAGCTACCGATGTTGCTGCTCGCGGTCTGGATGTTGATCGCATCAGTCATGTTATCAACTACGACATTCCCTACGATACCGAAGCGTATATTCATCGCATCGGACGTACTGGTCGCGCAGGTCGAACTGGCGATGCTATTTTGTTTGTCACCCATCGTGAAAAACGACTTCTGGGTGCTATCGAAAAAGCCACGCGCAAGAAAATAGAGCTGATGGAAATGCCCTCCACTGAGCTGATTAACAACAAGCGTATAGAGCAGTTTAAACAAGGCATTACCGATACCCTGGCCAGTGAAGACCTTGGCATGTTCAATAATTTGATTGAACAGTATCAGCAAGAACATGATGTGCCCGCATTAAATATTGCCTCCGCGTTGGCAAAACTGTTGCAGGGCAATGAGCCATTGTTGCTGCAGCCCAAACCGGCACGTGACAAAAAAGAATTTCGTGAGAGAGACGGCAGACAAGGACGCGAAGGAAGGGAAGCAAGACCTGGCAGAAATGAGAGCCGGGATAGTGCTCGCCCGCCACGTCGAGAGCGGGATGAAAACAGACCTAATAAAAGAAGCGAGCCGCGTCATAAAAATACGCCACCGGAAAAGGATAAGGAACGTTTCCGGCTCGAAGTGGGCCACAGACACGAAGTCATGCCCGGTAATATTGTTGGTGCCATTTCCAACGAAGCTGGCCTGGACAGCAAACATATTGGTCTCATCAATATTTATGAGGACTACAGCACCATTGATTTGCCCCGCGACATGCCCAATGAGATCTTCAACGACCTGAAAACTGTGAGAGTAGTCGGGCAACCGCTGAAAATTTCCAGAGAGTCACCCGCTGATTCTTCAGGCAAGCCTGCAAGCGAAGAACGAAAAGAAAAGCCAAAATCCAGAAGAATTCGCCCCCCCATCAGCGTGCAAAGCCAGAGCGAAATGCCCGAGCGCAAAAAGAAGCGCAAACCCAAACCGAAGAAAAAAGATAACGCCGCGTCCGAGATAGAAAAGAAACTTCAATAAATAGGGGTCAGAACAACATTATTTTTTAGCATTGAGTTTATCGATTTACGAAAACTCAAAAATAATGTTGTTCTGACCCCTATTTATTATCCGGCAAGAATCGTCGGCTTGATTCGGCGCCTGGCTTGCCGCGTAACTAAACCCTCAAGATAAAGTTGCTCCTCCCATTTCATGTTTGGAACGAAAGAAGGTATAAATAGAAAAAAACAAAAAGCAAAAGAACAGGAGGGGAACCATGAAAGCAGGAAAAGCCACCCGCGCAGGTAGCCTTATTCCAGGCGTGCTGACAGCACTGTTGTTTTCATTCAATGCTGCGGCACAATTTGGTGGAGGTCCTCCGCTGCCGGAAACCGTAGCACCGCCACAAGGTTTTGCTACATCAACTGAACATTATGAATTTCTCTATACGCTTTATGATGGCGGCACTACTCACACCTATGAGAGTGTGCCGAAATGGGAAGGGTTGTGGTCAGCCGGTGGCAACAACAGTGGCAACAATCTGTTTCTGGAATCCACCGATGGCAGCCCGGTAGGTCCCTTTGGTGGCGGTGATAATATCGTCATTAAAAAAGGTGTGTTAACCCCCGAATATGAAGCGGCCTTTGAATACCGCCGCGATCTGGGTGTGGACTACGACCGCCTCACCTCTTGCGAGCCTGCTGGCATGCCGCGCTGGCTGCTTGAACCTTATGTGCGCGAATTTGTTAACACCCCCAGCCAACTATATTGGACCAATGACCTGGGTAACGATACCCGCCGTATCTATATCAATCAGGAACACAAAAATATTGATGGCACTCACTATGCCGCTGGCGACAGCATCGGCTTCTGGGTGAATGACATGCTGATTGTGCATACCGTGGATATTTACCCGGGAGATTATTTCCGCGGCACACCGCCCACCAGTAATCAGTTTGAAACGGTGGAGGTCTGGCGCTTGGAGCATCTGGCTAACGGTGCTTACCGACTGGTGAATAATGTCACCTTCTATGATGACTTGAGCCTGGTGGAGCCTGTCACGGTGGTCTATACCTTCAACCCGCGTCCAGATATGGAAGCCGCAGGCCTGCGTATCCGGCATTGGGAGTGTGCCTCCAATGACAATACCTATCTCACTTTTGACGAGGACGGCAGGCCATCCACACAGTACCGCTTGCCGGGTGAAGACGGCTTTGTGGATCCAAGAGGAAATGACCGTATGCGCAATCCGGATCTACCGCCAGATCTCATCGGTCAGTCAAAAAATCCCATTTTCAATGACGCCGTACAATAAAAGTTTTCCGCAAAGGGAGAGAAAAAAATGAGAATTATAAAAACAGTGTCGGTGTTAATGTCACTTTTAACCATTGGGTTCGTTGATACAGTCAGTGCTCATCACAGTTTTGCCATGTTCGACCGAACTCGTGAAGAAGTACTTGATGGCAAGGTCGTGCGTTGGGCTTTCAACAGTCCCCATGTGGCCTTATATATTGAAACAGAAGATGGCACCTTGTATAGCCTGGAAGGCGCTGCACCCCCCGCGCTGATTACCCGGCCACCGGCAATGAATGGTTTTACCTTTCAGCCTGAAGATCATGTCAGGGTAGTGTACTGCCCATTGCATGATGGTCGGCCCGGTGGCGCCCTTGGTTATATCATCACTGATGATGATACTTTTTACCGACCTAATGATGGTGGCTGTGGCCCCAGCCAGAATTGGGAAGAGTGGATAGCTGCCGGCTATCAGTCCAGAGAAGAAGCAGAAGCCGCAGAGTAAAGCCTCGTATTTCCGAAAGTACCATAGGGCGGAAAAGCGCAGCGATATCCGCCAAAAAGAAACATTCGCCCGAAGGCCTGAAGAGGGCGCAGTCCGATGTCCGGCAAGAATTCATCACCCAGACTCCATATATAATAATGCTGTTTGTATTGGTGGAATAAATTTAAGGGAGAAAATTAATGGCCAATTACGTTCTTGTTCACGGTGCCTGGGGTGGCGGCCAGAGCTATGAAAAAACCGCAGCAGACTTACTGCAAGCAGGGCATACGGTACTGGTTTCATCCCAAACCGGCATCGGCATCCGCCAGCCTGAACTGCACGGTGGCATTACCCTGAGCGATCATGTAAATGATGTCGAGCAACAAATCGAAGAAGTCGGTTTTGAGCGCTTTATCCTGGTGGGCCATTCCTATGGTGGCATGGTCATCACGCAATTAGCCGCCAGACTTGGAGAACGCATCGACGCCATCTGCTACATCGATGCTTTTCTGCCGCAACATGATCAATCCCTGTGGGACATTACCGGGGAGCATGAACACAACTGGTATATCGACAGCCAGAAACAAAGTCCTGGTTTGGTCGCACCAATCGGTGGCATCGATTTCGAGGAAATACCGGGGCATATCGGCCGTCATCCATTGCTGACTTTACTGGAAGCGGTTCAGTTAAGTGGTGAAGAAGAAAAAATTCCGCGCCGCACCTATATTTTCGCCACCAATTTTCCTGAAACCCCTTTCATCCCCTTTGCCGAAAGGACCAAAGCCGATCCTGCCTGGGACTATCACGAGGCGGATGCAACTCACATGGTAATGGATGATCAGCCCGAGCAGACCCTGGAAATACTGCTGGAGCTGGCGCAGTAGAGAGTATGTAGTCGGATAAGCGCAGAATAAATAGGGGTCAGAACAACATTCTTTTTGAGTTTCCAGTAAATCGACAAACTCAGCGCTAAAAAAATGTTGTTCTGACCCCTATATATTTGGAATTTAATCCGGCAAAAAGCGTCGGGTAGATTCCAGGTCGCAGTTAAAAGGGGACATGTCCGCATCGGGCACGTTTTGCAGTTCGCGGCTGTAGTTCATACTGCCGACTATATACTCCGGATCTTCCAGCATAAATGACACCGCCATATGGGTGCCGCCATCAATAAGCCCGAAACGTTCCACGATATGTTTTTGTGAGCCTGAGGGTATGCCGTTTTGATAAGGGGAGCGATGCGGGGCAAAGTTTGCGGTGTCGATCACCAGTGTTTCGCCTTCCCAATGACCCACAGAATGGCCCTCATGGAAAAGCTCACTAGCCGGCGGATGCTCGCGGCCGTCCATGTATACCGTGCGCACCTGATCAAAGTACTGGCTGCGCAGTGTAATGGTTTCATTGTTGTTAATGACAATTTCCATGGGATACAGATCGGTGTAAATGATCATCGCCGGGGTCGGTTTTGAAATGCAGGCTAATTCAGGATTTTCATCGGAGGCCTGGCTGTAGGCGGCTTCCATCACGCGGCTGGTTTCGGTCAGCTCCAGATCCCTGAGTGTCAGCTCGTCAAGCCCGCCCGGATAATCATCTGGCAGTCTGCCACGATCAACCAGCCAGCGCCCGGCAATGCTATCGGAGCGAGTTATTGCGGGACGTGAGCGCGAAATTCCGCGAGGCGAAGCGACCAGCGGTTCACCATTTCCCTTTGTAATAGATGTCAGCAGACCATAGGAGCGTCCATCAAGAGCAGGATAAAGTCCGACATTGACAGTTTCTCCTATGGTCAATGAATCCCGATCCCAGCCCAAACGTCGCATGGTAATGGCCGAGGCCATCTGAATATCCCATTCCACCACCGTATTGTTTTCACCGCTTACCGCGACAGTGACATAGGCATGAGGATTGCGCAGGCTGTAATCGGAAACGGATCCGCTAATGGCAAGCACTGTATTCAGGTCCAGGGCAGCATCACTGTGATGGGAAAAGGTATTGGCTGACAGCAAAAGGCTGACCAGCAAAAGCAGGCTATGGGTAGTTGATAAGATTTTCTTGGACATCAATAGGGTCTCGGTTATTGTGGTAAACGCAGATTCGAAAATAATAACATCATAATTCGGATGTGAATAATAGAAGCAAGAGACAAAAATGAGAAGCTGTGTAGGGCGGAAGAGCGTAGCGACTCCGCCATGACGAACGCCGTTCGTCCGAAGCTAAAAATCCATAATCAAGTTGCTCTGAGCGCTTTGACAAAATGATACCTTTAATACGCCTTGGTCAGACCAACTTGATTAAAGCTGTGGCTTGCCGCGAAACTGAAATTCAAAATAAAGTTGCTCTGACCCCCTTTTATAAAAAATAGAGTAAATACTATAAATGGATAAAGAATGTCTTGATTGCGGGATGGTGAATTCAATCCCGGTCTTTGAAATAACTGACTGGAATAAGAATGACAGATGTCTTAAATGTGATTCGGTGTTAATCCTTCAGCATGATGGTTCGACCCATACCTGCGATATAGCCCATGGTAGAGAAACTGTTGATGAGGCTATGTCGAAATTACACCAGCACCTGAACTATGCAATAAACAATTACACTCAACGCTTACGCTTGATAGTGGGTGGCGGGCTTATAAAAGAAGAGGTGCAGGGTTTGTTATATTTTTATCAGCAGCAGCAATATATTGTGTCGTATTCTGTGGATAGCAGGAATGCCGGCGTGATAAGTGTCATCATTCGACAGTAATAGTGTGCATGACAGATAATTTTTGGCCTCGCCGGGGTCAGACCAACTTGATTTAAACTGATGTTTGCCGTTTCACGCGGGGTCAGACCAACTTGATTTAAACTGATGTTTAACGTTTCACTGAAATTTCAAAATCAAGTTGCTCTTACCCCTTTTTAAGAAGCAGGAGAACAAAACCATGAAGCAAAAAATCATTCAGACATTATTAGGGGGCTTGTTGATATCCTCCTCAATGACTTTTGCTGCCGAATCCACGGTAGCGGGCGAGTTTATTATTGAGCCTCCTACCTTGCTCTCTCTTGGTTTTGAATGGCTTATCGACGGAGATGACAATCGCAATGCTTCCGTTAGCGTGGAATATCGACAAGCCGGCACCGTGGAGTGGCAGCAAGGACCACCCTTACTGCGCATTGGCAATGAGCGAATTAATGAAAACGCCCTGCAGTATGTGACACCTGCCATGTTTGCCGGCAGCGTGTTTGATTTACAAGCTGATACCCGCTATGTCGCGCGCCTGACCATGAGCGACCCCGATGGCATCAGTGGTCAGACCGAACGTCTGGTCTCAGTCACCACACGCGCCGAGCCCATGCCGGCAGCAGGGGGTAATGTCTACCATGCCTATCCGCCGGGTTACGAGGGAGAGATGCTGGAGCCCGCCTTTACCGGTTTGCTGGGCGCCTATTACACCGGCTACTCCGGCTCCGATAATTTCAATACCTACCCGCCCCGAGTGCAGCCCGGCGATACCGTGCTGGTGCACGCGGGACTCTATAAAGACAACCGTTACAGCTACCAGGGTGGTCTGGGCACCATCTCAAGTGGCACCTACTTTCTGACGGCGAAGGGCACTGCCGAGCGACCAATTGTGATCAAGGCCGCCGGCGATGGCGAAGTCATTTTTGATGGTGATGGAGGCTATAACCTGTTCAATATCATGGCGGCTGATCATCATTATTTTGAAGGCATTACTTTTCGTAATGCCGAACTGGTCTTTCAGGCCGGGCTGAAAAACATCACCGGCTCCAGTGGACTGACCATCAAGAATTCCCGCTTCGAAGATATCGGTCGCGGTATTTATACCGATTGGTCAGGATCAAAAAACTTTTACATTGCCGACAACGTTTTTGTTGGCCGCTTTGATGGCAGTGAGTTGCGCGGTTTTACCGGTGCCGCCTGGGCAGACTACAACAGTGAAGGGCGTCCGCCTCTGGTCTCGGAATACGCGGTCAAGGTTTACGGTGCCGGGCACGTGGTGGCCTATAACAGTATTAAAAATTTCCATGATGGCATTGATGTGGCGACCTATGGCAATCCCGACGGCACCCCTGATCCGATTCGTGAACGCCTGCCGGTCTCCATCGACTTTTATAACAATGACATTTCTCTGGTGGAAGACAACTGCATTGAAGCTGACGGTGGCGCGCACAATATTCGCATCTTCAACAATCGCTGCTTTAATCATGGCCACCGCGCCTTGAGCGTGCAGCCCATGTTTGGCGGCCCGGCTTACTTCATTCGTAACATTGTCTACCATGCCCCCGAAGGCGGGGCGGTGAAATTCACTGCATCTTCGGCCGGCATACTGGTCTGGCACAATACTTTAATAGCACCGATCAAACCCATGTTGCTGGCCGCCTCCAATGTGCATTACCGCAATAATCTGGTGCTGGGACAAAGTGGCAGCCCGGAAATATTTGCTGTGGAAAGCAACACCAATTATTCCAGTTCCGACTACAACGGCTTTCGTCCCAATCGCGGCGGAGATTATGCTTTTGAATGGAGCACGCCTCCGTTTGATGTAGTGTCTAATTTCCCCGGCGCCGCCGGCGATGCCAGAACCCGCGCGCCCCTTGGCACCCGTCAACAATCGCAGCTGGAAGCCGGCGAGCGGGAAGTAAGACGCGCAAGCACCTTGTCCAGCTACCAGGAAATGAGTGGCCAGGACGGCAACAGCATCCTGGTAGATTTTGATATTTTCCGTAAGGTGAGTATGCCGGGAGAAGATCCCCGCACCGTCTACCAGGCAAACGATTTCGATTTCCGCCTGCGCGAAGGCGCAGTAGCCATAGATGCCGGCACACTAATACCCGGCATCAACAGCAACTATACCGGCAGCGCACCAGACCTGGGCGCTTACGAATCAAGTCAGCCAGCACCGCATTACGGACCAAGACAGTAAACCAAGGATATTAACCGCAGGACGGAAAAGCGCAGCGTCATCCGCCAGGGTGTCCGCAGGACACCCGAATGCCCAAATCAGACTGCAGGTTGGAACTGAGCGTAGGCCGGAAGAGCGTAGCGATGTCCGGCAATAATCAAATTACCCTGGCCGCATTAATCCTCGATTCTAGGCAGCAATCTCTTCAAGAATATCGGGATGTTTTTCAACGACTTTAAGAAGCGTAATGGCAGCACTGCCAGGTTGCTTCCTGCCTTGCTCCCAATCCCGAATCGTACCCACAGGTACGCCAAGCAATTTGGCAAATTCCACTTGAGACTTTTTCAGATCCTTTCGAACAACTAACACCAGTAACTGCTCCGGTGAATATCTACTATGGGGGGCACCGGCCTTGATCGCACGGATATCATCAAGCAGCTCCTGCCCTGCGGGGCTCATTTTCCCATTCATAGATTGCCTCCCTCATTGTTTTCAATTCCTTTGCTGGAACGTCTTCTTTAGCACTTTTGGCATTCAGGGTTAACCGCCAGGTTTCAGATCTTGCCCCATACGGTAATGCCGTAGTCTCTTTCCGTTGAGATAACCCGCTTCAGTCTAGGATAGGTTGCGTATAAATTGGGGTCAGACCCCAATTAAATTAGTTTGAATTCAGGTATATTATTAAGCGCGTAGGTCGGATAAGCGCAGCGAGACCCGACAGGTAGGAGCGGTTTCAACCGCGAAAGAATTCAAAGCGAACACCCGAACAAGGAACCACTCATGACCAAGCAAATAACAAGAATCCTGACCCTGCTAACAATCCTGTGCCTACCCTTGTTAGCCTCTTTACCAGTCCA
>Ga0257114_1001761_pt1 | contig 14961 bp, 14 predicted proteins | sample SI112_10mmetaG_FD_190149 | JGI IMG/M metagenome (GOLD analysis project Ga0257114, IMG submission 190149) | Marine microbial communities from Saanich Inlet, British Columbia, Canada - SI112_10m | ecosystem: Environmental > Aquatic > Marine > Inlet | place: Canada: British Columbia | collected...
CGCCCAGCAGCCCACCCGCCACACCCGCGCCGCCGTCGCCACCCCCGTCGCCGTGCGTGCCGTACACCATTATCGGCGCGAAGCAGTCCGCCACGCCGAGCGCGCGGCTGTACGTCTCCCCCGCAAGCACCGCACCGGTCCACCACTTCCTGCACGCCGTCAACGACGGCTTCCCCCACACCGACGTCAACGACCCGCCCGAGCCCACGCAGTGCTGCAACGCGTGCGCCGGCACGAGCAGCCGCACGCTCTACACGGACGTCGCGCGCACGATGCCCGCGCCGTGCTCCGCCTTCTTCTTGCAGTACGCTATCAACGAGGGGTGGGTGTGCCAATTTTACGGCGCGCGGGGCACCACTTCCATCACCAGCGGCGGCACGCCGTCCATCGCGTACCTGTCGCCGTGATGCCTTGGGGGGGGTTAGAGACATCGGACGAGCGGTCGCACCGCAGGTCGAGCGCGCAGCTCGCGCGCATCAACAAGCACAAGCCGCCCACCACATCCGACGCCTTCATCGCCATACTGTGGGTGCTCAGCAGCGTAACCTGGCTGGTTCTGTTGTTGTACTCGCAAATACGTTAGTGAGCGGCGCGTCGTCCTCGTCCTCCGAGGACGAGAGCGGCGAGCCGAAGAAGAAGGCCAATAAGGAGTGCGACTCGTGCAGCAAGTGATTAAATATGCGTTAATGGGCAACCGTGTAGGTGTGGTGAGATCGGTTGCGCAGTCGAGCGTTTTTTTGGCCGATGGGCTCGTCGCCCTGGCTGCTGCTCGCACCCCTGCTCACGGGCGCCTTTGTGGGGCTGCTCGTGGCATTCCTGCACGCGCGCGACGATCCCGTGCTGTTCTTCTGCCTCTTGGGCGGCGCGGGTCTCGCGTTGCTGCTGCGCCTGCGCCTAAGCGCGGCGGGCGCGCGCGCGCGCATCCTCTCGGGCAACTCGCCCTTTGGGTGCTTCCGCGCGCCGCGGTCGCCCGAGGAGTTTGCCGAGGAGCTCTGCGCCACGTGGATGGCCACGGGTCGCCGGCCCACGGTGGTCGGCTCGGGCTGGGGGTGGTTCATCGGCCGCGCCCGCGCGCGCGACGCCGTGTTCACGCACAAGCTCAAGGGGCGCATCGGCGAGTTTTCGTTCCTGGCCGGCACGGAGCTGCGCTCCGTCGAGGTGGCCCTCCGCAAGGCGCACGGGCGCACCTTCTGGTCGACGCCCACGATGCAGCGCATCTCCATCGGCTCGTGGCTCGCGTGCAGCTGCCACGGCAACTCGGGCGCCTCGGGCAAGCCGAGCTCCTACGCGGCCGCGCGCGTGCTGGTGGTCGACCTGACGACGCTGCAGGCGGCGCGCGCCGGGCCGCGCTGGCTCGACTACGCCACGATCAAGAACGAGTTCGACGCGCGCCCGGGGCAGCACGCGGTCGCGGCGGTCGAGTTCGAGCCGGAGCGCATGCCCGTGGACTTTTGGCTGCAGAAGCGCCGCACGGACGTCACGCCCGACCCCTTCGTGGCCTGCCAGGGGCTGCGCGAGTGGCTCGCCCCCGAGGCCGTGCTGCGCGTGCTCTTCTTTGGCGCGGCGCGGCGCGACCTGGCCATCGGCGTCGTCTACGCGCCCTTCGACCCGGAGGAGGACACGGCCGACGTGCGGCGCGAGTGCTGCGGCTGCTGCGGGCGCATGGTCCCGCACGTCGACCCGCACGACTGCTCCGCCGCGTGCATGTCCATGCAGCTCGACACGTGCTCGCTGGTGTGCGGCTGGTACGAAACGGCCAAGCGGTCGTGGCGCGGCACCATCAAGCTGAGCGACGCCAACGCCTTCTCGCCCGACCCGTCGTGGCTCGGGTTTCCGATCATCGCGCTGCTGAGCGGCACGGTCAACTTTGAGTTCATCTTCCTGCTGCCGCAGCTCGTGGCGCCCACGCCGCGCTCGCAGGAGCTGCGCGTGCAGAAGCTGTGCAACGCGCTCTTTGCCATCTTGCGCAACATCTGGGCCCGCTTTGAGCTGCGCATGGGCAGCCTGGACAAGGGCCTCGTGTTCGTCGACTGCATCGCGCGCGAGCGCGATGCGGCCGCGGTGGTCGCGGCTATCAAGCCACACGTGCATGCGGGGATCGTTGCGCTTCACGACAGCAAGTTCCAGGGCGAGAGCGTGACGGACGCCGTCCAAAAGGCGGGGCTCCTCTTAAAAACTCCACGCGTCGTGTTTAGCACAAACTACTAACGGTTCACGCGGTCCTCTACCGCCACCACGCGTATGGCGTGGGCATGCGAGCGTCGTGCGCAGGCGAAGGGGTGAGCTGGCCGTTCTTCTCCACGAAGCGCGTGCCCCCTAACCCTAACCTCGAGGGCTCGGGTGGCATCGAGTACGACATCCACGATCTCGAGGGCAAAGAGCAGCGACACGTTCCAGGCGTTGAGGTGCGGCGGGATCAGCATGTGCGCGCCGTCTAGTACCAGCCGGGAGCAATTGCACTGCCCGCGTGCGCGTGGAGGCACGCGTCGTGCGGCGCCAGCAAGGCGAATGTGCCGTTGAACATGGCCACAATGTCGGGCGCGTGCCGGTGCGGCACCTTGATAGCAAAGGCGTGGGGAAAGCGCTGGTGGTTTGAGAAGACGGTCGTCGCGGTCGCATCCATGGCGCGCACCAGCCGTTGCGTGATCTGTGGTCGCTGCCAGGCGCGCATCGCCAGCGCGGGGGATGCACGCGCGAGCAGATCCCGATGGTGCTGCCACACAAACGTGGGCAGCAGCAGCTCGTCAAACTCGCACGAGCCTTTGGTCGAGTAGAAGCTGCTCCCGTTGACGCCGTACAGGGCGCAGCACGGGCAGCGCGGCGCGCTCCTGTTGTAGCGCAACATGGCCGTTTCAAACGGCGTGCCGGCCAACATACGGCGGAATTCTTGCAACACGTGGCGAGGGTACCAGCTGCCCTCGTGCGTCGTAAAGCCTGCAGGTCTGCTCCCGAATAAGCCGTTCGGGTGCGCGCCCAGGTGGTCCACAAAGTGCGACACCCACGGGTCCGCACGTACGAGCGCGTCGTCCTGCGTCGCAGCCATCGTGCGGATGCGAACCGAGAGCGGCGTGGATTGCCCATCCTCCTCGGGCCACGCGAGGCGCTCCGCGACGCGGATTGTGCACGAACCACTCAGCATCTCGTCGGCGGTGCAGGGCCAGTCGCTGCACGTGCTGTGCACGCAAAAAGAGAGCGGGTGGCGGGCGACCCACGCCTCGAGGCCGGGCCGCACGAGGACCATGTTGGACGCGAGCCACACGAAGCGCGTCGCGTCGGTGGTGCGCAGCACTCTAAGGGCGTGCGCAAAGTTGGACAGGTGGGCGAGCAAGATGCCTGGCGCCAACCGACTCACCCGATTTCGCTGCGGGTTGAGGTGCCCACGCCCCGATTCCAGAAGCAACGCCCTCGCCTCAGGGTCGATGCGCGGTCCGGCGTTGAAGCTGTAGTGCACGACCAGTGGCGCCTCCGTCTGCCCGAGCGCGTTGCTTAGAGTGCACAGCTGCGCCTTGGAATCGCCGTAGAGCGCCAGCGAGAGGACCACCGATTCAGGGAAGCTCTTCATCGCGCTAGCACTCGCTTGGCAAACGCTACACCTTTGTGATGTAACACGCTAGCGCCCACCATGCGCACAACTGCCCCGTGCCCAAGTGTGCGCTTTGCAGAGGGAAGCCTGCTTGCCATGCGCCGCGAACGCATCCACTTTGAGAATCGCGTCGCCAGGCGCTTGGAGCGCGCACTCGATGCCAACCTTCCGACCCGACACGCCCAGAGAGAGGCGTCGTTTTTAAGAGAAGGGGACGGGGTCATGCGCGTCGGGCATGGCAGGTTTGACATGCTCGGACCGGTTGGGCCGCCGTGCTTGGAGTTGCAAGCGTATGGCGCTAGGCGCATTCGCGGCGTGATTCGCGACACGGAGGCCAAGATGGCGTGCGGACTCGAGGGTCGCAACGCTTCGTGCGTGGTCGTGTCACTGGGAAGCAATGGCCAGTGGACCTTTGAAGAGGACGTGTTTTCCCGCACCGGCTGCAGGGTGGAAGTCTTCGACTGCACCGTCGATCCGCAACAGGTGACGGTGCCCGCGTTCATGCGTTACCGTGTGCGCCTGCACCACCACTGCGTCGGGCCACCGCCCAAGAGCAAGGGCAAAAGGCGCATCTACGACTGGAAAGTGCGCCGGTTTGTCAACACGACGCGGCCCCTGTCGTTTGTGCCGTATGCGCGCGCGCTGCAGCTCGCCGGCATCCAAACGGCGCCCACCTTTTTGAAGATGGACATTGAAGGCTACGAGTGGTCGGTGCTGCCGCAGTTGCTCGAGAACAACGCTGCCTCGCCTGCTCAATTGGCGGTGGAGGTGCACTTTCAAACCCAGATGCCGGGACTGTCGTGGTTTGGACGGCTCAAAAGTCCGGCAGAGCTGCTCGCCCTCGGCATGCGCTTGGCGAATGCCGGCTATGTCATCGTCCAGCGCAACGACAATCCCAACTGTGGCAAGTGCACCGAGCTATTGCTGGTGCGGGACCCGTGCGGCGAGCGCTAATAAAAGAACGCCCCGCGCACGCGCAGACCAGCGCGCGATGCCGTCGGAACCGGGCACCAGCATCACCGTTTCTCGTTGGAGCCAGCAGACCGGCATCAGTTTTGGAGCGCTGCTCAAAGCCGCGTCGCTTGCAACGTGCTGCGCCGGCACGCTGACTCTACCTGATCACTTTACTCTTGGCGCCATACCAGAGTCACGGAGGCGCTTTGCGTTTCAAGATCTTGCCTCGAGCAAATCGCTTGGCGATCTGCCACCACCAGAAGAGGGTGTGTGCAAAGACCACCGTGCTCCATCGGATCACTTCTTGTACCTTCGCCTGCCCCGTCCGTGCCAGAAGACGGAGATGCGTGCAGTGGCTTACAGCATTGCCTTTGAGTACAGCGGACTCGTGCCTCAACAGTGCGACGATGACGGCGACACTGCCACTGCGCACGTCCGTACGCTCGGCATGAATGCAAGCCTGCCCGGCGTTCACTCTGGCTACGGCCAGCCGCCCCTGTCCTACTATCTCAGCGCCTGGAAGCATTCGGGCAAGCGGCGGCTCAAAGTCGTCTACAAGAGTGTTGATTATGGCGGACACGGGCCTCTCGCTGACCGCATTTCCGCAAATGTGCGGAAAATCAAGGGTGACGATGGGCGTCTATTAGCTTTGGGGGAAAGCCCCGTGGTGCTGGGCCTCAAGATGCTGCAGCACGCACTCGATCTGCCCATCGAGTTCCAGACGAGCTCCGACTGGGCGACCGACCTGAAGACACTCGTGTGCGCGCGCACGATCATCCTGTCCAACTCTGCATTGAACGTCATCTTCTTGGCAGCCCCTCACGCCCAGCGCGCTTACGAGTACACGACACCTGATCGAGGCCCCTACATGGAAATGTCCCACGATTGCCAGCTGCAACGCTTCCACATGTCCGGAAAAGTCATCTCTGACTGGACGGCGAGCGACACGCAAAAGCTGCAAAACGCGGTGGAATTCAGCACCGGTGCATTTGAGCCAGTCATTGACGTCGGTGCTTGGGCAAAGACAGCGCTATGCGCACAGTCACGCTAGCAATATGGGCATGGGCCCACTCATTGCGCGCGCACACGCACGTACACCAAGGTGTCCCTCCTCGTGTTTGCGCACGAGTGTCAGCAGAATGAAAAGAAGGAGTGAAGATTGTTTAGATAAGCAAGTGCACCGAGCTATTGCTGGTGCGGGACCCGTGCGGCGAGCGTCGCACCTAAGAGAATCACAATCTACACACTGGCGTCCCCGTTCTCGCGCAGCACGTGGGCCGCAGTCCCCGACGGCGCAGCGCGTCCAGAGCTTCGTTGGAGCGGCGCACGGCCTCCCGCGCGTGCGACCGTGCAGTCGCGGCATCCATCTCGCCAAAGAGGTGACGCACATCCACCATGCGGTCGAGCTCGTATGGTTGGCACGGAAGGTGCTGCTTGGTCGGCAGCTTGCCTCGCGCCTGCTGCGCCAGCGGCGGGATCGAACGAAGGTCGCACTGGGTGGCCAACACGTCCTCACGGACAAGGAAGAGGTCAAAGTAGCTCATGAGGTACAGCAACTGGTAGCCGTGGCGAGCGCCAATGTTCACGAGCGCCTTGGCGCTCGCGCCGTACATGGAGCGCCCATTCCACGGCACCCACGTCTCGTTCATCACAACGGAATCCCTCGCCAGAAAGTTGCCATTGTACTCGAGGCTGATCACGCGCGGACGCACGTGAGCGCCATCGAGCATGCCCTGTAGCAGCCACGCGTCGATGCTGTCGACGTCGATGCTGACGTAGTCAACCGTAGGCGGAACGCCAGCCGCGTAGAAGGCGTCGACAATCGAGGCACGCGTGAGCCGCTCACGGCGCACATCAAACGCAGCGTCCTCAACGAGCGCGTCAAAGTAGACGCCCGACCAGCCGCTCTGACGCGCCAAAAGCCGCGTGTTGAGCTTCAGCGCGTCCATGGCCGCGCTTGAGAGCGGCTTCCCCTCGGTGTAGCCGAGGCCAAACTCGACAAAGCGCTTGTTTTCCGTGCCAAAGAAATTGAAGATGCGCTCGAGCACACCGTCCTGGTAGCTCTGCGAATAGGTGCGCCAGCCAGGGGCCGCGCGGCCTTCGCTGTGGGGAGGGCCGAGGTGGCCCGCGTCGAGTGCGGCCACCCATGCGGAACAGTTGCGACGCATCATGAGTTGTTTGGCGCTAGTATATAACGGCACAGGTGTGGCGCACGCGCAGCGAGCTTAGCGCACACGCCCGCGCCCAAATGCCCTTTTGGGAATCGTGCGCCTTCCAGTCGGTCGAGCGGCAGGACCAACTCCTCTTCACGCTGCTGGGCGGCACCGTGACGCACCTCGGCGCTCGGTGCAGCGTCTGGGACGCGCCGGCGGGGCGCTGCGGCTGCCGCGCGCCGGAGTCGCTCATGGGCAACAACCACACCGTCGTGGAGATGGGCGCCAACGACGGGCTGCACATGGCCAACTCGTTTTTCTTTTCCAAGACCCTCGGCTGGCGCGCGCTGCTTGTCGAGGGCAACCCCGAGGTTTACAGGCGCATATCCTTGCACCGACCCGAAGCCGAGCGCGTCAACGCGCTCGTGGGCGACCCGCGGGACTTCCCGCCCGACGGCAAGGCGCCCTTCTTCTCCTTTTACCGCCCGGGCGACTCCGAGAAGCAGAACACGGCGCGCGATTGGGAGACGGGGCTGAGCGGCATTCCGTCGCCCAACAGCAGCATGCCAGCGCTGCGCAGTGCGCCCGACGCAAAGAGATACGCCTCGCGCCACGGCGTGCAGTTTCGGCAGCACCGGCTCGACGTGGTGCGCTTCTCGACGCTGCTGAGCGACATGTTCTTTGACAAGATCGACGTGCTCTTCCTGGACGTGGAGGGAGCGGAGCTGAGCGTGCTGCAAACGCTCAACTTCAAAAAGCACCCCGTGCGCATCCTCGTCGTCGAGCGGCCAACGCCCGCTGTCGCGCAGTTGCTAAAGGCGCGTGGGTACAACGATCTGGGCTTCACGTACGACTCTGGGGGCGACCGCGTGTTCTTTGGGGCGGAGAGCGGGTCGTTGTTTTTTTAAACACGTGCACTCACTCCACGATTTCGTCCTGTTCCACGACACTTGCGCACCCGCACAGCAGGAGCACGCGCGCCTTCCGGCTCGCCATGCGCACGACCACATGGTTGGGGTGCGCAGGGCCGGCCGAGGCCCCGCCGGCTGTCAGCATGCGATGCCTTCGCGTCCCGCTCAGCACCATGGCCACGCAGAGGGCCCACGCGAGCTGGCACCGACTGAGCCGTGGCTCGGCCGCGTTGCGCACGCAGGGCGTCGGGGGCTCCGGCAGCTTGCTCGGCGCGGGTTCCGGAGAGCCTGGGGGACTGGTTACAGGCGCGGCGCGCGCTCTTTTTTCCTGCTCCCTTTGAAGGTAGTTCGACGCGTGCTGCGGGAACGCGTCGTGGCTCGCGCGCAGCTGCCGATCGAGCTTCATCTCGATCAGCGCACCGACGCCCGGCACGCGGACAGACAGGTCGATGCGCGTGCACAGGTAGCAGCTCTTGGGGGTGTCAGGGACGCACCACTGGTGCCCCTTCATGTGCACGTCGATGCGCACCTTGAGCATCTCGACCACAAAGCTGGAGCCGTGGTCCTCGTCGAAGAGCCGCGCGTAGAAGCTGCTGGAGATCTCGCTCACGAGGTCACTGGAGGTGACCGCGCCCATCATCGCCCCGCCCAGGTGCTCGCCCACCAGCTCGCAGCGCACGAGGCGCTGCGTCTGCTCCTCCTCGTGCCCCTTGCACACCGTCTCCTCGTCTATCAGGGTCAGCGTGCGGTTGCCGAGCGCCGCGATGTACTTTTCGAGGTCAAAGTTGCAGCGCAGCCGCCACGCATCTGGGGCGGGAAGACCAACGCGAATCCGGCTCTCCACGACGCGCGGCATGTCCGGGATGACAAACCCCAATCCGCGTTGCGCTTTCAGCTCAAACACGTCGGTGACCATGCGCCCTCGCCTGCTAGCGCTTTGGCGCCCGAAGGGAGCGACTAGCGCGTCGAGCGGGTGGACGACGAGTCTTCCGAGTCGGACGCGGACTGGGACCCCAATGCGTTGTGAGTGCGCGTTTTCGTTTTAAAAGAAACCGCACACTCAGTCCATCACCAACGGAGCCGGACGCAGGTACCGGTTACAGTAGCAGTGCGTCGGCCCGACCGACACGAACAGGCCGCACACGCCGGAGACCAGGTCGTCGAGCTCGACGCGGGCGATGGGCAGGTGCTCGATGTAGTCGTCGCCGAGCTGATTGGCCGCGTCCTGCCCCTCGAGGGGGCGCGCCACAAAGGGCAGCTCCCGGCCCTCGAGGAGCGGGTGCGCGTTTGTCAGGTAGAACTCGCCCTTTTTGACGAGCCAGAACGCGGGCTTGTCGGCGTACTCGCCGTGCTTGTACGGCTCTCGGAACTGGGTCTCGAGCGCGGCGGCGAGGGCCAGCTCCTGCATCTGCTCGCCCTCAAAGTGGAACTGGTACCGCTTCGTCTCCATGGCCGGGGGGCCATGCTTTCTGAGGACGAACGGGTGATGCGGGGCGATCATCGGCGTCTTACGCGTTCGGGCACAAGCCCCTAAGAAGGGGGGATAAAACAGGGAAACAAACCACCCACCCACCACCACGCCCCCGTCAAGCCCGCCTAATCGGACTCCTCGGTCGGTGGGGGCGGCACAAAGTGCAGCTCCCTGAAGGAGACGCCGCTGTCCAGGAAGTGGGCCTCCCTGGGGTAAAACGCCTTGTAGGTGGCCTTCGGCCACCGGTCTATCCCTTCCCAATCCGCCGCCGCCGCCTCGATGTTGTATCCAAAGGAAAAAGGAGCGCCGAGTTTCATGTCGGCAGCAAAAGCCGCAACCAAATCCTTGTGCTTCTTCTCGCCGCGCGCGACCTTGATGAGAATCTTGAGAAAGTGGCGCGGGTGGCACTCGTCATACTTGAACGCAAACTCGCACTCCCGCACCACCTGGTTGAGGGGCGCCATAGAGGAGGGGGGCAGAGACTGCGCCCACGACCAGCGCGTCTTGCGGCAGTGATCGATGGCGTTCTCAAAGAACTTCCACCACACGTCTTCCCCGATGGGCTTGCACGTGTCGTGGATAAACTTGTTGACCGCCATCCAGCGGGTGAGCCTGCGGGCTGTGTATTTATACGACGTGTACTTGATGCTCCAAAACACATGGCGGACCAGGTCGGGGGTGCTGAACACCTGCGCCATGGCCATTGTGCACTGAGAGGAGCCGAGTCGGCCGCGCTTTTGCGTTTTCGGGCACAAGCCGCAAGTAGGGGGGGGTAAACCACGTGAGATTTGATCGTGGAGTGAAGCAAAAATAATTCTTTCAACACCGGAGTCATCACTCGCGCTCCCTTTGCGCGCTCTCGACCCACGCCTCGTACGCAGAGGGCGAGAGCTGCAGGTGGGCCGCTGGGCGTAGCCCACCCCCTAGTCCAAACAGCCCTATGGCGGGCAGGTCGTCGTCCTGCACTATCGGCGTCGTGGGGAGGGCGAAGAACTCCTTGTAAAACTCCCCGCGCGGAGTCTGCCCGGACTGGTTGCGCATGCCGCCGCTTTCTTCCGCGTACTCCAAGAAGTGCTGCGTCTGCACGTCGGTGAGCCCGTTGAACTCGTACCGGATCATGGTGGCCCACGTGTTACTTGATCGAGGCCACCACCCGCGCACGGGATTGTCGTACACGTCCAGGTTCACCTCGATCGCCTCAACCCACAGCGCGTTGGCGTAGCCACCCCGACCCCCGATGCGTTCGCGCACCCCCTCGATGATCTGCGCGGCGCTGGGGTTGTGGGCCGCCCGGCCCGTCAGCCAGAACCGGCCGTTGAGGCCGGTCATCTGCGCCACCCCGAACAGGTTCCCGTCGTCCCCTCGCTGCAGCTGTTCGAGGCGGACGCGCTCGTTTTCCCTGCGCACCTCCTCGTTGGCGTCGGACGACGGGGCGCGCACGCCCTGCGCCCAAGTGGGAGGCGCCGGCTGCGTGCGCATCCAGTCGCTGAAGGGGCCGCCGCCGGCGTTCCCGCCCTGCGCCGGCTGCGTGAACGCCTCGCGCTTGTCGAGGGAACGCGCCCAGGCGGGCACGGTCGGGGTCGGCCCGTAGGTGTAGTAGAGCGCCCACCAGTCCTCGTACCAGATCTTCTCGTTGGTGTCCGGCATGCGGCCATTGCTCTCGGGCCGGCGGACCCAGTTCCAGAGGTCCTCCGGCTTCCAGTACGAGTACCGGGGCGCGCCGTCCGGGCTGGGCGTGCGCATCTGCACACTAAAGGTGCCTTGGTGGATGGGCCGCTCCATGGAGATGGGGTCGAGCACGTCGCGCGCATTCAAGTCGTCCACCGCGGCCTGGTCGAGCACGAGAAACCCGCCCGTATCATCGCGCAGACGCAAACGATCGAGGCGTGGAAGCATGCTCGCTCTCTCAGTTTCTTCTATCACAAGCGGAAAATATTTGTGTTATCACACACGACGGTTTAATCCTCCTCGTCGTCGCTGGGCTGCATCAGCACCTGGTTGTCTATGGCCAGCGCCTCCTGCACGGAGAGCGGCAGGTCGAGCGCGATGAAGAGCCGAACCGCGTGCGGCGGCAGCTGCGTCGCCTCGAGCACGCACTGCTTGGCCTCGCTCGCGCGCGCGTCGACGGACGACTGCGCCTTCTTCAGCTGCACCGCCTTGTGCTTGGCGAGCTCGCGCATCACCTTGGTGGACGCGTTGTTGGACGCCTCGGCGTTCTTCTTGAGCAGCTGCTTCTGCGGCGCCTTGACGACCACCGCCGCCGCCTTGGCGCGCACCATCGACTGCCCGAGCGGGTCGTACGTCATGATCTCCTTGAGGAGCCTCATGTCGCGCAGCAGCGTCGCGTGCGGCAGCGCGAAGGCCTCCTCGTCCGCCCAGGACACGAGGTCCGCGTACGCGATGCGCGTCGTCTCCGGGTAGCCCTCGGCCGCAAACTCGACCGTCCGCCGCGCAGCGGCCTCCACGTCCGCCGTGTTGCGCGTGTTGATCTCGTAGTACGCCGCCGACTTTTGCGCGGCCACCCGGCGCGCGCGCAGCGTGTCGAAGTCCTCTCCCGCGCGCTGCTGGATGCGCGGCGTGCGCGACGCGCGCCCGAGCTTCTGCGCCGCGCTCGCCGAGCCGCCGTCCGCGTCGAAGACCACCACGTACCGGAAGCGGTCGCAGTGCAGGTCGAGCGAGCTCTCGCCCACCGCCGTGCTGATGATGCCGTGCAGCTCGCCGTTGTTGAACCGCCGCACGATCTTCGCGTTCGCCTCGGCCGTGTGCTGCTCCTCCAACCCGTGCGCATTCGAGCCGCTCAGCACCTCCCAACCGTCGCCGAGCACCGCGCGCAGCACCTTGGCCGAGAGCAGGTGCTGCGCAAACACGATGCCCGCGTGGTCCATCTGCGCGTGCATGTTGCACAGGCACGCCACCGCGTTGAGCTTCTGCGGGTTGAGCGCCGCAATGTACTGCTTCTCGGTGCCCTGCACGGACGCGTGCGCGAGCGCAAACTCGCGCGTGAGCTTCACGCGCACCTCCGCGCGCCGGATCTTGGCGACGAGCCCTGCGCCCTCCGACTCGGAGGCCGTCCCGCGGTAGATCACCGGGCCGAACCAGCCGAACATGCGCAGCTCGTGCTCCTCGCGCGTCTCCTCGACGGTGCTGTCGTTGCGGTACAGCGTCGCGGTGAAGCCGTACATGCGCTTCGCCTTCTTCTGCAGCATCTCCAAAAAGGGGCGGTACGTGGGCGCGCACGCGTGGTGCACCTCGTCGCACAGCACCACGTCGAAGGCGGTGTTCTCCACGTAGGCGCGCACGCGCCGGCCGCTCTCGCTCCGGCAGTTGGACACCGAGCTGAACATGGCGTAGGTCGTCACCAGGAAGCAAAAGTTGGAGGTGGGCTCGTCCTTCTGCCGCCCCGTCTGCACGCACACGCGCTTGTTGCCGAGCGTCGTGTGCGTCCGCAGCGCCTCCGCCATCTGGAGCACGCCCTGCGACTCGTAGCACAGGATGAGCACTCGCTGCGCCTCGCCGGCCGTCTCGCTGCGCGCGGCGAGCTTCATCGCCACCTCGATGATCATGGCCGTCTTGCCGCTCCCGCACGGCGCGACGACGATGCCCGACCGGTGCTTGCTCGCGAGCACGCGCTTGGTGGCAGACGCCTGGATCTCGCTCGGCCGGGCAAAGGGCGACGACGGGTGGAAGCGAAACTCCACCGCAGGTGGCATGGTTGCCGCGCGCGTGTGTCGGTGAGAACGCGTGTTTATTAGGTTGTGGGACACATGTTACAAACTTCACCGACCCGCGAACGCGCACCGCTGCGCGCGCCGATCCGAGGCGCGCGACTGGTACATGGCCTTCCGCTCGCGCTTCAAGGCGCGCTTGTTGGCGCGCTTCCCCTTCTTCTCGTCCTCGCCAGGGCGGTGGCGTGGTTGCGTGGCAATTCGCTTGAGGAACTCGATGCGCTCACCGTCGCCAATCCCGTCAGGGAGGATCTCGTCGTAGTAGATGAACCTTCCGATGTGCACGTGTCGCATCGCGTGCACGAGCAGCATGTCGACGGGGTACACGGTGTAAGGGAAGTGCTGGCGATGGGTCACCGTGTACGGCGTGCGCCACGCACCAAACAGGCGGGCGCCATCTTTCTCGAACGGGCGCAGGTCCATGACGCTAGTGGGGTCGTCCTCCATCTGCGTGGCACTGTTTCGGACGGTCGGGTGGGTCGGTGCCGTGGGTTTGCGCGCACAACTCGCAAACTTTGCGACCGCGACCCACGCCGCCTTCCCGCTGCCCATCATGGATGCCACCGTCAAGGTCAAGACGCATGCCACCTTGGCCAGCGAGGTCAACGACGTCCTCCTCCGCGCGTGCGCGGAGGGAGGGCGGCTGTACCCGCACGGGCTGAAAGTCCAAGTGTTTAAGGGCCCCGATCCCTACGGCCGGTCGCGCTTCACGGTGACCATCCCACCCGACGCGCCGGTGCGCACCAAGTACGACGCCGCCTTCCTCTCGGTGCTCGTGCCGATGGACGCGATGGGCCAGCGCGCCTACCTCGGCGAGGTGCACGCGAGCACGGTCGAGCTCGCGCCGCTGCACTCCGACTGGGCGCTGTTCAACAGCCTCGACGACCCGCGGCCGCAGCCCCCGCACCCGATGATGGACGAGGGGGGCGACAAGATCCGGCGGTTCTCCTTCCCTCAGCGGCGCGACGAGCTGCTCGAGTGGGTGGACGCGTTTTGCGGCGCCGCGTGATCAGAACTTCTGAGTGCACCCGATTCGGCATGTTAGAACTCATACCCCAGTGGCTTCCACTTCGAAGGATTTCAAACAGTAGTTCTAACCCTAACCCTGGAACTACTTAGAAGGTCTGATGAAATAATGACCACGATCTCGAGGGTCGTGATCGATCTGCCTCAAAAAAGAAGTGAGCACTTGAGATGTGCTCACATAGTGGCCTCGGTGGCGCTACTAAGAACGGAGTCAGAAGTTTTCTTGGACGGGGTTAGAAGTTTTTAAAGACGCCGTCCTCACCCCGCGAACGCGGTGCCCGGCAGCTCGACGGCCGCCGCGAGCCGCGCTGGGCGCGGCAGATTGGGCGGCGGCGGCGGGTGCGGCAGCCCGCGCGAGTCGAGCGCCTCGATCTGTCGGCGCCACGCGCGCGCGTCGGCCAGCGCCCGTGCCGGGTAGCGGTAGTTGCCCTGCTCGTCCAGCAGCGTGCACGAGCTCAGGATCTGCATCTGCCGCCGCCAGAGCCCCGAGTCGTCGTCGAAGGCCGAGTAGTCCTCGTCGCGCGCCGCCCGCTCGAGCCGCTCGCGCTTGTCCGCGTGCAGCGCCAGCTTGGCCGCCGTCACGCCGCCGCGTGCCACGAACTGCACGATCTCCACCGGCACCGTCTGCCCGATGCGGTGGACGCGCCCGAAGGCCTGGTCGACCGTCGCCGCGTTCCACGGCAGCCCGCCGACGCTGAAGAGCACCTCGCAGCCGGGGCAGATCGTGGTGCCGTGCGCTCCCGCCGAGGAGAGCAGCAGCACGCCCGCGTCGCAGTGCAAGAAGTCGTGCACCATCTCGCCGCGCTGGGGGCCCGAGAGCGTGCCGTCGTACAGGAAGAGGACGCCCACGTCCTTGTCTGCCAGGTACCGCTCCAGGATGCGCAGCTGCGTCACATTCTCGGAGAAGACCGTGATCCGCGTGTGCCCCGCCGCCTGCCGGCTCCGCAGCATGCGCAGAATCAGTCGCATGCACTCGCTCGGCCGCGCGACCGCCGCGTCGTACAACGATGCGTCCTTCTCGAACGCCGCCGCGCCGTGCGTGCCCAGCTCCACCGAGAACTCGTAGTGCCCCATGGCCACCGCCGCGGTGAACACGGCGCGCTCGCGCTCGCCCCACTTGCCCTGTGCCAGCTCCAGC
>Ga0257114_1001763_pt1 | contig 14918 bp, 16 predicted proteins | sample SI112_10mmetaG_FD_190149 | JGI IMG/M metagenome (GOLD analysis project Ga0257114, IMG submission 190149) | Marine microbial communities from Saanich Inlet, British Columbia, Canada - SI112_10m | ecosystem: Environmental > Aquatic > Marine > Inlet | place: Canada: British Columbia | collected...
TTGTCTGTCAAGTTTACTTTACATTTAATTGTTCGCGAGCTGCATAGACTGCTATAAAAAATAGACACACTATTTCGATTAGCTCTAACCAACTAAGAAAGCTAGCATTGGGCAAGCCGAAAACTATTAAGCAAGCACTCATAAAATAGATCAAGATGATAAATCCAAATACTTGATAAAGTTTTGCTGAGGGGTTTACATAACCCCTGTATCCAAAAAAGATTAACGGTGCTGACCAGATAATTATTCCAATCCAAGGGGTTCCAATGATTAAGCCTTGCAGGAGGTGGGTTACAAGCAATGTAATTATAAAAATGTAAAAATTTTTCTTAAGATTCATCAGGGTTTAGTTTTAGAATTAAATTGGCCATTCTCTCGCCTGTGGCAAATGCAATCTTGTATTCTTCTGAGGTTAAATCAGTAGAACTATTTAAGTTGGCTACGTGGGAGGGTCCATAAGGTGTTCCTCCTCCTTTGGTGCTATTGAGCTCTTTAATGGAGTAGGGCGATCCTACAAAGAGCATCCCTTGGTGCAATAAATAGGTCATTAAATTAAACAATGTAATTTCTTGGCCGCCATGCTGAGAACCAGTGGATGTAAAAACACAGCCAGGTTTACTCTCTAATTCATTGTTGGCCCAAACATCTCCGGTGGAATCTAAGAAGTATTTTAAAGAAGCAGCCATAGACCCAAATCTAGTTGGTGATCCCAAGGCTAATCCTGAGCAGTGAATTAAATCTTTTTTGGTGCAATATATTTCTCCAGATTCAGAGAGTTGTGGTTCTGTTGCCTCGGTGGTTGCTGAAACTTTTGGAACCGTTCTTATTTTAACTTCAAGGCCTCTTTTCTCCGCTCCATCGGCCATTGCATGGGCAAGATTTTTGACAGCTCCAGTTGCGGAGTAAAACAAGATTAGGAGATATTTTTCATGCATAATAGTTTCCTTTTGCAATACTATAAAACATGAAATTTAAATTACCATTATCTTTGCTTTGTATTTTTTTAGTTTCTTGCGAGCAGGGCGATGTAGAAGTATTTGATTCAAAACCAATCTTTTCATCCAGCCTTGATGGTAAATGGGTGTTGGTTAATTATTGGGCTGATTGGTGCCCACCTTGTATTAAGGAAATCCCGGAAATAGTGTCTTTCTCCAAAAAATATACTGAGGTTGAAGTTTTTGCTTTTAATTTTGACCGTCTTGAAGCAGAAGATCTTAGACCTCAAATAAAGAAGTTTGGAATCAGCTATCCATCCTTGATTACCCACCCAAGAACTTTGTGGGGCATACAAACACCAAAAACACTGCCGGCCACATATTTTATATCGCCTGCTGGAGAAATTGTTTTTGCTAGTCTCAAGCCCCAGGATGAGGAAAGTCTATCTTTGGCTTACGAAGAGCTAAAGAATGGTGGTTAAGTAATTCTTTTGAATGAGTGATTCAGGGTTTACTTTATTTCCATCAAAGTAAACAGTCCAATGCAAGTGTGGTCCAGTTACACGACCTGTTGAGCCAACCAATCCAATCTCATCAGACTGCCCGACTAAATCACCAACCTTTGCTTTAATCTCGCTCATGTGTGCATAGGATGAAAAAAGCCCATGACCATGATCCAAGATTAGGGTATGCCCAGTGTAAAAATAATCTCCTACCAAAACTACCTTTCCTTTAAGAGGCGCAATAATCGGCGTGCCATTACTTCCATTTAAATCTAATGCAAGATGAGCAGATCTTGGTAACCCATTAATAAATCTTTGCTTTCCAAAGGGAGAGGTAATTACACCTGGCACTGGCGCAACAAAATTAAAAGAGGGTGTAATCTCACTCGTTGAGATGCTAAGTGCCTTTTTAATTTCAAGCGCTTCTTGATTAGCCCTGGCTTGATCAGCCTTGCTTAATGTTACTTTGCTTTGATCGGCGATGGTGATCCTGGATTCACCAAAATTAACCCAGTTAACTTTTACATCAAGGTGGTGTCGAGTAATAATCAAATCCTGCTTTACAAATGGCAGGCTGATTAATTGCTTGTTGCCAGAAGGAGTTTTAACAACGTATGAGTTGTTTTGAGCTATTATTTCAGCTGGAATAGAAATAATTTCACCGCTTTGGCCTGAAATCAATTCACTCGAATAAACTTGCAAGCTCATCAAAGAAAAGCAGAGCAATGAAGCTATGTATTTAATCTTTTTTTGAAACATTTGAAGTAAAGCTGCCCGATGCAAGTCGAGTATTAAGAGTATCTCCAATCTTTAAATTCTTAGATGATTTTATTGCTTGGCCCTTTTCATTCATCACTATTGCATAGCCTCTATCAAGAACCGCTAGTGGGCTCACAGCCTTGAGATTGGTAGTAAGGTTTTCAAGGAAGAATTGCTTCTTGTTAAGCGTACTTTTAATTTGATGTTTCAATGATTGAAGTTCAGCATTCAGGTGGTCTTGATATTTTTCATATTTTTGCAAAGCGCCTGATTGATTGATTTGATTGGCTGTTAGTTGAAAATTTTGCTTTGCGTTAACAAGAATTTTTTGCATTGTCGCGCCTAGACGAATTTCTGCGTTATCTAAAGATTGAGATTGTTCTTTGAGCATGGTCAAAGGGCTCTTTAAACTTTGTGATGTAAAAAGAATTTTTTGTGATTTTTCTGAAAGCCTTGATTGCATGAGATAGATAAGATTCATTTTCCATTCCTCAAGCTTATCGCTTAACTGGAAGTAATGCTCTGTTACTAATTCAGCTGCTGCAGTTGGAGTGGGAGCCCTTAAATCAGATACAAAGTCTGTAATTGTGAAATCTATCTCATGACCTATACCTGAAATAATTGGCAAAGGAAAGTCAAAAATTTCCCTAGCAAGACTTTCATTGTTAAAAGCCCACAGGTCTTCGATTGAACCGCCTCCTCGACAAATAATAATCACATCAAATGCATTATTGGGCTCAAGATTATTAAAATTTAAAGCACTTTGCAGTGCTGAAATTACTCTTCTAGGAGCAGTATCACCTTGAACAGTAGCGGGAATTAAAGAAACTTGGCTAACAGGAGCTCTTCTTTGTATTGTGGTTAAGACATCTTGAAATGCTGCGGTGGATTCAGATGTAATGATTCCAATATGCTTAGGTTGATTTGGAATATCTTTTTTCATTGATTGAGAAAATAAACCTTCTGCATCTAATTTTTTCTTAAGCTCTTCAAATTGATGCATCAGATTCCCAGTTCCTGCAGGCTGCATAGAGCTCACGATTAACTGATAGTCGCCTCTAGGAGCATAGAGACTAACCTGACCTTTAAGGACGCACTGGTCACCATTCTTTGGATCAAAATTTAATCTAGCATTTTGATTTCTGAACATTGCGCAACGGATTGCACCGTCTTCATCTTTTAGAGTGAAGTAAATGTGCCCTGAGGAGGGTCGAGCTATATTGGAAATTTCTCCAAGCACTGACACGCCCCTAAATTGATTTTCTAAAAGCCTCTTTGCTTGTTGGTTGAGCTCTCCAACTGAGATAATTTCATCGCCTTGCTCTACAATATCTGCACACATAAACGAAGTATATATTGATGTCCTCACAATTAAAGTCAGCACAAAATCTTTTTATCTTAATGCTGGGCGCTGGACTGATTGGGTTGGCTCCATTATTTGTTAGATGGAGCGAGCTATCGCCCTCTTGGACATTGTTTTATCGAATGTTTTTAGCCTTACCATTTTTAGCTGCATTGAATTTTTACTACAATCGATCCAAAGCTTTCAGATTAAAAAATAGTAAAAATTTAATGCTTGCCTTTATTGCTGCATTTGCATTTGCTTCAGATATGAGCGCTTGGCATTGGAGCCTGCAATTCACCTCAGTAGCAAATTCAACGATCATGGTAAACACAGCGCCAATATACATGGTGCTAATTGGAGTGTTTGTTTTTAAAGAACCTATTTCAAAAAAGTTTCTTCTATCTTTTGCCTTAACTTATGTTGGAGTTATAGGATTGGTTTATTTTTCAAGCTCTAAAACTGAAGGGGGTTTATTTGGTGATGCTATTGCACTACTGGCAGCTTTTTTATATGCCACTTATCTGCTGATCATCTCTCGGTTAGGTAAAGAGAGCTCAATTAATATAATTTTCTACACAACCCTATTCACAACTATTTTTTCTTTAACTTTTGCCCTTTTTGAATCAAGAGTATTTCTTCCAAGTTCGCGTATTCAGTTCTACAATTTGCTTACCATGGCTATTTTGTGTCAAGTGGGAGGACAGTTCTTTATTACCTACAGCCTTCCAAAGATTAGCGCTTCATTTGGCTCTATCGGTTTGTTGATGCAACCCATTATTGCAACTATTTTTGGAGCCATTGTATTTTATGAGTATTTAAACTTTATCCAGTTAAGTTTTGTTGTTCTTGCGTTAGCTGGTATATATTTTGCTAGATTAGAATTAAACCCAAAAAAGGAGATATACATTGAAACCCAAAACTAAAGCTCAGGAACTAGGATTTCTTTCAAGAGACTATGCTGTTGCCAAAGATAAAAAAAATTGGCTTGCCTTATTTGATCAAGATGCTGTGGTGCAAGATCCAATAGGTAAAAGTCCCCTAGACCCAGAGGGCAATGGTCACCAAGGCTTGGAGGCAATAGAAAAATTTTATGACACAGTTATAGCAAACGGAGACATAGAGTTTAATATTTTAGAATCGATTCCTTGCGCTAATGAATGCGCCAATTATGCGCAGATTGTTAACCGTGTTGGTGAAGTAAAGATAGAAACAAAAATGATTGTAATTTATCGCATAAATTCAAATAATAAAATTCAGTCCTTGCGAGCTTTTTGGGACTATCAAAAAATGGAAGACCAACTCAACTCAATTCTTTCAACTTAAAAGTCTATTTCAAAGGAGTAGAATTTATATGTCTCAATTTGCAGGAAAAACAGCAGTTATTAGCGGTGGAGCTGAGGGCATTGGCTTGTCTATTGCTCAAGCCTTAGGCAATCAAAAAATGAATATTGTGATCGCAGATATTGATCAGAGCAATCTTGAAAAGGCTCGTTTGGAGCTTGAATCAGATGGAGTTTCTGTGCTGGCTGTCGCACTTGATGTTGCCCAAGAAGATCAATGGCAAGAAGTTGCTAATCAAGCAGTGGCTAAATTTGGAAAAGTACACATGGTTGTAAATAATGCAGGCGTAGGTGGAGACACAGGGCCGATTGAGAGCCAGGATACAAAAGGCTGGCAGTGGACCCTTGATGTGAACTTGATGGGCGTAGTTTATGGAGCAAAAGTCATGACCCCTTTGATCAAAAAGCATGGAGAGGGTGGATGGATTGTAAATGTTGCCTCTATGGCTGGCATGGGCGGTATACCTTATGCAGGAGCTTACACTGCAACAAAAGCTGCTGTAGTAGCTTTGTCAGAAAGCTGGGCAGGTGAATTAGAAGGGGATGGTATTCATGTCTCAGTCTTATGTCCTGCCTTTGTTCAAACCAGAATTTATGAATCTGCAAGAAACCGCCCAGAAAAATATCAACCTGACCCCACTCCTAAGTCAGAAAAAGCTGTACTAACTAATTCGGCCAAGCAAATGGTAGAAAGCGGTATCGATGTTTCTATAGTAGGCAAGCGAGTTGTCGAAGCTCTCAATGACAAGGAGTTCTATATTTTTACGCATCCTAATTATCGTTTCCTCATGCAAGAGAGGACTGCAGCAATCGATGAAGCATTTACAAAATCAGCGAAAAGCCCGTTGCTTAAAAATATTACCGATCAAAAAATAGAGATGCCTTGACCATCGGTTTTAAAAGATTGCTAGCTAGAAATAAAAGTTGGATCTGTTTTAAATGCCCTATATAATTCTTTCCTTGATAGAAGGGCACCTTCTTCAAGTTATGGGTGATTAGCTCAGTTGGGAGAGCATCTCGTTTACACCGAGAGGGTCGGCAGTTCGAGCCTGTCATCACCCACCAGTCAAACAAAAAAAAGCCCGGATTAATCCGGGCTTTTAATTTAACTAATAAGTATTAGCTTTCAGAGTCACTTACAGCAGCTGACCATATAACAACACCAAATAAGATCTTGTTTACAAAGTCTGCTAGATTGTAAATAGCATTCAATGATGCTGAATCAATGCCACCGGACATTAAATAGCCTGAAGCATACCCAATAGGATAAATTGCCCAACCCACAATGATGATCCACATCATAGTATTGTAAGCAGTTTGCACGGCTTCGTTACCAGAAGCATTTCTAGCTTCAGCGCCTTCACCCATCCATAGCGTATGGATCATGTATAGCCAAGCAAGCATTCCAATAATAAAGGCAGGCATTGCACTCATGATTCCAGCTTCACCGAAGTAACCAAACACTAGCATTACCAAAGAACCTACAAATAGTTTGTAGAACAATGATGCAGCAACGTTTGTTACAGCCTTCAGAATCAAGTAGAACTCAATAATCAATAACGGTACAGTTAACAACCAATCAATGTACCTAAACACTGTTGGTGTTTCACCAGTATCAATCCAAACACCTCTCATGTAGAGATAGTGCCAGAATGCAATACCGGTAACTAAACCAGAAATTGTTAATGATGTTTTCCATTTTGCATGCACTCTATCTCTTTCAACGAAAAAGAATGCTGTTGCAGCCAATAGGGCAGCTGTAACAAGCCAGAATGAAACACCAACGTAATCATTTGCGTCGAGATCTCCTCCTGAGGCAGCAAAAGTAGGAACAGCCATTACCCCAGCTAAAAGCATAAGTAATTTCATGTAATACTCCTTTTTACTTAATATATTAATACTTCCCCCCATGGAAAGTTCCTTAAGCATAGCAAAAATTATACTTCTAGGTAAAATTTTTACTAAAAAGTTAAGAAATTTAATTTGATAAAAAACCACCCAAAAGGTACCTAAAAAAAAGTTGCAGAAAAATTAAAAAAAGCTATCATTCACAGGCGTTCGCGGTCCGGTAGTTCAATCTGGTTAGAACGCCGCCCTGTCACGGCGGAGGTTGCGAGTTCGAGTCTCGTCCGGATCGCCATTTGTATATAATTATGACAAGCCAAATAGCACTCATACTCCTCAATCTTATGATTGCGGGGACCATCTTTACACATCTTATTTTAACAACTCCAGTTGTATTTCGAACTCTAGATGAAGAATCTGCTTCTAAATTTTTGCGCGCAATTTTCCCGCGTTACTATTTATTGCTTTTCCTTTTATCTTTGCCTATTTTATTGATTTTATATTTTCAAGACTCCTCCTTACATTGGTGGCTGGGAATTAACCTTTCAATTCATGCGTTGATTGGCCTTGCAGGAATTCCTATTACCAATGCTGCAAAAGATCGCGGTTGGGAAAAAATATTCTCATTTACTCATGGCGTTAGTGTTTATTGCACAGTAGTAATTTTTGTTCTGAGCCTAATTCAATTTTATCTTTATCTTGATTAATATTTGCTTTGCATAAAAAACTTTTTCTTGAGACCAAAGTTTGCCAATACTGCAACCGATCATTTGAGTGGAGAAAGAAATGGGAACGCTCGTGGGATGAGATCAAATTTTGCAGCAAAGGGTGTAAGAGCAAATCAAAAAAAGATTTAATCAAAGCTTGAACTTAAGACTTTCAACACCATATTGCATACAAAGGGGATAAAAAATTATGGCAAGATCAAAAACTAAATCTTTTCAAACAGAGACAAAACAGCTGCTGCAGCTGATGATACATTCGTTGTATTCAAACAAAGAAATTTTTTTAAGAGAATTGGTTTCTAATTCTTCGGATGCGCTGGATAAACTAAGATTCAATTCAATTGAAAACTCTAAATTGCTTGACGGGGATAGCAATCTAGCAATTAATGTGAGCCTCAATGCTGCTAACAACACAGTGACCATTTCAGATAATGGAATTGGGATGACTGAAGATGAAGTCATTGAAAATATTGGAACCATTGCTAAGTCTGGCACGGCACAATTTTTATCTGACATGACTGGAGATAAGAAAAAAGATTCAAATTTAATTGGGCAGTTTGGAGTTGGTTTTTACTCAGTGTTCATGGTTGCAGACAAAGTTTCTGTTCACTCAAGATCTGCACAGTCTCCAGAGGAAGAAGGTGTTATGTGGGAAAGCACTGGTGAGGATACATACCAACTCTCCAAAATCCCAAAGGAAGACAGAGGAACAAAAATTACTATCTATTTAAACGATGATAACAAAGAATTTTCAGAGCATATGCGAGTTAAATTCTTGCTGCAAAAATACTCTCAATACATTAACTTTCCTTTGATCTTAAATCCTGAAGAAGGGGACTCAGAAGTAATAAATGATTCCGAAGCTATTTGGCTTAAATCCAAGCGCTCAGTCAAGGCGGATGAGTACAAAGATTTTTATAAATTTATTTCATATGACACGAATGATCCTTTGACTTGGATGCACAATAAGGTAGAAGGCAAGCAAGAATATACAAGCTTGCTGTTTATACCTGAGAAATCACCTTACGATCTATGGAATAGAGATACTCCCCGTGGAATAAAGCTTTTTATACAACGAGTATTCATCATGGATGATGCTGCTCATTTCCTGCCTTTGTATCTAAGATTTATAAAAGGTGTGGTTGATTCAAGTGACTTGCCTCTCAACGTATCACGTGAGATTCTTCAAGACCATCCATTGGTTGACTCTATTAAAAAAGGTCTTAGTAAAAGGGTCCTTGATAGCTTGAAAAAGATGCAGAAAGATAAGCCTGAAGACTATCAAAAATTCTGGAAAGAGTTTGGTCTTGTGATAAAAGAAGGACCTGCTGAAGATTATGAAAATGCTGAATCAATAGCTGAGCTATTTATGTTCGCCAGCACCGCATCCGAAAATAATGATACTGACACCACATTTGATCAGTACATTGAACGAATGAGTGGAGAAGATGAAAAGATATATTTCTCCATTGCTGACTCATATGAGGCTGCTGCTAATTCACCTCATATTGAACATCTTAAAGCCAGTGGCACAGAAGTATTGCTGTTAACTGATCGCATTGACGAATGGTTGATGTCAACTTTGATGCAATTTAAAGGCAAAACATTAGTTAATATTGCAAAAGAAGAACTCGATAGTGAAGCAAAGAAACCAAAAGTAACCAAAGAAAAGCAGGAAGTCATTGATAAAATGAAGAAAGCCTTGGATGCAAAAGTATCAGATGTTATTGCCAGTTCACGTTTGGTTGATTCAGCAGCCTGCTTGGTCTTATCAAAGGACGAGCCAGGAGCACAGTTAAAAAGAATCTTAGAGGCCTCAGGCCAAACATTTGAAGATTCTAAGCCTGTTTTTGAAGTAAATTTAAAGCATAAACTTATTAAAAAACTAGGAAGCATGGCGGGAAAGGAATTTTCTAACTTCGCTAAATTCTTATTTGATTACGCAATAATTGCTGAAGGTGGATCTCCAAAAGACCCTGCCAAGTACTTAAGACAGCTGGATAAATATTTATCTTAAATGAATACTAAAAATCATGTTGCAGTTCTAGGTGGTGGGAGCTTTGGCACGGTTTTAGCAAACATTGCTGCTTCAAATGGCTATGAAGTTCGTTTATGGGTTCGTGATGCTGATCAAGCATTGCGCATAAATTCAGAGGGAGCCAACACTGTTTATCATCCGGAATTAAAACTTTCTGAAAACATTTCTGCATCAGAAGATCTTGAAACCATAGTAGATGGAGCTCAATATATTTTAGTTGCAACTCCGAGCTTAATTTTTGAAAAAATTGTTGCTCGATTAGAGCCATTGATTGATTCATCAGTATCTATTATTTCTTGCACCAAAGGAATTCAGCCAGAACCTTTTCGCACTATGACCGATATTATTGCTCACCATCTTGGTCAAATTGTTGGCGATCAAATCGGAGCATTGAGCGGTCCAAATCTAGCCAAAGAAATTGCTGAGAATAAAATTGCAGGAACGGTCATAGCTTCCAGAAATAAAAATCTAAGCACAGAAATGAAAGCCATGCTTTCATCTGGAACCTTTAAAGTTTTTTCTAGTGAAGACATTCAAGGTGTGGAGCTGGCCGGAGCTTTAAAAAATATCTATGCCATTTGTTGCGGAATTGCTCATGCAAAGCATGTTGGAGAAAATGCTCTGGGTTTTATTGTGACCAGAAGCATGGCTGAAATGAGCCGGTTTGCTGTTGCCAAAGGAGCCAACCCAATTACCTTTTTAGGCTTGGCTGGAATGGGAGATTTAATGGCAACATGCACATCCAAGCTATCAAGAAACTTTCAGCTAGGTGAGCTAATTGCTCAAGATTTAGGTCTTGAAGATGCAAAAATTAAAGTTGGACAAGTTGCTGAGGGAGCAAGGACTCTGCAAGTTGTCTTTGCAGAGGCAGAAAAAATGGGTATCAGTATGCCAATGGTTAAATCTTTGCATGGGATTTTATTCTCTGATTCACCTTCAGATCAGTTAATTCAAGATTTACTCGATCACCCCAATGAACTTGATGTAGAATTCACTTACAAGGATTAAACTATGACAGAAATTAATAAAGACGAATTATTGGATATGAAAAAATGGCAGCGCTTTTTTTTCATGTTTATATATAGCTTTGCAATTAACGGGGTGGCCAGCCTTTTAATAGCCTTAGCTATAATACAGTTTATTTTCTATCTCTTTACCTCGCAAACTAATGCGAAGCTTCGATCAGCAAATGATTGGCTGCTAAGCTTTTTCATTGATTCAGTGAATTTTGTTAGCTTTAATACTAATTCGAAGCCTTGGCCTTTTAGCGATGATGCTAAATCAGATACCCCGCCAAATGAAGATGAGATTGTGGAAGCTGAAGCTGTCGAAATCACGCAAGATGATAATACAGAAGCTGCGCCTGATGAGGAAGACAAGCCCACCGAAGGCAGCTAACTTCTAAGAAGGGCTAAAAATTCTGCGCGTGTTGATGGGTTATTTCTAAAAGCCCCCATCATTGAAGAAGTCTTCATAACTGAGTTTTGTTTTTGCACACCTCTCATTACCATACACATATGCTGAGCCTCAACGACAACCGCACAGCCTTTGCATCCAGTTATATCAGTTATTGCTTCAGCAATTTGATGGGTCAGTCTTTCTTGAATTTGAAGCCTGCGTGCAAACATATCAGCAATTCTAGCTATCTTGCTTAGCCCCAATACTTTTCCGTCTGGAATATAGGCCACATGGCATCTTCCATTAAATGGAAGCATGTGATGTTCACAGAGTGAGTAAAACTCAATATCCCTGACCACAACCATATCCTCAAGATCTGAATCAAACAGTGCATTATTTACGACTTTGTCTAGGCTTAATTTATAACCGTGATTAAGAAACTTAAATGCGGCAGCTGCTCTTCTGGGCGTATCGATTAAACCGTCTCTAGTTTCATCTTCCCCAATGTCTTTGAGCATGTGCTCGAATGATGCTACTAGCTCATCTGATGGGGTAACTATCTCGTCAAAATCATCAGCATTTTCTAAGTTTGAAATATTCTCGGCCATTTGTTTAAAAGTTTTTTTGTTGCTCAACTATTTTAACCCCTCAGTAAAATCTTTGTAAGGTAAAGTTGAATCTAAATCAAATTTTTCATGGGTTATTGTGTTGGTGATTTGATCTGAGTCAACGTGAAAATCATTCATGCCATCAATAACATTTTCACCAAAGATGTAGCGAGATTTAATTTTTCCACTCAGAATTTCATTTTTATTTTCTGATAACTGCATTTTAATGCTCTCATTTGTGGAGTGATATTTTTTTATAGATGCAGCTGAGTATTTAGTTTGAAGCATTTCCATTGTTTTAGAAGGGGAAGCCACAAGAGCTGTTCCATTGTTGCCGCCAAAACCCTTCGCATTTAAAATTGCAAATTCATATTCCTTGTCCGCAAACTCCATATGCTCAAGGAGGAAGTTTACATTTTTTGTGTAAACATTCTCTGCGATAGCTGGTGTTGTGGTGATGCCAGGGATTAAGTTATTTTTCCAACTACCTAGCGCACTTATCATTTGATCTCCACCTGCAGCTGCAAGAGAATGGCCAAGATACGACTTAATTGCTGCAACAGGAAGATTTTTAATATTGAATGCTTGCGCTGAACTAGAAATAATATGAGACTCACTTTCTCTATTTTGAGGAGTGCTTGTGCCGTGCGCATGAAAGAAAACTTTATCTAAAGCCTGCTCTCCAAAATGCTTTTGAATTTCTTTGAAGGTTTTTCCAACCGTTAAATAATTTCCAGCTCCAGGCCCAGAAATTGATTTTTTAAAGCCATCTGCGTGAATGTGGCTAGATAGGGCGGCACCATGAATGTTAAGGCCTAGCTCGAGAGCCAGATCATCAGCCATTAAAATAATAAATTGAGCAGACTCTCCAAGGCTCATCCCAATGTTATCGCCAAATGGTCTGCAAATTTTTCGGTGATCTGGACTGTCAAATTTTTCACCTAGCTTTTCTTGAAGTTTAATAAGGTTGCTATCTTCAGCCAATCCTTTGGTTGCTGAAAATGCCTCATAAATTTCTGGAACAATGCCAGACTCTGCAGCTCCAACAATGCTGATGAGCGCTTCGCCTGATTGAATCATAGAGATACCTAGCTTGAGGTTATATTGAAATGTTGCGCAGGCACCAGTGTAGTTTCCAGTTGAACCCATGCTCCCTAAAACATAAGCATGAGCAAAATCTGCGCTGCCTTCCCCAAGAGACATTGCCATATGTTTGCTTGTAACTCTGGACCCAGCCAAAGAGGCTTGAAACATACCTCCCATTCCAAACTTATCTGCTTGGGCAACTGCACATCCTGAAACGCATGAAATTTTTTGCCTCGGAACTCTTTTTAAAATTTCTTCCCAAGGCATGCCCAGACTTAAAACAGCATCGGATAACCCAAAGATTGTCATTGCAAGACTTCTTGGGTGTTGTCGAGAATTATATGTAGTTGCTGGATCAAATCCAGATGGCAATTGTCCTCCAGCCATAGTTGGCAGATCAGGGTTTCTATAATTATGATTTTCAAAAAAGTCTTGATCAATCGTTCTAATCAAGGTGTGGTCTAAAATTTTTTGCTGCTCACTGATCCCCATCAGGTGACCGAGACTTGTGATAACTTCTTTCTGTTTGGTAGAGTCAATGCTTTCGAAAAGCATCCTTTGATGAGAGAGGTCAAAGATTGATCGACCTGCTGAATTAATTCCACCATAACCAACAATCACTGGAAGGTTGGACATATTATATTTTTTTCTGGGCAGCCAAGAGCGTATTTAAAAGGAGAGTATTGATGGTCATTGGACCTACGCCTCCAGGAACAGGCGTATGCGCTGAAGCAATATCCTCAATGCCTTGTAAATCTATATCCCCACATTTTTCTGCTGGATGATAGCCAGCATCAATAACCACAGCATCAGCTTTAATCCAGTCTTTTTGAATCAGTCTTGGCACTCCAACTGCCCCAACAACAATTTCTGCATTTTTGATGTGATCTTCTAAATTTTTAGTTCGGGAGTGACAAATAGTGACTGTTGCATTTTTATTTAATAGCATCATGGCCATCGGTTTACCAAGAATTGGGCTTCGGCCAATCACGACTGCATGCTTGCCTGAAATTTCAATTTTATAATGTTCTAGCATTCGCATAATTCCAGCTGGGGTGCATGAACCATATGCTTCCTGACCCATGGTCATTTGACCAAACCCTAAACACGTTACTCCATCAACATCTTTCTCAACATCAATCGCATCAAAGCATTCCCGTTCATCAATTTGAGAGGGCACAGGGTGCTGTAATAAAATTCCGTGCACTTTTTCATCATCATTAAGTTTTTGAATGGTTGCCAGTAATTCTTCTGTCGTAGTTTTCTTATCAAGCTCAACTGCAATCGAGTTCATTCCAAGTCTTGCGCAAGCATTTTGTTTCATTTTTACATATGTTGCAGATGCAGGATCAACGCCTACTAAAATAGTCGCTAGGGTAGGGGTTATCTCTTTTTTAAGTAATTCTGAGACCTGATTTTTTATATCAGTTTCAGCCAACTGAGCAAGAGCTTTTCCGTCTATGATTTTTGATGGCATGAATGCATTTTCCCATCATTAAATATTTATGCAATGGACATTGATTATTTAACCTTAAAACTTTAAGATCACACAGCTCGGGGTATAGCGCAGTCTGGTAGCGCACTCGCTTTGGGAGCGAGTGGTCGTAAGTTCGAATCTTACTACCCCGACCAGTGTGCGCCTGTAGCTCAGTTGGATAGAGCAACGGTTTTCTAAACCGTGGGTCAGGAGTTCGAATCTCTTCAGGCGCGCCATTTATATTTAATAACTTACTTGACCTTCCTGAACCTTAATTACTAGTTATTACAAGTAGGGCCCAAACATATAGTAAAATATGAACACTGTGATTATGAGAGTGAAGATTCTATTTTTCGTTTTCTTTTTCATAGGCAAACTTAGCAACATTTAAAATTGAATACATATCGCATACGATAAATGAAAAATAATTTTTTTAAAGTCGCAGCTTTTTATAAGTTCACTCAGCTCTCCAATCTTCCAGAGTTGCAGGAAACTTTTATGCAATACCTAACAAAGCTTAAAATTAAAGGAACCATCTTGCTTGCTCATGAGGGAATTAATGGGACAGTGGCAGGCACCTCAGAGAGCATTGATAAATTTAAAGAGTTTTTAAATATTCGAGACCTTTTATCTAGCAAAGATTTTAAAACATCATCCTGCAAGGATGAGCCCTTTCCTCGCCTGAAAGTGAAATTAAAAAATGAGATTGTAAGCATTGGCAATGAGCTTGCCGACCCAAAAAAAACAGTAGGTACATATGTCCAGCCGGAAGATTGGAATGATTTGATTGCCGAGAATGATGTTCTTATTTTGGATACTAGAAATACATATGAGTACTCAATAGGCACTTTCAAAGATT
>Ga0257114_1001774_pt1 | contig 14853 bp, 9 predicted proteins | sample SI112_10mmetaG_FD_190149 | JGI IMG/M metagenome (GOLD analysis project Ga0257114, IMG submission 190149) | Marine microbial communities from Saanich Inlet, British Columbia, Canada - SI112_10m | ecosystem: Environmental > Aquatic > Marine > Inlet | place: Canada: British Columbia | collected...
CTCCATAGTGGCGTCGACGGCATCTTCGAAGCATCGCTCCGCGTGTTCACGAACGATCGTTTCCCATTCTTCACGCTCGACCTTCGCGTCCGACAACGCGATCGAAGTCAAACCTTCGTCTTCGTCTTCGTCGTCCAAGGCGAACGCCGACACCGGTTCTGGCACAGACACTCTCACTTCAGCGGACGTCTCCAACGTCGATCTTAGCGGAGGATTCTTCAACAACGAATCCAACCGCTCGCTCGTCGACTCGTCTAAAATCCCAAACGTCGCAAAGACGTTTTCAATCGGCGCTCGCGTCTCTCGCGCCGCTCGCGCTCGCGCCTCCTCCAATGTCCCCACCGCCGCCCCATACACGAGCACGATCACTCGCGCCGACGCCACGCCTGACTGCTTCAAAATTTTGCCGATCGCTTCGAAACTCTCTTCTTCCTGCCCGTCGACGACGACCAACCCGACGTCGCCGTCGCCGCTCGCGTCTCTGGCTTCCCGCACCCGCGTCCCGCCCACCGCGCCCAACTTCTCACGCACCGCTCGCGTCGCCCCGCCCGATCGATCGTACACATCCACCACGACCTCTCGCTCGCTAAACGCGCGCAGCGAAGCCACCTGCGTCGTCTCGTCGTCGGCATCCGTCGTCTTCACCGCTTCAAAATGTTGAAGCACCGAGGACATATTCTTCGCGAGCGCGACGAGCGGCGTCGACCCGCTCGCGGGCGTTCTTCCGCGCGGCCACGAGGCGTTAAGTTCACCGCGCACGCGCGTCGCGGCGCACGCGGCGTCCTCCGCACCGCCCGGCATCTCGTTCGCGATGTGACGCGTGTTCACCGCGAAGATGTCAACGCTTTTGGCGCGAAAATTCTATCCGCACACCGACGCGCGATGGCGGGCGCGATGGCGCGCGGCGACGACGATAAAGACGAAGAAATAGCGCGTCTGCGCGGTGCGCTGCGACGCGCGACGGCGGCGGCGATGGCGTACGCGGAAACGGCGACTGCAGAATTAGGCGCGATGAAATCGAGACTCGAGCAAGTCGAGCGAAAGTCGGAGGAGGACGCGCGAACGATCGATGAGCTGCGCGCGCGCGTCGAACGCGCGACGACGTCGACGTCGACGTCGAACACCGACGCGACGGCGGGGATTCGAGCGGCTTTCGAGGCTGAGACGAGACGGCTCGGAGAGCGAGCGCGCGTCGCGGAGCGCGAACGCGACGACGCGTTGCGCTCGCTCGAGCGCGCGGTCGCCCTGCGCGCGCGCGAGGAATCCGTAGAGACGCCAGTCGGCGGCGAGGACGCGTCGCGGATCACGGAGGAGGCGCTGTTGAGGCGGCGCTGCGACGACGCGGACGGGTTGTTGAGACAGTACGCGGCCGAAGGCGCCGCCCTCGCCGAAGAGGCGAACGAAGCCGCCAGACGGAACCGGGTGTTGGAAGCATTCGCATCGGACGCTTTCGCGCTCGTCGAGGACGCGCGCGCGCTCGTCGACCGTCGCCGCCGCGAACGCGCGGCGACGTGACACGTTGTGCTTTAGGAATCAATAGTGTAGAAATTTTAAGCCCATCATTTTAGATCGCACCGTAGCCACGAGTCGCGGCGCTTCGAGAACTTTCGACGCGCGCGTCGCAGACCGCGACGCGCGGCGACGGACGCGCGGCGAGGCGACGGCGGCGAAGACCGCGCGCGGCGAAGACCGCGCGCGCGCGCGGCGAAGACCGCGACGCCGAGGCGCGACGCGCGTTGACCTGGACGCAGAAAGCGATCGATCGAGCCGACGCAACGCATCTTGCGCGCGCGCGCGAGACGACGCGCGAGCGACCGCGCGCGAAAGCGGCGCGGGGAAGGCGACGATCATGACGCACGCGTCGCCGACGCGCGAGACGCGCGAACCGCTGTTCCCCGGCGCGAGGCGAGGGAAAGTCGCGACGAGCGCGGGTCTCTCGGGAAAGAGCGACGACCGACGACGACCGACGGCGCGGCGGTTGGGATTCGCGAGCGAGAAAGATAAGGCGATCGATGACGAACTCGAAGCGCGCGAACGCTCGGGGACGAAGGAGGCGGAGGTGTACTGCGTGAGTCGACCGTTTCAAGAGTGGGGGAAGGGGATATTCTCAGCGTTGCCGCGAGGCGCGAGAGAGGCGCTGTTGACAGCGGGCGTGGCGCACTTCATGCTGGTGTACAGAGATTTGAAAACGGGTGAGATGCGACAGTTTGATTTCGGACCGGTGGGTGGAGACGTGCACGATCGTTGGTTGGCGCTGGCGGGCGGGAAGACGCTGAGATCGAGCGAACAAGGCGCGCGGGAAACGGTGTACGCGATGACGAGAGGTCGCGTGGGCAGGCACAGAGCGCGAAGGAAGTCGTCGTGCGTACAGGGGGAGATTAGAGATCACAAAGTGCGTTCGTTACCCGATGGAGCATATCTCGTGGGGACGACACACTTGTCGCTCGACGATATTCGCGGTTTCAACGACGCTCGCGACATGGTGTACGAGTTACACGTGAACGATTGCCGGCATTACCTCAACGACTTGTGCTACTACTTGACGCGAGAAACCGCGGTGAGCAGTAAGTTTGTGAAGCACGGCATCATGAAGAGACTAGAGGAGAATAAGGGACGAATTTGGGAGCATCACCTGTGGTTAACCAAGGCTTTGACGGACGTCGAGAACGTAGAAAATTGGAACAAGGCGGGGCGATTCGCCAGCGCGACGCTCATGTTCGGCATGGGCACTCGCTTCATGCCATTTGTTCCGGCTAAACGATTCGTGACGTGGGGATCGGGCGTCGTGGCGGGAACTTCCGAAAACGTCCCCATCGTTCGCGAAGTGCTTTCGCTCGGAGGATTTCTCGTGGAGACCGGGAGGTCGGCGCTGTCGTTAGCTCTCGATGCACAAAATAGCGTCACAAAAAGTATCGCCAAAGGCGTCGAGGCGCAACTTTTACGCACGAGATCGAAACTACCAATGCCGAGAGGTGCCAAGTTGACGCGCGCGAAGTCGTTTGAGGACTTGTCGCCGTTGAAAATCGGACTTCGAGTGTCTCCATCCTCACTCACACTTCCCGCGGTCGCCGCGTCGGCGACCAAAGCCGTTCGATCAGTGGTCTCAACCGGCACGAATCGAGCGCTCATGGTGTTGAACTCTCCGATCAAGCGCATCAACTCTTTCGGGCGAAACGCAAATGGCGCCATTCGGCGCTTGCAACGACAGGGACGGGTCGAGATTTCATCGTAGATGTCTTCTCTTTCCCACTGCGCACCACTCGGTGCTTTGTCTGGCAGTATTCTAAAATAATTCTTTCTGTATTAATGCATTTCGTCTTTGTAACTCACATTTCACGGTATTGTTTTTAAAAGCTACATCGGCGGCGCCGTCCAATTCAAGTACTCCGGGTTGAATTCGAGCCTCGTACCCGCTATAGCGGATTTCTTTTCAAAACTACTCAAGTGTTCTTCCACAATTTTTGGCGAAGAAGAGATGATGTGCTGGCCTTTCCAGTATTTGACCAGATTGAGCGACTGCAACGCGCTGACAATGTCTGCCTCGCGAAACATCAACATCGAGCTCAGATCCTTCACGCTGAGGTTTCCTCTGTGCTTGTGGAGCACGTCCAAAACGACTCGACTCCAATAGCTTCTATAACTCACTTGTCCGAGATCAGACAGCGGCCGTTCGGGGGTGCCGTACACGCCTTGGCGTCGACTCAGCTCGTAGCTCATCGATATTAAGAATGAGCCATATCCCTTGCGTTGATACGCCGGCAGCGTCAAAATACACGCCAAGTTGTAATCGTCCACTGAAACCTTTTCTTTGCTAAAGTAACCCACGATATCGTGCGTTTCGTCTCCATCCATTGACTCAGTGAGCACGTAAAACATAAACGGTTCGACATCAAAGTACAGCGTCTTATGGTCCAAGAATAGTTTCGCCATCAAACACAAATTCTGGCAGTACATTTTGAAGTGCGCGCCATCGATTTCCCAAAAGCTCAACAACGGTTCGCCCTCGCCCTGTGGATGTCGATAAACCCGCTTTCCCGGCGGATGCTTCATCTCGCACTCCGCCTTGTGCCGCACGCACGTCTTCGCCTTTCGCATATACTTGAAACAATACTGACACAAGTACAGCTTGGAACACTTTCCGAAGTCATCCGGATACGGAGAATAATACCACGTGTCCATCTCGTGCCGCCCGAGCTCGATCGAGTGCACGTTCTTCACCTTTGTTTTCTCCTCGTGCATGCGCTCAAACATTTGATCCATGGGCGGCAAATCCTCCACCGGCGCGTCCACGTTGTGTATCTCATTATATCTCCGCTTAGAATTCCGCGTCAACGTCTTCGGCTGCTTCCCGTTCACTCTACCGTGCGCCCCAAGCGCGTCGTCGGCGCTCCCCGCGCCGCCGCCGTCGCCGTCGCCGCCTCGACCGTCGCCGCCCTCGCCCTTACCCTCGCCCTCGCCCTCCTTACGCGTCTCCACGTCCTCCACTGGCACCCACGCGTCCAGGCGTTTATTCAACTCGCTATAGTGCACGTAATACGCCACCGCGACGCCGTCCTCGCGACGCACGTCGACGATTTCCCCGAGCCGTCGTTTTTCATCGAACGACGCCTTCGCCCACACGCGCGCGCCGACGTCCAGCGCGCCCGCGCGATCGGACGTGGACTCGCTTTTGCGCCGCCCCGCGTCATCGCGCGCCATCGTCGCTCGTCCGCGACGCCCGCGCGCGTGGGAATGCAGATCTCGTTGAACCGTCGCGCTACTCGTCGACGCGCGTCGACGCCCGACGCGCGTCGCGCGCCGCGAACGGGCGCCGAGACGCGCGCGAAGGACGAAGGACACCGATCGCACGAATCGAGCGCGCTCGAACGATGACGGACGCGGCGACGCGCGCGCTCGGACGCGCGAAAGAGCTGAGCACAACGATTACGCTGGCAATGTTCGTCCTTCCGCTCGGCGTCGTCGCGCACGCGGCGGCGTTCGCGGCGCTGCCGATGCAGCTCGCGAGCGCGATGCTGCGCGAATTGACGATGTCTCGCGGCACGGACGTGCGGGCGCTGTTGCGCGGGTTGTACGCGCTGGCGTTGAAGCCGAGCCTGGCGGCGGCGTGCGCGGCGGAAATCAAAGACGACGGCGAGATATTTCGCGAGTATTCGCGGTCGTCGAGCGAGAAGATTGAGGCGTTTCGAAAGATGTCGGAGATCGAACGAGAGAAATTCATCGCGGCGTGCGCGAAATTAAAGGAAGAGGAACAGATTCGGGAACGGTTGAGGGAGCAGTTGAACGCGACTCGCGACGAGCTCAAGCGCGAACGGGCGGCGAATTTTGCACAGGGAAAGTTTTCAAAAGGCAAGGAAGAAACGGGAAGTGGGGGCGTGTACTTGACGACCGCGCTGCTTGGGGTGATGTTGCTGTATTTTCACGACATGGACACCGTGCACACGCTCGACAAGAAGCTCGCGGCGTCGATTCCCGCGTTTTGGATGTTTGTGATGACGTTTAAGACGCGCAGCGTGCAAACGCTGTGTACTGCGCTCAATCTCGTGCTCGCTGGGTATTTCCTACACATCGTTCTCGACCATCGACGATTGTTAGGCGGCGAGGCGCGCGTCGTAGCGTAAAATCCCTCCAAAGCACCAACCACCGCCCATTATTTCACGTCTTGTTCATTTTCGAGACCGACATCACGTATAAATATCATCCAACGCTATATGCTATATGCTAAACTACTTGACCCGACCCGTCGCGCCTGGTAACGGCGCATCAGCGCCGTTCGACTCTAATCGACGATCGCCCCAGCGCCTTTGAACGAACTCGCGCGCGTGCGGCGCCAATTCGACGTCTTCCGGCGTTCTACGATTCTTCGCGTAATACTCGCTCCACATCGCCTTCGCGTCGTCGACGACCCCCAGCGAACGCGCTTTCGTGTATACGCACATAGGTTCGGGTTGTGCGTTCGTCCAGTTGCCTATGATTAAACTACGCGGGCGTTTTTGCCACTCCTTCGGTGTCGCCAACGACGCCTGGACGTATCTGACTCCGTCGATTTGCGTATTCCAACCGAAATGCGTGTGCCCAAACACGTGCGTCATATCACCATCGTTAATGCGTGACTTAATTTCTTCCACGCGTTTGCGCAGATGAACCGAACCGCTCGCTTGCGCGAGTTTCGGATAAAAAAGCATGCGTTTCTCCGGCAACAGCTCGAGTCGGGGAAGAAAGTGGGAGAAGCTAACGACCCTATCGCCCCGCTCGATCGATCGCAAGAACGTCTCCCACGCCGCGCCATCGTTCAGTGAATCGCAATATCGCGCGACGTCGTCGGAATCGCGATCGTCCATCCCATCGGGCCACTTCGAGAACCGAAAATCGTTCATGACGCGCTCCACCGGCGGCACCGCTTCTGCGACCTCGGGCTCGGTGTCGAACGCCTTATGATGGTACGAGTGCACCGGTGCGATCCAAAGCCCATCGCAAACCTTCATCGGCGACGTCCGCACCCCTATTCTCGCGCACATCGCGAACACTTCTTCGATCTTCGCCTTGGAATCCTTCGTCCCGCGCGTCTCGTCGGCTTCGCCCAACCACAGCTCGTGGTTTCCGAACGTATAAAACACCTCCGCGAACGCCGCGCGCTTGAATCCCTCGAGCGTCTCCTCGAGCGCGTCTAAATCGTCGCTCACGTCTCCGCACACGCACGCGACGTCCACGTCATCGCGACGTCGAAGTGCGCGCACCCACGCGGCGTTTTTCTCGTGATCGACGTGCACGTCACTGACGGCGTACACGCCCGCGACGTCGCGCATCGCCGACGCGCGCGCGCGCGATGTCGACGCTCTCGTCGTCGGGACGCGCGCGACGCGCGTCGATGGCGCGCGCGCGGCGCGCGACATTCTGCGGAATTCGGCGGACGGTTACGACACAACCGCGCGCACTTTTTCGCACTTTTTAATCATGCGCGCGACGACGACGACGACGACGACGACGGCGCGCGCGAAGCTCGGCGCGGCGATCGGGTCGGCTTCGACGCGCGCTCGCGCGACGCGCGCGGCGACGCGTCCGCGTCCGCGCGCGACGGTCGTCCGAAACGTCGTTTCGGACGAATCGCCATCCGATTCATCGACGCCGCGACGACGCGCGCTCGCGTCGATCGCGCTCGCGCCGGCGCTCTTCGCGGCGTTCGACGTCGCGCCCGCGCGCGCGGCGACGGCGGAGGAACGCTTCGCGTCGGTTCGACGGGACGCGGTCGAGCTGATGCGCGCCGACGCGGACTTCGGGCCGACGCTCGTGCGACTCGCGTGGCACTCGTCCGGGACGTACGACCGGATGGGCAAGACTGGTGGGAGCGGCGGCGGGACGATTCGGTTTAAAGAGGAACTCGCGCACGGCGGGAACGCGGGACTGGATAAGGCGATCGCGAAGCTCGAGCCGATCAAGAAGCGGCACCCGGACGTGTCGTGGGCCGATCTCATCGCGTTCGTCGGCGTCGTGGCGATCGAAGAGATGGGCGGGCCGAAGTTGAAGTTTTCGTACGGTCGCGTCGACGAGATGGATCCCGAGGCGGTCACCCCCGACGGGCGCTTGCCCGACGCCGACAAGGGCGACGGCCCTGGACCGAAGACGAGGCAAGGCTTGCGCGACGTCTTCTACCGCATGGGTTTCGACGATCGAGAAATCGTCGCGTTGAGCGGCGCCCACGCCCTCGGTCGTTGTCACGCCGACGCGTCCGGTTACGTCGGACCGTGGAGCGGGACGCCGTTGCTGTTCAACAACTCCTACTTCGTCCTCCTCAAAGGCTTGAAGTGGGAGCCGAATCCGGACGCCAAAAAGTTCCAATACAAAGACCCGAGCGGCAACTTGATGATGCTTCCGAGCGACATCGCGCTCATCGAAGACGCCGACTTCAAGAAGTACGTCGACGTCTACGCCAAGAGTCAGAAGGTTTTCTTCGAAGACTTCGCCGCCGCGTTCGAAAAGCTCGAGACGCTCGGCACCAGCGGTTTAACCGCCCTCGGTTGAGCGCGCGTCGCTTCGCTCGCGTCTCGAGCACCCGGCGCGCGCGCGCTTCCTTCGTGTGATCGACGCACTTTTCTCTTCTCTCCCGCGCTCGTCTCGACGCGCGCGTCCAGTCCCGTCGCGTCGTCGAAAAACCACGGCACCCCTCGTCGCGTCGACGCGTCCAGTCCCGTCGCGTCAAAAAAAACATGGCACCCCTCGTCGCGTCGATCTCCGAGACTCGTCACATCGCGCCGCGCGCGCGCGTCATGCCCGTCGACGGCGCGCGCGCGCCGACGCGATGCGAAGTGTGCGATTGCGACGTTCCCGCGCGCTTGATGCCGACGCACGAGCGCGGCGCGCGGCATCGCGCCAAGCTGCGGACGCGCGACTCATTGACCTGGCGATGCGTCGCGTGCGATGCGTCGATGCCCGCGCGCGCGCGGTTCGAGCACGAGCGCACGAGGGCGCACCGCTCGAACGCGAGAGACGCGCGAGACGCGCTGTTAGGGGCGTATCGATGCGACGTGTGCGACGTGGACGTGCCGGCGTGCGGACGAGAGGAGCACGAGCGCGGCGCGAAACATCGAGCGGCGACGTTTCGACGAAGCGCGGAGGCGGGCGCGGAGGCGACGCCGAAGGAGACGCTGGTGCCGCGAGTGATCTCATCGGCGTCGGATTTGAAAAGCGCGTCGGTGGTGCTGAAATTGCCGATCGATGCGGGGGAGAAGGTGACGGTTTTGTTCGGCGCGTTCGGGCTCGTCCGAGACGATTTGGGCGATCGCGTGTTGGAGGAGCCGACGCTGAAAACGTTCGAGGGAGAGGTGAAGGAGGGAGGAATGCTGGAGGTGGAAAACGCCGTGTGTTTGAGAGATGATTGGGCGAAGGATTTGAAGGCGGGGGTGCACGACGTTTCACTCGTCTTCTCGTATCGAACGTATCAAGACGACGTCGAGTCGGGCGAGATTACGCTCTCGGTGCTCGTGCTGAGTCTTCGAGCGAGCGAAAGCGCGCAGGAGAGCGCAGAACGAATCGCGCTCGGGCCGACGAGCGCGTTCGCGTATCCGAAACAGCAGAAAAATTCGAGTTTGGTGAAGGGGTCGAAGAAAGTCGTCGATCCAGGCCCTTCGAAAGAGGTTTTAAACGCGAAGACAAAGTTCTTCTGGCCGACTCCACTTTCCTTTCCCACGGCTGACATTCGGAAAGCGCTCGACGGCGAGGAACCACAGGCATCTTCTGTTACTGAAATGCTAGAAACCGGACAAAAGTATCTTTCGAAGACGAATTACGCTCAGTTCTTTCGTCAGCTGCTCATGATGGAAGAAGTGCAGGCGACCAAAAACGTGAGATTGTACGATATGCACAACGTCGCGCTCTCGCAGACCAATTCCAAAGCCATGTATCGACTTTTCGTCCCAGGCCTCGCTGAAGCTCGTCCATCGGTGCTTCGTGGCGACTCGATCGTCGTCAATTTGTCCACGGCTAAAAGCTCATTTCGAGGGAAAGTTGAATTCGTGGAAGCTGAGCACATCGTGTGCCGATTTCATCCTGCTTTCACGAAAGCATACATCAATGGGGTCAAGGCTGACGTGTCGTTTGAAGTGTCGCGCACCGCGATAGAACTCATGCATGGCGCGATTAAAGACTCTCTGAAATCTTCGTCGTATGAGTCATTTTTGCTTCCAAAGTTTGGCGACGATCTCGACGTAGACGCGACTGGCAGATCAGATCTGAAAATGTTGAATCGGCGCTTAAACGAGGAACAAAAGCTCGCAGTTGCGAACGCGATGGCGCCGCGTTCACAATCTCCATTCATCATTTTTGGACCTCCTGGTACTGGTAAGACGACTACTGTTGTGGAGATAGCGGCGCAGATGTATAAAACTGGCGGAAGAGTCTTGTTGATGGCTCCAAGTAACGCGGCGTGTGACTTGTTCATCTCACGCGTCATCGAGCACGGTGGTGTTCCAAAGAGCGAAGCGTATCGCGTCTACAATTTCTCTCGAATGCCCTATCAGGTGCCATCGAAGCTCTTAGACGTCTCAAACTACGATAGTACTGCAAACGTTTTTTGTCCGCCGACTGTTGAGAGATTCATGCGAGCTCGAGTGGTTGCCATGACACCGATTACGGCGCAGAGACTCACGCGGACGTTTCGAGACTCTGGTGAGTACGGAAAAGGGAAAGCGAGGAAAGAGTTCATTTTATCGCCGGAGCGTCGCTTTGAAAATGTCATCATCGATGAAGCAGGTCATGCATCGGAGCCCGAACTTCTCACCGCCATCGTCAGCGTATTAGAGCCAAAAAAAGGGCGACTGGTTCTGGCCGGCGACGCCCGACAGCTGGGACCGCTGGTGCAAGCCAAGGAATCGAGAGCTTTGGAAGTCAGTATGCTCGAGCGTCTGTGCTTACCTCCGGCGCCGTACACTGAGACTCCGTATAGCGTTCGCGCGGACGGTACGTTTGAGCCAAGTAAAGTGTGCATGCTCACGAAAAATTATCGCTCGCACGCGTGCATCATCGAAATTCCGTCGAAGTTATTCTACTTTGACAGGCTGGAATGTTGTGCCGATCCCATGCGGACGAACATTTTCAAGGGATGGGAAGAGCTTCCGAATCCATCGTTTCCAGTCGTTTTCGACGGTGTCATGGGCGAAGAACTCCGAGAGGCGAATTCGCCATCTTGGTTTAATCCCGACGAGATACTTCGAGTGAGCTCGTGGATCACGAAAATTTTGGACCGAAAGAACACGGGTTTGACAGCCAAAGACATCGCCATCTGTACACCGTATCACAAGCAAAAATTGAAGATGATGAAACACCTCGAAGCGAAAAAGATTTCTGGAGTCACCGTGGGTTCGACTGAACTCTTGCAAGGACAAGAGTTTAGCGTAGTCATCTTATCAACCGTTCGCAGCGACACTGCCCATTTGAAGTTTGACGCTCGCCATCGCCTCGGTTTCATGGCGAATCCAAAGCGATTCAACGTCGCCGTGACGCGCGCAATGTCACTCTTGATCATCGTGGGTAATCCTCACATCTTGAGCCACGACGTGCACTGGAGGAGTCTCATCGATTACTGCCGGTTGAATGACTCGTATACTGGATGCGATTTCGATGGAAAACCGTCGGCGCCGATGGGCGACGAAGATGGAGACGAAACGCTCGCCGAGCGTCTCGATGAAATCGATCGCATGCTCAACGAAGAGGCGAACGCATCGTACGAGTTCGTGGATCCCCGCGACAACGAATGAAGCGATGAAACAGTGTACTGTACAGTAATCTACCCCCGCCATTGCGCGGGATGATAACAGCTCAATATGTATTGAAATTCCGAGAATGGTTGGGTACCATAGGACGTGTATACATACATATATTATCTTTTATACAAGATATGCACAGAATTCAAACTTAAACGGTCGGATATCACGATACGCGGAAACATCGGTTGACTCCGCGCCGCCCGGACGCGCGCGCGGCGCGAAGTGGCGCGCGACGGCGCGCCAAGACGTCGAGGTTAATTAAATTCACTATTTTACCCTCATACATTATTTTCGAAATCCCTAGTAATGCAATTAATGTATCATTGCGCACGGTAACTCAGTCCAGCGTGCCCTTGAGCCAGGGCTCGATACTGATATGATACCTCTAAAAACCACATTATATGTTAGTCACTTCCTCTCCATTCGCATTCAATTAGGGGGGGGCCCGAGGGAGGAACTGGGGGAATTACGTCGACACGTCATATCGGAGAGCACGGTCATCGCAAAATTGCCCGCGCGCGGAAGCCCGTCGTTCATCATGACGGACGCGTCGGCATCGGCCCCGGCGCCCTCGTCGATCAAGCAGCGCGCGCGCAAGGCGAGGGGCTCCGTCGAGCGATTCATACGAAGACTTCCAGTACCTGAAATTTATTGGGCGCGCGAGCGGTATCTCGAATTCAAAGGACCAGTGTGGATGGCCTACGGCGGGGCGGTGACGATGCACACGCTCGCTGCCTTGGCATTCATCGGGTCGTTGTTTTACTACGCGGACGAAGCGCGCTGGGTGACGGATACGATCATCAGCGACTCCACGGCGATCGCTGGCTACGACTGCGCGCCGTTGAGCCCGGATGAATTTTACGGGTTAAACTATACGTACGAAGAGTGTTTAACGAAGATAGTGCCATTGACAGAGAGTGCAATCGGCTTTGATATCGCCAATGCAGAGGCTATCGCCGCTGGAGGTTACCTGACACGTACTGACTATAGTAACGGGGGCACTATACCCTATAACTGCTCGGGGAGGAATTCGGTGTATTACAATCCGTTCGGTAGTGTTCAAGCCCATCGAGGTATTTGGCCAAAGCTTCCGGAATCACGTACGCCAGAAATTGAAACATACATCAATCAAGTTGTAAACAACGGCGACTGCAGGCAGGACCCACCATACCCGTCTGGCGTGACGTGCAACGCGGGCCAAATCAGGCGTTCCGGAGGTGGCAGCACCAATGGAATCGTCGGCGATTGCGAGACTTTTAACACCAGCGCGGCTCATTTCTTGCAGTTGTTCAACAAGACGATTGAATACGTCAATGGAGGCGACGTGTGCGAATTCACCAAGCACAACTTGCCGTACAAGTGTTTGAAGTCGAAAAGAATGACTGCTTTAGAAATGATTGGTCTGTCGAATAATAATGCTGGGCTCGTGATCACCGTGTTCCTTGCTACTTTACCCACCTTCATAGGCTTTTTCCGCAAAGCTCCAAAGGCTACCAATGAGAAAACCTGGATTGAAAAGTTATCTTTTCCTCCCGAATTTTACGACGAGGAGCCGCTCGAATTCGTGTCGAACACGCTGGTCGTTGGTTTCTTTTCGCTTACCATCTGTGCCGTCGGTGTAGGAACGTTTGCATGGTTTTACCAGTACTTTTCGTCGACTTCGCAGTACATCACCGATATTCAAATCACAGGTTCTTGGGCAATGCCTGGATACAACTGCACGCCGTTGACGACAGACAACCTCGGTTACGGTGTGCGATATACGTTCGACGACTGCAAGGCTGCTTTACAGGACATCACGGTGGATAATATTAATTTCGATCCCTGGCAGGGCGATCCATCCAACATGCCGAATCCGGTCCCAATCAAAGCGAAATATGTTCCGTTTAATGCATCCAAAGAAGGCGTTTCATCGCAAGCGTTTTGGGGCAAAGAACGCCCAAACGCTACGCTGACTCAATACAACGCGACGACCGATCTCGATCACTGGGAAGATCCGGCTTCGTTTCTCGTTGGAGGAAAACCCCAGTCGACTCGTATTCTAATCAATGCAACTTCCAACTCATGGACAGACGCACTCAAGGCGGATGCAGTCGAGGTGTGGAAAGCCATGATGGATGTCGCAGGCGACGAGGTGTGCCTTTTCACGAAGGAAAACTCGCCGTACGAGTGCAAAAAGTCAGGCCCGCCAGATACACTCACGCGCCTCTCTCTCTCATATGGTAACGCTCAGTTCATCGCCGCAAGCCTCATGTGGATATTGGCCATCATAATCAAGCGCCTCACCGCGAGCAATCCTCTAGGCTGGAAGGCACGTTTACCGATGGAGGACAAGTGGTTCCGAGTGACCGATCTGGACCTCGTCATGTCACCTATACGCACACTTTTAGTGTGCTTTGTTCTCGGGGCAGCCTCTTTGATTGTATTTGCGTTGCTCCTGCAGTTTTACGCGACTCAGGAGTTTACGGAAACGGTGGTAGAAAATGTCCTCGAAAAGGAAGGTTTCACGTGTCGTCCATTGAAGGACGCTATCTGGTATGGCAAAAATTGGACATACGATGAATGTTTAGCCAAAATCGAAGAACCATCGCTGACGAACTCGGGTTTAAGCGAGCTTGAGCAGTCCACGCCTTCATGGGGACCTGGCCAAGGGATATTGAGCTATAGTGACGCGGATTATGGGCGGCAGCCATCGGCTTACCTCCGTCCGTGGGGCAGATTTGGTCCTTCATACAAGTACTACGCAAATATGATGGGCACGGTGAACGCTACTTTCGACACCTTTTTTCAAAATCAGCAAACCAATTTTACCAACCACATCAGCGGAACAGTACATGGCTCCTTGATACTCACAACAGATGAATATAAAGCGGGCGGCATCGCGGTGAGCTATACGGCAGTGATGGATCGAAATGACGCGCTCGTCTTGAACACGTTCCGCACAATTTTTGATGAAATCGGTCGCGATCGAATGTGTGCCTGGACTAAAGAAAATTTCCCATACTCGTGTACACGGAAGTACAAGCTACCTCCGCTTCAAGTTTTGTCTCAAGCGGGTGGTAACGCCGCGTTTTTCTTCCTTTTGGTGTCCATCGCTTCAGTTGAGTTGTTGGCGATTGTCAAGACGCGCCGTGTGACCGTTGAAAATCTACTCGCGTTTTCTTAATCATGACGGTTGGGACGTCGTGTTTTACGTCAAGGGTCTGGCTCGTACCGGGAAATCTACCATCATCACACAAGGCTTCAAAAAGTTCTACGATCAAATCGACGTCAAAACCATCTCGAATAAAATCGAGCCCGTCTTTGGTCTGAGCGCGTGCACGGGCGGGTTTCTCTGCATAGGACCCGAAATAAAAGCAAATTTCACGCTATCCCAGTACACTCTTTTTTCAAAAAAAAATATTAAGTTTTAAGTAGCATTGCGGCCGCGCCTGGGCCTGAAGCCGATGGTCATTTCGGTTTCAAACCATGATCGCCGAGTCGTGAAACAGGCACGCCGAGCTCGACGTCCTGTGTATCGGCGGTCACGTCTCTAGTGCACTCGAAACACCGGACATGGTGACATCGGCCGAGTCAAGCGGAGTTCACCAAACGTAAA
>Ga0257114_1001779_pt1 | contig 14831 bp, 12 predicted proteins | sample SI112_10mmetaG_FD_190149 | JGI IMG/M metagenome (GOLD analysis project Ga0257114, IMG submission 190149) | Marine microbial communities from Saanich Inlet, British Columbia, Canada - SI112_10m | ecosystem: Environmental > Aquatic > Marine > Inlet | place: Canada: British Columbia | collected...
CGACTGGGAATTTGAACTGGGCCAGACCTATATGGAAGGTGGCTGGGATACCGGTGATCAGGACCTGAGAGCGTTATTGGGTCTGCTACGCACTAACTTTTCCCCAAAAGGCGTCAAAAAGTGGTATTCCCCTTTGATAAGGATGTACCAGCAATATAACAAGGTCACCAGAAATTATCGCAACATAGCTCATCACTACGATACCGAAGAATCTGTTTTTCTCATGTTTCTCGATCAGGAAATGTACTATTCCTGCGCCTATTTCAAAAATGAAAATGACACACTGGAACAGGCCCAGCAAAATAAGGCTTCTTTGATCGCACGCAAATTATTACTCAAACCGGGAATGAAAGTTCTGGATATTGGCTGTGGCTGGGGTAGCCTGGCTTTTCATCTGGCAAAACATCATGGCGTACAGGTCACCGGCATTACTCTTTCAAACGAACAGCTACGTGTTGCTCAAGACGAAGCCAAGAAACGTAATTTAGACGACCTTGCCACTTTTAAACTGGCTGACTATCGTGAGCATCACGAACACTATGAGCGCATTGTCAGTGTTGGCATGCTGGAGCATGTTGGTATTCGCGATTTACCCAATTACTTTGGTCATGTCCATGACATGCTCACTGATGATGGCGTTGCCTTAATCCATACAATTGGCAACAAAACTGTCCCCCTGGAAACCAACCCCTGGATAGATCGGTATATTTTCCCTGACGGCAGAATTCCTTCTCTTTCTGAAACAAGCATTGGTATCGAAAAAAGCAGACTGATGCTGACCGACCTTGAAATCTGGCGCATGCATTACGCCTGGACCTTGCGGGCGTGGCTTACAAGATTCACCGCGCACCGGGAAGAAATTCTTGCGACAAAAGATGAGACCTTTTTCCGTATGTGGACATTTTATCTGGCAATATGCGATATAAGTTTTGAGTTTGCCAACCTTGTGGTTTTCCAATGTCAGTTGGCTAAAAAACATGGTGTGGTGCCTCTTACCAGGGATTATCTTTATTCCCACCAGCCCTGAAATTGTAATTAGCAATCTTGCTTGTCCCGCTATAAACTTCTGACACTGAAATCATAAGAGGAATGAAGACGTGCTCTGTCCGAAATGCCATTCTGTAATGCAGGAACACAAAGTGCTCACTCAATCCGGCGAAGTCGCCATTGATAAATGTGAACGCTGTGCAGGCCTCTGGTTTGATCTGGGTGAAGCTGATAAACTGAAATATGAATGGACCTCGGTTACGCTTGATGATGGCGATGAAAACATCGGCAAGATTTATAACGAAATCACCAATATTCATTGCCCGCGTTGCATGAAACCTATGGAATCCGTTAATGACACCAAACAAGCTCATATCCGGTATGAAGTATGCGAAGAACATGGTGTTTTTATGGATGCCGGGGAATTTTCAGATTTCAGGGAGATCACCCTGAAAGAAGCCTTTGATCATATTCTTGATGTTTACAGAAATAGCAATAAATCGGGCTCTTCTGATGCCGGCGATCTCCCCATTGATGACGGTTCGAAAACAGGGTAACGCTGAATTAAGCTGATTCCCGGGTTGGCTCTATAAGGCCTATTTTAACCTACTCTATTTTCTCCCATCGAGACTTCCATTTTTTTACCAGAAAGGCGATGATTGTGTCCCGGAGAATACACTTGCCGGATAAATACAGTTCCCACTAAATCAAAAGTTAATAAAAATAGTCGACGACTATTCCTGATTTCGGAGTTTTAGCAATGAGCGACAGGAAAAACCCATTTCCCTTACCGACTGATATCGGACATGTCCCTGGCGCCGAGAACTGGGGCGAAATGTATCCTTATTATACGAAGGTGCAGCCTGAAGATGACGAGCGCTTCTGGTTCTATAATTCCATGCATTTTTCCGAGCCAATGTCAGCTTTTGACATGATCACTGCAGAGTCTGCCTATCATGCCATGGGCGCCTATGTGAACCGGGTCTTTGCTTTTCCCACAGGCAAGGGGATTGATTACCGCTGCATCAACGGCCGAATTTATATCACAGCCAATACCGCGACTGATCCGGAGGAAATCCAACAGCGCCTTGCTATTTTCCAGGAACGGGCCGGCCACTATTATGAAAACTGGGATGAGATCTATGTCCAGTGGGAAAAGCGTATGGGCCAGCTCATCAAGGAAATGAATGCCATTAAAATACCGGAGCTGCCTGAATTTGAAGACGAAGCTGTAGTCAAGGAAGCCAAAGGCATTGCCCAGAATCATTATCTGCGTGAAACCTACAATGAGGTTCTGGAAAAATATTCCATCATGTGGCAGCACCATTTCGAAATGCTGATGCTGGGTTATGGTGCCTATGTAGTGTTCTTCCAGTTCTGCAAGCAGGCTTTTCCGGAAATCACCGACCAGACTGTGGCGCGCATGGTGGCGGGTATTGATGTACTGATGTTCCGCCCCGATGACGAACTGAAGAAGCTGGCAAAACTCGCAGTAAAGCTGGGCATCGAGGATGTTTTCACTTCAGACGGTAACCCGGATGTCATCCTTCCTGCTGTTGAAGCCAAAGGCGATGCCGGCAAACAGTGGCTCGACGCGCTCGCAGAATCCAGAGATCCCTGGTTTAACATCAGCATCGGTGACGGCTTTTATCATTTTGAACGCAGCTGGAATGATGACCTGGCAGTTCCACTCTCTGCCCTGCCTCACTATATTGAACTGGTCAAGAAAGGGGTCAGCCTGGAACGGCCAACTGAAGAATTACGTGCCGAACGTGAGAGAATAATCAGTGAATATCGGGACCTGCTAAACACTGATGAAGAAAAGGGAGCTTTTGATCAGATGCTGGCCGTTAGCCATCTTGTTTTTCCTTATGTAGAAGACCACAAGTTTTACTGTGAGCATTGGCTGACCACCAGTTTCTTCAACAAAATTCGTGAATTTGGCGACCTGCTTGAGATGCATGGCATCATTGAAAAAAGCGATGACATTTTCCAAATGCACCATACGGAAGTAAATCTTACTCTGGGAAATCTGATGAATAGCTGGGCTGCTGGCTCCAGACCGGTGAACCAGGGTTACTGGCCGCCGATTATTGCCGAACGCAGACGTATGCTTGAGGTACTCAAGGAATGGCAGGCACCGCCAGCTATAGGCCCTATGCCAGATAATATAGAAGATCCAGCCCTGCAAATGCTTTGGGGTATTACTACCGAAACCCTGCACAGCTGGGCTGCACCATCAGTTGAAAATGAGAATGAAATTCGCGGCTACGCTGCCTCAGCAGGCTGCGTGGAAGGTGTGGCAAGAGTACTACGCGGCATCACTGATTTCGGGGAAATAAATGAAGGGGAGATTCTTGTCTGCCCAATTACTCATCCAAGCTGGAGCCCGCTGTTCAGCAAAATCGCAGCAGCAGTGTCGGATATTGGCGGCACCATGTCCCATATGGCTATTGTCGCCCGCGAATACGGCATGCCCGCTGTAGTAGGCACCGGCGAAGCCACCAAGCGCATTAAGAATGGTCAGCGCATACGGGTTGATGGGGATAGTGGGGTTGTTACGATTCTTGAATAACCGGATAAAAGATAAAGGAAAAAGGATAAAGGAGTGCGGTTTACTTATATCCTGAAAGATTAATCCCTTTTTCCTTTATCCTTTATCCATCTAAAACACTCCTCTACATTTGAAGAACACATGAATTCCGAAAAACATATACTTTGGTTCAAAGACATTTCCCTTACCGACCGGCCCCGCGTAGGCGGAAAAGGAGGTAGTCTGGGTGAATTATGCAACGCTGGCATTCAGGTTCCTGATGGCTTTGTGGTCACTACTGACGCATTCATTGATTTCCTGGACTTGCTTGACGCACAACATGGGATTCGCCAACAAATAGCAAACCTGGATCCTGAAGACCACAAGGTAATTGACCAGGTAACCGCAAACATAAGGAAGCTGGTAGAACAGGCCCCCCTGCCCCCGGAACTGATCCAGCATCTTAGCGACGCTTACCAGACCATTGGTGCAGATACGCCAGTTGCAGTGCGTTCAAGTGCCACCAGCGAAGATAGTGAAGAAGCCAGTTTTGCCGGATTACAGGACACTTACCTGTGGCAAAAAGGAGACGCGCAATTACTGGATTCAGTCAGGAAGTGCTGGGCCAGTCTCTATAATCCTGAATCCGTTGCCTATCGACTGCGCCTGGGCCTGCCTGAAGACCAACTGGCAATGGCCGTAGTGGTGCAGATCATGGTCAATTCCCGCTGCTCCGGTGTCATGTTTACCCGCAGTCCGACAAGCGGTGACAAATCTGTAATCACCATAGAGGCTAGCTGGGGTCTGGGTTCCAGTATCGTCAGTGGCGAAGTGACACCTGATAAATTTGTTGTTAATAAAATCACCAGTGAAATCAGTAACAAGAATATTGCCAGCAAGGCCATTGAACATCTCCCTGATGAAAACGGTGGCATCATTGAAATGCCTGTAAGTGAAGAGCGACAAAAAATCACTTGTCTTAGCAACGAAGAATTAAAGGAACTGGTTAGTATCGCCAGACGCGTGGAGAAACATTATGGCTGCCCACAGGATGTCGAATGGGCCTTACCTCACGAAAAGGATCTTCAGGGCGAGGGTGTTCTGCTACTGCAAAGCCGTCCCGAAACCGTATGGGCCCTGAAAGACAAGGCCCCGGTTGCCAAACCTGCCGCCCGGGCTTTTGATCACATTTTTAATGTGATGGGAGGTCAGAAGAAATGAGTTTAAGCCATGAAGATGTTCAGGAAATCCTGCTTTTATTAGATGATACCGAATACGACGAACTCACTCTTGAAACGGATCGCTTTACCCTCTGCCTTGTGCGTAGCGCTGACAAGAGTGGCTGGGTTCAGGAGACAGAGACAAGAGGCAAGAGACAAGAGACAAGGCTTGCTTCGTTAGCAGCCAGTGAGGAACAAAGTGAGCCTGTTGCCACTGAGGAAGGCTTGCTCGATGTGCGCGCGCCTATGGTAGGAACTTTTTACAGCTCCCCGAAACCCGGTGCAGAACCTTTTGTTACTGTGAACTCATCTGTCAAACCCAATACCGTGATTGCTATTATCGAAGTAATGAAACTGATGAATTCAATCCCTGCCGGCGTCAGCGGTGAAGTCATGGAATTTCACGCGGTGGATGCGCAGTTTGTAGAAAAAGGTCAGCTGCTGATGCGGGTGAGACCATCTGAATGAATCCTGTTAAAAATATAAACCGCCTGTTGATTGCCAACCGGGGTGAAATTGCCGCCCGCATAATTCGTACTTGTCAGAAACTTGGCATAGAAAGCGTACTTGCTTCCTCCCAGGCTGACCTGGATTCCCTCCCTGCCAGACTGGCTGACCAGGTCATCAATATTGGCCCACCGCCGTCATTACAAAGTTACCTGAATGTTGAGGCTGTCATAAAAGCAGCTGTGCAAGTAAAAGCCGATGCCATCCATCCCGGTTATGGTTTTTTATCCGAGAATGCCGCTCTGGCAAAAGCCAGTGAAAAAGCCGGCATCATTTTTATCGGTCCTACTATTGAGCAATTAGATGCTATCGGAGACAAACTCAAAGCCCGGGAAAATGCGCTTGCTGCTGACCTGCCACTGGTACCAGGCGGAGCCGTGGCCGATGCAGGAGAAGCCGAAAAACTGGCTGCAGAAATCGGCTATCCGGTATTGATTAAAGCCGTTGGTGGCGGTGGCGGTCGTGGTATGCAGGTAGTTCATGACGAAAGCACCCTCGCTGCATCCATGACCCTGGCACGAGCGGAAGCTGAAAATGCCTTTAACGATGAGCGCCTGTATCTGGAATGCTTTGTAGAACGTGGAAGGCATGTAGAAGTTCAGGTACTTGGTGATGGAGACAACATCATACATTTGGGCACACGCGACTGCTCCATTCAGCGCCGTTATCAAAAGCTGGTCGAGGAAGCCCCGGCGCCTGATCTGGACCCGGCACTGAGAGAGCATATGGAAAATGCTGCTGTCGCATTCGCAAAACACCTGCGCTATCGCGGTGCCGGCACTGTAGAATTTCTTGTTGATACCCAAAGAGCGAGCTTTTATTTTCTGGAAATGAATGCCCGCATCCAGGTGGAACATCCCGTAACCGAAGAAATTACCGGACTCGATCTGATTGCACAGCAAATTCGTATTGCTGAAGGCAGGCCTCTGGGAATGAGTCAGGAAGAGGTCTGTTTTAACGGACATGCTATTGAATGTCGTCTCAATGCCGAAGACTGCATGAATAATTTTCAACCCAGTCCAGGTACTGTGAGCGCTGCTCAGTTTCCTGCAGGCCCCGGCATCAGAATAGACAGTCATATTGAAACCGGCAGTGTCGTACCTCCCTACTATGACTCTTTGTTAGGAAAATTAATTGTCTGGGGAGAAGATAGAGCCACAGCAATGAGCTTACTAAAAAAGGCGCTTGAGCACTGTCAGATTGACGGCATTGAAAATAATATAATTCTACATCGGGCTATTATGGCCTCTGAAGAATTCACCCAAGGCGCTGTAGATAGCCTGTTTTTGAACAAGTTGCTGGAAACTGTATCGCTGGAGAAGACTACCAATGGCTGAATTAAAACTGGTCGATGTCAGTATCCGCGATGGCAACCAGAGTTTGTGGGGCATGACCGGCATGGGCACCAAGCAGATTATGCAGGTGGCGCCTCTCATGGAACGGGTTGGCTTTCGTGCCATCGATTTTACTTCCAGTACTCACATGGCAGTGGGTGTGCGTTATCACCAGGATGATCCCTGGGAACGCATTCGTCTGATGCATCAGGCACTACCAACAGTGCCTTTGCAATTTATTTCTACAGGCTTTCGCTTCATCTCCTGGGAGACTGCTGACCATGATTTCATGCGCCTGGCCTACCGCACTCTGATGAAAAATGGCATCGGCCGATTTGTACTGCTTGACCCCATGCACGACATGGATGCGCTGATGCAGGTAGCCCGCATTGTGAAAGAAGAAGGTGATGCAGAAAATATGGCGGCACTGACCTTCACCCTGAGTGATGTCCATGACGATGCTTTTTATGCAAATTGTGCCAGGCAAATTGCGGCTTCCGGTGATTTTGATCTACTCTATATTAAAGATCCTTCAGGACTGCTTACCCCGGAAAGAGCGCGCACGCTGATTCCCGCAGTGAAGAAGGAAATTGGCAAACTGCCACTGGAATTGCATTCCCATTGCACCATTGGCTTATCACAGTTCAATTACATAGTAGCTGCCGAGCTTGGTATTGATGCCTTGCATGTGGCGGTTGGCCCCCTGGCGCATGGTTCTTCCCTGCCCTGTGCATCACAAACCATCGCTAATCTGAAAACCCATGGTTATGAGGCTGATGTTAATGAGCAAGCCCTCAAGGCTATGGAAGATTATTATTTCGCACTCGCCAAAGCAGAAGGTTTACCGTCAGGACAGCCTCAGGCTTACGATGCGTCCTACCTGCGCCACCAGGTGGCCGGCGGTGTCCTCACCACCACAAGACGCCAGTTGAGCGAACTTAATCTTGAACATAAATTTGATGAAGTGATGGCAGAAGTTGAACGCGTACGCGCCGAATTAGGCTCTCCCATCATGGTTACCCCCTTCCCGCAAATTGTGACTACTCAGGCGATGTTCAATGTCATGGGAGAGGAGCGTTACGAACAGATTCCCGATCAGGCTATTCGCTATGTTCTGGGACGCTTTGGTCGACCTACTGCCCCTGTTGATCCAGAGGTATTGGACAAAATCATGTCATTGCCGCGCACCAAGGAAATTGAAAAAGAACCCATCACCATGACCTTGAAGGAAAGGCGCAAGCGTTTTTCAAAAAGCATGTCTGATGAGGAGTTTTTGCTGCGTGCGGTGATGCCCGAAGATCAGGTCGATGCCATGCGCACGCGTGCGCCGCACCAGTTGCACTACAACCCTGAAATTGCACCAATACTGAAATTGTTAAAAAGGATGAAGGAAAAAAAGCAGACCTCATATTTTGAGGTAAAGCAGCCCGATTTTTCCCTCACCCTGCGTCAGAGTCGTAAATCCTGAATTCTGTATTCTGCATTCTGTATTCTGTATTCTGTATTCTGTATTCTTAAAGTAGTTTGAATAACAGATAAACAAGCAGACCTAGTTGCCCACTGGCTCAATCCTGAGCAGCAAGCCATCATCTTCATCAGTGAGTAAATACAGCCTGCCATCAGGACCTTGCTTCACATCCCGAATTCGCTGCCTGAGATCGCCTAACAAGGCTTCTCTGTTGATTTCCTCCATGTTGTCATTGAACTTGATTCTTTGTAGTAGACCAGTCCCGGGAATCTGACCAACCTGCATACCGCCAACAAAAAGATCCCCTTGCCAGGCGGGAAAATCATCTCCCGTATAAAAGGCCAGCCCGGTCACTGAAATACCAGGCATCCAGAACGCCATGGGATTCTGCGCGCCTTCCATCTGAAAATTACTGCTGTGCCAGCCGCCACCATAAGAGATGCCAAAACTTACCAGTGGCCAGCCATAGTTGCCGCCACGTTGCACAAGATTGACTTCATCTCCTCCATTTGGACCCATCTCCGCATTCCAGATTTCACCCGTTTCCTGATTCAGGGTAATGCCGGTGGGAGTGCGGTGACCATAACTATATATTTCCGGCAGGAAACCTTCGCGACCGACAAAAGGGTTATCTGCGGGAATATTTCCTTCCGGTGTCAGTCTCAGAATCTTGCCTTTCTGACTCATTGTTTCAAAACTGTCTGAGTTGTCCGTGGTGACATAGACACCGACATATAACATGTCATCGGGTCCAAACAGTAAACGCACCCCATTGGTGGTACCTACTTCGCCAACAAAAATATCCTGTGTGTTCTGAATAGCATTGCCATCCCAGCGTCCGCGCGCCACAGCAATTGCCTCAGTATCTCCCGGCATGACTTTGTTATAGCTCATATAGATATAGGGCTGATTGGTAAAATCAGGATGGGTGGTGATATCCAGCAATCCCTTGTAGCGACTTACCACGGCGCCAGTCGGCGCGCCCGGAACGGGGTCATCAAGCATCACGTCGTTGACCATGCGGCGAATTGTCCCTGAATTTTTTTCTGTCACCAGGGCGCTGCCATCAGGTAACCAGGTAATACTCCATGGGTGATCCAGACCTCTGGCAAGCACCCTGACCCGAATATCCATACCAGCTGCAGTATCGTAATAAAACGGACCAGCGCCTACAGGATCAATGTGCAAACCATCCGCCCGCTGCGGAGCATTTTCAGCTGCCAGTACGCCTTGCTGGACAATAAGCACCAACAACATACTTTTGAATGCTGTGTTAAACATAGTACTAATATCAGTACTGAAATAAGTGCTGACAAAACGCGAGCTAATAGAGTATTTCATTTCCTCTCCCTCGACCTGCAGACCAGGCCATTGTTTCACTATCAAAAAAATCAAAACAGGTATGATTTTACACAATTCAGAATTTCTGACCATAGAGGTGCTTGCCAATTGCTGGCAAGGGTTTACTCAGGAGTTGGGGATGATCTGCAGGAATAGCTCTGGGAAAACTACTCACTTTGAGCTTAAAAGCCTATTCCTGCTGAACTTTCAGCGTTCAGTGACACTTTTTGTAAAGAGAAGAGATTCAGATGTGAAATACTATTCAGTATCAAGAACTACCTGTTCATCGGGGTGTTTCTCGATGATTACCTGTCCAACTCGCAAATCTTCGATATCCACGACGGTAATGGTGTAACCACCAATGGCGATTGAATCCTCTGGTTCCGGCATACGTTCAAGTTGATTCATTAACAAACCTGACAAACTGTTAGCTTCCAGCTCGTTAGGTATTTTTATACCTATAATACGTTCAACATCGCTCAGGGAAACCAGACCATTTGCTTCCCATTTTCCTTCTGCAAGTTCAATGATAGGTACAGCGGACTCAGGGCTATCGGTTTCATCTTCGATTTCCCCGACAATTTCCTCGATCAAATCTTCCAGAGTGATGATGCCCATGAATTCACCGTATTCATCCACCACAAAAGCCATGTGCGCACGCAGGGATCGCATATCCTCGAACAATGTCGACACCCTTTGTGACTCAGGTACGACCAGCGGAGGGCGACAAAAACGTACCAGATCGTTCCAGGGCTCCTGCTCTCCATCCAGCAGAGCAGAATAAACATCATTCGCCAGAAGCAAACCTACAATTTCATCATTATTCGAACTATCCAGAACCGGGAAGCGGGAATGACTGGTTTCTCTTATTTTCCTCAGGTTTTCGGCTGGCTCATCACTAATGTCAATAACATCCACAGAATTTCTGGGGATCATTACCCGGCCAATAAAACGCTGATCAAATTCAAACAGGTTATGCAGCATATCGGCTTTATCATTTTCCAAAGCACCGTGTTCTTTTGAGGTTGCCACCATGCCCTTGAATTCATCACTGCTGAACACTTCAGCATGGGTTGCCTCTTCCACACCAAACAGAGAGAGTAAGGAGCCAGAAGACCAGTTCAACACCCAGTTAAGTGGATAGACCATTAAATAGGTCAGATGCAATGGATAGGAGATCCATACCGACACCAACTCTGATTTTCGTATGGCAAACGTTTTTGGAACCTGTTCACCCACGACAATATGCAATGAGGAGAAAATCAAAAAGCCTACGATGAAAGCCGTCGTATGCAGGGCAGCATCCGGCACGCCCATCCAGTGAAAAGCAGGTTCAAGTAAGGCAGCTACGGCCGGTTCACCGACCCAGCCAAGACCCAGCGAGGCCATGGTTATACCCAGCTGACAAGCAGCAAGATAGGATTCCAGATTGGCCTGAATTCTCAATGTTAACTTGGCCGCAGCACTGCCATTATTTGCCATTGTTTCAATACGAAACCCTCTGGCTTTAACCAGAGCGAACTCTGCCGCAACGAAAAAACCGTTGGCTGTTAACAAAATAACAATCGCTACCAAACTACCTGATAAGTCCACTTAACACTTCCTGCTTTTCTGCTTTTGGATCCTGCCGGGAATATCCTGCTCAATTTTCGCCGGGGCGCGTATTCTACAGTGTATTACTGCTTTAGACAGAAATAATATTACGTGGGTTCAGGCCTTTGCAACACTCTGATAAGTATGTAAGCCCCGTTATCATTGAATAATGAAATACCAGAGGGAACAAAGTATAGTACGCAACAACATTTTTTATTGGAGTTAGCACCTGTCAATGACACAGCAAATTACTGAAAAACTCAGACACACAAAAGGATTTGTTTTCGATATGGATGGCACCCTCATCCTGGGCGACAAGAAAAACAATAATATGAATACCTTGCCTGGTGCAGCTGACTTTATAAACCTGCTGAAGGATAAAGGCATACCCTATGTGGTGATGACCAACGGCACCGCACGTTCGCCGAAAGACTATGTGAAAGTGCTCAGTGATGCTGGTATTCCAATGGATAACAATACCATGATGACCCCCAGCAGTGTTGCGGCTGACTATCTGGTGAAGCAAGGTTATAAACGCATTATGGTGCTCGGCTGTCCTGGCGTATGGGAGCCCCTGGCAGATCTGGGACTGGAAGTTGTGCTTTCCAGTATCGACAATCCCGGTCCTGTAGATGCCGTCTATATCGGCTGGTATCGGGAGTTTGGCTTCAAGGATATTGAAAATGCCTGGATTGCTGTGCGCGATGGCGCCGGGTTGTATACCGCCTCCGATGTCCCTTTCTTTGCCACGGCTAATGGTCCTGGTATTGGCACTTCCTGCGCTCTGGCCGCGGCATTAAAACCGTTAACCGGAAAAGACGCAGTAGTACTTGGCAAACCGTCTCGCTATGCCATTGAAGCTGCCGCAAGACATCTGGGCCTTGCCGTGAATGAACTTGCAGTAGTGGGTGATGACGCAGACCTGGAAGTGCCTATGGCAAAGGACAATGGGGCACTTTCTATTTATGTGCATACCGGCACAGGCGGTCCCAATGCCTTTGATGAACGAGACGAATCCACCTGGCCGGAAATATCTGTAGCCAATGTCGGTGCGTTGATGGCACTTTACCAGGACGGTGAATAAACCTCTTCCACCAAGTCCGACTCGTGTGCTGTTGGTGAATCCAACAAAATACCTGGGCAATTTTTTGCTAGCCGGTGGCCTGATGCAAGCCTATGCAGAATATTGCCAGAGTCAGCATATTGAATTGAAAATTGTTATTGATGAAAGTTTTCGCACACTTTGTGAAAACAGTTTTCCAAACGACTGTCTTATTTATTTTCCCCGTAAAAAAATAGGCCAGGCAAATTTTCTGAAAAAAATAGCCTTGTACTGGCAATGTCTAAAACAGATTCGCTCCTTCAAGGCTAACCTAGCCTTTAATATTGAAGAAGATTCCGCCACCAATCACCTGACCCGTTTTTCTGCCGCAGATTTTAAACTCGGCTGTAGTTCAATACGCCACAAAAAAAATTATGACCACGTCCTACCTCTGCGCTTTGAAAACCGGCCATTGGAAGTAGCCCACCGCTGGCACAGTTACTATGACGTATTCGCGGCATTGAACATGCCAGAGCCTGAAAAAGCTTATATCAAACTGACATTGGATGACTTATCTGCGCCCTTGCAAGAAAAATTGCAGCAGGCAGGATGGCAACCCGATCGACCCACCATTGCCTTGCATGCAGGCGCTACCAAGGAATACAAAAAGTGGCCGCTGTCTCATATGGCGGCCTTGATCGAAAAAATTATCGCTGAAGGATTGCAAGCTGTCTTATTGGGAGCAGGTGGCGCTGACCAAGCCGCTAATAGTGAAATTGTGCAAAAACTTGATAATTATAAGCTCAACGCACGCCCTGTTGATCTATGCAATAAACTCTCATTGACTGAACTCGCGCAATTTTTACAGCAGTGTGACCTCATGGTGGGTAACGATAGTGGTCCATTTCATCTGGGATCTGCGATTGGTGTAAAAGGTATTGTCTTATGGGGGCCAACTAACAAAGACATCTGGGGCCCACTGGAAAAAAACAGCGAAGTGGTATGCGGAAATTTCACCTGTGATCCTGCCTGTAACAAGGGCCATTGCCTGCATCAACATCGTTGTCTACAGGAAATTTCACCGGATCAGGTGTTTGAGAAAGTGAAGGCTAAATTGGCCCCCTAAAATCCTTGACGAGCTCTGAATACTCCCAAAAAATGTCTGCAAGCAGCATCATAGAAAAATTATTACCCACAAACGAGATATCCAATTTCTGCTTTTCTTCTGCCATTTTTTGACTCTTTTGCCTTTCTTTTTTTCCTTAGTTTATGAACTTTTTAATAATCAGATTGCCTTAGAATTACACTCAGGCACTAGAAAGAAAAATTTGTATTTATTGATCAAGACAGAATTAAAATGCGCGTATTAAAACTCTACAACGTTAATGATTTTGAACAGCTGGAAAGGCCCGACAAATATCGTGGCTGTACCTTAAATTCTCCCGCCCAGGAAATACTGACTGATTTTAACTACAACCATCCCTATGTTGTAGAGTCGACAACCAGCGCTGTTGAAACAGAAGCCATGATGAAGAGAGCCCATGTCAGGCTAAAATTTGTTATCGACAAAGAAGAGCGTTTTCTGGGAATTATTACCCTGACCGACCTGGGTCAGGACAACTTACAAAAATATGTCGATGCAGGTTTTGAACTGGAGGATATAAGCGCCGCACAAATCATGACACCAAGATCAGCCTTAAAAGCCTTTAATTATGATGAATTGGCTGAGTCCACCATTTGTGATGTACTCACTTCTTTGCAGATGACAAACCTGCATCATTGCCTGGTGTTTGATAAATCCAACCGAGTCATTCGTGGATTGCTTTCCGCCAGCGATTTCGCCAAGAAGCTCGACATTCCCTTGCCCAGTGACGAGATACCGACCTTTGTCACTCTCTACAATATCCTCGTTGAACGAATAAACACTCCCAAAATAAAGGCGGGCTGATCCTTCTCTAAACACTAAAATCGGCAGCTGATGGAGGTTTTTGTGTTATTGATTGTGTACATAAAATAAGTCACATCAATGAAAGCGGGGTAGAGAGAGACAGAGTAGAACTGAATCATGGCAAGCGCGGATAGAAGCAGAGAGGACAAGCGTTGCTCGTTATTTAGTATTATCAGTCATGCCACTTCTTCATGGATACCTTGCAACAAAGCCTGGCCTTTATTGTCTGCAACACTCACTAGTACAGCGACTAATGCAGATACCAGAAATGCTGGCAAAAGCACGTCAAGAGCACCAAGATAAGTCACCCCATTTTGCCATCCCAGTGCCAATAACAGAGACGGCACCGCAAACTTGAACAGGATAGTTGAAAGAAACCCGGCCACCATAGCGCACTTGGCCCCAAGCGCTGTGAGTTTTGACCAGCACAAACTAAGTATCACCACCGGGCAGAATGTGGCAGCAATTCCGGACCAGCCAAAGATAATAATCCAGAACACCCCGTTTTCAATATCGTAAAGCAGGATGCCCATGCCGATAGCAAAAGAAATAAGCGCGAGAATCAGCGTTACTTGCTGACTCAGTTTTACCAAAGCAGCATCTTTTATTTCCGGATGACGAGTCTTTTGCCAGTAATCGCGAACTGCGGAACTGGAGGCAATGACCAACAGGGAATCTATAGTGGACATGATGGCCGAGAGCACCATGGCGATATAGACCCCGGCAAAAAATGGCAGCAGCAGAGCCTGGGACATATAGGGGAGAATATTATCCTGATCAAAACCAAGATCAGCGTCCGTAAATAGTCCTCGCCCTACTAGCCCAATCATTACCGCACCGGTATCTGCCAGAAGAGTC
>Ga0257114_1001786_pt1 | contig 14816 bp, 13 predicted proteins | sample SI112_10mmetaG_FD_190149 | JGI IMG/M metagenome (GOLD analysis project Ga0257114, IMG submission 190149) | Marine microbial communities from Saanich Inlet, British Columbia, Canada - SI112_10m | ecosystem: Environmental > Aquatic > Marine > Inlet | place: Canada: British Columbia | collected...
CGTCTGGGGATTTGGTGATGAGAAGCGAATAGTTAAACTGTAAGTTGAACCTACAACATCACAGCCAGGCGGATGATCTCAGGGCTCGTTTTAAAGTACCTGAATGGAGAGTGTTTTGTCATTCGCGGATTCTACAAATACACCCGGCTCGCTTCAACCGAGTTTAATCTGACAGTACCGCCGTGAACCTCGCCGAACGCCATGTCAGCAGGCAGCTGCGGTTGGCTTATCTCGCGCCGGAGGTGCTGAAACGCTTGGTTTACAAACGTGACGCCGTCGCCGTAACCGAAATCAACCTCAGTAATTGTGCAGCACTGCCGTGGGCAGAGCAGGCGAAGGTCGCCTTTGATGATGCAGAGCAGGGTGACGCCTGAATAACACGAACGGCCCAGACCGGACCTTGGTGGGTCGCGCAGCTAAAGGCAGGTCTGAGCCCAATGTGCAAGTTTTCTGCGATGCGGCGAATGTCAGCTTCCGTGAAACTTCGATACCCAGAACTTGTTAGCCCTCTCAACCACTCACCGGTGTCCAAGATCGACGCCCGAATGTAGCAATGCACCAATTGAAAATAGAACCACGCAAGTGGGGCCACCCTTTTCAACTATGCTTACGTTGCTCGTAGGTCATCCAGATTTTTCGAGCAAACGCAGAAGGCCCACAACCTGTTCTCCTTGCAAATTCACATGGTTACACATGAGTTCCTGAGCCCTTTCTGCATCGCCAGCCGAAAGCGCAGCTAAAACTCCAATATGTTCTTCAACTGATTTTTCCATGTAGCCGGGTAAAGTTGAAACATGATGTCGAAAAGGAAAGGTTATCGGTCGTGCCGTAGAGAGCTGATCTTGCAATAAACGGTTCTTGGAGCCCTTTATGATCGCGTTATGAAAAGCCATATTAGCCGAATTGAACGCGGTGATGTGTAATGTCGAAACGGCTTTTTGGCAAAGCGCGTTTGCGTCCTGGGCATCTTTCAACACGTCATCCGAAATGCGTTGTGCTGCAAGGCGGGCGGCGATCCCCTCCAACTCGGCCACGACCAAAAAGGAATCAAGCATATCCGAGGCACTGTGTTTTGCAACGAGAACACCGCGTCTTCCAAGGTCTTCAACAAGGCCAATTGAGGCCAGCTGGCGGAATGCTTCACGAATTGGGGTGCGCGACACTCCAAACTCTTCAGCCAGTTCTCTTTCGTCAAGCCTTTGACCCGGCCCGCGGGTGCCATCCACAATTTGCGTTTCTAGGGCGGCAACAATTATGTCCGCTTTGCGGGCCGTGACCATGGGCTTGTTCATGCAATCATCCGTATCTGCTAGAGCCCTTAAACCAATCATCATGGCCTGCAGCAGTGCGCACAATTACCGATTTTTTGGTCAGATATGCCCGCAGCGCATCCCAACCGTTTTCTTTACCAAAACCGCTATCGCGAACGCCACCCCAGACGGAACGTGGATCATTGCGGTGATGGTCATTTAGCCAAACGACGCCCCCACGTACCTTGAGAGAAAGGCGATGCGCCCGTGCAATGTCACGCGACCAGATCGAAACGCCAAGTCCAAAAGTGCCCGTGTTGGCCATCTCCATCGCTTCGTCGTCATCGCTAAATCGAGTGATGGAAATCACGGGGCCAAACACCTCTTCCAAGAACAATTCATGGTGCGGCTCTACATCTTTGAAAACGGTTGGGCGAACATAAAACCCATTAGAGAACGGATCGCTAAGCCCTAATGATCCCGCCCCCGCGACCATTTTGGCCCCATCGGCTTTGGCTTGTGCAATCATGCTCATACAACGGTCTTTGGATTTTTGAGAGATAACTGGCCCCATCTGGGTGGCCTCATCCATCGGATCACCGATGGTGATCTGCTCGGCGCGCGCCGCAATACCAGCGACGAAGCGGTCATATATTTTATCATGAACAAGAAAGCGCGCACCAGATACACAGGTCTGCCCGGAAGCCACAAAGGCTGAGAACAATGTCCCCGCAATAGCCCCCTCAATGTCTGCGTCCTCGCACACGATGATAGGCGTCTTGCCTCCCAATTCCATGGTTGTTCGGATCAAACGTTCCCCAGCAAGACTGGCCACTTTACGCCCCGTGGCTGTACCTCCCGTAAGATCAATATAGTGGATGTCGTCAGCCGCACAAAGCGCTGCACCTGTCCCTGGGCCACCTGTGACCACATTGACAACACCATCTGGCAATCCCGCCTCAGTCGCTAATGCCGCGAGGACAAGCGATGAGACAGGGGCCAATTCAGAGGGTTTGATCACGCATGTATTACCCGCCGCCAGTGCCGCCGCCAACTTTTTCACCAAGATTAGAATTGGATGATTCCAAGGCGTCAATAGCGCAACTGGGCCAAGCGGTTCATAGTGGGTCATCGTCACGTAGCCTCCTTTGACAACGTTCGATTCCCCTTCCAACCCAATGGCGATGCTTGCGAAATATTCCAACCACTCAGGAATACGCGCCATTTGAGCATTCATTTCTCGGATTGAACGACCGGTTATTGTGGATTCCAGAAGAGCCAATGAAGACATGTTGGCGCGCAGGATGTCTGCGAAGGCATGAAGATGTCTTGAGCGATCCAACGGATCCAATTCAGACCAATCATCAAATGCGCAGCGCGCAGCCGTAACTGCGGCCTGCACATCAATTGCGGTCGCATCAGGTACTGTCGTAAAAACGTGTGCCGTAGCGGGGTTCAACACTTCGATTACGCCGTCATGGCTCGGCTTTTGAAACATGCCGCCATAGTAAATGCCTCTGTTTGTGCCGGGCGTTAGAAAATCGTCGATCAGCTTATTCATGATGGCCTCTAAAGGAATTACTTTGGTATACCAAAGGGAGAATATCTATCAAATGCAAGCAAAATCCAAGAAATCGCCCCTGAAACTTCCGAATTAGGAAGGCTTAGATGCAAGATGTTTGGTCAAATTGCCTTGACTCGTATCAATCTTTCATTCTTGGTATACCAAAGAATAGGAGAAATGCCTTGCCCAACCCACTCACTATGAAGGCTGCGTTGCTGAAAGAATATGGCAAACTGTTAGAGATTGCCGAAGTTCCGCGACCTGTTCCAAATGCGGATGAAGTGCTTGTCAAAATTGAAGCGAGCGGTGTTTGCTTCACCGATGTTCACATCATGAAAGGTGAGCACGCGTCCCCCAACCCGCTACCTCTGATCATGGGGCATGAAGGTGTTGGCCGTGTTGTTGAGTTAGGCTCAGATGGCGGAAGGCTTAAGGTCGGAGACCGCGTCGGGATCGGGTATGTCTTCGGGGCTTGTGGCCATTGCCGCGAATGTCTTACGGGCGGCGAAAACTATTGCCCCGATTTTGATGCGACTGGTTTTTCCGTGAGCGGCTGTTTTGCAGAATATGTCGTTATGCGCCAAGAATGGGCCAACCGCATTCCTGAAGGGATTAGCCCTATCGAGGCTGCACCGCTGATGTGTGCTGGCGCCGCCGCCTATGCCTCACACAAGAAAACAGGTGTTCAGGCAGGCGATACGTTGGCGATATTTGGCTTGGGCGGCTTGGGACAATACGCCATTCAGATTGCCAAGCTATGCGGCGTTCGTGTCATTGCCGTCGACATTAGCGAAGAAAAACTGGCCACAGCCAAAGCGTTGGGGGCGGATGAAATCGTGGTGGCAGATGAAAACGCAGGTGCTGCAATCCAAGCATTGGGCGGTGCCCACGGCTGCGTTAATTTTGCACCCGTTGGCGCAACTTGGCCGCTGATGCTGGCGGCTTGCGCGCCGCGCGCAACGATTGTGCTGACGGCTGTGCCCGCTGATCAACTGGCTTTCTATACATATGAAGTTGTTGAACGGGGGATCAAAGTCATCGGAAGCTCGGCCTCTAACAGACAAGAGATGAACGAGCTTTTGGCACTTGCTGCCAAAGGAAACGTCAAGGGCGTGATCAACACAATGCCCTTCGAGCAAATCAATGAAGCGCTTTCTAGCCTGATCGAAGGCCGGACAGATGGGCGCACCGTATTAGACTTTCAATAGGACGATTAAATGGACCTCAAACTTGGCGGCAAAACCGCACTTATCACTGGTGCCTCTATGGGCATAGGCGAACACCTTGCAGAGACTTTTGCGGCCGAAGGAGTGCACCTGCACCTGACCGCGCGCAGTACAGATAAGCTTGAGGCGTTGAAAGCCCGCATTGCGGAAACCAGCGACGTTAGTGTGACCCTGCATCCACTGGATTTGACCGCTGAGGGAGCAGTCGAGCAGCTTGATGCCGCAATCGGTCACGTGGATATATTGATCAATAATGCAGGCGCTATTCCCAGCGGGGATTTGTGGGATGTCGATCAAGACAGCTGGCGCAAAGGCTGGGACCTGAAGGTCTATGGCTATGTCGGTATGTGCCGCGCGTTTTACACCAAAATGAAGAATGCTGGTGGCGGGGTTATCATCAACAACATCGGCAATGGTGGCGAAGTTTTGGACCCAAAGTACATCGCCGGTGCCTCGGGGAATGCTAGCCTTATGGGGTTCACTCGTGCACTTGGGGCGTTCAGCCTTGACGACAATATCCGCGTGGTTGGGGTCAATCCTGGCCCTGTCGACACAGACCGTATCTATAACATGCTCAAGAAACGTGCCATCAAAGATCACGGCGATGAAAGCCGCGCGCGTGATCTCGCAAAAGGCTATCCGCTTGAACGCCCTGCGCACAAACACGAGGTCTCTGACATCATCGTGTTCTTGTCGTCATACAGATCGGGGTATGTGTCTGGGACAATCGTGACGGTTGACGGCGGTATCGCCTCGCGCCGCTCAATCATCTGAACATGACCACAGGAAAACGCATCGGGATCGTAATTCCTTCCTCCAATGTCGTGATCGAGCCATTGGTTGTGCAGCGATTTCAGGGGTCGCCGGATACGGTGCATTTCTCGCGGTTGAGCGTTTTAGATGTGAAGCTTGATGCGCAGTCGCTCGCGCAGTTTGAAATGGAGGAACACCTCAGGGCCGCGCGGCAACTTTGCGATGCGCGGGTGGATGTGATCGTGTGGGGGGGCACCTCTGCCAGTTGGTTGGGCGTCCAGCATGACGAGGAATATTGCAAACGCATCACCCAAGAAACAGGTATCCCTGCAACGACCTGTGTACTTGAAATGAACCGTCAGGCGGCCGAGTTGAATGCCAAACGCATTGCGATGGTGACGCCGTATACAGATGATGTTCACAACCGGATTCTAGATAACTATGAAGCGTCGGGATTTCTGCGCCCCACTGGCCAAAACCTCGGTGGTACAGTCAGCAACGATTTTGCGTCGATCCCTGCTGACACTTTAAAAGATATGGTACTGAGCGTTGCCAAAAGCGCGCCAGACATGATCATGATCATGTGCACCAACCTACGCGGCGCACGTGTCGCGGATAATCTGAGCAAAGAGCTGGGCATTCCGGTTATCGATAGCGCAGCGGCGACGCTCCAAGCTGGGTATCGATTGATTGAGAGATGAATTCAAAATCCCTTCATTTACCCACCAAAGCACTCAAGGAAACTCAACGACCTTATGAATATATCTGCCAGCACCTAAAGGATGGGTTCTGTCAAACTAACGCGAACTCGCATCGTATTGCTAGCGCAGCCTGAATCTATGCGCTCAATAGTTGGCGCCACTCAGCAAGAGCGACGGTTCGATTGAGCTTGAAATTGTCTCGTGAGTAGAAGTGGCGCTCCTGTACCCTTCACAGTCAACCTGACCCAACGCCCTGCCCATGTTGCAGCTTGAGCGGACCATGGGCCGCCTCAACACGCAAACAGCCACGCAATCACATGTCAAAACAAACATGTTTGTTTCGACGCGCAGGCGTGCGGACGCGTGGCGGAAATAGCGGGTATGGTCAACCAAAGGGGGGGGCTAATTCAATCAATAATAATTAACAGGTTGATATTTTGTATTTATGTGATGAATTGTAGTGCGCCCACACGCACATCAGGTCAAGCCCTTTTTCAAAGGGTTCGCTTCGCTCAACCTTCCGCCGAGTTAAACACGGCTTGAACCGCGGAGTTTGCTGATGTTGTGCCGTTGTGGAGCCAGCGAAAGAACTAATCCGACCTAACCACAGCCCCATCAATCGCAACATCAGAATTATCCGTGTAAACGATCTGATACGTGTTGTTACCCTTCACGCCACAGTTATGGCATCTGGCTCTCTGACGTACCTCGTGGGCTGTCGTGTCGCCTCCTACGACAGCGATGAGGTTTGCTACCTCTAGCATCGTATGGTGCTTACAGAGGCCACAGGTGATGCTGAGTTGGTGATGTGGGATGGTTGAGAGTTTTGTCATTTGCGGATGCTACAAATACACCCTGCTCGCTTCAACCAAGTTTAATCTGACAGTACCGGTGCATGAGATCTCCGGTACAGGTCAAATTCATTTGAGTTGGGAGTCCATTTGGCAAAGCGCGGTGAGCATCGCCATCTCGACCAGCAAATAAAATTCTTGACCAAATGGTTAAAAGAAGAGTTACTCAGTCAAAACATGAGAGGGATGACACGATGACGAAAACAACAAACCTTAGCCGTCGCCACTTTATGGCGACGACCGCAGCAACATCGCTGATACTTGGGGCGGGGCGAGCTTTGGCCGCTGAACCGATCAAAACAGCAGGTATTTATACTGTACCTGTCGAACAGCAGTGGGTCAGCCGTATTCATAAGGCTGCACTTGCAGCGCAGGATCGCGGCGACATCGCTTATTCATTCTCAGAAAATGTCAGCAATACTGATTATGCACGTGTGATGCGTGAATACGCTGAGGCGGGTAATACACTGATCATCGGCGAAGTCTTTGGTGCTGAACAAGAAGCACGCGAAGTTGCCGCTGAATATCCAAACGTAGCATTCTTGATGGGTTCAAGCTTTAAAGAAGACGCCGCACTGCCGAATTTCTCGGTCTTTGATAACTATATTCAAGACGCGTCCTATCTGTCAGGCATCATTGCTGGTGCGATGACTGAATCCGGCAACATCGGCATGGTCGGTGGGTTCCCAATTCCCGAAGTAAACCGTCTAATGCACGCATTCATGGCTGGTGCGCTTGAAATAAACCCTGACATCAAATTCCAGGTGAGCTTTATTGGCAGCTGGTTCGATCCGCCAAAGGCCAAGGAAACTGCGTTCGCGATGATCGAAAACGGCGTGGATGTACTTTATGCAGAGCGTTTTGGTGTTTCTGATGCCGCCCAGGAAAAAGGTATTCTTGCCATCGGTAACGTTATTGATACGCAGGCTGATTATCCTGACACGGTTGTTGCCTCTGCGATTTGGCATTTTGAACCAACGCTGGATAAAGCCATCGCTGAAGTGCAGGCCGGTAGCTTTACCGCCGCGGACTACGGTGTCTATTCGTTCATGAATCAAGGTGGTACAAGTCTTGCGCCATTGGGCACGTTTGACGGCAAAGTTCCAGCAACGGCACTTGCGCTTGTGGCGCAACGCGAGGCTGAGATTAAGTCTGGCGCGTTCTCGGTCACGATTAACGACAACGAACCATCGTCGTCCTAATCGATCATGTCCAAAGATGCAGTTGAGGCACTTTCCCTTGACGCCATAACCAAACGATTTGGAAAGCTGACCGCGAATGATGCGGTCAGCCTTGCCGTGAACGTTGGTGAAGTCGTCGCCCTTTTGGGTGAGAACGGCGCGGGAAAAACCACCCTGATGAATATTTTGTTCGGCCAATATACGGCTGACAGCGGAACCGTGCGCGTATTTGGTGACACATTGCCATCGGGTAACTCGCGGGCCGCATTGGATGCAGGTGTCGGCATGGTGCATCAACATTTTACTTTGGCTGATAACCTAACCGTTCAAGAGAACATCACGTTGGGTGTTCATTCACTGTTAAAGCCTAGCTTGGGGCGGGCTGCAGCAAAGACGCGGATTACTGCGTTGTCAAAGAAATTTCACCTTGCCGTTTCGCCGGATGCACGTGTCGGAACGCTTTCGTTGGGCGAACGCCAGAGGGTTGAAATCCTCAAGGCGCTGTACCGCGATGTGCGTATTCTGATCCTTGATGAACCGACAGCGGTTTTGACACCACAAGAGACGGATGACCTGTTCGCAACCCTCAGACTTGCCATCGCAGAAGGGCTTTCAATCATCTTCATCTCGCATAAATTGCATGAAGTTATGGCAATCGCGGACCGCGTCGTTGTTTTGCGGCATGGAAAAATGGCCGGTGGTGTAAATACGAAAGACACCGATAAAAACGCGCTGGCCGAGATGATGATGGGAACCGAAGCGACGCCGCCTGAAGTCTCGCCTGCGAAACCAGATGCGCCTTTGCTTGCCTTGCGAAATGTAACGACCGCTGATGTCGGCAGCGTACCCGGTTTGAAATCCGTTTCATTGGCCCTAAAAGGGGGGCAGATCGTTGGTCTTGCGGGCGTGTCTGGCAACGGGCAGGCAGCAATGGCTGATGTCGTTGGTGGATTATTAAATCCAAATGAAGGGCAAGTCATTCTGGGCAGCGAAACGGTTCAGAAATGGACGCCCCGTATAGCGGTGCAAAGCGGTATCGCGCGTATCCCTGAAGACCGACACAAGACCGGCACGATTGCTGATTTTGACCTCGTTGAGAACGCAATATTGGAACGATACAAATCGCCCGCTTTTAGTAATGGCGGATGGCTGAACTGGCGCAAATCGCGGGCATTTGCAGATGGTATTATCGATAAATACGATGTGCGTTGCCCCGGATCAGAAACCCCGATCCGGCTGCTGTCTGGCGGTAACATGCAAAAACTGATCCTTGGGCGCGTGCTTGAGGCTGATCCACAGATAATTTTAGCTAATCAACCTGTTCGTGGTCTGGATATTGGTGCGGTCAACTATGTGCACAGCCAATTGTTGGCGGCCCGGGCACGCGGTGCAGCGGTGCTATTGATTTCTGAGGATTTGGATGAGGTCATGGCACTTTCCGATGTGATCCATGTCATTGCGGATGGACGGCTTTCACCAGAATTTAAGCGGGGCGAGATGACACCAGCGCAACTGGGACTTTGGATGGCCGGTCAGGGATTTGAAACGGACATTGCCCATGCGCCTTGAACCCATTAAGAATCCGACGCTGGTTCGCAAACTTGTCCCACCTGCAATCGCTCTTATCTCGACCGTCGTGATCGCATCGTTTTTGGCGATGGTTGCAGGTGCAAATCCGTTTTCGGTCATTGGAATGATCCTTAAAGGCTCGTTTGGCTCACAATTCGCAATCCTAGAAACACTCAACCGCGCAACTCCTTTAATTTTCACTGGCCTCGCGGTCGCGGTCGCATTCCGTGCGAAGTTTTGGAATATCGGTGCAGAGGCGCAACTTTATGCAGGTGCGCTTATGACGGTTCTACTAGGCACGGGTGTTTTGCCTTGGCCAAGTTTCGCGATTTTACCTTTGATCATTGTCGCATCTATCTTAGCGGGTGCCGTCGTTCTGTTGGCTCCCGCGCTCCTGAAAATACGGTTTGGCGTTGATGAAGTTGTCACAACACTGCTGTTCAACTTCATTTTCTTACTGTTTATCTCAATGCTGCTTGAAGGGGTTCTCAAAGACCCAATGGGTATGGGTTGGCCTAAATCAGCCCGCATCATACCCGAAGCGAAATTACCGCGAATTGTGGATGGGCTACGCCTGCACTGGGGGTTTGGTCTTGCAGTATTCTCGGCCATTTGCATTTGGATCATCCAGAACCGTAGCACTTTGGGCTACGAAATGCGCGCCGTTGGGCTAAATAGAGATGCCGCTGCTTTCGCGGGCATTCCGGTCAACGTTGTGATCGTGAAAACGGCGCTTCTTTCTGGTGGTCTTGCAGCGCTTGCGGGTTTTTCAGAAGTGGCCGGTTTAAAGGGTAGCCTCACACTCGACCTGTCGCCGGGGTTTGGCTACACAGGGATCATCGTGGCGATGTTGGCATTGCTTAATCCACTTGGCGTGATCGTGGCGGCCTTGTTCGTGGCAGGTATTTTTGTGGGTGCTGACAGTATGAGCCGTGCGGCTGATGTGCCGACGTATTTAGCCGATATCATGCTTGCGACAGCGCTTCTTCTTATGGTGCTGGCCATCATGCTGACGCGCTTTAGCGTGGTGAGGGATTAGCGTCATGGAAATTATCGACATCCTCTTCACCGCTAGCTTTTGGGCCGCAGCAATTCGCATCGCCAGCCCACTGATCTTTGCCACATTGGGAGAGTTGATCTGTGAACGTGCAGGCGTGTTGAACCTCGGGATTGAGGGCATCATGGTCGCTGGTGCTTTTGCAGGCTGGATGGCAGTTTATTCTGGCACAGGGCTTTGGGCCGGTGTGTGTGTCGCGATGTTGGTCGGGATGCTATTTGGCCTGCTCCATAGCACACTAACAGTGCCGTTTGGTTTATCTCAGCATGTTGTGGGGCTTGGCGTGACATTGCTTGCAACATCCTCGACCTATTACGCCTATCGGTTGGCGTTGCCGGAGGTGACAAGCCCGCCAAAAATTGAAGCATTCCAACCATATGAAATCCCGATCCTATCAGACATTCCGTTACTTGGATCGGCACTGTTTTCTCAAACACCGCTGACGTACCTTGCTTTCATTCTTGTCGCGGTTGTCGGCGTGGTTCTCTACCGCACTCCCCTTGGACTCGCCGTGCGCGCAGCCGGTGAAAATCCCGCAGCCGTGGTGGCACAAGGTCTATCCGTCACGGCGATCCGCATGGGGAGCGTGATGATTGGCAGCGGCCTGATGGCCGTCGGCGGCGCTTTCTTGACTATGTCGGCATTCGACAGCTTCTTCTTTGAGATGGTAAATGGCCGTGGTTGGATCTGTATTGCGCTAGTTGTCTTTGGATCGTGGAGACCCGGCAAGGCACTGTTAGGCGCTGTTCTTTTCGCAGCTTTTGATGCGCTACAGATCCGGGTACAACAAACAAGTTTGGGCGCCCATATTCCCTACCAAATATTCCTGATGATGCCTTTTATCCTATCGATATTCGCGCTTATCCTCATGTCACGGCGCGCCGAAGTGCCTGCCGCGCTCATGGTTCCGTTCAATAAAGGAGAACGCTGATGTTTGATCTGATCGTCAAAGGCGGCACGCTGCCGGATGGGCAAGTCTCAGACATTGGGGTTGTGGGCGACAAAATCACGGCTATCGGAGCGCTTGAAACAGCGGAAGCTGGCCAAGTGGTTGATGCGTCAGGTGATTTAGTCAGCCCCCCTTTCGTCGATCCACATTTTCACATGGACGCAACGCTGTCCTACGGCCTGCCACGGGTCAACACGTCCGGTACACTTCTTGAGGGCATCGGGCTTTGGGGCGAACTCAAGCAGGTCATGACCCAAGACGATATCATGGCACGCGCGCTGACTTATTGCGATTGGGCAGCGAGCATGGGGCTTTTGGCAATTCGCAGCCATGTTGATACCTGTGACGATCGGCTTTTGGGGGTCGAAGCGCTGCTTGAAGTCCGAGAACAGGTCAAAGACTATATCGATCTGCAGCTTGTTGCATTCCCACAGGACGGTTTCTACCGCGATCCCACGGCACGTGATAACACCATACGTGCCTTGGACATGGGCGTCGATGTTGTTGGTGGTATCCCACATTTCGAACGCACAATGGAAGACGGCGCGACGTCGGTGACAGAACTCTGCGAAATCGCAGCGGCGCGTGGTTTGCAAGTGGACATGCACTGTGATGAATCGGACGATCCACATTCACGTCACATCGAAAAACTTGCATGTGAAACACAGCGGCTAGGCCTTAATGGCAGGGTCGCGGGATCACATTTGACGTCAATGCATTCGATGGACAACTACTATGTCTCGAAATTGCTTCCGCTTATCGCCGAAGCTGAAATCAACGTGATCCCAAACCCGCTGATTAATATTGTGCTGCAGGGGCGGCATGACACCTTTCCCAAGCGTCGCGGCCTGACGCGCGTAAAAGAAATGTTGGCCATGGGTATCAATGTCGGATGGGGCCAAGATTGCGTGCTTGACCCTTGGTATTCGCTTGGCACTGCCGATATGCTTGATGTGGCATTCATGGGCTTGCATGTTGCGCAAATGACCAGCCCTGCTGATATGCGGACCTGCTTTGACATGGTCACAGTGAACAATGCCAAAACGATGGGTTTGACGGATTACGGACTGCGCATCGGAGCTAAGGCGTCCTTGGTTGTCCTTGATGCCAGCAACCCGATTGAAGCTTTGCGGCTACGTGCTGCCCGACTTTACGTCGTCGCCAACGGCCGAGTTATTAGCCAGACGCCTCGGGCTGACGCAACGTTGTCTCTGCCAGGGCGTCCAAAATCTTCGAGAAGAAGGCACAGCCCAGACACCACGTAATTTTGGACGCTCCCACACTGATGTTGAGTGGTAAAATCGTTGGACGCGGAAAGGTTGGTGCACGATGCGGGATCCACAAAAGCGGCCATTGGCGCAGTTTCAGCGAATTCACACTTTGTCCACATAGCAGTCGTAAGATGATCACGCAGCGAATGGCGGCTTAGAGCCCAATATGACAGATGCTACAAAAGTATTGCACGTCTGTTATTCTATAAACTTTATGTCCGTCGTTTAGATTCGTGAGGCCAAAATTTTGAAACCCCCAGTGTATAATATTCGCCCAGACGATTTCTGGCGGGACCCGTATCCAGACCTCAAGAGGCTCCGTCAAATTGCCCCGGTCGCTTTTGTACCTCAGCTTGGGGCTACTTTGATCACGCGTCGCAACGATATTTTTGATGTTGAAAAGAAAATCACATATTTTTCGTCATACCAACCCGAAGGGCTTATGGTGCAGTTAATGGGCCAAAACATGATGCGCAAGGATGGTCCGGACCATATGGCAGAGCGAAAGACCATCTTCCCAGCCGTTTCTCCTAAGACTGTGAAAAATGTCTGGAAGACGGAATTTGAAGGGTTCACAGATTCTATTCTGGAAAATGTCAAACCACAGGGGCGCGGGGATTTAGTGAATATCGCTAGGCAAATTTGTGGGAATGCTCTTCGGGTGATGACAGGGCTGCGCAATATGACTTGGCAGGAAATTGACCGCACCAGTCAGGGTATGATCGATGGCTGTGCAAACTACACTGGCGATAAACAGGTCGAAGCGCGATGTCATGACTGTACCGCATCTATAGACCGGCATATTGACGAGATGGCTGAGGTTTTACGCAATTGCCCTGATACATCACTCTTATCAGTGCAGCTTGCAGCTGGAATGTCGATGGAACAGATCAAGGCTAATATTAAACTTGCCATCTCCGGTGGCCAAAATGAACCGCGCGATGTGATTGCAGGTATCGTTTGGGCGTTGCTCACACATCCAGATCAGTTGGCTCTAGTCCTCTCTGGCGAAGCGACATGGATGCGGGCATTTGAGGAATATACGCGCTGGCAATCTCCGATCGGGATGAGCCCTCGGCAGATGGCACGGGACTATGAATTGCATGGTGTGACATTGAACACAGGCGATCGTATTTTCTTGATGTTCGGTTCTGGAAACCGCGATGAAGCAAACTTTGACCGTCCAGATTATTTCGATGTGACACAAGATGCATCCGCGTCCATAGCTTTCGGGGCTGGTCCGCATTTTTGCGCAGGCGCATGGGCGTCGCGATGTTTGATCTCGGAAGTTGTATTACCGCGATTGTTCGACACACTTCCAAATTTACGCCTGGACGGGCCGACAGTAATTGGTGGTTGGGCATTTCGTGGACCAACAACAACGCCAATCACTTGGGATGCCGAAGCTGTTTATTAGGGCATATACAGAAGCCAAAAGGTTCAACAGCGCGGCTACTTCAAGCAATAGAGAATGCCTAAACGCCCAAAATAGTAATAAGCCCTCTTTCTGACAGCTTGCCCTCTTCAACCAGTTCGAGAGCTTTTAGGCGTACGTCTGGCGCAACACTGTAGGCGTCTTGATGTGTGCCGATTACTGCAAGGGCAGACTTTTCTGATAAAGACCCCCTGCTGAGCATTTCCAACGCTTTTAAGCTGGCTTGCGAATTCTTGTCGTTTGTATCGCTGCTCGCATTTACACTGCGCTTTGAGCCCGCCGTTGCCGTAGCGGTTGCTTTTGGTTCGTTGGGAAGGCTCTCTTCAATCTCTGCATCATCAATTACGCGCTGTAAATCTTCATCTGTGACGGCAAAACCATTGGAGAGGTCAGCGGTATAGTCTTTATGAGGAGTCTCGTATCGCTTGCCCGTGAGCATTTCTTTCTTCAGGCGCGGCGTGAGATGACTGTAATGGCGCTCAATCATCAAAATCGACGTGCCCATTTGAACAGCCAGAGTATGTACGTCCATCCCATCATTTAGCAGTGAGAACGTGGCATAGGTGTGGCGCAAGCTATACAGCGTGCGATCTTGGCCCGTGCGAGGACAGGTCAACAGCCCAGTGTCTTTCATAAATATCTTAAAGGTCTGACGCAGGTTTGCGCTGGCCGTGCCATCAGGCAACCGAAACACAGGTTGCTCTAATCGTGCCTTCATCAACTGCTCAAAACTCATATCAGCAATGTCAGGACATCTGCTTTGAATACGCTTGAGATAGTTTATGGTACCTGCCCTACAGATGATGTCACGGCGCCCCGTTTTACCCGTTACACTCATCTCAAGGTATTTAAGCCCCTTGTCCTCAAATAGACTGATATGCTTCCAGTACAGGTTCTCTGCTTCTGTACCATGCCGCATGCCCGTGTTGGCAAGAATGAGAATGTAATCACGCAACAGATGCCGCATGTCCCGTGACTTGCCCTCACGCCCTGCATCAATCCAGCTTGG
>Ga0257114_1001803_pt1 | contig 14740 bp, 4 predicted proteins | sample SI112_10mmetaG_FD_190149 | JGI IMG/M metagenome (GOLD analysis project Ga0257114, IMG submission 190149) | Marine microbial communities from Saanich Inlet, British Columbia, Canada - SI112_10m | ecosystem: Environmental > Aquatic > Marine > Inlet | place: Canada: British Columbia | collected...
AATGCCCAAAACGAACCTCAGATGACAGGTAATTTACCTGCTGTCAGCTTTAATGGGGATACTGACACTGGTATGTATCAGTCAGCAGCAAATGAAATTTCATTTGCAACTGCAGGAGTTAAGAGATTTACCATTGCTGCAGATGGTAAACTAAAGACATATAGAGATGCATCTGATACAGACGGTAGTATTGTTGGTGGTACAAACCCTGACTTTGACAATGCAACAAATATCATGTTGTATGTCAATCAATCTGACTTAAATGCAACTGACTCGATTAGCAATACTGGTGGTAACGTCAATAGTCCATTTAAAACAATTGAAAGAGCACTTCTTGAAGCCGCTAGAAGAAGTTATGTAGCGGACACAGGAAGTAGTAATCCCGGCGCTGGTGGTGATCACGAAAATGACAGGTTTGAAGCATATACCATTATGGTTATGCCTGGTGATTACACTGTTGATAACAGACCAGGTGTTATTGGTACTTCAAACCTAAATTTCGGTACATTTGAAAATGAACTTTATAAGTTCAACCCTAAAAATGGTGGTATTGTCGTTCCTCGCGGTACTTCAATTGTTGGTTATGATTTAAGAAAAACTGTCATTAGACCAAAATTCGTTCCTAACCCATCATCGACTCTGGGCGCAGATACTGGTGATCAGGTTGGAGCAGCATATCAGTCAAATTCTACGACTATTGATGCTGCACATATGATCGAGAAGGCGCGTGGATATATTGTAGAACAGGCTTTCCTTGCTGCTGATGCACAGTTCCCATCTGTACTCAAAATCAACTCTACATGTCAAAGAGACATCGGTCTAGTTGTTGACGCATGGATTGCTGACCTTCGTGAAGGTGGTAACGAAAATACGTTCATTGCTGGTGAGAGATATACAAACGGTGTTGCTCTACAACACGTTACTGGTACTAACGAAAAAACTGCTACATTATGGGCAATTGACTATGCAATGACAGTCGCTATTAAGGCTGCTCATGCATTTGGTTCTGGTTATACTCATACATCACTTTCTGGTAGTACAGTTGCAAAACCAACATATACAGTTGGTGTAGAATATCAGTCATCTGGTGATTGTTCAAGTATTGATACTGGTCTTGCAGCACTTGGTGGTGCTGTTAGTGGACCTTCCACAGTATCTGCAGATGGTGTTTTTGCAATTATCCTTAACAACCCAGATACTTACACCACTTTAGTTGAGAAGACTCCTGGTGTATACGAAAGAACTGCAATCTTTAAGGTAACTGGTGGTTGCTACTTCTGGCAGATGACATTTAAGGATGCAAAAACAGCTCCTGCAAATGGCGTAACTTATTCTAGTGGTATTCCAACATTCGCAACTGCCGCTAACGCTGCATATTCTCACCATAGAGTTGTTTCATTCACATATGCAGACCAAAGAACTGCTGATGGTGAACTTGCAACATATTATCAAAAGATTGACCAATGGGATACAACACTTGATGGTGGTAACACAAGAAAAGCAAGAAGAGAAGAATTTGAGATTGTTGGTGACAGAAGTCTAAGTACAACTATTGATACTGTTAATGGTTGTTCTCCTTATATCTTTAACTGCTCATTACGTTCTGTCTTCGGACTTTGCGGAATGCATACCGATGGTAGTAAAGTTTCTGAGAAGAGTTTTAAATCCATGGTTGTTGCCCAATTTACGGGTATTTCACTACAGAGAGATAATAACGCATTCTGGCAACCAAAAGACCCAGAAGGTGATCCAAACAATACAACATATAATGATCCAACTGGTACTAGTAATCCACCAATTTATGCTGATCCAGATGCACAATATCGTCCATCTTGGAGACACTTCCACATTAAAGCAACAGACGGTGCTTTCATCCAGGTAGTTTCGGTCTTCGCAGTTGGTTATGCAGACCAGTTCCTGTCTGAGAGTGGTGGTGATATGTCAATCACCAACTCTAACTCCAACTTCGGTCAAATTTCGCTTCGTGCAAAAGGATCACAGGCTCAGTCATTTGCTCCTGCAGCGCAAGGTAAGATCACTGCTATCATTCCACCTAGAGGTATCTCTTCTGTTGAGTCTACTGCAGAATTCTACGCAATTGACTATAATACAACTTGGCAGAAAAATGGTATCACAGATAAAAACTATAACGCTGGTTATGTAGCATCATTTGTATCTAATATCAACAAATTCAGATTATATCTTGATATCGGTGGACTAAACTCGGAAAAAGATATTCCAGAATTGATTGTTGATGCATATGACCACACGACTAATTCAACAGTAACCAAAAGATTTCTAAACTTTGGTAGTAACAATAATTATAATCTATTCAGAGATTATTATAGTACTACTGGTGTTTCTCCTGCTTCTGAAGCTCAAATTCAGACTGTTGTTGAGACAGAAGACGGTGGTGTAACTAATTATAAAGCAAGACTTGCTATAACCGGTATAACTACAGCAGAAACAACAGGTGAAAACGCAGAAAGACAAGGTTATTTCTGGGATGCTGCAGTTAATAGAATTTATGTAAACGTAGATGCTTCTGATGCTGCAACTGATGCTTTCCTAACAAACTTTATATTTGCAACAACAACTGAAGCAGTCTTTACAACAACTGAACAAACAAATCCAGATGGATCTATATCAATTATTACTGGTACTAGTGATATCACTGTATTACAGTACTTCGATGGATTCCCATCAACCCTAACAACTTCCAAGTATATTGATAGTCGTGCTGCATCTCCATCCGATCTATTGTGGAGAGTTGAATATACAATTCCTAAGGCATCTCAAACTATTCCAAAACCACCTGAAAAAAGATTTATTATTAAGGGTACTAGATTAGATAATGATGGTACTGGAATGCCTTATACGGATTTCAGATTTCAGGTATATGATGTCGAAGAAATAACTGCATGGGAATATAACGTAAGAGATGGTGTCTATTATCTAACAGTTATTAGATCTGATGTTAATACATTCATGTATGGTACTACAAATAATTCAGAAACAATTACTAGAAGACCTCTAGAAAATAGTTCTGCATCATTTACTATCAATGTTGTTGAAGGTCTTAATCTATTCGATAAGAACACTAGAGTATCTTCTAATATTAACTACCTATATCCATCTGTTAACGAGGAAGGTCCAACTTATGATATCAGAAGAATCTGGAATCCACCACAGTCAGATTCTCGTGTTCTAGTTGAAGCTATTGGTAGTGGTAAAAGAGTCAAGGATCTATCTGTTCCTAACGCATCTTTCTTCTATTCTGGAACTGCTGCTACTCCATTCAAAGAAGTTCCATCGATGACTTCTGTGACTGCTGAAGCATGTCATAGACTTGTGCAGTCACTAGACTTGAGTTATGCAGGTGCGACAGCATCAGCTAATGTTACGCCTATTATTGCTCCTATTGTTTCTTGGGATGCTAGAGATGGTTATAGTGATCACACAACTTCTAATGTAGATATTTACGGTACTGGTTCTTTCCGTCGTGGTAGTAATGGTTTACTATCAGGAATTTCTTCAACAGTCAGTCAAAATATATTTGGTGTTGATGGTGAACCAAACGAAAGAAGAATTGTTGTTGTAGAGAAGAATAAGTCTTATACAGCACCATCCGAAACAAATACTGTATCAATTACTAACGCATCACCAACTATCCCTCTATTCAGACCATCTATTCTTCGTGCATCTTCACATACTTGGGAATATGTAGGTCTTGGTTCTGGTAACTACTCAACTGGTTTCCCCAACCTACAAACTAGAGTTCTTAAGCCTTATGAACAGTTCATTGCACAGGGTTATGAGAACGCTGGTGGTTTCGTTGCATCTTCTGGTACAAACTCTAACGGTGACTTCTATATTGGTTCACAGGTTGTTCAAGCAGGTGGTACTTCAACCATCACGTTGAACGTTCCTAAGGTTCGTAAATCATCGGAGTCTAACTATGTTGATATTACCAACTTAGAGAACAGAATCTCTAACGCAGTTGTCAATGTTACTGCAACAACTGCTAAAAACAGTGCTGGTCAATCTGCACTTAAAGCACTATCTAACTTCTTCAATACTGCAAAACTCAGTGTTACCGATAGAGCAACTATCCAGAACCTCATCGTTAATGAAAGACTATACATTGCAAGTACTAGAATTGCTAATGGTGAGAAATTCCCAGAAGCAAACCAGGAAGCATTTGGTTTCGTTAAGGGTGCAAGACCAGAAAAAACTGGTTATATCTCAACTGATACTAACGATAGACTCTACGTTTCTCCTAAGTTCCTAGATGCTTGGAGAATCAAGAGACAACTTATCTCTGCTTCTAACGTTACACTAGATAACAACAGAATTTACGTTCAGCCTCTAAGTAGAACCTTGATGGATAATTCTTTATCACAATCTACTGCTTTAACTACGGCATCTACTAGTGTTAAAGTCAAGGAATCAGCAGGTATTCCATCATTTGGTATCGTTGATGTTAGTATGAAACTTAAGTATGTTGAATCTAATGACTTCAGGACAGTTGGAAGTACAAATACATATTTAAATCCTGAAATTTTAGTATCACTTTACTATACTAAAATTGATTACACGACTAATATAATTACATTAAATTCAACTCAAAACTATAAGAATAGACAGGAGTATCTAGAGGATATTTTAGGTACAAGTGGTTACACTAGTATTATCAAACATTGGTCAAACCCAATTGATGACGGTGCATCTGCTAGTGAAAAGGATATTAAGTATTTAAGATCATCTATTACATCAAATGTAGATGTTAATAGTATTGGTAATCCAACACCAGCATCACCACAAACAATTTCAATTATTGGTCAAGACTGGGCAAACTTCCCAGATCGTGGCGCAGTAACATTACGTGAAAAACCCGTTGGAGGAACATTTAGGTATTCGACCTACGTTTATGTTAAATCAAGCTCCGCTGGAAACCTTATTCTTCTAAGAAAAGTAGCTAACGCTTCTGCGAATGATACTGGTCATACATATACAACATCTTACAATAATGGTCTTGCTGGTGTAACAAGTAAAAACGTATTCTTCGCTGGTTGTACAACTACAGTTTCCTTCTATGATAGATGGGCAAAAGAAGAACCATTTATTCCATCAGTCGAATCAATCTCGGAAGACGTTGATTTAGAATCTGCAACTTTATATACAGTTCCAGAAAAAGTTGATGCTTATACTGGAGATATTGATGAGAGTTTCGTCGATAATTCTCTACCAAACCCATTTAGTGCTAAGGCACTTGGTGTTAACTTACAGAACAGACAAGCTGTTAAGAAGTTCTCTCCACTGGCAACGTTTGCACAAGCGCAAACGTGGTGTGAAATATCTGGTTTTGGTGTACAAGATAATGTGGAACTTCTACTCAAACCTGGTTATTATAAATTAGATGGCGCTAACTTCCCATGTCAACTTACTATCAATGGTACTGGTTTATCTAAGAGTAATATCTATGCTGGTAAGGAACAGACTGGTACTTCTGCTGGTAGAATGGGTGGATACTTAGAATCTACTATTAAAAGAGGAGATAGTATTTACCTATATCGTGCTCCATCATTCCGTGATCAGTATGGTAGAAATAGTGACTCTTTCAATTCTTCCGTTACTGGTGGTCTAACTTCAACTGGTGGATTTAATCTAAATAATCTTCACTTCTTGGGTCTTAATGATGCTATCACAAAGAATGAAATTTTAGATGAAACTTATTCTACGGATACAAAAACTTCTAATTCTAGAAAACTGGTACGAAAAGCATGGTATATTAAGACTAGTGATGGATTCCCTGCATCTGAAAAAGCAGTCGCTGGTGGTCTTCTATTCACCGGTAAACAGAGTGGTACTGGTACAGGTAAAGTAAAATTAGATCCATATATTCATAGTGATGATTTCTTACTTGCAAAACTTGATACAGCGGCTTCGTTGACTGGTAGCGGTGATGATTGTTCATTCAATCCAGGTGGAACTAACTTCCCTGGTGCTGATTTGGATCTAGCACAAAATGCCCGTTATATGACTATAACTCTTGATGCAGCTCAATTTACTGGAACCAGTGGAGCAGTGCCTGATTATAAGAGATTTATCTGGGCAAGAAATTATATTATTCCTGGTACAACAATGTACTGGTTGCAGAATACCTCTAACAATGTAACAAATGGTACTCCATCAACAAAGGTTCTTAATGTTAGATATGTTAATAGAACTGTTGAGGAAGATCCTACCGAATGGGCTACTGGTGCTAATTCGGAAAAAATTATAATTTTAGTTTCTGTTTATAGACCAGTTGGTACTAATGAAAATGGTGGTAATGCGGCCTCCTTTACAAATACTACCGAGGACTTAGATCTTCTAGGACTTGGATATGTAAACTCTACAGATGCAAATATGGTATTTGTCAACAGAGATGGTGATGAATTTACGACTCTTGCATACAACTGGTGTATTTCAAGAAGAAGAGAACTTCTTCCAAAGGGATTTGCATGGGCTGGTGGTTATCAAGGTGCTATTATTAAGACAGTTCCTTCACAAGCTGCTTCTGGTGTAAGTGTACTAACATTGAATGATACAACATCATTGAATAGTGGTGATGTTATCTTTGGTCCTGGTATTGCATCTGGTACTACAATTACAGTTAATAGTTCTACCGAACTTGCACTTAGTGATGCAACGACTGCAATAATTACTGCAAATACTAAAGTATCATTTACACAATCAGATGATTTTGGTAATGTAATTGATAAATTTGATACACCAGAAGTATTCGGTATTATCAATGGTTATGACAGAGGAACAGTTAACCTTGTTATTGACTTAAATCCAAGTAGTGATATTGATAGTACAATTAAACCATATCCATTTACCGATTTCAATTCTTATGTTGCTGTACTACTACAGTTGAGAACTGATACAAATGAAGATGGTGGTGTTACACTTCCATATAAGTTTAATGGATTTAAGAGAATTACTGGTACTACATCTTCTAGATTTGTTTTACTACAAGTAAATCCGGGTGAACTATACAGTTCTGGAGACAGTCAAAATGCTGTTGAAAATCCAGATGGCAATTCTGAATCATTTATTGATAATAGAGGTATTAACTCGGGTATTATGGGTAGATTTGGTGGATTTACACCGTTCTCTCTAGGTGCCGCTGGTGGTGTTGGTACTGGTGCTACATTTAGTAGTGGTCAAGTTGCATTCTCATCTGCTTCTTCTACATCATTAATTAAATCTGCATTAGATAGTGCATTAAGTAGTGGTGGTAGTGGATATAATGGTCGTGCTAAAATAACTCTAATTCCAGTCGGTTCTGCAACTGGTACTGGTGCAATTATTTCTGTTAATAGAACTGATGGTGTAATTACTAGTTTTAATGTTTCTGGTAGTATCACAACATATAATGGAACATTTACTGCAACTATTGCAGACGGTAAAGGTTTTATTGATGTAAATGGTTCGACAGTTAATACTTCTACTACAAGTTTCTCCAATGATGAACAGTTTATTGCGGTTGCTAAATCTAACCTTCTTGCTCCTGTTTGTCCTTATCTAGACTCCGGTACTACTAGAGAGAATGCTATTGGTAAGAATATCTATCTATCATGGCCTAATAACCATAGAGTTCTAAGAAAGAGATTTAAGGCAGCATCACTACCATGTACTGGTAACTTCTGTTCTCCAGTTATTAATGTTGATGCTATTCCTGGTTCTAATGTACCATTATCTCTTAATAATTGTACAATTGGTGGTATGTCTCCATCTACTACTCAAGCAAACACGTTTGGTGGTGGATATGCTGGTGGACTAATTCGCGCTAGAGGTTCACAGTTGTCATTGTCTGGTCTCAGAGTTAGAGGTAATTTATCTCTTGATTGGACTGGTTTGATGTATACAGGCAGTTCACGTGCTGGTGGTTCGTTTACATATGGACACTCTGTAGAATTACTACAGATGGAAGATGATAACTCATTGCAGGCATTGGGTGGAACAAATGCAAGAAGACTTGGTGTTGCAAGAGACGACGAGGACTTCCAGAGAGTATCTGGTTTCAACTCAGATCAAACTCTATTCTTAGAACCATCTAAGACTCCTTATGGAGAACTATCTGATGCTGACTCTAGAACATTCCCAATCAGTAGTTATCAGGCAATTAGAAGATTTAATCAAGGTGGATCAGTTACATTCCCACAAGTAAATGATTCTGATGGTAGTCAAATCTTCCAGGCCGTTACTATTCCTGCAGGAGGACTTCTAACAAGAACTGAGATTAACGAAAGATTCTTAACACCAAAACCAATTAGATATAATAATCTAAACACAAATTATACATCGGGTGATGCATCTGCATTTAGATTAAGATGGAATAATAGTGGATCCACTGTTTCCAATGGAAGTTCTGTTGGTGGTTCTATCTTATCTAAAGAATTAACATTCCTTTATCCAGTGGCCGATGCTGAATTTGTTAAGAATATCTTCGTTGGTGCATTTGCATCTAAGATTGTTAAGACCACAAATATAAGTACTTCTTATGCAACTGTAACTAATGTTACATTACCAAACACTGCATATAATGCTGCTGGTTCTGCAACAGGTGGTGGTGCTTATAGACTTGCAAAAGTCAGATACAGTGGTTCAATTCCTCTTAGTGTTGCTGAAGGTTCAAATCTACTATTTCTAACAAGTTACCTAACTACAAATAGATATAAGTATACAACAACAACAACTTCTAGATATGCAAAGGTTAATTATCAAGGTCACTCTAACCTCAATCTAATTGAAAGTGGTACTCAGTATGAAATTCATTCTGAGATTAAAGTTGAAAAGACTGGAACACCTACAACAAATCTGACCAGAAGTTCTATAGTTTATCTACACTCTGGTAGAACAGGATCAACACCTGGTCAAGCATACTTAACAACAAACGGTTCTGGAAACATTACCACACTTGACTTTATTACATATGGTTCTGGACATTTAGAATCTGACCAATTTACAATTAGATCGACATCAAGTACTGGGTCTTCAGTTGTTACATCTGGTATCACATTAACAGCGGTTAGAAACCTAACTGATAACATTGAGATGTTTGAACCTGGTGAGATGATGGGTGTTTTACCAACAAACTGTTTTATCCTTAACAGTATTAATAACCCAAGTGTTGCTAACTTGGTAACTGCTCTCAAGAAAGCGAAGACACTGTTTAAACCAGGAAGTTATATTCTTTATGGTGGTACATATTATAAGATTGCTGAGGATGATCAGTCATATCCAAACAAACCTTATATGGGTGTATATAAGTATGCTAATGAGAACAATACTGCTGACATCCGTGCAAATATTGTTATTATGCTTGAGGACGTTGAATACACCCCAACTTATCCTTCCAATACAAGATTCGATATCTTTGATAACGATAATGTCCTAGATTACTGGCCTGAAAAAGGTAAGATAATGATTGGTGACCTTGAACTATGTGATTTTGCTAAGACTGGAGATCCTACTTCAAACACTGGATATACTATTACTCTACAAAGAGATATGGAACAATACTTCCCATCTTATATTCGTGACTGGGAAGGTCTAGATCCACTAGAGAGTTTGTCACAAGATGTTACTGTTGGTGGGTTTACTCCAACTTCACTTAAACTTGCTGACCCAGTAGATGTTACATGTACTGGACTCAAGAGAATTAGAGGCACAAGTGCAGATCCAATTGTAAATAGTGTTGTAACTCACCCATTCATTGCTCCAGATGGAAAGTATAGTACTAGTGTTGCTAGAATCAACATCAAATCTGATGATGACCAAACTGCCGCTAAAGAAAAACTTTCTATTGGTCAAGTAGTACATCTACCTTATAGAGATTTGAGTGTTAATTTCAGTAATTCACCAAATACTACATCTAGTTTCAAGATTGGTTCTCCTCTAGGAGTTGCTGGTTCTAACGTATCAACTAACCGCGCTGGTGACCTTAGACTCAGTGGTAAATTTACTAGTGGTGATACAAAGTATTTCAATTATTGGTATAGATTCCATATCTTTAATAATTCTAAAACTACAGGTGCCATCTACAATTCTGTAAGTGCGCTTGCAACTTGTAAAATGTACTGGTCTCCTGGTGGAAACAACAGACTATCTGGTGCTGGTTATTACATGACATCTAATGGAATTAGATTCTATGGTTATAGATGGTATTCATTGGATGGTGCTACTGTAAACTCTGGCAGTTCTGATGTTGTTATTGGTTCTGGTGATACTATGTACATCCAAACCGTTGGTACATATACTGCATCATTATCAAATACTGGTATTTTAACTGTCACTTCTGTTTCTGATGGTGGTCTATTCTTAGGTCAATCTATTAGTGGTACTGGTATTCCTGCAAATGCTTACATTTCTGGATATGCCGGTTACTCTGAACCAACTGGAGTTTCATTGTCGGGTAGAGGTGGTACTGGTACTTATACAGTCAGTGTTGCTGGTTCTCTAACAACTACAAACGTTGCAAGTACAACTATCACTGGTTCAAAACCTGCAAGTGGTCAAGATTATGCAGTTTACTATCCTGGTCAAACTGGATATTGGCAGAGAAGAGTTACTAAGAAGTCATACAATGCTTCTAATGGTAAGACTACATTAACATTTAATAGTACCACTACTAATACATTTACTGGTGGTTCTATTCTAATGTACTACTATGGTGCATCTGAAGATAATGTTGTTCTTTCACTAGATAAAGCACTATTAAATGACGCCCCTTCCACTCCTGGATCTAATGAAGTACAACTTGGTTGGAATTTATCATCTTCCAAGTCTAACTCTAGTGCATGTAAGATATTCAAGTCTAGAATTATAGACATTGATGAAGTTGGTTCCTTTGGTGGAATTAATCTTTATCTTGCTGACCCACTTCCAGAACAATATACTGCAAGTGCAAACATGAGACATTATGGATTCTTGTTTATCAACTATGGTGGTTGGACATATCCTTCTCAGGGTGGTTCTAGTTATCGTTCAAATAATGCTGCATTGGGATCTAATAATACTACAATGATACTTCCAAATAGGGCAGGAAGAATTCAACCAGGTGATACGATTAGATATTCATATGAAGATGATGTATCAGATTCTGATGCACAAGCATCTCCATCAGTAATAACTTACTCTGGTCAAGTTTCTTCTGTTGCTGCAGTTGATTCTCAAGGATATTCTCAAATTACATTATCTACTTCAAGTAACCATATTTTATATTCTGGTCATACTCATAAACAACAGTGGTTGAGTCTCGGAGACATTTTTGTAAGTCACAGAACCGGTAATTTTGTTACTAACGGTCCCGTTATGGATAAATTTATCTATAGTGATACTGGACTTAAAATGAAATTTGGTCAGTATCGTATGTGGTATGAAAATATTAATAACTACATTAATACTACTAATGGTATTACTGGTCGTGCTGGATGGATTGGTAACTTTGCTTTATCTTCCACTGGAGAGAAGGTAACTGGTTTAGGATTAAATGGCGCTTCTGCAATTCAGTGGGGTAGACAATACAACACTGGTGTTTGGTTGTCTGCACACCCAACAACTCCAAGATGGGTTGGTTGGAATGGTTATTATTCTAGTTCTAGTGCTTTTAGTAATCATATGATGCAGATTCAGAATGGTGGAAGTATTGAAAGTTGGATGAGTAATATATCAACTATACCTTCATATGAGGGTGGTGGTAGTGAAAATAATTCGTTCTATCCAATTAATCACAGTCACTTAACTTGTGGTAGTTTGTATGCAGGTTTGAATACTTCTAATTCAGAATTTGGTTATGTTGGTGCTTATGATGTTGCACAATATCAATGGTCACCATCCAATACTAAATTGGATATTGGTCTTCAGGATGGTGTTGTCGATGCCTCTAATGGAGAAATCACAAGTGGTGGTACTGGTTCTAGAGTTACTGAAGGATTAATTATTAGTCGTGTCCAACACTACAAACCAACTGGTTGGCCTGGTCAAGATGGTGGTGTAAGTTTCAATATCAATTCATTTGAACCCGCTGGTAATATAACTGCTGCTACCAATAGTAGTACTGTTACTGGTTCTAGTACATTCTTTACTAGAGATATTCTTCCTGGTGATCAACTTTATAGTGAAGAAGGAAATGATGCAACTCCAGCCTGGATTGGAACAGTTGCATCAGTTGAATCTGATACATCATTAACATTGAGATCAAATTCTAACGGTGCTACTTCGGGTGATGGCACTTGGTCCGTTATCTCTTCTAGAGTTAAGAAAGCAGGAGATAATGCTCCTAATGCATCACTTATCTTCTCCGGTAACTCACAAGCATCTGGTTTGAGTGTTACTAGTGGTGGTGTTCTTTCGAATAGAATATCCAATGACTTTGCCGTACCTGGTAACAATGTTATTCGTGCTAACCGTTCTGGTTATGATAGATATAACTTTGCTTTCAGAATTAGTAAGAGAACATACAACCAGACTCCTCTACTAAATACCAGAGGAGAGATTACCCCAGTCAGCACACCTAATGACGCAAGGAAGGTTATGATGCCTAAGATGGGTGATTTATCTGAATTCCAAGGACAGATAATGAATGTAGATGTCACGAGACTTAATGCTAAGACTCACATTGAAAGATCTATCTCTGTCGTTGGTTCACAGATCAATATTTAATTAACGGAGACTATTATGTCATTCTTTTTAACAGATTCGCAAGAAGATGAGTTGAATTTATTTCTAGACGAACAAAACAGAAAATCGTGTGAGGAGCAACTAAAATCTAGATTGCTCCCCGACGAGTTATCAGAAATAGTAAAGAAATCTGTAGAATCAGATAGTCCTCTACCTGCTTTTGATCCAATTGTTGGATACTATACAATTTCATTTACACCATGTAGTGATGGTAATAGAATTTATGCCCACCACCATATAAATAATGAATCAATATCACTCTGCGATCCAGCTAGAGATAATATTAATCTAGATATAGAAGACATAAAATCTCTTCAGGGAGAGTCCCTGTCTGACGAGAATATATCTACTGATGATGTTGAACTTAATATTATTCCAGATGAAATTTCAACTGAAGAAGTAGTTGCTAATTATGGTGGACCACCGCAAGATCTATTGGGTGAAATGGGTATTAATGGTATCGATGATATGATTCAACAGGAAAATAATGTTAATGATCTTATAATTCCCAATGATGATGAAATGGAAGCGTTAGATCTGAGTGATGAACAAATTGCTGAGATAGAAGCAAATCAAAATCAATAAATAGAAGAGGGATATATATCCCTCTTTTTTGTAGGTATATACCTTTATTCGGAGTTGAGCTCAAATGGCAACAACAATCAAACTAAAGTCGAGTTCTACTGCGAGTGCAGTGCCTTCTTTAAGCAACTTATCCCTAAGGGAACTAGCAATTAATACTGCTGATGGAAAACTATATGTCAGACAAGGGGATGGAACAGGATCTGATACCATCGTAGATATTGGTGGATCAGCCACAACTTCTGCAGTAAATGATGCGCTTGCTCTTGCAATCGCATTAGGATAAGAACATGGCAAATATATTTAAAAGTTATACAGACACTGCTATAGGTACGTCTGAAGCTACCGTTTATACGGTCGCCTCCGGTACTGTATCGGTCGTAATTGGTTTAAACGTCTCCAACATCACAGGCAATCAAATAAACGTTGATTTGAGAGTGGATAAAGCATCTGGAGATGATGTTTATCTAGTAAAAAATATTCCGATCCCAAACGGGACATCCTTTGAATTTAATGCTGGAAACAAATTTGTTTTACAGACAGGAGATGCAATAAAAATAACTTCAGACACTGCGGCAAGTGTGGATGTGCTCATTAGTGTTCTAGAACAAACCTGAGGTAACTGATGGCATATATTGGAAGGACACCATCATTTGGTGAAGTAATTGTATTAAAAAATATTGAGTCTAGTTTTAACGGGACGTTAACTGGATTTGATTTACATCGAGTTGTAAACGGTGCAGATCAAGATTTTTATGCTATATCATCAGAACATTTATTAGTATCACTTGGTGGTGTTCTTCAAGAACCAGATAGATCTGGTAATGTTGGTTTTACAATTAATGGAAACCAAATTGAATTTGCTGTTGCTCCATCAACTGGAACTAGCTGTTTTATAATTTCATATGGTCATATTCTTGATATCGGTGTTACTGCTGATGGAACTGTAACTTCTGCAAAGATTGCAGCACCAGGACCATCATGGGATAGCGCAGGTAGTTTAAGTATTAATGGCACTGGATATGTTGATATTCCGGCCGGAAATACTGCTCAAAGACCAGGTTCAGCGAACACTGGCATGTTGCGATTTAATAGTGATTATGCTAGATATGAAGGTTATGATGGTTCTAGTTGGGGTAGTTTAGGTGGTGCTGGAGGTGCAGGTGGAGATGCTGTATTCTATGAGAATGATCCAACTGTAAGCACTAGTTATTCAATTACTTCTGGTAAAAATGCTATGTCGGCAGGACCCATAACAATAAATAATGGTGCAACGGTAACCATCCCAACGGGATCTATATGGACGGTAGTGTAACATGACAGTAATTATTAACGGAACGACTGGTATTGTCACACCAGATATAGCAGTAGATGGGACAACTTTAACAGTTGATGCAGTCAATGATCGTGTTGGCATTGGAAA
>Ga0257114_1001809_pt1 | contig 14708 bp, 8 predicted proteins | sample SI112_10mmetaG_FD_190149 | JGI IMG/M metagenome (GOLD analysis project Ga0257114, IMG submission 190149) | Marine microbial communities from Saanich Inlet, British Columbia, Canada - SI112_10m | ecosystem: Environmental > Aquatic > Marine > Inlet | place: Canada: British Columbia | collected...
GCGAAAACCTCGGCGTCGCGCGCGAGTTCGCGTCGCGTCGCGTCGCGTCGACGGCGGCGCGCGCGCGGCGAGGGCGCGCGAAGCGCGAGCGCGAGGTTCGCCGACGCGCGCGCGCGTCGCGGGGCCGCGCGCGCGACGATGGCGACGGCGGCGGCGAGCGCGGCGCGCGCGATGGGGACGAGACGCGAGGTGACGACGGCGACGATGCGCGCGCGGGCGTCGACGTTCGCGGCGCGAGGAGGCGCGCGGGCGATGCGGAACGACCGAGGCGCGGTGCGCGCGCGCGGGGGGCGTCGCGCGGTGATGACGCGCGCGGATGCGTTCGCGGGAATGTCGGACAAGCTGGATAAGGCGTGGGCGCGCTTGCAGGGCGAGAAGGATTTGAACGCGGATAACGTCAAGGCGCCGCTTAAGGATGTGCGACGCGCGCTTTTAGAGGCTGATGTGTCGCTGCCCGTGGTGCGGCGGTTCATCGCGCGATGCGAGGAGAAGGCGGTGGGAATGAAGGTGACGAAGGGCGTGGAACCGGGGCAAATGTTGGTCAAGTGCGTGGCGGATGAGCTTTGCGAGCTCATGGGTGGCGTCGGAGCGGAAGGGATCAAGTTCAGGGACGATGGAGAGCCTACGGTGGTTTTGATGGCTGGTTTGCAAGGGGTCGGGAAGACGACGGCGTGTGGGAAGTTGTCGTTGGCGTTGCGCAAGCAAGGGAAGAGCGTGTTGCTCGTCGCGACGGACGTGTATCGACCGGCGGCGATCGATCAGTTGAAAACGCTCGGGAAGCAAATCGGCGTGCCCGTTTTCGATATGGGTGTCGATGGCAACCCGCCGGAGATCGCCGCGAGAGGCGTGCGCAAGGCGAAGGATGAGGACATAGACGTCGTCATCGTGGACACGGCGGGTCGATTGAACATCGACGAAAAGCTCATGGGTGAGCTCAAGGCGACGAAAGAGGCGACTTCGGCGGATGAAACCTTGCTCGTCGTCGATGCGATGACTGGTCAAGAAGCGGCGACGCTCACGGCGTCGTTCAACGAAGCGGTTGAAATCACCGGAGCCATTCTCACTAAGATGGATGGCGACACACGAGGCGGCGCTGCGTTGAGCGTACGAGAAGTCTCGGGTAAGCCGATCAAATTCACGGGCGTGGGCGAAAAGATGGACGCCCTCGAGCCGTTTTACCCTGAGCGCATGACTAGCCGCATCTTGGGCATGGGTGACATCGTCAGTCTCGTCGAAAAAGTGCAGGCGGGCGTGAAGGAGGAAGAGGCGGAGAAAATCAAGCAGAAGATTATGAGCGCGACGTTTGATTTCAACGACTTTGTTGGCCAGCTTGAGATGATGAACAACATGGGTGGGATGAAGCAAATCATGCAAATGATGCCGGGCACTGCCAAGCTGAGCGAGGCCGACATGGAAGCGGCGGGGAAGAGCATGACCATCGCGAAGAGCTTGATCAACTCGATGACCAAGGAGGAACGACAGTACCCAGACATGCTCGTCGCCAGCACGACTGCGGATTCTCGCCGTCAACGCATAGTCAAAGGTAGCGGCCGCACCGAAGCGGACTTAGCACAACTCATCATGATGTTTGGAGGTATGCGTGCCCAAATGCAAAAAATGAGCGGGCAACTCGGCGGCCAAGCCGGCGACGTGGGCTTGCAGCCTCAGCTTTCTGAAGCAGAGCTCAGCAAGCTCGCGATGAACAAGATCCGCAAGACAGTCAAACCGGGCATGGTGCGACGGCAGAAGGCTAAGAAAGTGCCTAAATTTTTAGCGGAGCGGGAATCATTCTCACAGTGACTGGAATGACGTATTTGAGATTTAATATTGATTGCTTCTATCCCCGCGTCAGACGCGAATCCAAGCTCTATCCCGCGGCGGCACTCTGTAGTGCGACGCGAGAAAGTACTCCCTTGCCGAGTATGAGCACGCCCGACTCAACGCCTCGACAAGCCACGCGTCAGGACCGATGTAATATCGGTTCTTGGGCGCGGATGATTTAATCGCGCTAACGACGGCTTTGACAACCTTGATGGGGTTCGTTCCTGCCGCCTCTTCGGCGCGCATGATTTTTTCCGCACGATCAGCGACGGGATCGGACTCGAACCCACTCGATTTGACCACGCTCGCCGCGCCTTTTTGTAATCTTAAATCGCCGGGCTCGATCAAGCTGACGCGCACGCCCGAGCCCTTTGTTTCCATGCGAAGCGCGTCCGTGTACACCATCAGCGCCGCTTTGGAAGCGCTATACATGGACTGAAACGGAATACCGATTCGACCGGCGATGGAGCCGACGTTAATGATGTTCGCGCCTTGGCTCAGATGTGGCATCGCGTGACGAATAACGCTCACGGCGCCGAGGAAATTGGTTTGCATAATCATCTCGGCGTCGTCGCGCGGCGTTTGTTTCGCCCACGAGCAAAGGCACACGCCCGCGTTGTTGATCAAGACGTCAATTTTTCCGTGTCTCTCGACGATGGACGCAATGCATTGGGCAATAGAATCTTCTTTGGTGAGATCCATCGTTAACAGCGGGTGCGAGACGACGTTTTCCTCGTTGTCGAGTTCGGCGCCGAGCGGCACTGACGGGTCGTTCTTCTTCGCGATCTCTTCCTTTGATGGGGTCCCGATACCAAAGAATCCGCTCGATTGGCGACCGAGTTTCTTGCTACTCGCACCAGCGCGCGAGGTTCCGTACACGATGGCGTTCGGGAACTCGGTGCGAATGCCCTCCAGTAGCAGCGAACCGAGTCCGCCGCTCCCGCCCGTGACGAGCACCACCTTGACCTCGCGTCGACGCGTTGACCTGTCAAAAACCACGCGCGCGATGGCAGAAAACGCAATGGTGATCAAAATCATCTTCACGTGCATCGCAGCCGCCCCCGAGGACGCGAAAGCGATGATGACATCCAGCATCGCCTTCGCCTTGGCTTCGCTCGTCGACGTCGTTCGCAACGCCCCGGCGCGCTCGCTCAAATGCTTCACCAAAACCACAAAGTACCGATCGACGAACGCCAGACCTCGATGCGCGCCAATTTTTGTCTCGACGACGCACCTCGCCAACGCGGCGGCGAGCGCGTTCATCTTCGCCGACCCTCCGACGACGCCTCGCGCCGTCGCCGCCGCCGCCAACATCCCGACGACGCAATATCCAATCGCGACCCGCGCGTCCGCGCCCAGCGCCCGTCGCGCGCGCGCGCCGACGTCCAAGGTTTTAACCATCTCAACCGCGCGCTTCGTCGTCGTCCTCGCGCGTTCGATCGCCGGTTTCGCGCGTTTCATCGACGCGTCTTTGACACCGCGCAGTTTCGCGCGCGTCGCGTCGACCATCGTCCCTCGCGTCGCCGTCGCGCGCGTCCCGCGCGCCATCGCGCGTCCTTTCGCCGCGCGATCGCTTCTCTCGCGCCGTCGCGCGTCCTTGGAAACGACGCGCGTCGCGATCTGTCGCGCGAATTCAAATCGTCCTTTGACAGCTCGCGTCGTTCGCGCTCGCTCGACCGCGCGCCACACCGCGCCGCCGCGATGGAGCTCGCCGTCTCCGGCGGCTCCCTGCGAGCGCTCCATCGCTCGATCGCGTTCCTGTCGCGCGTCGGTCCCGAGGTGCTGATCGACGCGAGCGCGCGCGACGAGACGCTGACGCTGAAATCCGTCAACGCCGCGCGCTCGGCGTTCGCGCGCGTCGCCGTGCGGGCGAGCGCGTTCGACGCGCGAGAGATAACCGCGCGCGGAGGACGCGCGCAGACGTGCGCGCTGGCGAAGCACGTGATGGCGTCGCTGCGGTCGCACGCGCGCGCGGACGTCGTCGTCGTGACGCTGGACGACGAAGACGACGAGGGACGAGAGGCGCGACGACTGCGAGTGACGACGACGAGCGCGAAGAGCGGCACGAAGAAGACGTATGAGATGCACGAGGTGATGGACGCGGAACACGTCGACGCGGAGATCGACGCGGAGGCGATGCCGGTGAAGGTGGTGAGCAGGGCGAAGACGCTGCTGACGCTGTTGGCGCACTTTTCGAGCGCGGCGAGAGAGGACGTGACGCTGACGTGCGGGATCGAATCGGACGTGTGCGTGGACGGGGACGCGGCGGGAGCGGCGAAGATCGTGACGCTGTCGAGTTATTTGAGTCCGGGAGGGGGGTTGAGTCAGGCGTTGCAGACGAGCATTTCGTTGAGACGCGACGACGAATCGATTTTGTTTTATAGAAACACCGCGGCGGCGCCGGTGGAGGTGACGGTGAATTTGAAGGATTTGCGCAGCATCGTTCAACTGTGCGAGAGTTCGGACGTGGATGTGGCGATTTATTGCGCGCAGGCGGGCGCGCCGGTGGTGGTGAAGCCGACGGCGGATTTCAAAATGTTTCATCAACGCGACGCGTTCGGGAACCAGCCGCAGCACACCACCGCGCCCGCGAGCGTCGATTTCGAAGCTGAACTCGTGTTGGCGTCCATGCTTCCTCCCGAGGACGCGTCAGCGGTGGAACCGAGCCAATGCGAGCAGCCGCGCGTCGAGGCGCCGGCGCCGCTTCAAAACGCGCCGTTAGGAAGTCAGCCTTGGAGCGCGGTGCCTGATAGCGAGAACGCGTCGCAGCGAGAAGTCGGCGGCGGTGTCGACGCGCCGAGTCGACCGTGGGGGCGAGAGGCACCCAACGACGCGGCTACGACGGTTTTGAATGACAACGACGACTGGGCGCACGACGAATTCGTCGAAGCCACGCCTCCGGAAAAACGACAACGGCAGTAGGATGAGTTCGATTACACCGGTGACACACGAGATACATTTTTGTACACATAAAGTAGGCGGTAGAAGTTACAACATACATATCTACGACGGTGAGACGACGACTTTTCATCGACGATCGCGCCGCTGGTCCAGAACCAACATTCGCGCGCTCGCGTCACGTCATCGTCGCCTTCCGGTCGCTCATCGATTTCTCGCGTCTACGCCTCGAAATCTGCATCATCGCCCTCCAACCTGCGACGGAACTCGCGCCCGAGTTTGCCGAGCGCGTCGGCGTTCCAAAGCGCGCCGACTATTAAGCACGCAAATCCGATGTACGTGCACGTCAAGAACACCCACCCCACGACGCTCAAACATCGAATATCGCCGTGCTCGCACCCTGGACGATACATCGCGCTGTTCGTCGTCCACAATTCGTGATCCTGAAGCACGTGTCGCATCGGGTCGGCGCACAGAAGCGCGACGCTCGCCGCCGTCGTCGCCGTCGGTCCGTACACGCGCCACGCGTTCCCCCGACGCCCGCGCGCTTTCCTCGCGCTCGCCACCGTGGCGAGCGTCGTCACCATCGCGTTCATCGCCAGGGAAATCGCGTGCGATTCGTGTTTGGCGCTCGCGCTCGTCGCCGCGGCGCCGAAAAACGAGCCGACGAGCAAAGGCCAACATCACGCCCCCACGAGCGACGGCGCCGACGCCAACACCGCCATCGCCGTCAGCACGCGCTGCGATGACATCGCGTCCGCGACCTTACGCACTCTCCGCGCCCCCGTCGCCGCGCGCGCGCGTCTCGAAACGTATTCCTCGTCCGACCGCGCGGATTCCGAGTCGCTCGATCCGTCGTCGTTCGCGCGCGCGACGTCGCGCGGCGCGACTCACGACGCGCAGCGCGCGTCGTCGTCGTCGCCGTTCTCGCGAAGCAGCGGGGCGTCGAGCGCGCGCGGCATCGATCGACGACGCGCGTCGCCGAGTGCCGGCAGTCACTCCTCGCCGCCCTCGGATGTCGAACGAACCCGACGCGCGCGCCGCGACGGCGACGGGCGCGCTCGCGCTCGACGACGCCGCGAGCGCCAAGTTCGTGCGGTTTTACCGCGGGCTTCCGAGCGAGACGGCGCGCGTGGTGCGGTTTTTCGATCGTAAAGATTGCATCAGCGCGCACGGCGATGACGCGATGTACATCGCGCGGGCGTTCTATAAGGTGCGTCGCGAGCGCGCGGGCGCGCGGGTGCGATCTTCGAACGCGTCGGCGCGCGCGCGGGGCGCGGGGCGCGCGCGGAGGCGACGAGAACGCGGATGATGATTGGTGATTTTTGAATATCGGCGCGCGGCTGTCGCCGAGACGCGAAATCGGCGACGAGCGCGGCGGCGCGATCGTCGAGGGTGCGCTCGAGCGATGCGCGGGCGAGATGACTGACGCGAACCGTTTGACCGTTTGGTCCACTTTTGACGTCGGAGCAGACGACGAGCGTGATCAAGACGATGGGATCGGGCGACGACGCGTTGCCGGGCGTCGCGCTCAACCGATCGATGTTCGAGAGCGCGCTTCGCGAACTTTTACTCGATGGTGACGGCGCGCGCGTGGAGTTTTACGAAGAGAGTAAACCGAGCGGGACGTGGACGTGCGTGAAGTCGGCGTCGCCGGGGAAATTGCAAGCGTTCGAGGATGAGCTGTTTCGGTCGAACGAGATGTCGGACGCGTCTGTGGTGTGCGCGGTGCGCGTGGCGAACGGGAACGTGGGCGTGGCGTACGCCAACACGACGACTCGGGAGCTCGGGGCGTGCGCGTTCGTGGATGATGAGCAGTATTGCACGCTGGAAAGCGTGTTATGTCAGATTGGAGTCAAAGAGTGCGTCGTGCCCAAGGAAGGGACCGAGACGCCGGAGGGGCGTCGATTGCGAGACGTCGTCTCGCGATGCGGTGCGCTCGCCACGGAGCGTCAGGCCCGCGATTTCGACGCGCAAGACTTGGAGAATGATTTGGGGCGACTCGTGCGAGGAAACGTTGAGGCGCATCGGGCGGTGATTGATCAATCGCACGCCGCAGCGTGTCTCGCGGCGGTTTTGCGATTCAGCGAAATGTTGGCGGATAGCGCCAACCACGGTCGATGCACGCTGAGTATGTACGACACCGGTCGGTACATGCGACTCGATGCTTCGGCACTGCGCGCTCTGAATGTTCTCCCTGAGCGCTCTGACGGCCCGAGCAGCTTCAGTTTGTACGGTTTATTGAACAAGTGCCGAACGCCGATGGGGCGCCGTTTGCTCTCGCGATGGCTGAAGCAGCCGCTCGTGGACGTTAACGAAATCGCCACGCGACACGATGTCGTGAACGAATTCGTCACCAATGCAGAGGTTCGTGACGCCCTGCGCGGTGCGCACTTGCGAGCGTTACCGGACATCGAACGGATCACTCGTAAGCTCGAACGCCGCAAGGCGTCGCTCATGGATTTGTGCCGATTGTACCAAGCGAGCGCGGCGCTTCCACACATGGCCGAGGCGCTCGAACGGTGCGAGGGACGTCATAGCGATTACATTCGCAAGAAGTATGCGGAAGAACTCAAAAAGCTGAGCGCCCCGAGTCATCTCGGCCGGTTCGAGGCGCTCTTAGAAGCGGCAGTGGATCTGAGCAAGATTCCCGACGAGTACGTCATTTGCGCTTCGTACGACGCCGAGCTGGGCGAGTTGCAAAAACAGAAGGATACACTGGAGAAGCAAATCCGTGATGCGTTTGCGGATGCGAGCGATGATTTGGGCATGGAACGCGATAAGCAATTAAAGTTAGAACACAACAACATGCATGGTTGGTTCATGCGATTGACGAAGAAAGACGAAACGAGCGTGCGAAAAAAGCTCAGCGTGAGTTATCAGATTCTGGAAGCGAAGAAGGATGGCACGAAGTTTACGAACAAGAAGATTCGTGGTCTTTCGGAGCAGCGTGTATCTCTCGACAGAAGCTACGACGCGAAGCAGCGACACTTGGTCGATCGCGTCGTCGACGTCGCGGCGACGTTTTCCGAAATCTTTCTGAGCGTTTCGGCGATGACGGCGGAAATCGACGTCCTCGCGTCTTTCGCTGAGGTCGCCGTCAGCGCGCCGGTGCCGTTCGTGCGCCCGATTATGCACGAGAAGACGTCTGATACGATCCACCTGGAGAACTCGCGCCATCCAAACGTCGAAGCGCAGGACAACGTGCGATTCATCGCCAACACGTGCTCGATGAAGAAGGGCGAGTCTTGGTTTCAAATTATCACTGGCCCAAACATGGGCGGTAAGAGTACATTTATTCGCCAAGTTGGCGTGTGCGTGCTCTTAGCGCAGGTTGGAAGCTTCGTGCCGTGCGACGACGCCGTGATTGCTGTACGAGATGCCATCTTCGCGCGCGTCGGCGCCGGCGACTGTCAACTCCGCGGCATTTCCACCTTCATGGCGGAGATGTTAGAAACCGCCGCCATCTTGAAGGCCGCGACTTCATCGAGTCTCGTTATCATCGATGAACTCGGCCGCGGAACGAGTACATACGACGGATTCGGTCTCGCGTGGGCGATAAGCGAGCACATCGTCAATGAGATTCAAGCGCCGTGTCTGTTTGCCACTCACTTTCACGAGCTCACCGCGCTCGAAGGCCCGAGTGGCGTCTCCAACTTTCACGTCGAGGCGCTCATCGACCAGGAGAGCCGAAAGCTCACCATGTTGTACCAAATCAAGCCGGGGGCGTGCGATCAATCGTTCGGGATTCACTGCGCCGAGTTCGCGCGGTTCCCCGAAGAAGTGCTCAAAATCGCTCGCGCAAAGGCGGACGAGCTCGAAGACTTTTCCAAATCCGGCGCCGAGCGCGCCGTCGCCGACATCTCCGACCCCAAGCGCCAACGAACCGATGAACCCGGTGTATCCGACGACATGGCCCGCGGCGTCGTCCGCGCTCGCCAATTCCTCTCCGACTTCGCCGCCGTCCCTCTCGACCGCATGACGCCCGCCGAAGCCGTCGCGCGCGCTCGACAACTCAAATCCGAGCTCGAGACCGACGCCAAGCACTCCCCTTGGCTCCTCGACGTCCTCTCCAACGCCGCGTGATCACTCAGCCGTCCGCGATCCGCGCGCGCGTCGCGTTCGACCGCGTCGCGCCCAGAACGAACGTAGAACCGAATCGCCCGTCCCGCGTCGCGCGGATGCATGCAAAAAACAAGATGACTGGATGACGTCCCGCGCCACACGATCGCGCGCGCGTCATGCCCTCCGCCGCGCGCTCCCGAGCGTCGAAGCGCGCGAACGCGACGACGGGCGTCGCGACGACCGCTCCCGAGGCGACGCTCGACCCGACGCGCGCGTACACGCGCTATCGCGGCGTCGTCTACGACGTCACCGAGTTTCAGCATCGCCATCCCGGCGGCGCGCAATTGCTCTCGCTCTGCGTCGGACGCGACGCGACGATCCTGATCGAGAGCCATCACTTGCGACCTGAGGTGGTGCGCAAGTACATGAAGACGCTGCCCGTGGTGGAGGGCGCGGCGGGCGCGTTCGGGAAGGAGGAGACGTTTCCGAAACCGCTCGATTCGGCGGTGTATCGAGCGATACAACGCCGAGTGCGAGATGAAGTCGTGGAACCGATGAAAGCAAAGTCTGGAAGGGAGGCACACGGACGCGGTGGGTGCGTCGTGGACGCGGGGGTGGTCGTGTTGACGTTTGTCGCGGCGATGGTGGCGTATTGGCGCGCGCCCTCGGCGCTCACGGGGTGCGCGTTGGGACTGGCGGGGTACTGGAGCGGCACTGGGTTGCAACACACGGCGAATCACGGAGGATTGGCGAAGAGTGGATTTTGGAATCAGTTTTGGGGATGGCTTGGGAACGACGTGGCGATCGGGAAGAGTTCGGTGGAGTGGCGGTATCATCACATGGTGAGCCATCACTCGTACTGCAACGACGCCGATCTCGATCAAGACGTGTACACCGCGTTGCCGTTGTTGCGACTTGACCCATCGCAGGAGTTGAAGTGGTTCCATCGGTACCAAGCGTTTTACGCGCCGCTCATGTGGCCGTTTTTATGGCTCGCCGCGCAAGTCGGTGACGCGCAAAACATTCTAATCGATCGAGCGTCTCCCGGCGTCGAGTACAAGGGCTTGATGAAGAACGAAATCGCGCTGTACCTGCTCGGTAAAGTTCTGCACTTCGGCTTACTTCTCGGCGTTCCGGCGTACATCCACGGGTTGTCCAACGTCATCGTGCCGTTCCTCGCGTACGGCGCGTTTGGCTCGTTCGTCCTTTGCTGGTTCTTCATCGTCAGCCACAACTTGGAAGCGTTGACCCCGATGAACTTGAGCAAGAGCACTAAGAACGATTGGGGTGCGTGGCAAATCGAAACGTCCGCGTCGTGGGGTAACAGCTTCTGGAGCTTCTTTTCCGGTGGTTTGAACTTGCAAATCGAGCACCACTTGTTTCCGGGATGCGCGCACAATCTGTACCCGAAGATGGTTCCCATCATCAAGGATGAGTGCAAAAAGGCTGGCCTCGCGTACACCGGCTATGGTGGCTACTTTGGATTGTTGCCCATCACGCGCGACATGTTTTCCTATTTACACAAGATGGGCCATCAACGACCGAAGGCCATGTAGAAATCCGAACAAACCGTTGTACCTCTTGTTTGATGAATACAGTATTTATTTTACAACGCAACTACGCATTTATTCCTCGCTCGCGAACGCCTCAGCGGCATGCGCTCGCACGCAGTTACCTTCAGCCAACGCTGCGCTGGAGTGCAAGTACTTGGCCGCATCGCGCGATTTTTCCACTTTGCCCCTCGCTCGAGCCAACATCGCTCGCTCCGCCGCCGCGAGCGCCTCGTGCGTGCTCTCGAACGGAAACACGCACCCGTGTCGTCGCTGTCCCGGAAGCATGTACTGCGGTGATCGAACGATACATCTCGCCAGTTGCACGGCGTCTACGAGGGCCTGATTCGCGCCTTGACCCTTGAATGGAGACATCGGGTGCGCAGCGTCGCCGATGAGCGTCACGCGAGACGTGACTTTGCCTCTCAACACATCCGCAGGCGTCATATCGCGGTCGTACGCGGGGTAGCCAGCCATGTCTTCTTTCCGAGTTTGATTGAGCAGTCTCGGAACGGGATCTGGCCAAGACGCACATCTGCGCAGCGCTTCGTTCCACAACGCCTCCGAGTCAGTCGCGAGCGCTCGAGCTCGATCCTCGTCGACGGGAAACGATAGCTGCCACATCATCGCTCCTGGTTCATCTTCACCCTCGTACTGCTCGTCCAGCGGTCGAATACAACCGTCACCATCGGGCGACGCCGTGAACGGCATGGCGTACATTCTATTCTCGCCATCGACGACTTGAAACACCTTATTTCTACACAACGGAGCGTCCACGCCGCGACAAATGCCCAACACGACGAGCACGCCCAAATACGATAGCGGATCATCTCCGAGCTTCTGCGCGCGCACGCGAGAGAAAATTCCATCCGCGCCTACCAAAATGCCCGCCTCCTCGCTCGTTCCGTCGTCGAAGCGCAACGTCACGCCGTCCTCAGTCTCCTCGTACCGCTCCAACCTTTTCCCCCATCGCACGACGCCGGGCTCGAGCGCGTCCAGCAGCGACTGTCGCAACTTTTGCCTCGGCAAGTGCACGTTCCTCTTCTCATCGCTCACCGCCTCCGCGACGGCACCACCATCGCGCGCGCCTTGGTCCGCGTCCTCCTCGCCGCCGACGCGTCGTCGAGCGCTGTGTCCGTATTCGCCCAACACGCGCCCGTTCGCGTCCATGCTCACGTGCGCGTCGCTCCCCACGCCTCGCAACGCCAATCCGAGCGCTCGCAGCGCCGCACCACCGCTATACTTTTGCATCGTCAACCCGTACCCTTGTTTTCGCGCCTCGAAGCGCTCGTCTCGTTCGTACACCGTCGCGCGCGCGCCGCGCTGCGTCAACGCCAACGCCAACGCCGCGCCCCCCCCCCCCCCGCCCACGATCGCCACGCGCGCCGCCGCGCCGTTCGCCGTCGCCGCGCCCTCGACGACGCCCGCGCCCTCGCACGCCGCGCACTCGACGCGCTTCTCCGGCGCCTCCCGCGTCGCCGCGCCGTCGTCCCGCTCGAGTCGCCGCCGCTTTTTTTGCGCTCTCGACAGCGCGAACGTCGCGCCCTCGCCGCGGCATCGCTCGCACGCGCGATGACGCGTCGACGCGTCCGCGCGCGCGGGCATCGCGCGCGCGCGCCGCCCGCGCGTCGCGGTTCGCGCGACGCGCGCGACGGCGCGGGCGACGGCGCGCATCGATGTGCGGCTCGAGCGAACGACGCAGAGTGGCTACACACATAATCTACACGCACAGACTACGACGACGCGCGCGGCGCCTCGGACCCGCGCGCCGCGCCGCCGCTCAAGACGTCGAATAATCTCTCGCGATCGACGAGCTCGCCGTGTCGCAGCGACACGACGAACTGCCTCGCGCCGACGACGTCGAGCGGGACGAAGGCGCGCGACGCGAGCGCCTCTAAATCCTCGCGCGTCAGCCCCGCGAGCGGCGGCGTCACGCGCGTCGCGACGTCGAAGTCTTCGTCGACGCGATTTCCCCAGAAATCCATCGTGCTGACGCGCAGCGCGCGTCCGTCGCGCGTCAACGCGAGCTCGCCGACGTACCGCGACGCGTAGTACTGCACCGCCGCGCCGCACGCCGCCGATCCCAGTCCCGCGGCGACCGCGGCGGCGACGAGCGACGGCGCCGCGGTCGCGTCCGCCGTCGCCGCGAGCGCGGGCGTCGCGAGCGCGCCGATCGCGCCCAGCTGCGCGATTTTGAACCGAACGAGGACGCGAAAGAGCCGCATCTGCGGACCGCGGTACAGCTTCACCGGCGCCGACGCCGTCGTCGACGCGGCGCGCGACGCGAGGCGCGACGCGCCTTTTCGCGTCGCGATCGCGCGCGCGAGCGCGCGCGCGGCCATCGCGGCGCGCGGCGGCGCGTCACCGTGTGCGGCTCTGGTGGTTTTATGACACGGCGAGCGAGCGGGCGATGAAATTCGCGCGGATGTCGCCTTAAGAAATGAATAACTCTGGCGCCTCTCGAGCGTAGGCGCAAAAATCAGCGGCGTTCGACGGCACGATGTCGGCGCCTGATGCGTCGAGCGGTAGCGGGGCGTCCGGAGTGATGCCTATCTTGTTGATGTCGGTGCCGTTTGGCGTGCGATACTGCGCCACGGTGACGCTCACCGCCGAACCGTCGGAGAGCGGGACGAGCGTTTGAATCAAGCCTTTACCGAACGTTTGCTCGCCGAGCACGATGGCGCGCTTGTTGTCTTGTAAAGCGCCGCTCAAGACCTCGGACGCGCTCGCCGTGCCTTTATTCACGAGGAGCTTGAGCGGCGTCGCGGCGTCCAACGCCGTTCGATCCGCCTGGAAGACGTCGCGCTCGCCGTTGGAGTCGGCGATGTACACGATCGTGCCTTCATTCATGAACGCTTTGGCGATTTCCAAAGCACCGGGAAACAGCCCACCGACGTTGTCGCGCAGATCGAGCACGAACACGTCGACGCCGTCGGCTTTCAGCGCCGCGAGCGCCTCCTTCGTCTTCGCCCCTGAGACTTGATTAAACGCCGACAATTTCACGTAACCAATTTTCTTGTCTCCCTTCACCTCGCACGTCGCCGACGTCACCGGCACCACGGTGTATCGTTTTCGCTGCACCACGACGTCTTGAGTCTTCCCATCCCGTTCGAGCGTCAGCGTCACCTTGCTCCCCTGCGGCCCTTGCAATTCGTCCGCGACTTCGTACAAACTCTTCCCGCGCGTCGCCGCGCCGTCCACGGCGACGATAAAATCCTTCGCCTTCACCCCAGCCTCCGCCGACGGCCCTCCCGGCGTCGGCGCGACCACCACAACCTTCGCGTCGTCCCCGAATCCCATCTCCACTCCCACCCCGCTCACGTCCGCCTTCATCGTTCGATCCGTCACGCTCGCGTACTTTTCCGGCTCCAAAAATTGCGTGAACGGATCCCCGAGTTTCCCGAGCATCTCTCGTATCGTCCCGTACGTCGCCTCCGTGTCGTCCAAATCCGCCGTCTTCAATCCTCGTTCGCGCAGTTTAAACCAATTATTCCCGTTAAACGTCTTATCGACGTACGCCTTGTCCACCGCGCGCCACGCCTCGAGGTACAGCATCTGATTCTCCGTGATCGCGCTCGCGCGCGTCGCCGCCGCGGCGTTGATCGCGAGCGCCGCGAGCGCGGTCGCGATCGCGTCGCGTCCTCGCGCGTCGCGTCGCGCCGTCGCGCCGTCGTCGCGCGTCGGCGTTCGCGGCGACGTCGCGCGGGCGCCGACGCGGCGTCGCGCGCGTCGCGAACGGCGTCGCGTCGTCGCGTCCGCGCGCGCCGTCGGCGTTCGCGCGCGCGACGCCGTCGACATGGCGCGCGCGCGTCGCGCTGTCCCGCACACGCGCGCGGACGACGGATGGCGTCGCCCGCGCCCGCGGACGCGCGCTACGACCGCCAGCTCCGCCTGTGGGGGGCCGAGGGCCAGCGTCGACTCGCGCGATGCCGCGTCCTCGCCGTCGGCGTGTCGCCGGCGACGTGCGAGACGATGAAGAATCTCATCCTCGGTGGCATTCGCGCGTTCGAGTTGGTCGACGACGGCGCGTGGCGTCGCGGCGCGGGAAGCGCGGGCGAGGTGTTCGAATTGACGTGCGAAGACGTCGAGCGCGGCGCGCGCGAACGAAGCGGGAAGACGATGGTGGAGACGGTGGTGGAGAGACTGGCGGCGCTGAATCCGGGCGTCGACGGCGCGGCGACGACGGCGAACGCGCGAGCGACGGCGAACGGGGGGAAGGAACAGTTCGAACGGTACGACGCGGTCGTCGCGGGAGGCGGAGGATTGAGCGATCACGATCACAGAGCGCTGGCGCGGGCGTGCGCGGAGAGTGGGACGGTGCTGGTGACGACGCGGGCGAGAGGATTGTTCGGCGAAGCGCGGACGAGCGCGAGC
>Ga0257114_1001813_pt1 | contig 14681 bp, 7 predicted proteins | sample SI112_10mmetaG_FD_190149 | JGI IMG/M metagenome (GOLD analysis project Ga0257114, IMG submission 190149) | Marine microbial communities from Saanich Inlet, British Columbia, Canada - SI112_10m | ecosystem: Environmental > Aquatic > Marine > Inlet | place: Canada: British Columbia | collected...
TTCCCGAGCGATGCGACTGAGACACTCGATACCGACATGGACGGCGTGGGGGACAATGCAGACGTATTCCCGAACGATGCGGATGAAACACTCGACACGGACATGGACGGCATAGGAGACAATGCTGATGCATTCCCGAACGATGCGAATGAAACGCTTGATACCGACATGGATGGCATGGGCGACAATGCTGATGCATTCCCGAACGATGCGAATGAAACGCTTGATACCGACATGGATGGCGTGGGTGATAATGCTGATGCATTCCCGAACGATGCGAATGAAACGCTTGATACCGACATGGATGGCATGGGCGATAACGCTGATGCTTTCCCTGATGATGCAACTGAAACACTTGATGACGACGGTGATGGTGTTGGAAACAACGCTGATGTGTTTCCCAACGATGCAACTGAATCTGCAGATACAGATGCTGACGGCGTAGGTAACAATGCTGATGCTTTCCCTGATGATGCAACTGAAACGCTTGATACGGATGGAGACGGCGTGGGAGACAACGCTCAACTCGCTGCTGAAAACCTCGCTGCCGAAGAAGAAGCGGCACAAAAGCAGATGTTTACAATCATCGCTGTTGTTGCAGTACTCATCATTGGCGCTGTAGGTGCTGTTCTGTTCATGCGCAGTCGTGGAGATGATTTGACGGAAGAGGTCGTTAAGGATTTCACTTCTCTTTCTGTTCAACCGCAGGTTACACCTATCGAGCAAACCCTCCAACAACCCGTTGCCCAACAACCGGTGGCAGCTGCTGAGCCTGTTGTTCTTCGACAATGGACGGATGAAGCAGGCTACACCTGGCGCCAGATGGATGATGGATCCAACTACTGGTGGACCGGAAGCGAATGGAAGCGCAGTTGATCAAGCGTAAACAATCGCAGGTGCCAGCGGCATTGAGCCGCCTGCTCGTCCTGTTTGGTCCTCAGTAGATTCGCCAAGCACAACTTGAATCGATTCAATGCCGAGTTCTTGCGCGATAAAGGCTGAACCGTTTGTAAGAGCAATCACTTCATCCAGTGAACCGCGTAGGAGTGCTCTTGAGGCATCGTCCCACTTGAAAACTTGAGGCAACATCTTCTTACCCCAATATCCAATGATTTCGCCTTTACGTTCTCCCTGGGCGATTTCCATTTGAGAAAGATGGCCGACAAAATTCTTGACGCTGCCACCCTGTTCGATAAAGTCGAGTGCCTCTACCGCCATAATTCGTTTCCATGGAGGTGAAACAACGATTATAGCAGATTGGGCAGGGCCATCGAGATGGCGTTCTGCAACATCCTTGATTCGTCTGGCAGAGTCAAGAACGCTACGGAGCACAGTTTCATTGTCGAGTGCAGATTGTTCTTCAACTGACATCTTCGGCAAATGTTCGAATTCGAAACCACTGACCAATCCATCCATACCAATTTGTTGCCACCATTCTTCAGCAAGGTGGGGGGTGGAAACAGAAACCAGATGAGTCCATGACTTGAGAATTTGAACACCGATTTCAGCGTTCTCTCCGCCACGGCGAGTATACCAGTTGATGTCTTTGATGAGATCGTAATGGGAAATCTCAACAGCGCGTCGCAAATCAAAAACATCCATTGCTTGCTGGAATTCAGCGCATCTTTGTTTGAGCCGAGCCAGCATCCATGTATCCATTGATGAAGGCGATTTACCCCAGCCAAGTAATTTTTCGGGCATCGAAGCCATTTGAATCATCACTCGATGATTTGAGGCAATGCCCAAATCAGACCAATCCATACCTGCGGTTGGGTTTGCAGCGAACAAGATGAACAAACGTACGGTGTCCGCGCCGTACTGTTCAATCATCAGTCCGGGAGATACCGTATTTCCGAGAGACTTACTCATTTTGGCGGAACGCTCCGAAAGTTCGCTATCGCAATGAGGGCAGGGCGAGCCGGCATGTGCCACTGAGAGTGTAAGCTGGCATGAATCGCACCACGGTGCTGGCGAGTTCACCATACCTTGGCAAAGCAATTCCTTAAACGGCTCATCAATGGAATGAAGGCCTAGGTCTCGAAGAGCCTTTGTGTAAAAGCGAGCATAAATCAAATGCATCTGCGCATGTTCAATACCACCACAGTAGAAATCCACATTCATGAAGTGGTTTGCGACATCAGCATCGAAACACTTCTCATCGTTGAGGGCATCCGTAAACCGCATGAAGTACCATGAAGAATCGACGAAAGTGTCCATTGTGTCGGTTTCTCGACGCGCCGCCTTACCACAATCCGGACAATCAACATTCAGGAATGCTTCAGAGGTTTCGAGGGGATTTCCTTGGCCGAAAGCGACATCGGTTGGTAATTCGACAGGCAAGTCCTGTTCAGGAACGGCAACAACGCCGCAATCTTCACAGTGAATCATTGGAATTGGAGTGCCCCAATACCGTTGTCGAGAAATAAGCCAAGGGCGTATTTTCCAATTAATGGTCTCCTTGCCTGAACCTTTGAATTCCAAAGCATTGGTTACGGCTTTCATGGCTTCTTCACCGTACAATCCGTCAAAGCCTTCGAGAGGAGAGTTTACCATCCATCCGTGGGCTGTTTCAGCAGAATCCAGAGGTGCATCCGCATCGCCTCCTTCATCCATAACGAGAACTCGTCGAATCGGGATATCGAACGCCTTTGCGAAATCGAAATCCCGCTCATCATGACCCGGTACGGCCATAACTGCGCCGGTACCGTATGAGGCGATGACAAAGTTTCCAATCCAAATTGGAATCCGTTCCCCGGTAAGAGGGTGAAGAGCAAAGCACCCAGAAGGTACACCTTTCTTCTTCTTCATATTACGAATTCGGTCAAACTCTGCCATCACCGAGACTTCATCGTAGAGGTCTTGCCATGCAGATTCGTATTCAGTACCCTTGACCAATTGTTCAGCCATAGGGTGTTCAGGAGCAAGTGTGACGAATGTTACGCCAAACAAAGTATCTGGCCGTGTGGTAAAGACTTCGATGTTCATGTCTTTGCCTTCGACTTCAAAGGTAATTTCAGCGCCTTCAGATCGTCCAAGCCAATCTCTTTGCAAGGATTTTACGTTCTCAGGGAATGCGATTGTATCCAACCCGTCGACAAGTTCTTGCGCATATTTATTGATATCGAGGAACCATTGTTCCATTTCTTTCTGTACAACTGGACCGTTGCATCGCCAACATCTTCCTGCTTTGACCTGCTCGTTCGCCAAAACAGTTTCACATTGTTCACACCAATTGACTGGCGCATATTCTTGGTAGGCTAGACCCTGTTCGTAAAATTTGGTGAAATAGTATTGGTTCCATTTGTAATAGCGAGGATCGTGACTCTTGAGTTGACGTTTCCAATCGTAAGAGAAACCCATGCGCTTGATTTGTTGAGTAATCGAAGCCATATTGCGCTCTGTGATATCATACGGGTGACCGCCTTCGTCCATTGCGGCGTTTTCAGCAGGCATTCCAAAGGAGTCAAAACCAATCGGGTAGAGAACATCAAAGCCCATCATTCGCTTGTAGCGAGCAACTGCGTCTCCAATCGAATAGTTCCGAACGTGTCCCATGTGCATTTTCCCAGAGGGATAAGGGTACATTTCAAGACAGTAGAATTTGGGTCGGTCTTCACGAATCCCGCATTCAAAGATCTGGGCTTCGTCCCATTTTCTTTGCCATGCTACTTCATCAACGGGACTGTATTCTTTGGCCATTTTGACACCAACCGTCTTGCGAGACAACCCTCCGTATCAACCATTTGACTTGAATGCCACTCTTCATGAGGGTGGGATTTATCGGGTAAGTATGGCCAAGACAATCACCGTTCGTGTTCCGGTTCGTATTGACCTGGCTGGAGGTTGGACGGATGTCCCTACCTATTGCCAGGATCACATTGGAGAGGTGGTGAACCTAGCAATCAATCGATACATTACTGCCGAAATGCACATCGACGATGAGCGACGTGTCTCAGTTCGCTATTCTTCGGATGTCCCAATCGGCTCTGGCCTTGGTACTTCGGCAGCGATGAATGTAGCATTTCTTTCAGCCATTGCCGGCGACGGGAAATCGCCCGATGAAATTGCCGAATTGGCATTCCAGTTTGAAGCACTGCTCGGTAATACTGGAGGGCGTCAAGACCAGTGGGCAAGCGCCTACGGTGGTTTTCAACACTTGCGATTTGTAGGTGATAAAGTGATTTCAAAGCAACTCAACCCATCATCAAAATTCATTGAAGACCTTGAACGAAATCTTCTCCTTTTCGACAGCGGAATAACGCATGTGTCCGGCGACCTACACGATTCAGTTTGGCAACGTTACGCCAACGGAGACAAAGATATTCCCGAAGCTCTACGACGAATTCGGCACATGGCTCAGGAAATGGTTGTAGCCATTGAGTCCGAAAACATCCCCGGAGTCGGCATAAGTTTGTTCAGAACCACCAAAAGCGTGGATCTGCTGGACAAAGCGTTTGATGAACCGTTTCGAAGAGTGCTCAAACCACTCTGGGGCGACTACATCTTTGGTTGGAAAGCAATGGGTGCAGGAGCTGGCGGTGTTGTTGGCGTTATGCTGGAAGACGAAGGTTGCCGCAGCGAAGTAATGGCCGTGGCAGAAAAAAACGGTTGGAAGCACATCGACTGGGCTGTTGAGCAGCAAGGCATTCAGCGAACAGTCAATCTTCACGAGTGAAGTCTGTGTTCGTTTCGAGCAAGAAAATAGCCTCACGAGTGAGTTTGTAACGGTTTTTGAGACCCATTTTCCTCTTCTCGACCAAACCAAATTTCTGCAGCGTTCGTAAGTGATGAGAGACCAGTTGTTGGCTCTTCTCCAGTCTGCCTGCAAGTTCAGCCTGAGTTGGGAATTCTCCAAGTGGCCCATCATGATCCAACAAAGAGAGAATCTTACCTTGAAGGCTGTTCGGGTCAGGAGACAATGGAGGCACTGGCAAATCGTCTTCATTCATGCCCGGATAGAGTGAATTGGTAAGCGGGTAGTAACGAACCAGGCGACCGTCTTTTCTTCTCCAAATACCCTCTTCAGATTCAAGGATTCTCAAATGGTGTGTAATCTGTCCGTTGCTCATATCCAAGGCAGCCATGAGCGCTCGGAAATGGCATCCTGGGTTTGCGGTGAGGTATCCCATCAATCTACCACGTTGATATCGGCCATCGCTTGTTTCATGCGTCCGACCAATCAAACCGAGGAACCACAGCCCTGCTGCAGTTGAAGGAATACGCAGAGATTCGTTACTGAGGAGAGCCGCAAACAGCATTGAAAGGAGAGAGCCGGAGGCAACCACGACGATTACCGATGGAACGATGATTGCTGCTGGTTCATCAACGACCTCGTCGTCTGATTCCAGAACCGATTGTTCAACAACTTCTTCAGTTTCTTGGAGTGGGGTTTCCGACTCAAGAGTTCTTACTTGCACGGATGGTGCTTGGAACAATTCACATGCAGGGTGCGCTGGTGCAGTGGCGACTTCGTAAGTTCCACTCCAGCCTTGATGTGGGACCCAAGGTCCAAGAAGAGCGCTTGAAAGAAGAAGTTGACCTTCCTCTGAGGATTCAAGCATCCAACAGGTTCCAAGTTCTGTTTGCAATCCAGACCAAGTTCCGCTTACGAGGCGCGATTCTTCCACGACAACGGCTTCAACGGTTTGTTCAACCGTCGAAACATCTCCTTCTATTGGCCATTGAAGCGCGAACCCGGCTCGGACGAGTTCAGAAGTTTGGAACGTCAAAACCATTTGGTATTGACCATCGTCAAGCGGCTGAGCGAAGTCATCCATCATCTGTACCATGCCGGCTTGCAAGACGAGTGGTTCAACATCTTCACCGTATGGGAGAACAAAGTGCCGGCCTTCAAGTGAATTGCACATGAGGATTTGTTCACTGACTTCTGTGATTGTTGAGAGATCAATAATGGTGACAATGAGCGAGCATGAGGCAATCCAGCGAAGGTCGGCATTGGCACTCATAGCGTCAAGCGTCAAATTCAGATTAAAACCTGAGGAAACCGGTGTCAATTCCGGATAAATCTCAAACTGAGGCGAAGTTCCACAGTCCGAAGAAGAATATCTTTGATATTCAATAGTGTGATGAACTGCAAGATGGAATTCTGGAATCTCTGCGACCAGTGAATACTTCCCAGTTGGAACTTCGCAGCCTTGTAAATCTGTAAAGGTCCAATCAGGCAATGTAAACTGTAACTGGCCGTCTTTTTCGATTGCATAGTCGAGTTCGAGCGCGTTGCAGTTCTTGAGAAGCCGGCTATCAAACACCACTTCGTTGAGATCGTTTACCACCCACATCTCAGCACGGCAGGAGTCGGTGAAGTGTAATTCAAGCGTTTCATCACCGGTGTTTTCAATTTGAACGATGGAAGAGAAGATATCTTGGCCGCTGTATCGGTAATCAGCTGAAGCGGTTGGTAGAAGTTGTACTTCAGTATGTGATTGAGTGGAAGTGTCGATTGGTTCGCTATCATCAAGCGTAAATGTTGTCGTTACAAGCAAAGCCTGCGAAGGTAAACTTGCTTGAATCGTGTTCAAACCTTGCTGTAGAGTTGAGTCTTGGAGGAGTACATGTCCGAGGAGAACCTGTTCGTAGGGTTCCAAGTCGAGGGCCGAATCAAAGCAAGGCATAGCGAGGGTGGAGACGCCGTTAATATTGAGGTCTACAAAGCAATCATCGACTTGAGGAAGAATGGATACTTCCGAAGTCGGGTTTCGAAGAAGAACACCTAGCATTACTTCTTCATCGTGTTGTAACGATGAAAGGCGGCTGTTGAGTTCCAGAACGATTTCCAAATCTGCAGACACATCAACAGAAGTCTGAAGGTAAATTTCTTGCGATGCAACCGCTTCTGTTGCCGAGTGGAAGGCTTGCACGGTGTATGTGCCAGGGTCTACAAACGACCCGTCTTCAAGTCGCAAATCCCAATTGAGGGCGGAAAAAGAATGTTCATCGCCGCTGTCAAGGTCAAGGGTCTGAGACTGGCCACGGCAAAGTGATGATTCATCAACGAGTAAAATCCCGTTTGAATCAACAACTTGCAGGGATACGCCACAGGATGGGTCGTTGTCAATCGATGCATCAACGCCGTTGTTGACAAAGAACGGAGTCATGTTGACCGTATCGCCTTCGATGTACCAATCCCTCTGAAGTGCAGATTGGTCCTCAAGCATCAAGACGATATCGGTATTTTCATCGGCGGAAGCATACGGCAGACTGGCAAGCAAAAGCAACGCGAGGACTGCTACAGTGCAACGCGTACCGCCGGCCATGATGAACAATCACGGTCATTACTTGAAAGGTAAGCGGTGCAATTGATGTGTAACAAAAACTGCAATCACAACTTGTTCAAGTCAAGCATGGTCGGTACAGCGCCTTCTTGGGCGGCTTGCTGTTGCATTTCGTATTGCTTCCATTCAGGCACGGCCGCGGCCTCAGTCCAACCGAGTGCTCGGGCTTCGTCGAGTTGTCCGGCAGCCACGTAATGGTCAATCCAAGCAAGGCGTCGTTCCTCTTCTTCTGAGAAAGCAAGATCCATCTTCACTTCTTGAGCGCGTTCAGCAGATGCCTTACGCTTCGAGGAAGCCTTTGCAATCTGAGCCACAAAAATAAGTCCCAAAAGCAAGACAATCAATCCACTCAATGCCATGAAGGTCGGTGAATCCGTAGAAAAGCCAAGCGTAGAACCGCCGCCATCATCTGTCTTTAGATTCGGATCGCTGGTAATTGCGCAAGTCACGGCATTCGGGCCTGTCAAGACGCCGTTGGTTATTGCAGGATCCCATGGACAGATGTCGTTGCTGTCTGCCCTACCGTCACCATCGCTGTCAGGGCAACCGTAGCCTTCGCTTTCTGAAAACGGCACTGAAGTTCCGAATTCCTTGCGACATTCATCCGGTTGGAAAGCGGTTTCAGGGCCGAATGGGCCGTCTTCGCCGTCCGGGTCAAACACACTGTTATCACCGTATCCGTCACCATCGAAATCGTTCCATTGCGAAGGTTGGAATGGGAAAGCATCCGGTTGATAGAAACTGGTCTGGTTATCGCCCCAGCCGTCGCCATCCATATCGGACCATTGGTCTGCTATCGTGGGGAAGGCGTCACCGGTTTGGTTACGGATGGTGTACGTTTGACCTGGGTTGTCGAGGTCCGCTATGGTTTCGTTGAAGTAATCGTAATTGTCACCCCACCCATCGCCGTCCGTGTCTTTCCATTGCAGTGTATCGTAAGGGAAAACATCGTCTACATCTGCCCAACCGTCAAAATCAGCATCTGGACATCCGTGTCGATTGTTTTCATACGATTTACCGTAGACATCTACGCAATCATCGCCGCTTGGAACACCGGTATTATCTCCCCATCCATCTCCATCAGCGTCTGCCCACTGGAACGGATCGGTAGGGAACACATCGACTGGGTCAACAAAGCCGTCTTGGTCGGAATCTGTGCACCCACGAGTGGTTGGGTCAAGGGAGTTACCAGATACAGTAGGACAAACATCGGAATTCCCTTCAGAAACTCCATCGCCATCGGCATCAACGAAATTGTCTCCAAATCCGTCACCATCGGTATCGTCCCATTGGGTACCATCGTTCGGGAAAGCATCGCCGTTGAAACCGCCGGGATTATCACCATAGCCGTCGTTATCTGCATCAACCCACTGGGATGAATCATCAGGGAAAGCGTCGGGATTTGTGCCGTTTGGATTGTCGCCACGGTTGTCTCCATCGCGGTCAGCCCATTGTGTGCCGTCGTCAGGGAACGGGTCGCCAGCATTGGAATAACCGTCACCGTCCCGGTCTGCACACCCAATTCGGTCTATGCTTGAGGTGCCGGCTTGGTTTGGACATTCGTCAGCGTTGTTACCAGACTGGTTACTGCCAAATCCATCGTTGTCCTCATCACACCATTGGGTTGGGTCATCAGGGAAAGCATCAGCGCCGTAGCAATCGGTTGTTGCTGGCCATCCAGCATCAGGGTCGGACCAGCCGTCGCCATCGGTGTCAGGGCAGCCTAAGCGGTCGAGTTGAGAGTCGCCCCAAAGCGACGGGCATCCATCTGCTCGGTCACTCATTTGTTCATCTCCGACCCAGTCTCCGTCGGTATCAGCCCACTGGGTTCGGTCGAGCGGGAAAGTGTCGATGTTGTTGGCAACAGAAACAAGCAGACCTGGCCAGTTCTCTCCTCGGAAATTATCCCATGAGGCGTTGACGTAATTGTCGCCATAGCCATCGCCATCGGTGTCATTCCATTGCGTCACATCGTTCGGGAAAGCATCGCCAGATTGGTTCATGTGGAGCTGTGCTCCGTTCAAATCGAAGTAGTAATTGTCACCGTAACCATCGCTGTCTGAATCAGCCCATTGGAGGGGGTCAGCAGGGTATTCATCGCCATCATCCGACCAGCCATCGCCGTCTGCGTCTGGACAGCCAAAGCGGTCTTCAGTGGAAGTACCTGCAACCGCCACACAAGCATCGGGTTGGAAAGCAGGTGCAAGAGGGTTGTTTGGATCGGAATCGTTTTCGTAAACGGAGTTGTCTCCGTAGCCATCGCCGTCAGTGTCATCCCATTGAGAGCCTTCGCTTGGGAAAGCATCGACGACGCCGTCGCCTTGGTCGGTGGTGTTGTAGCCGTCGTTGTCTTCGTCGAGGTCAGCGTACCAGAAGTACAAGCCTTGATCGCCTCGTCCGTGTGCAGTGACAATGTGTGTACTGTCAGGACTCCATGCAATACCGTTCATCTGACCACAACCGTCGTTACCGCCGCATCCTCCAGGCCTTGGACCATTGAATCTGTCGATTTCCACGCCGGAATCTGAATCATACACGACACCTGAGTTCGCATCACCAAGGTACCAATACATTCCGGCAACAACTTGTGAGCTGTCGTATGAAAAGTCCGTTGATGCACAAGATGTCGTTATTGTCTTCTGCCAAATTAGAGTCCATGAAGAACCAGAGAACTCGTACATATCGAAACTTGCCTGGTTGCCTTCCCACCCACCGCACATAGCGATGTAGTTGCCGTCAGGAGACCAAGCAATGGCGTTGACGTTTGCAGGAGGGCTCGAGACAGAGTATGTGGTCGCACGCGTAGCGATGTCAACAATGTAAAAATCATCGTCAGAGGCCAGTGCAATATATTCGCCTCCTGGTGAGAAGGCGGCATCCTCAAATCGATCTTCCGAGTTTGGGTTTAATCCGTTGCCTAATTGGAGGCCGTCGCTCACCTTGATGAGTTTCACTTGACCGTTTGTGCCACCGTTTCCAGAACGCCCAATACTGACTGCAACAAGCGTGCTGTCGGGAGAAAATTCGACATCGTAAACATAGTCGCCGCTTCCAACATCGACGCTTATTGAGCCGTGAACCGATGTGAGGTTGCTGGAATAGTAGATGTCCATGGTATCGTCATCAAGTCCTGCTGCGACGTACATCCCGTCCGGCGAATAGGATACAGACGTAACTTCGCCGTTGTTCGAGTGCGCAAGTACGGAGCGAATGTTGACATGAGTCGAAGCGTTCCAAATCCGTACGAAACCGTTCTCTGATGCAGTCGTAACGAACTCGCCATCAGGCGAATAATCGACATCCAAATAGTCTTGGTTTGATGAAATCGTAAATTCGTTTTGGAAATTTGGATTGTTTGTTGTCCATTTATCGTTGATGTCGGACGTCCCATCGCCATCGCTGTCCGGGCAACCGTCTTTATCGATGCTCGATGTTCCATAAGCCCAACGACAGTCATCGACTGAATCATCGAACCCATCACCGTCGGAGTCAGCACCTGCCGCAAGGGGGGCTAATGTCATGAAAAACATCAAGATTGTTAGAAACATAGCCTTGCGTACATAAGTCATACCCTTGCGATACTTCACCACTAAAAGGCCTTATGGTCTAATTGTGCATTTGGACACACCAAGGCAAAGCATTGAGAAGCGCTACCGTACAGCGGTGATTATGAGCGACGGTTTGCCTAAAGTCAGTGTTGCGGTCCAAGACCGTGTACTGCTGCACCTCGCCGAACACATCGCCCAAAACGACCGATATATCGTCGGACCGGAACTCACTCGCCCCGGCATTGCTCAAGCTTGTGCACAGCATCCGCCGAACGTAAGCAGGACCATGCGTACGCTGCTCCGAGAAGAGATGGTCACTGAACACACGCGCACAATCCGTGGCGAAGACCGACGGCAGAAGACTTGGCAATTAACGGATAAAGGCAAATCCTCATCTGAACAACTCACCAAAAATCTCGGTTCAATCAAAGTATTGTTGAGGGATTCGAACGGCGAACTGCTCGAAGTCGAAGCCAGCGAAGCACCGGAGCGCCTCTCTGCAGACATCTCTCTTTTACAGGTGCTTATGCATGCCCAACATGAAGGAGTCCTCACGTATGGAGATATACGGTTCGGTGCCATCAGCAAACGCAGTGAGGAAAGTATTCCCAAGCCCGGACGCTTAACCCCAATGACTGGAGCACACGCAACATACCACAACAAACCTCCAGTCACTCGACCGGTACACGGGCGTACTGACGAATTACAAGACCTCCATGAATGGTTCGATGAACGAAAGCCGTGTGCTGTCGTCCATGGAATTGCTGGAATTGGAAAATCAACACTTGTCGCACACTGGCTGGCACAACGCGTTGAAGATGAACCGCATCTCTCGATATGCTGGTATCCATGTCAACCGTGGGACCGCTCGCTTGGCTTGGCGACAAGTCTCCTCCACCGGTTCGGAATCGATGAATCACACGACCCCTACAATTTGATTGAAACGCTTCCATTGACACCGGGTGGGACGGTCAATGTCGATGCTTGGAGGCGTCGATTGCTCTCTTACTTGACCGATGCAAGAACAATCCGAGAGCGTTACAAAAACGAAGCAGGCGGACCACCACCTTACTGGCTGATCGTTCTTGACGATGTGCATCACATGGAAGAAAACGCCAAAGATTTACTCGGGGCATTGATGCAAATTTCTCTCAAAGCGCCTCTTCGGTTGTTGTTTATCTCTCGAACGACGTTACGGATTTATGACCGCCGAGACGTTCACACCCGTGGCTTGGTTCGAGAAATGCCTCTAAGCGGCCTTACTCTTGAAGACACCAAAGATTGGCTCAGCCAATTGGAACACGGCTCGTCCATCGGCGTTGATGAAGTTCACGCTGCAACAGGGGGCCATCCACTCGCTCTGGAAATGTTGGAACTCTACGGACAAACAACACATGAGGACTGGTTACGATTCCTCGATGAGGAAATACTCACAGCCCTACCAACGTCAGAATATGAACTGCTTTCCACGCTCGCTGTGTCAGAAAAACCGGTCCCTTGGGAAAAACTCGCCTCAGCAGTTGACTGGAGCGGCGTGCCACCTGAGAATCTCGTCAAGCATGGATTGTTGCTTGAACTGGATGAAGGAATGTGGTTGCACGAAGCACTACGAGAAAGGTTGCTTCGAGATGTCGGAGCTCAAAAGAGCGTTCGCAAAAAACGATTGCAGTAATTAGAAATCGTCTGCAGTCATGTATTCGTCGATCCAACTTAGGAGTTGAGGCTTTGGCATTGCTCCACTCTTTTGGCTAACGAGGTTTCCGTCACGGAAGAGGAAAAGGGCTGGAATGCCACGGACTCCGAGACGGGCTGCATTCATTGAGTTGGAATCGGTATCGACCTTTGCCACGAGGAGTTCGCGTTCGCCAGCAACTTGTTCAAGAACAGGGCCAATTGCTTTGCAAGGACCGCACCATGGAGCCCAGAAATCGACCAGTACCCATCCGTTTCCATTCACTGTTGTTTCAAATTCTGCATCGGTAACTGCTCGTACTTCACCCATGGTCGCACCAAGGCTTCCTCCGTAAGGAGCATTAAGAGCCTTCGCACTGAATTGGCTTACAAAAAAGGAACGAAATGCTCATGGTAATGCGGCGCTTGGGATGGCTGGGGAGAGTCATGATTATCGCACCTAGCGTACTAACTGCAAACCTTGCTGACCTTGCTCAATCGTGCCAAAAAGCGGTAGACAGCGGGTTAGACTGGCTTCATCTCGATGTGATGGATGGAAACTTTGTGCCAAACCTCACGTTTGGCCCTCCTGTCATCCGCTCGTTGAGAAAAGCCCTCGGTCCTGAGCCAGTGTTCGATGCACACCTCATGATTTCAAACGCTGAAGCATGCTTCCAAGACTACATCGATGCAGGTTGCAATCACCTCTCCGTCCATGTCGAAGCAGCAACGCATTTGCATCGTCTTGTTACCGCCATACGAGCGGCAGGCGCAAGCGTTGGTGTTGTGTTGAATCCAGGAACTCCAGTCGATGCGGCTCTCGAAGTGCTTTCCGAACTTGATATCGTACTCGTCATGAGCGTCAATCCAGGCTTTGGAGGGCAGTCGTTTATTCCAACCGTCGAACAAAAAATCCGTCGCCTGAAAACAGCAATTGACGATCAAGTGGCTGCAGGTGGACGACCTGTCCAAATTCAAATTGATGGCGGTGTCAAATCACACAACATCGCAATGCTGCGAGATTGGGGCGTTAGCAACTGCGTTGTTGGCTCAGGTCTTTTCAACGAAAAAGCGAGCGTACAAGAGAACCTCGAAATCATCAAAGCGGCACTTGAAGCGTGAACGAGGCGTTGGAATGCGAGTTCTCGTCGTATCGTTGCTCTATCCCCTGCCAACAAATACTGCTCGCGGTACATTTGTTGCCGACCAAGTTCAGAGTTTCGTCAACAACGGTCATGATGTGCGCGTTGTCAATCCACTCCCGAGGATGATGCGGTACCAAGAAGCGCGGCGTTCAACCCTTACTGGCGCAGCAAAAGCACCACGCACATTTGAACACGGAGGAGTGAATGTCTTTGCGCCCCGGTACACCGCACTTCCGAATCACCCATGGCCGTTGTTCACGGCCCGTAGCGTCCGAAGAAATGTGAAAAGCGTCGAATCATGGCTTGGAGACTGGAAGCCTGACGTCATTGTTTGCCATACACTATGGCCCGTAGCAGCGTTAGCAAAGGCTCTGTCGTCACGACTCAGAGTTCCGTGGACCGCTGTAGTCCATGGATACGATTTTGATGTCGGATTAACGCATGAAAACATCGGTAAGGTGACGCACAATCTTGCAACTTCGGCCGACAGAGTGGTCGTGGTGTCACAACGGCTCCACAGCATTGCGGTACAAGCGGGCATCGATTCTGAAAAAGTGAGAATGATTCCTTGCCATTGCGCCGTTGAAGACGAATGGCTCAAGCCGCTCAAGCCATGGAACGGCCGATGGCGCAAAGACCGAATTGATATCCTGTTCCCTGCCGACCCTCGTCGGCCTGAAAAGAACCACTTGCTCGCCCTTCAAACCGGCGAGATTCTTGAAGCACGCGGGTGGATCGTTGGGATGACGACGCTCAAGATTCAACCACGACCGATTGTTTGGGATCGCATGTTGGTCGCTGACCTTACACTCATCACCTCCAAGCGAGAATCTGGTCCTCTGGTTGCAAGAGAATCAATCGCTTGTGGAACACCTGTTGTTTCCGTGGACGTGGGCGATGTTGCCACATATCTTCCCGAACAACACGTCGTTGCCGACTACGATGCCTCGGCACTGGCAGATGCGTGTGAAGCAGCATTGATGGAACGGTGGGAGACTGAATTTACTCTGCCTCAATCGTTTTCG